>ERZ809074.4506-NODE-4506-length-11425-cov-9.337467_pt1 | contig 11425 bp, 9 predicted proteins | sample MGYA00520795_ERZ809074 | MGnify/ENA primary metagenome ERZ809074 (study PRJEB31570, sample SAMEA3212989) | Homo sapiens | biome: human-gut; feature: human gut; material: fecal | place: Sweden | collected 2011 ...
TTGGCTTCATCCCAGGGGCAAGCCCCTGGGTTTTCGCCTAAAAATTTTATAACAAAGAAATAATCCTTACCTACCAGTACAAAAATCAGAAATATCCTGCCGGATGGTGTAAAAATTCAGGTAAAGGACGTCTGATTTATCTTTGTCCTGGCCACACGCCTGAAATTTTTGACTGCCCACAATATCAGCAGCTTATACGTCAGAGTATGGATTGGACGCTTGGCAACTGAAATAGGTTAAAATAGATCAAGTAATTTTTTGGCATTTTTGCACAAAAAACAGTTTTTTAAATATTTTCGTCACTTGTAAAGAATAACATTCCATGATATGATAGTTCAAGGTTCTTAACCAATATTACTATTTTATATTAGGGGTGTATTATGCAGCAAAAAAAGAATAGCTTCAGCGGCTCGATTGGTTTTGTCCTTGCAGCCGCCGGAAGCGCAGTCGGTGTCGGAAATATTTGGCGCTTTCCTTATCTTTGTGCCAAGGATGGTGGAGGATTATTTTTAATCATTTATCTAGTTTTAGTTCTCACATTCGGTTTCGTCCTTCTGACAACTGATATCGCTATCGGACGAAAAACAAAGAAAAATGCACTGAATGCCTATGCCGCAATAAGCAGTAAATGGAAATTTCTTGGATATCTTACTTTCCTTGTTCCAGCACTGATCATGACCTACTACTCTGTAATTGGAGGCTGGATCGTCAAATATTTAACTGCTTATGTAGTTTCTGGAACCGAGGCTCCTGCACAGGATGGCTATTTTACTTCCTTTATCACATCAAATGCAGCGCCTATTGTATTTATGTTTATTTTTCTTGCGTTGACTGCATGGGTTGTTTATCTTGGTGTTGAAAAAGGAATTGAAAAGTATTCTCGTATTTTAATGCCAATTCTGCTTATTTTGATTATCGGTATTGCAATATTTTCCTTAACGCTTTCTTATGAGACTGAAGATGGCACAGTCCGTACTGGTCTTCATGGTTTAGCAATCTACCTGATTCCAAATGTTGAAGGTCTTACCGTTAAGCGTTTTCTGGAGATTTTGCTTGATGCGATGAGTCAGCTTTTCTTCTCCTTAAGTGTTTCTATGGGTATCATGATCACCTATGGCTCTTATGTAAAGGATGATGTAAATTTAAGCAAGTCCATCAACCAAATTGAGATCTTTGATACTGGCGTTGCCTTTTTATCTGGTCTTATGATCATACCTGCTGTGTTTGTCTTCCTTGGAACTGACGGTATGACCTCTGGTCCTAGTCTGACATTCCTTTCACTGCCAAAGGTATTTGCTTCAATGGGAGCTGCCGGTCGTTTTGTTGGAATTGCATTCTTCTTGATGCTTGGCTTTGCCGCACTTACTTCATGTGTCTCTGTTATGGAAACACTAGTTGCAAACTGCATGGAGCTGTTTCACAAATCAAGGAAGAAAATGTGCGTCATCATAGGCACCTATTCTCTCGTCACCGCAGTTATTATCTGCCTTGGCTACAACGTGTTCTATTTTGATTTGAAGCTTCCAAATGGTTCTGTTGGACAGCTGCTTGATTTGGCCGACTATATCAGCAATAGCTTTTTAATGCCGTTCATCTCGCTGCTTACCAGCATTTTGATTGGCTGGGTTATTGGACCAAAGTGGATTACAGATGAAGTCACAAAAAATGGTGAGTCATTTAAACGCGAAAAACTCTATGGAATTTTAATGCGCTATGTCGTTCCTGTTGTAATGTTAGTTCTGTTTTTCATGTCTACCGGACTGTGGGATATCATTTTTTAATAAAGCAAACTTCTTTGTATAATTAAGAGGATATGAGAAAATTACTCATATCCTCTTTAAAAATCTCAATATTTAATTTGTAGGTGAAGAGTTTAAATTTTGTTTACTGTTTTTCCAGAAATTCCAGGTTCTGTCATCTGGACTGGATCCATAATCTCATCCATCTGCTCCTTTGTAAGAAGACCCTTCTCAATGATAAGCTTTCTTACGGACTCACCTGTTTTAATAGCTTCTTTCGCAATCTCAGCTGCCTTCTGATAACCAACATATGGACATATTGCAGTTATAATTCCAACACTATTCTCAACAAAATAGCGGCAGCGGGTTTCATTTGCAGTAATACCGATTACGCAGTTATCTACAAATGTATTTACAGCATATGCAATCGTATCAATTGACTGGAACAGACAATAGAAAATAATTGGCTCAAATGCATTCAGCTCTAACTGTCCTGCTTCTGCTGCCATTGTAATTGTCATATCATTTCCAATAGCATTAAACGCTACCTGATTTACAACCTCAGGAATAACTGGATTTACCTTACCTGGCATAATGGAAGAACCATTCTGCTTTGCCGGAAGATTAATCTCTCCAAAACCTGCTCTCGGTCCCGAAGACATAAGACGAAGATCGTTTGCAATTTTTGACAGTGTAACTGCACATGCCTTTACTGCACCAGATACTGCTACGAAAGAATCAAGATTCTGAGTTGCATCAATCAAGTCATATGCCTGCACCAGATCCATACCGGAAATTTCGCTTAAGTTTGGAACAATGCGGCGAAGATAAGATTCATCTGCATTTAATCCAGTACCTACTGCTGTACCGCCCATATTCAAGGTGCGCATCTCATCCATTGCCTTATCCATACGATTTAAATCACGTAAAATTGCAACACTGTATGCCTTAAATTCCTGTCCCAGACGAATCGGAACTGCATCCTGCAACTGTGTTCTTCCCATTTTGATAACGCTATCAAACTCATCTGCCTTCTGCTCTAAAGCACTGTGAAGACGAAGCAGCTGCTTTTTAAGCTTCTTTAACAGGCGAAGTGATGTCATCTTTCCTGCCGTCGGAATAACATCATTTGTAGACTGTCCGCAGTTAACATGATCATTTGGATTAACAACGGAATAATCACCCTTCTTTCCGCCTAGAATCTCAATTGCTCTATTTGCAATAACCTCATTTGCATTCATATTTAAAGAAGTTCCTGCACCACCCTGAATCGGATCAACGATAAAATCCTCACGAAACTTTCCTTCAAGAATCTCATCACATGCCTGAACGATTGCCTGTGTACGCCTCTTGTCAAGAAGACCTGCCTCACAGTTTGTGATAGCTGCTGCCTTCTTGATGTAAGCCAAGCTGTTAATAATCTCTGGGTGCATATTTAATCCTGTAATATGGAAATTCTCTGCTGCACGCAGTGACTGTACACCATAATAAACGTTTTCAGGCACATCCTTAGTTCCGATTGAATCCTTCTCAACACGAAACTCCATTTCATTTTCTGTCATATCATTCATCCCTTCTGCTTCCTTATATACCTTTTCATTCATTTCTTATTTCCTCCACTTTATCCCTAATAGCCCTTTGGAATATTTTTAATATTTAATATCTTACCCTTGTCTTAATTATAGATTGTCAGTATAATATAATCAAATACATATACTTTTATAGTTATTATAGTGTTTAAGTTATAGTATTTTTAATATTTTTTACAAAAACAAACACGATAAGGATGGTATTTTTATGTTTCAGGGAATGGAATATGTTTACCAAGTTTACAAGGATAAAAGTTTTTCAAAAGCAGCTGCGAACCTTTTTATTTCACAGCCTTCTTTAAGTGCTAATGTAAAACGCGTAGAAAAAAAGGTTGGTTTTCCTATTTTTGACCGCAGCACAAAGCCGCTTTCTTTGACGGAGTGTGGAAAAGAATACATCCGATGCGTGGAAGAAATTCTCGCAGTGGAAAAGGGATTTTCGCAGTTTGTCTATGATTTTGACAATTTGGAAACAGGAACTTTAACGCTTGGCGGCAGCAATCTGTTTTCATCCTGGATTTTGCCATCTCTCATTTCAAACTTTGCACCACGCTACCCAAACATTAGAATCAATTTAATTGAAGAAAATACAACACAGTTAACTGAACTTTTGCAGAAGGGTATTGTCGATCTGATTTTAGATAACACAACTCTTGACTCTGCTGTCTTTGACAGCAAATTATATAAAGAAGAACATCTTGTATTGGCAGTTCCACACTCTTTTTCAATCAACAGCGAATTAACCTCCTTTCAGATTCCAAATGATCTGATTGAACAAAAAGATTTCCAGATGGATTCTGTGCCAGTTGTTCCGCTTCGTTTATTTTCAGATCTTCCATTTATTATGCTGCGAAATGAAAATGATACCGGAAGACGTGCCCGCCTAATTTGTCAGGACAGCAATTTCAAACCCAATATCATTTTAAATATGGATCAGCAGATGACTGCTTATAACATCTGCCAATCTGGTCTTGGAATCTGCTTTATCGGTGATATTATTTTAAGCCGTATTCCGCGCAACAAAAATGTAGTCTATTATCGGCTGCCTACGCAGCATAATACAAGACGCGTCTGCTTCTACTGGAAAAAAGGACGTTATTTTTCGCGTGCCATGGAAGAATTTTTAAATGGCTGCTGTCGTATTGATGAATCTTCCAGTGTATTTACATGAATAGTTGAGTGCTCAATTCTCTTGAACAACCCCGCCCGACTATGTCGGACGAGGTTTTCTGCGGAAAAATGGATAAAAAATGGGTTGCAACCTGTTTTCACAGATTACAGCCCATTTTTATTTTTACCTTAAAAGGTTACTTAATTACTTATTGTTTAATGCAGCCTGTGCAGCAGCCAGTCTTGCGATCGGCACACGGAACGGTGAGCAAGAAACATAGTTTAAGCCTACCTTATGGCAGAACTCTACGGAGCTTGGATCTCCACCGTGCTCACCACAGATACCGCACTTTAAGTTCGGTCTGGTAGCGCGTCCCTTTTCAACTGCCATCTTAACCAGCTGGCCTACGCCCTCCTGATCAAGTCTTGCAAATGGATCGGACTCGTAGATCTTAGCCTTGTAGTAGGAATCTAAGAACTTACCTGCATCATCACGAGAGAAACCAAAGGTCATCTGAGTCAGGTCGTTTGTACCAAATGAGAAGAACTCAGCTTCCTCAGCGATCTTATCAGCGGTCAGTGCGGCACGCGGAATCTCGATCATGGTACCGATATGATACTGCATGTCGGAATTCTTTTCCTTCTTAACCTGCTCTGCAACTTCTACAACAACGTCCTTAACGAACTTCAGCTCTTTCTTCTCGCCTACTAACGGAATCATGATCTCTGGAACGATGTCATAACCCTTCTCCTGTGCAACTTCGATAGCAGCTTCCATAACGGCTCTTGTCTGCATCTTAGCGATCTCAGGATAGGTAACAGCCAGACGGCATCCACGATGACCCATCATTGGGTTGAACTCATGCAGGGAATCACAGGTAGCCTTTACTTCCTCAACGGTCAGGTTCATATCCTTAGCCAGTGCTGCGATATCTTCCGGATCGGTAGGAACGAACTCATGCAGCGGCGGATCCAGGTAACGAACTGTCATCGGACGTCCCTCAAGAGCCTCGTACATAGCCTTGAAGTCAGCCTTCTGGAACTGAAGAAGCTCTGCTAATGCAGCCTCTCTCTGCTCAACAGTCTTGGAAAGGATCATCTTACGGATCTTCGGGATTCTCTCCTCACCGAAGAACATATGCTCAGTACGGCAAAGACCGATACCCTCTGCACCAAGTCTTACTGCATTTAAAGTATCTGCCGGAGTATCTGCGTTTGTACGTACGGACAGCTTTCTGAACTGATCAGCCCAAGCCATAACACGTCCGAAGTCACCACCTACAGATGCCTCAACGGTCTTGATGTCGCCCTTATAAATCTTACCAGTAGTACCATCCAGAGAAATGTAATCTCCCTCATGGAATGTGTAGCCACCTAACTCGAAGGTCTTAGCCTCCTCGTCGATCTTGATCTCGCCGCAGCCAGATACACAGCAGGTACCCATACCACGTGCAACTACTGCTGCGTGAGATGTCATACCACCACGAACAGTCAGGATACCCTGAGATGCATGCATACCCTCGATATCCTCTGGAGAAGTCTCAAGACGAACCAGGATAACTCTCTCGCCTCTGCCGCCCTTACCAGCAGCCTTAGCCTCGTCTGCAGTAAAGTAAACCTTACCAGCAGCAGCACCTGGAGATGCCGGAAGTGCAGAACCGATAACCTCACCTGCCTTTAATGCAGCGGTATCGAATGTTGGATGAAGCAGCTGATCAAGAGACTTTGCCTCGATACGGCATACAGCTTCCTCAGGAGTAATCTGTCCCTCATCTACAAGGTCACAAGCGATCTTGATAGCAGCCGGAGCGGTTCTCTTACCGTTACGTGTCTGCAGGAAGTACAGCTTGCCTTCCTCGATGGTGAACTCCATATCCTGCATATCATGGAAGTGATTCTCAAGATTTGTAGCCAGATCCATGAACTGCTTGTAAACTTCTGGCATAGCCTGCTCCAGAGTAGAGATCGGCTGTGGTGTACGAACACCAGCAACAACGTCCTCGCCCTGTGCGTTTAACAGGTACTCACCGAAGATACCCTTTGCACCAGTAGATGGATTACGTGTAAATGCAACACCTGTACCAGATGTCTCACCCTTGTTACCGAATACCATGGTCTGTACGTTTACAGCGGTACCCCAGTCACCCGGAATATCATTCATACGACGGTATACGATAGCACGCGGATTATCCCAAGAACGGAATACAGCCTTTACAGCCTCCATCAGCTGTACAGTAGGATCCTGTGGGAACTCACTTCCCATAGCATCAAAGTAAACCTTCTTAAAACGAACAATCAGTTCCTTTAAGTCATCAGCGGTCAGCTCTACGTCGTAGGTTACACCTTTCTCAGCCTTGATCTCATCGATGATCTTCTCAAAGTGGCTCTTCGGAACCTCCATAACAACGTCAGAGAACATCTGGATGAATCTTCTGTAAGAATCGTAAGCAAATCTTGGATTGCCAGTCTTCTTTGCGAAGCCTTCAACAGATACATCGTTCAGACCCAGGTTCAGTATGGTATCCATCATACCTGGCATGGATGCACGTGCACCAGAACGAACAGAAACAAGTAACGGATCCTCTACGTCGCCTAACTTCTTGCCATTGTACTCCTCTAACCACTTTAATGCATCAAAGATCTGAGTCTGAATTTCATCAGAAATCTTCTTTCCGCAGTTGTAATACTCGGTACATGCCTCAGTCGTTACAGTGAAACCCTGTGGAATCGGCATGCCAAGACCGGTCATCTCAGCCAGATTGCAGCCCTTGCCTCCGAGAAGATTTCTCATAGAAGCATTGCCTTCCTGGAACTTGTAAACCCACTTAGCCATTATAAACCTCCTAAAAATAAGGGATTGCTCCCGGTTTTCTTTTGTGTCCAAACAGACCTTTACTGTTTTCACAGACACTCTGTTAATATTATAACATAATCTGGCAATTAGTAAAGTGGAAAATCCTAAAAAATCTTGTATTTTTATTTTTCCTATAGTAAAATAGATGACATGGCTAGATGATTCTTGTTTTTTTGTCAATCAATCTTGCTAATTTGCTGTATTTTGTGAACATATATTTGTTTTTTTATAAAAAACTTCATTAAAACCCTCATTTGCAAAAACAGCAATCTCATACTTGTGTCTGCTTACACCAGCAGATTACGGAAAGGCATGGTAATTTATATGACAACTCCAATTCTCCCACATAATCATGGGGATATCCATAACGTTCTTGAGGCAATGCCCTCTAAAGATACCTGCGCAGATATGGCCAGTGCCTTCAAACAGCTTTGTGACGGTACACGTCTTCAGATCTTCTGGCTGCTGTGTCACAGTGAGGAATGCGTACTTAATATCTCTGCTGCTGTCGGCATGAGTGCTCCCGCTGTCTCCCATCACCTGCGCTGTCTAAAAGATGCAGGGCTGATCACAGGAAATCGACATGGAAAGGAAGTACATTATCACATTGCCTCCACCACACAGGCCGCGCTCCTTCATCACTTTGTTGACAGCTACCTGCATACCAGCTGTCCCGGTGAATTTGACAGTCAGGGAATTTCGCACTCACAGACTGAACATTTTCAGCATGAATCCTGTTCATGCGGCTGCTCACATTCTGACAATTAATAATAGGAGGCTTTTCATGACCGTTTTACCTAAAGATCCAGTAATTCTTTTAAGCTATATCAATACGCAGCTTCGCGATTTTTATCCAAGTCTTGACGAACTATGCAGCAGTCTAAACGCAGACAAACAAACACTCTGCAACACCCTCGCTCAGATTGATTATTATTATGATGAAACATCCAATCAATTTGTTTAAAGCTATTTCATTCAAACAAAGCTGATTTTTTGCACAGAAAGGCAGGTTTTTATGGCAGGTTCATCCTTCGGCACTATTTTTCGTATTACTACTTGGGGCGAGTCACACGGTCCGTCAATCGGCGTTGTCGTTGACGGCTGTCCGGCAGGGCTTTTTCTCTCAGAAGAAGATATCCAAATGCAGCTAAACCGCAGACGTCCAGGACAATCACGTTACTCTACCCCACGAAATGAGGCAGATCGTGTTCATATTCTCTCTGGTATATTTGAGGGACGCACAACTGGTACACCAATTGCTATGGAAGTAATCAATGAGACACAGCGCTCTAAAGATTATTCCGAAATTGCAAATAGCTATCGCCCTGGTCATGCAGATTATACATTTGATCAAAAGTATGGTTTTCGCGATTATCGCGGCGGCGGACGCTCATCCGGTCGTGAGACAATCGGACGTGTGGCAGGTGGTGCTGTGGCTATGAAGCTTTTAGAGCAGCTTGGCATTTCTATTACTGCCTATGCCTCATCTATTGGACCTGTTGCAGCTAAAACATTTTGTCCAGAAGAGATTGACAACAATCCATTCCATCTGCCAGATGCAGAAGCTGCTGCAATGGCACAAAAATATGTTGACCACATGATGGAAGAAAAGGAATCCTCCGGAGGTGTAATCGAATGCCGCATCACAGGTGTTCCGGCTGGCCTTGGCGATCCTGTATTTGAAAAGCTTGATGCTAATCTTTCTAAAGCGCTTGTCTCTATCGGTGCTGTTAAGGGAATTGAAATCGGTGATGGCTTCGCAGCAGCACATGCTGTCGGCTCAGAAAATAACGATTCCTTCTATATTAATGAGGATGGAAATACCGCCAAGAAAACCAACCATGCAGGCGGCATTCTGGGCGGCATAAGTGATGGTGATACCATTATTGTTCGTGCAGCAGTTAAGCCTACACCTTCGATCTTCCGTCCGCAGCAGACAATTTCACGCAATAAGGAACCGATGGAACTGACGATCAAAGGTCGCCATGATCCATTGATTGTTCCTCGCGCTGTTGTTGTCGTTGAGGCGATGTGTGCGCTTACCATTGCAGACAGTCTGCTTCTCAATATGACAGCGCAGATGGACGGTGTGCTTCGCTTCTATAATAATAAATAATCTCATCATACATCCTTGTGATCACGAAAATAACATATCATCTCATTTGTCAGGCTCAGGTCATCATAAGAATCCTGAGCCTGATCAATTTTGTCGCGCTCGATCCACTCGGCAACAGCGAGTTCTTCCTTATCAAGACGAATATCCTGTTCTCCATCTGCCTCACAGAAAAATCCAGTAAGCAGCGTATCTGTAAAGGACCACGGCTGGCTCTTATAATAGCGAAGATTCTTTATTCGAATACCTGTCTCTTCCATTACCTCTCTTGCTACTGTCTGCTCAAGTGTCTCTCCAATCTCGGTAAAGCCTGCTACAAGTGCATATCTGGTATATGTTCTTCCTGCATACTTTGTCATAAGAAGCTTTGACCCCTTCGTTACAGCAATAATAACTGCCGGATTTATACGCGGATATACTCGGCTGCCGCACTTCTCGCAATAAAGCATACGCTCCTTATGATCTTTCTTTAATAAGCCACCGCAGTGACCGCAGTAACGATTGTTTCTATACCAGCCATCAAGCTGAAGCGCCGTAATTCCAGCAAAAGCAATAAAACGAGGCATTATCTCACGCATATCACGTCTGTTTTTCCATGCTCCCGTAAGTCCTTTTGTATTTTCAAGTGCCTGTAAGCGATCTGATGGACCAGATGTCATGTTGCTCTCATCCTCAATCAATCCCGTATCGTCCTTCCCTGTCATCTGCTTTAAAAAATAATGTCTTCCGTCAATGGCAAATAAATAAACAGCACCGTAAAGCGGCTCTGCAAGTTCCTTGAATGTTGGTATGTACCAGCTGTTCTTTTCTTTTTTATCTTGGCATAACAGCACTGTTCCATCCTTTATGCAAATACAAAAATCTGTGATTTGTGGCTGATATTCAATGTAATGATTATCATATTGATGTGGTGTAATATCCTGTATCATGTTTTTCTCCTCCTGCAAATATCCTATCACAGTTACAAATCATATGCAATTAGTTCTGTTTAAACAGGAACCACAACATATAAACAAACATATCCTATAAGGAGCAAACTTTTTGAGGATTCCTACATGCCAACTGTTATTATTGATCCCGGCCACGGCGGAATGGATCCCGGTGCTGTCTATAAGGGAAGACAGGAAAAAGATGATAATCTTAGACTGGCTCTTGCTGTCGGTGAACTACTCTCTCAAAACGGTGTTGATGTTTTGTATACACGCACAGATGATGTTTATGACAGTCCTTACCGAAAGGCAATGATTGCAAATGAAAGCGGTGCTGATTATCTAATATCCTTTCATCGAAATGCCTCTCCAATTGCCGGAAACGCATCTGGCATCGAAACACTAGTCTATGCTGACCGCGGCGTAGCTGCACAAATGGCACGCGATATTAACAGAGAGCTTGCCGCACTTGGCTTTCGCGATATTGGCGTAATTGAGCGCCCTGGCCTTGCGGTGCTTCGTCGTTCTCGCATGCCTGCTGTTTTAATTGAAACTGGTTTTATCGACAATGATGCTGACAATCTAAAATTTGACGAGGAGTTTGAGGAAATAGCTGCTGCAATTTCAAATGGAATACTGGAAACACTTAAAAATGAAGGTCAGCTACCTGATTCAATCTCATCAGCATCTTATCCTCCTGAAATCTCCAACAACACTCAAAATGAACGGCCGACTTCTCCTCTATCTGACAATACACCTGCCTCCAAACTTTACCGTGTTCAAGTCGGTGCATTTAAAAACAGAAATTATGCCTACGAATTAAACTCCCAGCTCACAGAAGAAGGTTTTCCAGCTTTTATTTTAATGGACGGCGACTTGTATAAGGTTCAAGTTGGCGCATTCTCCCGATTGGAAAATGCAATCCGCATGGAATATCGTCTGCGTGCTGCTGGGTATGACACCTATATTACAACATGACAGTCATTGCAAAAAAGCAAAAAATGGCCCGCCAAACAGCGGGCCTTAATAATTCTAGCTATTCGTCAAATAAATATATGCATCTTCCAAAGTGATATCATTATCCGGGACAC
>ERZ809074.4509-NODE-4509-length-11417-cov-6.554216_pt1 | contig 11417 bp, 19 predicted proteins | sample MGYA00520795_ERZ809074 | MGnify/ENA primary metagenome ERZ809074 (study PRJEB31570, sample SAMEA3212989) | Homo sapiens | biome: human-gut; feature: human gut; material: fecal | place: Sweden | collected 2011 ...
CCGATACGACGATGGCCGCGCCCACGGCGAACGCGACTCCCACGCAAAACGCCTCGGTGCAGGAGGAAAGGAGCTTTTGCGGATCGATACGCATAATCACAGCCCCAAACACATGCCGAGGATCACCATGCCCACCATGATCCCGCGCCGGATGGTGGCAATGGCAAAGACGCGTAAATACCCGGGGCATATCTCGAAATCGACCTCTTCGTCCCCGCCGTCGGCGTCGGGATTGCGGAGCCAGTCGGTTTTCAGATACCCCGACGGTCGGGCATAGGGGAAAATGGCCCGGTCGATCCACACGCCGACACACGCCGCAAAGGATACGAGCCCGGCCTTGTACGCGATGACCGGGAGCTGCTGCGGGGAAATGACGGCAAGGAAAGCGAGGATCAGGACGGTGACGAGGCCGCAGAGGGCAAGCCAGCGGCGGGCGGAAAAAAGACGTTTGAACATAAAGAAAACCTCCATGTGTTTCCTTCACAGTAGAAGAAACACATGGAGGCGTCTTTGAAAGGGCTTTAGGAAAACGGCTACAAACCGGGGAACCGCAATTGCGCGCTCCCCCGGCGAGCGCGCTCGGCTTTTAGAATGGCATATACCCGCTGCTGTGTGAGGCCGTACTTTTGAGCAAGCTCCGCGATATTGTTCCCGGTGAACTCCCGGTACAACGTGGCGTCGCGCTTGCGGAACCGGGCCGCGAGGTTCTTGGGAATATAGATTGACGAACCGCCCCAATCCTCGGCGAGCATATCGGCGACCCGCCGCCCGAACTCGCGGGCCTCCTCGTCATTGACGGCGGGAAGGCCGGAACGGGCCATGCCCGCAACCCGCGCAGCGACGCCGTCGAGAAGCTCGGCGTACATCTCGGCCATATACATATCCTCCACGGTGAAAAGGGGTTCCGAGGAGAACATACACAAAATATCAATGGTTGGGGAAAAATTACACTTTTTGACCGATCCGCTGGAAAATGTGTAATTGGAAAACCGGAAAAGCCACAAAAAAAGCCGCCCGAAGGCGGCCTATACTTAATACTGCATGTCGTACTCCAGAGTAGCCCGATTAGTTCAAAGGAATTTCCCAAGGATTTGGTACGTGAGATACTGCCTTTCCGGCACAGATTGCTTTACATCCTTTCTTTGAAATCGTTAATACTTTGCCGTTTCTAGAAATACCATAATAACAGGTATGGCCATATGCATAAAAATTCTGCGGGATTATGGATGACTTTTCTGGAACTTTAAAGAATATATTTACGTCATACCCCGGATTGTTCTGAATACGGAATAATGTCAACTCACTTTCATATTTTGAAAATCCCGGACATACCTCAGCAATTTGTGGAGCTTTTTCTTTTATAAGCTGTACGGTTTGCGCATCAAGGTCTTCTGGAAGCTCTATCACAGTTTTTCCTATTCTAACGTCGTCTGCAAGAGCGTTGTTCCCCAAAAATAGAACAAATATTGCAATAAAAACAGTTCGCTTCATTACAAACCCTCTAAATAAAGATTGAAATATTTATTCGTTTTTCCATGCTAATTACCCCCTCTACCTGTTTATAACCCCTCCCTTTCTCCTCGCTTACAATACTATTCCCCATTTCTCACCACCGCCCCCAGATTTCCCACACCAGAAACGCCAGCACCAGCACCGGGAACCACAGCCGTATCCGTTCCTGTACCGTGTGTCGACGTCGGCTTACTTTTATCGCTTACATCCACCGGGACCGTCTTCGGCAACTTCGGGCGCTCCGAAAGCTCGCGTTCAAGCTCGGCAATCCGGGCTTTCAACGCCGGGATTTCGGCGTTTTCGCGTTCGAGGTCGCGGATACGAGAGTCTTTGCGTTCAAGTTGAATGCGAAGATCGGCGTTTTCCCGGATCAATGTGTTGTTTTCGTCCACGGCCCTCAAATAACGGTCAAGGATATCCGTATTCCCTGTTTGTGCGACGCGTCGCACATTTTTGTTTTCTTCTATATTAATATTTTCAATATGTTGTACATCTTCACCTAGGATATTTTGTGCGACGCGTCGCACATTTTCAGATTCAGAAGCGGGAAAATCCGTTTTGTACATTGGCCCCTCTCCAGTGAGAAGCCACCGGGGAACGACCCCATACCGATCGCAAATTTTTTGCAACACGGATTTTCTTGGCACACGTCCAGCAAGATAGTTAGACAGTGCCCGCACTGTTACGTTGATACTATCTGCAAATTCTTGCAGGGTTAAATTTTCCATAATTGTTCTAATTCGGTATCCAAAATTTTTATTATTTTCCATAATTGTTCCTCATAATGAGGTTGGATGTCTTGACTTGTTCTATATTTTGTTCTAGTTTTGTTCCAACGAACCACGAAAAACCACAACTTCCAAAACCACCCCTACACGGAACCGTGAAAGGGCGCAAGAAAGGGAAGGGTTATGAACCAGACAAACACTCGAAGGACAGACATTCCGCTGACGCTCCGGGAAAGCGTGAAGGACGCCTTTGCCGAGCGCGGACTCAGCATTTCCCAGTGGGCTCGCAAGCACAATCTCGCCCCGCAGTACGTCTATGATTTGTTGAATGGCCGGACGAACGGGGCGCGGGGTGAATCCCACCGGGCAGCCGTGCTCCTCGGCCTCAAGGAAGGCGTCATCGAAGAGCGGGCGGCGTCATGATGCACCCCGTCAGTTGGAACATGGCGAGGCTCATGCGGCGCATCAGGCGCAGGGACATGAAGATCGGAAAACTGAAACGGGAGCTTCGCAAGCTCCGGAGGAGACAACGCAAGATGGAAGAGGAACGCAAGGCCGTCATCACCGTAGCGGAAAACGGAGGGATAGACGTAGAGATCGAGTTTTTCCCTGACGCCGGACGTGTTGGCATCTGCGGAGAACTCGCCGCGATCGGATTTGGGGCCATCGTACAGGCATACGGTCGGTTTAAAGACGAAGAACAGGCCGAAGAATAAGGAGAAAATCATATGACCCATAAAGACGGCTACACGCTCTGCAACTTCTGCGGAAGCCATGAATCACGGGTGACGTTTCTGGTCGCCGGGCAACGGGACACCCATATCTGCGACTGCTGCGCGTGGGACTGCGCCATGCTGATCTATGAAAAGATGAAGGACCGGTACAACGGGGAACAGACCGACACCGTTATGGAAAAGCCTCAATACCCGACTTTTCCCTGCTTTAAGGAACTCCCCGAAAACGAACAATCCGCCTTGGAGGATGAAGATGAATAACCTCACCGCAACCACCCTCGCGGCCCATTTCCCCGCCGTGGCCCCGGAAATCTTCCGGGCGCTCGAAAACGAAAAGCCCCTCACCGCTGGCACGGCGAAGGGCAATGAAGGAAAAAACGAAAACACTGTTCATTCCGCTTGGCCTGTTACCATACTCGACACCCCGGCGCAACTCCCGCCCTTGGCGGCGAGGATCGACGGCTTGGCCTCCCAGATTGCGCGGATCATCGACGGGACCGTCAGTATGGGCGTGGAAATGCAGCTTATCATCCTCGCCTTCAACCTCGCCGCCGTCGCCGAACAGGTGGCGCACATGGAAAACAATCTGGAGGTGCCCGCATGACCGAAAAGAAGAAGCTCACGCAGCTCGGACGGGCGTTCCTGCTCATCGAGACCTTGGCCCCGCACGTCGTGACCGGGCTTTCCGTAACCGATCTTTCCGTCGCTACCGGCATTTCCGCTCCGAACGTCTGCCGAGACATGGACGCCCTTGCCGCCGAAGGCATGGCGCAAAAGCTCGAAAGCGGGCGCTGGGCGCTTACGTCAAGGCCGCTCAAAGCCTACCGGGCCTACGACATAGCCCTTCGCAACCAGCAGCAGCGGCAAGACGACTTCAAGCGCAACATCGAAACCGGAGCTTACCGGATATTGGGGTGAGCAATATGAGAGAGATTCCCGAATACCAGTGTATCAGCGAGTGGCAAATGGGCGATGATTTTTCCGATGAAGATTGGAAATACGCCTACAGGACGAAGTGCTACAGCGCACAAGGTGCTGCGGAAGACTACGCCAAGCATGAAGATTTTACGGATGAAGAATATGTCGTTGTCCGCAACAGGGCCACGGGCGAAATCAGTCACTGGCGCGTCGAACCCGAAACCATATTCAACGCCTACGAAGAGGATTAGGAGCCCCCGATGAACGACACCACTATCACTCCCGAAGAACCCTGCGAAGAACTCGCCGCCGAGGATGCATCCGTTTCCGCTCCCGCCGTTTCCGAACAACCCGATCCGGTAAAGGAACTTGAGGCCGTCCGCACCGGCACCGTCTCCGTTCATGCGGAAGACTACGCCCGCGATCTCGCATTTCAGCAGCAGGTGGGCCGCGTTCAAGGCTTTCAGGCGGCGGCTTCGGGGCTCAGCCTCGCCGTCATCCAGTGGTTTTCGGCCATGAAGGCCAGTGGAGACTACAAAGGCCGGAGTTTTACGGATCAGCGGGGCAATATCCACCAGCCACAGACGTTTGATGATCTGTGCGAAGCAATGGGGTTTTCCCGTAGAACTGTCTACGAATCCCTCCAAAACTACGCCACGTTCGGCGAGGAACGCCTGACGGAAATCCGCAACCTTGGCCTTACCGTGCGGGACACCCGCAAAATCCGCAAGGCCATCAAGGATGTGGACGAGGACACGAAAAAGGAAATCTTCCGGGAGCTCAAGAGTTCCACGCCGGAAGACCTGCGCGTCACCATCGACGTCATCTGTGCCCAGCACGCCAAGGCGCAGGCCGACAACAAGAAGCTCGAAAAGGAAGCCGAAAAGCTCAAGGAAAAGGTCGAAACGCTCGAAAAGGACAAGGAAGCCCAGCAAAAGGTGGCGCAGGAGCGAAACGACCAGATCGCGGCGCTGAAAGAAGAGCTCATCGTGGCCACATCTTCGGCCATTGCTGACGTTGAAGTCAAAAAGATGAAGAAGAACGCGAAGAACCGGGAGATCATCGACGAAAAGTGCAGAGACGCCGTTTTCGCCGTGGCGAACCTTGCGGCGTTCGGTTCGTCGGTTCTCGACGACGATGAAAATTCGGAAGAGACGGCGGCCTATGTCCACGAGCGGATTTCTTCCGCCGTGCGGGGCATGGCCGCGCATATTCTCTCCGCCGGGATCGACGTGGATCTTACGGCGGAGCTTGTGCCGGACTTCGGCCCGGATGTGGATGGGGAACCGTTCCCCGAAGCGGACAATCAGGAAACGACCGACTAGGGGTTTGCCATGCCTTCCACACCTTCAACCGAACAGCTTCGCCTCATAAGCGACGCGGCCCGTGCGCTCGAAAAGGCGGACCCGTGCAATGGGGATCGCAGGCGCATCGTGGCACGGCTTGCCGAAACGCTGAATCGCTCCCTGAACACCACCTACAACTATCTGAAAAAGTACGGCGGGTGGGAGAGCGGCAAAAAGCCACGTAAGGACAAGGGCGAGACGTGCGTTCCCGAGGCGCTTTGCCGGAAGATCGCGGGACTCGTCATCTGCGGCGACCGCGCCAACGGCAAAAGGCCCATGTGCATCAAGGACGCCGTGAAGCGCTGGGAGGCGAACGGGGAAGGCATCGCGGACCAGGAAACAGGAGAAGTCACCATGCCGTCGGTTGAAACCATCAGCCGCGCCATGCGGCGCTACGGGTGCCACCCGGATCAGCTCAGGGTGGCGAGCCCGTCCGTCCGTATGCGGACGGAGTACCCCAACAGGCTCTGGCAGGCCGACGCCTCGGTATGCGTCCTGTACCGCATCCGGGGCACCGGAAATATCGGGCTCATGAAGGAAGAGAGCTACAACGAAAAGAAGCCCGAAAACCTCATCAAGATCAGGAATACGCGCATCGTGCGCTATATTGTGGTTGATCACTGTTCCGGCAACTTCTACCTGCGCTATGAGCAGGCCGCCGGAGAAGACGCCAAGGGCTTTCTCGATACGCTGATTGATGCCATTACCGACCGAGGGCCGCAGGACGTCATGCACGGCGTCCCGGAAATCCTCTATACGGACCCCGGCCCCGGCCCGGCCTCTTCGCTCGTCACAGGCTTTTGCGGGCAAATGGGGATCACCCCGGCGCAGCATGTGCCTGGAAGAGCCCGCGCCACCGGCTCGGTCGAAAAGTGTCAGGACATCGTCGAATGCAAGTTCGAGAGCCGCCTGCGCTTTCTGGAAGTGCCGGACGTCTCGGAGTTGCAGTCGCTTGCGGACCGCTGGCGCAGGTATTTTTGCGCCACGGCGATCCATACCCGAACGAAAAAGACCCGTAACGACGTGTGGCTTTCCATTCCTGCGGAGAAGCTCCGCACGGCTGAGGCCGACGTCATGCACTCCATTGCGGCGTGGGGCGAGGTACGGTGTCAGGTGAAGGACGACTTCACGATAAGCGCCGACACCCGGACGCATTACGGCGTCCGGCGCTACGATCTGCGTGAGCTCGGCTACCACGGGCTGCAAGTCAGGGACTCCGTATCCGTCCGCCTCAACCCCTACAAGGCCCCGAGCATCATTGCTGTCATCGAAAAGGCCGACGGCGAAAAGCTTTCCTTTGAGGTGCCTCCCATGCAGTTCGACGGCGCGGGGTTTGATCTCGGCGCTCCGGCCTTCGGGGAGGGTTTCAAGGCCATGCCGAAGACGCGCGCGGAAAAGACCCTCGAAGCGATCAAAAAGGAAGCCTACGGCGTCCAGTCCGTGGAGGAGGCCGACAAGATGCGCCGAGCAGGAAAGCCCGCCTACGCCGGGATCGACATCATGGCGGACGTGAAGGAAGCGCCCGTCTACTTGAAGAAGGCCGGGACGCCTCTGCCTCTCGAAGAGAAAAAGGCCGACGTGCCGCCGATGAAGCGGCTCTCCTTCGCTTTGATGATGCGCCGGGATCACCCGGACGTCTGGCGCGACGACAACACCGACGAATGCGCGGAATGGCTGCGGACCCGGTATCCCGACACCGTACCCGGAAACGAGATCGAGGCCGTGATTGAGCGGATGCGCGAGAAATTCGCGCCGAAGCGCGCCCGGCGGCTTGAGTTCCGGCCAAATGAAGGGAGGGCGGCATGTGCCGGATAATCCCCTACGATCCAACCGTAAAAGATCTCTTTGAAGAGACGGAGCTCAGCCAGCGCGAGGCCGCCGCAAGACTCGGCGTTTCCCCGGCGCTCGTCAACCAGCTTTTGAACCGGGGAACCCTCCCGAAAACGGGCTGGGCCGGACTCAAAAAAGGGCTCGCCTCTTTGCTTGAAGAGCGCGGCGCACAGGCCGCCCTTGTCGACTATGCCCTCGGCAAACTGGAAAAACTTGCCGGGGATGAAGATACCCCCGCCGGGGATACGGCGGAAAGCGAGGAACCCATGATCTTGAAGAAGCAAACGCTCACGATGAAGACACGGCAAGCCTTCGGCATCGTCAAAAACCCCTTTGCCGATCCGCAGGATGCCGCCGACGTCTATCTTTCGCCTGAAATCCGGTATGTCCGGGAGATGATGTATGACGCCGCAACGAACGGCGGTTTCCTCGCCGTGGTGGGTGAGTCCGGTTCCGGGAAGTCCACGCTCCGGGAAGAGCTCATTGACCGCGTGAAGAACGAAAACGGCAAGACCGTCATCATCGAACCGTACACGCTGGCAATGGCCGAGAACGAATCGAACGGCAAGCCCATGCGCTCCCAGCATATTGCCGAGGCCATCATCAGCACTATCGCCCCCGGAACTTCGGTTCCGTCGTCTCCGGAAATGCGCTTTCGCAGGCTCCACCAGCTCTTGAAGAGCGCCCACGGCGCGGGGACGCATCACTGCATCATCATCGAAGAGGCTCACGACCTGCACCGGCACACGTTGAAGAGCCTCAAGCGGTTCTGGGAATTGAAGGACGGGTTGCACCGGCTCCTTTCCATCATCCTGATCGGACAGACGGAGCTCGGGGAAAAGTTGAAGCCCGCCGACGCGGGGGTGCGCGAAGTTGTGCAGCGGTGCGACGTGCTGCATATCACCCCAATCGAAGACGTAGCGGATTTTCTCCGCTTTCGGTTTGCCCGTGCCGGGCTCGACTTCACCAAAGTGTTTACCGCCGACGGAGTCGCCGAGATTGGAGAGAGCCTCACCGTGGCGCAGGACCATTCCGGCAATGGCGTGTACATGGGCTATCCCCTCATGATCGCCAACATGACCATCGCCGCCCTGAACCTTGCCGCGAGCGCCGGGGAAAAGCAGGTGACGGCGGATGTGGTCAGGATGGTGCGGCCATGAACACATCAATAAACATCAAGAAACAACGTGGCAGGATTACAGAAATAAATATGGCCGGTAGCGCAGCAAACAACTTTTTTAAAGGACTGATGAAGGCTCAGGAGGAAATCAATGGCAAAACGTGTGAAACCCGTTCTGAACATCCCGGCGGTGACGACTTTGGAAGAAGCGGACGCGACGCTGGCGCAGATTGCGGCGAGGAAGCGGGAACTTGCGCTCCTTGAACTCGGGCTGAAAGAGGACGTCGATACCCTGAAACTTAAATGCGCCGAGGCTTCCGAACCGATCAAGCAAGACATTGAAGTTCTGGAACAGGCGCTGATCAGGTTCGGGGAGTCCAAAAAATCCGAGCTGTTCGTCAAAAAGCGCTCTCGGGAGCTCACATTCGGCATTATCGGCTTTCGGGCAAGTTCCGCCGTCAAGACCATGCGGAAAACGACATGGGAACAGGTGCTCGGCCTTATCCGCGACGCGGGGATGCCCGAGTGCATCAGGACAAAGCAGGAAGTGGATAAGGAAGCGCTCCGCCAGCTTTCCCCGGAACGCCTCGCCGCCGTGGGGTGCAGGCTCGAACAATCCGATCTCTTTTTCTACGAACTGAACGAGACGGAACTCGCGGGAGCTGAATCCGCATAATGACAAACCGGGCGGAGCAATCCGCCCGGCTCCATATAGAGGGATACCAATGCGTACCACAGCCGATCCAAAGAAGCTCGTCAAGGCGCTCCAGACCGGACGCCGCAAGCTCGGTATGACTGACGAGGAGTATCGCGGGCTCCTTTCCAGCGTCACGGGCGGCCGGACGACTTCAAGCAAGGAACTTTCCGGCGAGGAACTGGCCCGGGCATTGGCCACGCTCAGAAAAGCGGGCTTCCGCACGACGGCGGACCCGCAGATCAGGAAAATTAAAAGTCTCTGGTATGAAATGCACGATCTCGGAATCGTCAGAAACCGGAGCGATCAGGCTATCGAGACCTACATCCGGCGCATCACGCGGGCGCAAAAAATCGAATGGTGCTCCGTGGAACAGCTCCAGCTCGTCATCGAGACCCTGAAAAACTGGATAGACAGAATCGAGGAACCGGCGGCACGGGAACACCTGCAACACTTTTTCTCAGAACAACAACCCGCCACGGCGGTGATGCAATAGGGAAAAGATGCCTAGATTTATTTCCGTCGTATCCGGTTCTGGTATTCCGTCTATAAAGGATACACGGGACGGATCGCTCGTCTGCTGTTTCTTTGCTGATAAAAAGGAACCCGAGAAACGTCTGGCCATGATGAAGGTCTGCATGGACGCCTTGAATGCGGCGTCCGCCCGGTATGCCGGGGAAGGAGGCACCAATGGATGGACAACGCGATGAGTACAGCCACCTCCCCATAGTGGACGGCAAGATAGGGCAAGGCGTCAAGTTTGAAAGAATACGCCGGATTTCCGGCTATCTCGTCGGCACCACGGACAGATGGAATAACGCCAAACGCGCGGAACTAAGGGATCGCGTGAAGCATATCAAAATAAACGGAGAATCACATGAACAAGTATGACCTCGTAAAGCGGTTGAGGAAGGAATGCAGTCTAACGGAAGCCGAAGCGGAAAAGCTCATCAAGGCCGCGATCGACACATTCACGGAAGCGCTGGCGGAAGGGGAACGGATTTTCCTCCCCGGTTTCGGGACGTTCGCGCCCGTGGCACGGGCCGCTCGAAAAGGACGTAATCCAAAGACAGGGGAAGAACTCTCCCTTCCCGCTTGTAACGCAATCAAGTTCACGGCGGCGAAGCGGCTTAAAGACGCTATGAACCGATAAAGATACAGCTTATCCGCCAACAAAAAAGGAGGGTTGATTCCCCTCCTTTTTTGTTGCAGATTCTGCAATAGAATTACACCCCCGCCTAAAACTCTTCCCGATACTTCCCAAGTTATCTCGTTTTTTCCCACTAGTTTTCATGCCATTGATCACAAGCGGAAGGATTTGCCCTGTCCGACTTCGGCGCCCGAGGCACGGCTCTCGCCGGCGGCATGGTTGCCCGCGCGGACGATCCTTCCGCCGTGGCTTGGAACCCCGCTGGGATCACTCAGCTCCCCGGTACCCAAATAATGGTGGGCATGACCGCCATTCAGCCTTCCGGGACCGTCGACACGGTGGACCGCTTCGGCATCGGCCGCTCCACCGACGTAGACAAGCACACATGGGCAAATCCGCACGCCTATCTCACCCATCAGTTCAGTGATAACCTCTGGGGCGGCATCGGCATCTTCTCCCGGTTCGGCCTCGGCAATTCTTATCCCACAAACTGGCCGGGCCGCGAAAACCTCAAATACGTCAGCCTCAAGACCGTTTCACTGAATCCCAACCTTGCCTTCAAGATCAATGATAATCTCTCCCTCGCCGTGGGCCTTGAGTTCATGTACGCCACCATGCTCATGAAAAAGGACGGCGATCTCGGCAAAATGACCGGCTCCCCCTTGCTCTCCGGTCGCTACGACCAACAGATGCTCACCGGGTCCAGCATCGCCCCCGGCTTCAACCTCGCAGCGCATTACAAATTCAATGACGAATGGGCCGCAGGCCTGACCTACCGCAGCCGCGTCAAACAGGCCGTGCGCGGACACGTCGAATTCGAAAATAAAAATCCGGTTCCGGGCCTCGTTAATCTACCAAACTCCGATCTGCACGGTAATCTGAACCTTCCCGACACAATTTCCTTCGGCGTGATGTGGAAGCCCATGGAAACCCTGAGCTTCGAAGCCGGAACCGTCTATACCGTATGGAGCAACTACCGCTCCCTGAATATCCATATGGACAATCCCCAGTACGGCACCGCATACAGCCCCAAAAACTGGCGCGACACGTGGGGCTTCAACGTCAGTGCCGAATACAAGGCGCTCGACTGGCTGACCCTGCGCGGCGGCTATGTTTTCGAAACCAGCCCGATGAAGGATAGCACCTGCGACTACATGACCCCGAGCAACGGGCGTCACCGTATCACCGCCGGTGTGGGCTTCAATTGGGATCAGTGGACCGTTGACCTTGCTTACGGCTACCTGATCATCAAGGAACTCAGCTACGACAAGTCCACCGCCGACGGCGTCCTGAAGGGACGTTCCCACAACGGGAGCAGCCATATCGCCGCCGTATCCGTGGGCTACAAGTTCTAGCGGATAAAGAGAAGAGACACTTGAGGGGGC
>ERZ809074.4515-NODE-4515-length-11405-cov-7.196388_pt1 | contig 11405 bp, 12 predicted proteins | sample MGYA00520795_ERZ809074 | MGnify/ENA primary metagenome ERZ809074 (study PRJEB31570, sample SAMEA3212989) | Homo sapiens | biome: human-gut; feature: human gut; material: fecal | place: Sweden | collected 2011 ...
TATCAAAAGCTGCTCTTTGCAATGTTATGTTATGCAAAGTTCTACAATGCTACTTCTAAAAAGAATAATAACTGGGTAAATACAGACATTAAAGAAATTTATAGAGTTGCAAGAGTAACAGTCAAACATAGAAATGATAAATTTTTATACTTGAATGATTTAGAGACCACGGGATTAATTTCATTTTCAAACAAAAATGATAATTTGAATATGAGGGTAAATTTTATTGATACCGACGGCGACACAGTTTTGAAAATTACCGACTTTAGAGAGCTTGGGTACGAGTATGAACAATATATGGGCGAAAATAAATTCATTCGATGTTCAGAATGCAATTTGTTGATAAAAAAGAAAACTAACAATCAACGCTATTGTCCCGAATGTGCCACAAAAATCAATATTCAAAAGCAAAAAGAACGAGACAGATTGAAAAATCTTGATTCAGAAAATGCATAGAAACCCAGTATTTATGCGGGTTTGAGAGGTGTATGTCCGTTTTTCTTATTGTGTAAAGAGAGTATACTGCCGTATTTTCACGGCTTATTGACATATTTTTTAGGATTAAAAGGAGAAAAATCATGAGAAAGATCACAATTACTGAAGCACTGAACGAGCTGAAACTGTACGATTCCAAGATTAATAAAGCGATCCAATCTTCTGCGTTTATTGGCGCTAAGAAGAAGGTCAATGAGAAAGTTGGTGTCGTGCCAACAGATAAATTCATTTCCAATGCAAAGGCGGCTCTGCAGTCTGTCTAGGCTCTTATCCGCAATCGCAATATTCTGAAAGCTGCCATTGTGGAGTCTAACGCTAGGACCATGCTGGAGGTTGCCGGTCTGAAAATGACCGTTGCCGAGGCAATCGAGCGAAAAACTTCCATTGATTATGATAAAGAACTGCTGTTGGCAATGAAGAGCCAGTACGCCGCCGCTACTACTACTGTTCGTAAGGAAAATGAGAAAGTAGATAAAAAGGTAGACGAGCTGATTTCTACTCTTATTGGCAAAGACACTGCGAAGAAATTGGATGAAGCCGATCAGAACGCAGTCGAAGCTCCATATCGGGCTAAGAATGAGTTTGAGCTGGTTGATCCGCTTGGATTACTTGACGTGATCACTGCCATGGAAACTGAAATCGATGAGTTTGAGTCTACCGTTGATGGCCGCCTGACGCTCAGTAATGCCACCACTTTCATCGAACTTGACTTCTAAAAATAAATTTCTTGCAACTATTGCGAAAATCTAAAACTTGTGCCTCGTTGCCTGTGCGAGTAATCACGGGCGCATATAAAAGAAGAACATACTATTTGTACAATTTTCCGGATATTGCATACATATAATAGCAAGTATATTAGGAAAATATTAAAGAAAAGTTCAAAGTTCAGAACTTAAAGTTCAATCTTTAATCATCAAAATTCTTTTCTTCTAAAGCTTATTTTTCAAAGCATAAAACTCGATCAAATCCAGGGTAAAAGTTTAGATTCGTGTCGCATAATAGACGAAAATGGTTTGTACTTGGCTGCAATAGTTGCATAAAAACTTCTTTCATTTTTTCATAATTTCTCTTCATTTGCCGGTAGGCATTCTGCGTTCTGTGGGATGTCTATTGGCGTCTAAAAGTATTCCCAATAAAAGAGAGAATAAATAAATAAATACAATATGTTTCGTTGTTTTACGAGAGGTGATTAAGCCTCATTCTTGCATAAAGAATCCTTTGCTGAGATGATTGTTGCCGCAATCGTCTCTCGTAAGGTAACGAAAAGTTATCGGCAAATAACTATAAATATTGTATTGGTGTTCGCTACCATAGTGCGAGAAAGGATACATATGCAGGAATTAGAAATTTTCAAAAATGAAGAATTTGGCGAAGTAAGAACATTAGTAATTGATAATGAGCCGTGGTTTGTTGGAATTGATGTTGCAAAATGTTTAGGATACGCAAACCCTAAAAATGCAGTTCCAAAGCATGTCATCGAAGAAGATAAGCTGAGTACCCAAATCGAGTACGCAGGTCAAAAACGGGATGTGACGATTATCAACGAATCTGGATTATATGCTCTTATCTTCGGAAGTAAACTAGATTCGGCAAAGAAATTCAAGCATTGGGTAACATCTGAGGTTCTTCCTACTATTCGTAAAACCGGCGGCTACGTTAGTAATGATGATTTATTCATCAATACATATCTTCCATTTGCAGATGATAATACTAAGCTTCTATTTTCAACCACTCTTCGGACCATTCGAAATCAAAATGAACAACTTAGATTAAAAGACAAAACTATTGCTTGTCAAAAAGATGAAATTGCCTATAAACAAGAAGTTATTAATGGGCTTACCGATGATACTCCGGTTTATAAGAAGAAAGATGTAATCAATAGGATTTGCAGACGTAGAAGCGGAAATTATGCAAACAGATACAAAGAGTTATATAAGTGTTTTAGAGAAAATTTTCACACTGATTTAGAAGTGAAATGTGAAAATTATAACGCAAAACAGATCAAAAAGAAAGATCGGCTATCTATTGTTAAATACGCTGAACAATTTGGGTATATTGATAATTTATATTCATGTTGTGCCAAATTATTCGAATCGGAAATTGATGAAGTGCTAGACCAAATCAATTCAATTCGTAATAAATAATTTTAATCTTGGTCGGCAGTCAGCCGTCAAATGGAATTATATGCGCCGCATATCCAACCAAATCACATCGCGGGATGGACAAATTGGAAAGTCGCTAGGCTCATAACCTAGAGATTGTAGGTTCGAGTCCTACTCTCCGCTATCGTGGGTAAGACACCCACTAATGACCCATAACTCAGTCTGGCAGAGCGATCGGCTGTTAACCGATTTGTCGCAGGTTCAAATCCTGCTGGCCAGCTACTATCCCATTAGGGAAATAAATGCAAAGGATGTGAATACTATTTTAGGAATCACAAAAACGGAAGCTTTTGATATGCGGAAATTAGGTTTCGGAAACTATATTAAGAAATCCTACTCTTCTAATCCACACTATTATTTAGTGGAGGATTCCAAAATTATGAAAGCATATCAGAATTATAAAAAATCTAAAATTGTCAAATAGGCAAAATAATTATGGAAGGTGTGTGGACACCATTAGCAAGAAAAATAAAGATAACATTACGGTTTCTTTCGTAGACTCTCCATCATCAGAAGATGTAACTGGGAGTCTTATTTTTATTAAAACACCAAATTATAAGATTCTGGTAGATTGCGGGCTTCACCAAACAAATGATAAATACGAAGATTTTCTTGTGAACAATCGGAAGTTTAAAGAGTTTAAACCTAAAGAAATTGATTTCGTTTTTATCACGCACAATCATGGGGATCATTCGTTATTGGTTCCTAGATTATACCGTGACGGATGCCAGGGTGCTACTATTATTTCTACCGGTTCAAAACAGATTTTAAAGGACATGGCTTATGATTCGGCTTATATTACCGAAAGAGACGTTTTAGTAATTAATAGTCAGAAAGATAAGAATTACAAACCATTGTATTCTATTGGCGACGTTGACAATATGTTAGAACATACGCTAGAAATGCCAATAAATAAGAAAATCCAAATCAATGAAGAAGTTGGTTTTGAATTAATTCCAAGCGGGCATTTACTAGGCAGCTGCCAGGTAAAACTGTATTTAACTGTTAATGAAATTACAAAAACAATCCTAATTACTGGCGACATTGGAAATAAGATCGTTGACAATAAATTTGTCGGTAAATATCAACAGGTTTCCAGTGCTGATCTGGTAATTGGAGAATCTACATATGGCGACAAACCAGATATTAAAACTGGGCTGAAAGAGCGTAAAAATGATTTAGAGAAATTCAAGTCTATTATAGATACACAGGTTCGTGAAATGGGTGGTCGAGTAATCATTCCAAGTTTTGCACAGGGAAGAATTACACAATTGGCGCTTATGATTTATGAATTTTATAAGAATTCCGATTGGAAACCTCGTGTTTATATCGACTCTCCTCTCGCTATTAAATTAATCGACGATTATTCCGATGCCTTAGATGGCGATGAAAAACGAATTTTTGACGAAATGCTGAGAGATGATATGTTTATTCTCGTGAAGGAAACAGACAGTAGCAAAGCACTTGTAGCAAGTTCTGAACCATGTGTTGTCTGCAGCACCGCCGGAATGTGCCAAGTGGGACGCGTGAGGCATCATTTAAAAGCATGTGTATCTAATCCAAATACTACTATTCTGTTTGTTGGATTCAGCACAGAAGGTAGTTTAGCATCACTATTAAAAGATCCAAAGCGTAAGTCAATTACGATCGATCAGAAGGAGTATTCTTGTAAATGTGCTTCTTATTCTTTAAAATCTATGTCTGGACATGCTCCATTTAATCAGTTGGTTGAAGATTATACAAATATTAATTGTCAGAAGTTGGTCCTACATCACGGATCGAACCTAGCGAAAGAAATGTTAAAGAAGGCGTTAGATAAGGAATACGCTAAACAATGTAAGTCTACTAGAGTTATTATCTCTAACTCTAGTTTGAAATTCACATTATAAAATGTAAATAGGAAGAGGTGTTTACCATAGAAGGATTACAGATTTCTTTACCAGAAAATTTAGAAGATATTAAATTACCGGCACCAGAATTAGTGAATTATTGGCGGCTCGCAGAGAACCGCATTTTTTATATTGATTATGAAATTGATGAAAGCGTATTGGAAATTCAGCGGGCAATTATTGCAATTAATATCGCAGATCATAATGTGCCAGTTGAAGACAGAATACCGATCAAGATTTATTTGGACACACCAGGCGGTTTATTATCCGAAACTATGTCATTGGCAACCGTGATGATTATGTCAAAAACCCCTGTAATTACCGTAAATATTGCAGAGGCGTATTCTGGCGGCTGTTTGTTACTGCTTGCGGGGCATAAACGTTACGCTTTCCCGTATTCTAAGGCAATGCTGCATACCGGAAGCGGAGGTACGGTCGGCACTTATGAACAGACAGAACAGGCCCAGAAGAATTATAAGAAACAGATTGAGGAAATGGGATCTTATATTCTTGAGCGTACCAAAATGGATGATAAATTATACAAGAGAAATAAAGCAAAAGACTGGTATATGGATGCCAATGAACAGATTCAGAATGGCGTTGCACACAAGATTATTACCAGCTTAGACGAAATTATTTAGGGAGAGTTTAAGACTCTTCTATTTTTATGGAGAAAAAAGGAGAAAAACAGGATGATTAAAATTAGTAAAAGTGAGGCAAAAGTTACTGCCGCCAAGAAAACTGTAAAATTAGAAAACATTTCCGTAAAGGATTTAAGAATTATCGATGCGGAAACCGGCGAGGATTTATCTCAGCAGGTTATTGACGCCATCCCGTATAATCAGATCTCTTTTAACATTGCATTTGAGCTGCCGGATGATGAAGCCAGCACCGATGAAGAATAGAGAGTTGGTGTCTGATTGTATAATGTAGATTTACTTGAAAATGAAAGCGAATCATCTTATATTTGGCGGCTAGGACAGGCTAAAGAGGCTGGGTTATTGGATATGACCTGGCCAGAAATTGCCGAGCTGATCAATAAAAATTTTAGAACTGATGAGACAGAATATCGCTCAGAAAGTGCCTATCGTAAGAAATATAATAATGCCAAAAATTTCAACAACGAAGTATTTGCCAAGATAAATCACAGCGCCGAGATCGATGCCAAAATTCGCGAATTAGAACGTGAGAAAATTAAATTCAGAGATGAAAGAAATGCTTGGCAAAAACAGAATTACATTGATGCTCGTGTTGAAAATAAATTAGATTTACTGGAATCTTCTTTGTCGGAACTTGGCCGCACTCATTTTGAAATTCATGATAATGTCAATGTATCTTCTGATAATGATATGTTAATTATTTTGAGTGACTTCCATATTGGTCAATGTTTTGACTCATCATGGGGCGAGTATAATTCCGATATTGCTAAAAAGCGACTGAACCAACTATTGAATGAAGTGATTGCCATTCGAAAGCTTCACAATTCTGAAAAATGTTTCGTTTCATTACAAGGCGATCTGATCAGCGGGTCCATCCATCGGACAATTCAGGTCACAAACAGAGAAAACGTCATTGATCAAATTAAGGTGGCAACAGAATTAATTTCTTCTTTCTGCTATGAACTAACAAAACACTTTTCTTGCGTCTGGCTGTCCAGTGTAACCGGAAATCACAGTAGAATCGACCGTAAGGAAGATGCTTTGCACGATGAACGTCTTGACGACATCATTTCTTGGGGGATCGGCTTATCTTTAAAACATATCGACAATTTCCATATTAGTTGCAGGAATTATGATACTGGCATCACGGATATTTCCATTCGTGGAAAATCTTATATTGGCGTTCACGGCGATTATGATTCCTTTACAAAATCCGGCGTATCTAATTTATGTTTATTGCTTGGATATATTCCATATGCTTTTTTATTTGGACATATGCATTCCTGTGCCGTCGATGAAGCAAATGGAATTAAAATGATTCGCGGTGGATCTTTAGCGGGATCTGGTGATTCATACACAATAGAGAAAAGATTGTCAGGAAAACCATCTCAGATGGTGTGTATTTGTAATAGTAAAGGCGTTGCCTGCTACTATCCAATAGAATTAAATTAATGAATGTTTCGGTCCAAGATAGCACGGGTTCTTGGTTAAAAGCGAGTCAAACATACGGGTTCGTATGGCGAACTCCTGCCGAATAATGAGATATTTGGCTAATAAAGCCGTCATGAGGGAGTGGACTCTTCTGAGCTACTACCCTCTTTTTTGTATATAAAATTTTAGGACAAAAAGGAGTATTTTAATATGAATAAAATGGATTTAGTAAGAGCTATTTCTGATAGAGCAACTGTAAAATTACAGGAAGCAACCGACAAGACCGATGCAAGAGTAACCCGCATTGTCGCAGAGATGTGTTTAGATGCTGCTGTTGAAATTGTAAAAAAGGTTCTAGCTGCTGATCACGGCGAGAAGATTTCTTTTGGCGACATTGGAAAGTTCTATGTTAAGGAAGTTGACGCAAAAGACGGCGTAACTAAACTTAGCGGCGTAGAGACTCCATGGCACAAAGACGCCCATGCGGAAATCGCTTTTAAGGTTGGCTCCGCTGTTCGTGACATTTAAGGAGGCGGCCAATGAGAAAATTAGAATTTGACGACTATCAGGAATTCGCCTGTGAAATTGCCGACATGTATGAAGATATCAGAAGCAATGACAGATATGACGATGTGTCCGTGATCGCTAAGTATGACGAGGCTGTTGAAGTTGTAAAAGAACTACTTTGCATCGGTTACGGCTTATACTGTTGCGAACTTCATGCGCCGGAATGGGACGGATATAATGATGAATATATGATTTCTTTAATGGACGGCGATTTATATGTAGAACCAGCCAGACGAGATGACGGTTATCTGGACGAGGAGTCTTGTGTGACTTATGTGATGGATAACTGTAGTTCTAAGGCATTGGCACATATCACATCACCTATTCAGTATGAGGTTAGCATTTCTGAATGCCAGGATTGCGATGGTGACTGCGATGGAGACTGTGAGAATTGCTTCGCATGGGAAACGCCGGAAGATCCAGTTGAAAAACCTACGGCTAAGGAAGCGGCAAAGACCGAGTATAAGGTCAACGGCAAGACTGTTGATCGAGCTAAGTACGATGAGGCGTATGAGAAGCTTGTGGAGCTTATAACAAGCATCTATGAAGAGAAAATTGGCGGCCTTGACCCAGATTATGATAGGCTTCTTAAAAGATTACTTTAATTTTTTGAGTGTATAGCTGTCGCTATGCACTCTTTTTATGGGCGGGTATGCCTAGCTGGCGAGGGCAAGAGAAGTTATGGCAAAAAGCGTTATTTGGAAATATACTAAAGAAGAAATTCAAGAAAAAGTAAATGAATGTAATAGTATTAGCGATGTACTAGAGGCATTTGGATATAAACGAAATAGTGGAAGTATGGCGAAAGTAATAAAAAATGTTATTAGTTTATATAAAATAGATACATCTCATTTCAAGCCATATAACAGAAAAAATCAAAAGCCAATATATTCATTGGATGAAATATTGATTCCTAATTCACCATATACTAATATTACAAAATTGAAAGAGAGATTGTTAAAAGAAAATCTTTTGGAATATAAATGTGAATGTTGCGGTAATAATGGTGAGTGGAACGGAAAGCGTTTGGTTTTACAGTTAGATCATAAAGATGGAAATCATAATAATCATTCTATTGAAAATTTAAGATTTCTTTGTCCTAATTGCCATTCGCAAACAGATACATATGCTGGTAAAAATGCGAAATATGGCGAAAAATAATTTTAACAAGCCGTCTCAAGAATTCCCCGACCTCTTAGGTGGCGGGATGAATTGAGACAGAGAATAATATATACGAAAGGAAGTGAGATCATGGGAAGATCAATACAATATAATGACATAACATCACCAGAATTATTACAGCAAGTAAATAAAGATAATGTAGAATTAGGAAAAGACTTTTTGGATTACTTACGATCAGTAGATAGATCACCAAACACTATTGATGCATATTCTCATGATTTGAATATTTTCTGGGTATATTTACTGCAACATTGTAATAATAAGTTTTTTATCGATTTATCTAAAAGAGATATTGCCAAGTATCAAAGTTATTGTTTAACTGAATATAAATGGAGTCCGGCACGAATGAGAAGAGTTAAATCAACATTATCTTCTCTTTCGAATTATGTGCAAAATATTTTAGATGATGAATATGAAAATTTTCGTCCAATTATACGACGTATAGAAAATCCAGTAAATGAAAAAGTCTTTACAAAAACAGTTCTTGAAGAGGAACAACTTCAAAAACTTTTAGATTACTTAGTTGATAAAAAGCGCTATGACCAGGCATGTATGATTTCTTTGGCCATGAATAGTGGTAGGCGAAAGTCAGAGTTACCGAGATTCAAAGTTTCATATTTTGATGATTCTAATATTATTTATGGTTCTTTATATAAGACACCGGAGCAGATTAAAACAAAGGGCCGTGGTTCCAGGGGTAAGTATCTTACATGCTTCGTGTTGTCCAAACCATTTAAACCATATTTGGACTTATGGATGAATTATCGGAAAGAAAATAACATCACCTCTGAATGGCTTTTTCCAAAAAAGGTTGGTGAAATTTATATTGATGAACCTATGGAATCTCACACACTTGATAGTTGGGCGGAAACATTTTCCACTATTTTAGGTGTTGATTTTTATTTCCACAGCTTGAGGCATTTCTTCACGACTTCTTGCTCTCGTAGTGGATTACCAGATGATGTAATCCAAGCATTAATTGGTTGGAGTTCATTAGATATGGTAACTGTCTATAAAGATATAGATGCTGATGAACAATTCGAAAAATATTTTTCTGATGGAAATATTAAATCAACAGAGAAAAAAGGACTTTCAGATCTTTAACTGCCGAAACACCCACTAATCATCCAGAAATGCAACAAATGAGAGTTTGAATCCTGGCTCTGGATGAACAAGTTAAAGACTACCGATTCGGCAATCTTCTCCAGTAATTACTCACGTACTCGACTCTTCCAAATCTCGTGCGAGTGTAACTGCTGACAGGAACTATATATGGATAAATACACATAAACATAGAACTTCACCAGACCTTTCTTAGAAATAACAGAAAGATTAGTGGGTGCATAAATATTATACTAAAAACCATTCTGTGTGTAAAGAATGAATCTAGCTGTCATTAGTTTATCACTAAGTGGGTGGTTATTTTTTATGCGGCAAAGCATATTCTGTCAAAATATTCCAAACAACCAGAGATTATCGGTCATACGGCTAACCGATTAATAAATTGCCAAGCGAAGACTCGTTCGTGATGTGAACGAGGATAATCTAAAAAAAACATTGTCGCCACTAATCATGGGCGGCGTAAAACAAAAAAGAGCATCACTGCTCTTCTATCTATATTCAACCTATCGTGGTATTATGTTCCCGCCAAGCTCACCAGCAAAAAAAATAACGTCAGCACCAAATGCATTTCGCTACTTCTAAGAGTAACGTCAATGCCTTCAGCACAAGAATACAATATGTAATCGTCTTCATGTGACATACCTCCCTTCAACAAAAAATGTATATCAAGAAGGTATATTGACTGACGCCCACCAAACGGCGGCCTGTAACAAGCGCTGGGTATCGCCTGGTTTACCATGGGTGCGCGAACACCCGTGAATCCTTTTGGGACTCTCGACCTCACCGGCGATTATGATACCACTAATAGGTTATTTTGTCAACCGTGCCGAATAGAAACGGATTTTGGAATGTCTGCTGGGCGGACTGGCAGCCGGAAAGACGGCACATGCAGAGATACCCAAGTGGTTAAGGGAGCTACCTGCTAAGTAGCCAGGGCGGAAACGCCGCACAGGTTCGAATCCTGTTCTCTGCGTCTTGCGGGAAACCAGATGTCAAAAGGCAGATGCTCGGATGCATACAATGAGTCCTGCCCTGAGTGGATCAGCACCACTCTCCCGCTTATAATGCCGACTTTCATGGTCGGTTATAAATAGATAAAACAACGGAAGGAGCAAGTTATGGCACTGTCATTTAAAGAATCGGCAGAACGGATAAAAAAGGAAAAAGGTACAGCCAGAAATATATCTCTTTTTGTGAATGACGGTGACGCTATTCTTCGATCTGAAACAAAATATATAGATGGATATGATATTTATACGGAATACAAAGACGCTTCGGAAAATGTAATAAATCTGAACCGAAAAATTTCCGTCTCTTCCAATCAAACAATCCTTACACAAGACAGTAATTCCCAGTATTTGTATTTTAAGATGTTCCGCATGTATGACGGAATCGATCAGACTACAAAACAATTAAAATTCCACGCTGTCACGCCGGAAGGATATGACGTATACATCACGCCAGTTAATGTGACTTATGATAATGACTATATTTATTTTGGCGTTATTGTCAACGATGAACTGTGCGCCAAAGAAGGCATTGTACAATTCGAAATTCAATCCATCGGTAAAAATGAAAAACAGGGCGATTATAAATTAATCACTCGTGCGGCGTCCATTAATGTAGAAAAATCTTTATCTGGCAATGGCGATTTTCAACCATCACCTGTAACACTGGATGAGCTTAACAAAAAAATAGATTCTAAAGCCGACGGATTAAAGGTGGTTAATGATACGGATATTATATTGACTTCCAACGGGCAAGAAATTGGAACATCTATTACTACTCCTGTGACCAATCCACCCGTGATAGATGAGGAAACACTGGATGGGCTGTTCAAATAAAACGAAAGACTAACTATTAAAAGTCAAGTCTAAAATGAAAGGTTTTTGAATGAA
>ERZ809074.4516-NODE-4516-length-11403-cov-4.205323_pt1 | contig 11403 bp, 2 predicted proteins | sample MGYA00520795_ERZ809074 | MGnify/ENA primary metagenome ERZ809074 (study PRJEB31570, sample SAMEA3212989) | Homo sapiens | biome: human-gut; feature: human gut; material: fecal | place: Sweden | collected 2011 ...
GTCGATATAAACAAGGTCCGTACGCGGCTTCGTCGCATCAGCTGCATCCAGCGTCATACTTTGCTTCGCAATCTCGACACGACAGCCCTTGCTGGTATGTACAACGCCAGATGCCATGGTAACCGTCATGCCATCAATCGACAAATCGCATCCGCTGACGATGCCGTAGCCGGTGGATTCGGCGAGGTATTCGTTGAGGCCAGGGTAGCGTTTGGCGTGAACTTCTTCCCAGGGACGATCCTTGGCACCGATAGCGTTGGTCTGGCTACCGGCTGGTGGGGCGATGATGTATTTTTCCATGGTAGTAACCTCCGTTTTTCTACGTATTTTCTAAGCAGCTTGCACTTCACGCCGAGCGAATCGGGACGATGTAGCCTTCTGTATCAAGGGTCCAAAAGCCGCTGTAGGTCGGTGCTTCGGTGGGCACGATGTAACCTGCCTCATCGATGCAAAAGAAGTTGTCGCCGACGTAGGTGTTAACTCTCGTCCAGTATGCCGCATCAGTCGGCAGGATGTCGATACTGTCGGCGATGGCTCGATACGTGTTACCATCGGTATAGGTCACGATATCGCCGGCCTTGTAGGCAGCAGTTTCCTGCCACTCTGGAGCGCTGTATACGGCCGCCGAGAGCGCCGCATTCTCAGCGACACGGGCATTGGCTGCAGCCGTCTCGTTCCAGCCTGCAGAGACTGCCGCACTCTCCTGCGCCGCTTTGGCGGAAGCCGCGGCGTCTTCTGCCTGCTGATGCGATTCGACAGCCGATGCCGCGGCTTCCAAGGCTTTCTTCAAGGCGGTCTTGGCGTTGTTGTCGATTTCCTTCATGTACTCGACGAAGGTCTTTGCGCCGCTGATGCTGTTCTTGATACTGCGGTCTACCTGCTCCTTGAGTTCCTGCACGATGTAGGTCAGCTTGTCCGGCATCCGTTCGATTGTCTTGAGTGGATATTTCCGGCCCAGGTTGGTCAGCTGTGTCAGTGGAGTCTCGCGATAGATGACGAGCTTCTGGCGATTGCTCAGGACAGAAGGACGGTCTACTTCCGCCGGCTCCTGTCCTGGCACATATCCGGGATAGTGGACCGTCTTCGCGGTGGCATCGACGTAGTAGTCCTTGGTCAGGACCTCCTCCTGATCGGCATCCGCATCATAGAGCAGCACATGCACATCTGCTGCATCGGCAAAGTCAAATGCGAAAGGGAATACGGTTGTCTTGCCATCTCCATCGTAGATGACCTTGGTCACGATGTTGTCGACCATCTTCATTCCTCCTTGCATATTCTTGCAGATACGTAAAAAGCCCCGCGTCATATGACGTGAGACTTTTCTTGCTATGCTCTTATCTTACCACGCTGGGGCAGGAATAACGTGCTGCCCTTTTTATCTTTTCTTTTTCTTCTTTTTCTTCTCGGACTCATCTTTCTTGGGGCGTTTTGGGATGTCGCGCTCGACTGGCTTCTTGTCGAAGACAACGGACCAGATGATGTTCTTCCAATCGTCATCGTAGCGGTTGTCGCTATCGTTTAGGTACTGCATCGTGCCGGTGATGGCGTCGGTCATGGTCGAGGTGATGCCGGTCCTGGCGGCAGTCAGAGAGCTCAAAGCGTTGAGGCCGTGGCGGGCAATCTCGCTGTTGGTGATGTGCTTGACCGGCTGACGGTACTTTGCATCTTCCTCGAGCTTCTTGCGGTATTCCCGGCGAGCCTTGCCCTTCTTTTTCTTCATCTTCTCTGCCTCGTTCCGGAGTCGCTTGGCTTCCTTGGCATCAACCTCGAGGTTGTGGCTGCTCTTTCTGGCCATGAGGTCGATGGTCTTGGAAATCTCCTGCACGGCCCGCTCGCCCACCGAGAAAGGCGAGGCGCTGCGGCCGTAGATACTTCCATCGAAGATGGCCGAGACAGCGAAGTTGACGACATCGCGGATGAAGGGGAAGCCGCCCGCTGCCGTCGAGAGCACATTCTGTGCATACACTTTGAAGAACCGCTCGTCCCAGGGAATCTCGACCCAATCGCTATCCCCTGTCTGCAGGTTCACGACTGTCCGGTACTTGTCCTTGTCGTCACTGCCGTCGAGGCCCAGTGCGAACTTCATCGCGCTCCCGATCAGCGTCATGATGATCAGGCGATAGATGGCCGACTTGGCAAACGGTGCCCAACGCTTGATGAAGCGCGGCTCTGCACCGAACCGCGCGTGACGGTAATTCGCCAAAATGGCATTGAACTGCGTGTTGAAGAAGCTGTAGAATGTCGTCGCGAGCTTCAGAAAGGCGCCCTTGTTGCGCTGCAAAGAAGACAGGTCCATCGTCCGGCCACTGCCGAATGTATCACGGATGGCCTTGTCGGCATCCATGACGGACCGGTGCTCTGCTTCCTGCAACATCTCGGTATCCGTATAAATGGGCAGCGCCATCGCGTCATGCAAATCCTGTTCCGCTTTGAAGAGTTCCTTCTTGATTTCCTTGATCTTGGCCGCTTCTTCCTTCGTCATCTGCTCCATCGTGGCATCGCTGTGCACAGCAAACGGCGACTGCTGTGCTTGCGCACGTTCCTGCTCGTCTGCGCTGTGGCGGCGATCCATATCCATGCGGATATCGCTGATTTTCTGGGAATGGTTGATGATGTCGGCCTTCAGCTGCTCGACCTGCTTCTGGGCAGCCAGGACGCTCTGCTGGTTCTCGGCGTTCTCCTTGCGGATGGCCGCAAGGTTGCCACTGTAGGCATCGCGGTACGACTGCACCCAGAGCGGCGCAGAGAGTGCCAGGTCGGAGTAGAGCATCAGGTCGTAAGCATGGTTGCGGACTACTTCAAAGGCACGATAGTCGGCATCAAAGAGGCCCGGCTGGCTGCGGATGTCGCGGTCCAGCGAGTTGATACGGTCCTGCATAAAGGCAGATCGTTTCAGGAGTTCTGTTGATTCTTCCCAATTCTTAAGGAGCATTGCACCATAGAAGGACTTGATAGCTTGTCCCGTGTGGTACGGGCCCAGTTTCTCCATGACTGGCGCAATGTTCGAGATGTTCTCGACAACCGGCCAGATGCGGTAGCCCATGATGGCCATGACCGAGTTGCTGCGCAGCCAGTTTAATCCGGTATCCAGCATATTAGCCGCCTGATTGTTATTGTCCTTCACAACCTGCCAGACGTCCGTCGTCCACTGCTTCAGGATGGTATGGTACTCACGGCCCAATGTGTTGACGACATGATTCTCGAAAGTCTTATCATTGACCAGTCGATAGACATCGCGGGCCGCCAGGCGGAAGGCAATGTTATGGATAACGGCCTGGGTATGCTCCGGGATGACCCGGAACTCGAGCAGGAGCGGCCGTTCAATCTTGTACTCCGAACGGGATTTGGTGAAGCCTCGTCCTGTTCCGAGAACCATTGCACCGGCCATGCTCTGCTTGGCGATCTCATTGGCATTCTGGTCCTCTGCGGCGCTGGACTTCTTCGGATTGTACACGACTGGATAATAGCCGCCCTTCATCTCCAGCGCCTTCTTCTTGCCCTTCTCGTCTACGGTCACGGTGAAGGGGACCGCCTCGACCTTCTTCAGATGGACGCCGTTAAGTTCCTCTTCGACCTTCACTGTGTCGTCCCAGTAGGTATTGATGTGGTCCCAGATGTCCTGCACGAGCTGCCAATCCTTGGCCGTCATGTGCTCTTCCACGAACTTGAGGATGTCTTTCTCAGCCATCCCCAAGCCACCTGCCAGGCGCTGGCGGTTCGTCTCACTGCCGAGGTTCAGCGCCATGCAGAGGATGTTCTCTTTCGACAAGAGCTCTTTGCCGTCCGCGGTCGTCAGCTTGTACTTCGCATCCTTCCAGTGACGGCGCTCTGCATGGGAGTAGCCGGACAGAATCTTCTGCAGGTCAGTCAATTCCTGCTTGACCATGCGGCTCTCCTTCTCAGCCGCCCGCTCATAGATGCCGTAGATGTACCGATGGGCCTTCTTGCCCAGGGCGTTCAGGATTTCCTCTGGCTTGATGATGGCAGCCAGGCCTTTCTGGCCATAGCGGGCCAGGCCCTCTCCGGCCCCCGGTATCTTGGCCAGGGCATCGTTCCAGCCCATGCCGCCCGTGTCTTCCTGCACGCGGTGACGATTGACGCCAATCTGATAGGCATCTGCATCCTTATCGCTGACGATTTCCTGCACGATTGCCTCGATGGTCCGGCCGCCGATGATCTTCATCTTGAATTTATCACGACCGGTCGTGTAGAGGATGGTCATGGCCTCGACGCATTCTTCGAACTGATCCGCATTGAGGTCCTTGTAGCCGCGGAAGTCTTCCCCCTTCCTCTCAATTTCAAAGATTTCACTCGGGGTAAACTGGATGTCCAGGCTTTCTTCGAGTCCCCTGAACATCTCATCCAGCTTCGGTATTTCCTCGCCTTCGTCCAATGTGGCATCCGTCTTCGTCAGGCGCAGCAGATAGGCTATGTGCCGCAGCCAGTAGCGCTCGTTGCGCGGCAGCTTCACGGACTTGGCCTGCAGCATCTTCTTGACGCGTGCCAGGAGACTTTTGACATGGTCTTTCATCTTCCTGGACTCATCGGCCATGGCCATGTAGAAGGCCTTCTTCTCCTGTGCCATCATGGCACTGTCCCAGTTCTTGCTGCGGATGGACTGCTCCACGACCTTGGCCCACTTCTTCGCTTCATGCGTGTAGTAGCCCGGACTACAGGCTTCATGCAGTGGCTTGGCCTGGATCGTCTTCCTGGCCAGATTCCGGAACACGCGCATCTTGCCCTCATTGGCCCTGAACACGGCATCCTCGTTGGCCTTGTCGTCTTTCATCTTCTGCTTGACATCGTCCATGGCCTTCTTGGCTTCTTCTTTCGTGGCAGCATCAATCATCTGCTGGATGGTCTCATAATCCTTGCTCGACCACCTGGTCGAGAAGCGCAGCCGGTTGATGGCCTTCATGAGCTCCTTGACCAGGTCGCTGTCTTTTTCCATCTTCAGATCGATATCATCCGGCAGGCCCATGATCTTTTCTTCGACTGACCGCATGGCCTGCTCCGTCTTACGCGTAATCTTCTTGAGCAGTCCTTTCTTCTTGGCGAAGCAGGTGGCTGTCAGAGATTCCAGTTTCGCCCGATACTTGCTGGAGTCCATGGCCTTGGCCACGGCTTCCTCGGAAAGATGGCTCTCGGTCAGCTCCCGGTCCAGCTCTTGTGCGTAGGCATCCATGTGCTCCTTCAGCATCGTCTCCAGTGACGGCGCCGCCTCCCGCGCTTCTCGATACGCCTCGACGCTAGGGAACCAGTTCAGGACGATGGTCTCATCCCCACCGCTTGCCTTGATGGCCTGCTCAGCCAGATACACGTCTTCATTCTGTAGAGCCTTCCGGAAAGTCTCCCGTTCCTTGTCCATCCGGTGCTGGAACTCGTCTTCCTTCTCCTTCGTCAGGTCTGCCATGAGGCGCTTCATCAAGTGTTCCTTGGCCTCGTCTTCGGCATCTTTCTTCCAGCGTTTGTAGACATCTTCTTCCGACTCATCCAGCAGCTTTTCGCCGCCCGCTTTCGTGACGTCGCGGTAGCGATCATCGAGCGCCATCTCCTCGATCTCTTCCTCGCTGGCGATCATGCGGTCCATGATGCGGCGCACCGGCAGGCTTGGCTTCACGTCATCCCCAATGATGGCACTGTAGATGCTGATCAGGAAGGAACGGAACTTGCGGAACACCGCCCGCAGGCCTTTCGCTGGCGCATGGCCATCGTGCAGGTACATCTCGAAGGCACGGGCGAAGCGCTCCTGCTGCCAGACAAATTTCAAAAACTCTGCCTGTTCCGTGTTCCCCTGCTGCTCTGCGGCAATGATGGCCATTTCCCGGTCATAAAACTCCTTTTCGAACCTCGAATCCTTATACAGCTTATAGTCATCAGGATGCCAGGAAGCCCACTCCTGCACGATATGAAGTTCCTTTCTGGAAACATCATCAATCTTGGCCAGGTCCTCGAGGTCCATCAGGAACATGTGCCCCATCTCATGTAGGAAAGTGGATTCATTTGCACTCTCAAAAAGCGAGATGATGCGTTGCCCATTCGCCATCGGTGTGATACTGCCATGCGACTCCCTGCTACGAGTCTGGTTGGTTACTGGCTGGGCTGATAATTTTTGCCCCTCCATCTGATAAAGCCCCGGATTCGCTTTTTTTAATTTTTCAAGATTTTCTTCAGTCTTGACGCCATCTGAGCTATTCGATATAATGAACTTAGATAAAGCATTGCTAAGTTGGGCATCCGCTGGTGATTGGTTCCAGTAGGCCCCAGCTGTGGCGATGCTTTTTCTTTTATTCAAGTACAAGATATTTTTACTTTCTATCGCATTTTTCAGCCAACCATATCTAGGTTCACCATTGGCTTTTTCCTTTGCAAATGCACTATTCAGCACATTGATGACGATTCCCCTGCGTTCATCTAGTTTATTGATTTCCACCGGAGCCACGACGGATGCGCCCTTATCCGTTTTCAGTTCCAATACGAACACATAGGAATCTGGTTTGTTCCCACGCAAGACCATAACAGGGTCAGCTATGCTCGCAGGAAGCTGCCGCAAGAGATTCGTAGTCATACCGGGGTGGCTGGCGCGCAGGCTATGCTGGAAAAAGCTCCCGTATACTTTAATATCATCATAGGGCACGTGAAGCAGCTGTAGCACCAACGGAATCTTCATTAAGTCATACAGTTTACCGTTGTTGTACTTTTTCCAGACATTTTTATCTGACTTCTCATATTCATCTATGAGATTATTCCAGGCCTTCTGATCCTGTTGCAATCTGACAAGAGCCGTATCACTCATAGACTGTGCCAGATCTCCTACGTTTTTCCCCGTCGTATTCAACCCATACCGCTCTCGCATGTAGTCGAGGGCGGTATATTTTTTGCCGGTCTTCTTGCTGATGATGTCGGCCACGATGTCGGCATGGCGGGCGAAGAGGATGGCGTCGAGGCGGGCAGCGCGGGCTGTGCGGCCGCCGTCGATGTCGACGTTCGTAAGCTGGTCACGGATGATGTGATAGACTTGAAAACCTTCCTTGGTAAGGCCTTGCGTTATCTCCATCTCAGCACCAGTCAAGAACTTCATCTTCCCCTTGATGGTCTCGAGGTGCTGGATCTCTGTGCGCAGTTGGTCAATCTCTGCCTTGTCTGCCGCCATGGCCTGGTGCTCTTCCTCGGTCGTCGGAATCCATCCCTCGAGTTTTGGCGCGGATGGGTCGCCGGTCACGACAGCCACGGCCATGTCCTCGAGTTCTTTCTCGGTCGGCTGGCGTTTGAACGCCTTGTAGAAGGCTCGGTACCACTCGTCGTTCTCGGTAAAGCGCTGCGTCTTCTTGTTGCCCTGCTCGTCTTCGACCTCCATGAGCTGGCCGCCCTTGCCCATACCATCGCGCAGGCGTTCCAGCACGGGGCCGATGATTTCCTGCAGGCGTTCCTGGCGTTCCTTCATGGCAGCTGACCAGCCCCTTGCTGGATTGGCCGGATCGCTGTAGATGGCCACGGCAGCCATATCGCGCATGGCCTGCTCTTCGGCTGAGCTCTTCTCGTGCAGAGGAAAGTACTGATCGAGCACGTTGTTGATGAGCTCGACCTGCTTGTCGATGGACCGCTGCTGCCTTTTCTGCATGTCTTCGAGAATGGTCTTGGCATCCCGCTGCATGCGGGCCATGCTGTCGGCCTCCGGTGAGAAGGAGACGTTCTGCAAGAACTCCGGGCTCGTGCCTGCCTGCAGGAACTGCTCGGTCGGCACAAGGATCTGCCCCTTCTCCTCGATGGCTGTCTGCAACTCGTCGGTCGAGATGCCCGCCACCTTGGCTACAGCCTTGAGGTTCTCGAGGCCGCCTTCCTGCTGCATGGCCATCTCGGAATCAATGTATGTGTTCGGGTACTCTGTATCCTTGAGCTGCTCGCGCAGGATCTTCTTCTGGACATCTGGGGCCTTCTCCTTGAGGTTGCCCTTATCGATAGCCTGCTGCAGCTGCTCGAGCATGACGGTGCCGGTGTAGGTCTTGCGGGCATTCTCGCCATACGTCGCCTCGAACTTTGCCAGATGACGCATGGCTGCCGTCTGCCGGAAGCCGGACGATACTGTGCCGCCCGCAGCGCCCAGCAGGCCGAAGCCCAGTGAGCCAGGGATGGCCTGCAGGGTGCTCTTGCCTGCCCGCTCCAGGATCTCGCCCGGGCCGTAAATCTTGTTGCTTGTGTCGCCGGTACTCCACTCCATGCCGTTATGGACCATGTCGTCCGAGATAGACTGCAGGCCTTCCTCACCCGCCTCGGATGCCGTGATTTTGAGGACATCGCCCGTTCGGTCTTTGATGGCGTTCAGGACCTTCTCGCGCGTCAGCATCCTTGAGCCTGTCTGCTCGATGATGTCGCCGAAGACCTTCCGCGCATGCGGTGCACCAGCCAGCGCCCGCGTCACGACGCCGAAGTTCGCCAGCTCGATGCCCGCATTGAGTGAGCCGCCCAACATGGCCCAGCCGGCTGCCTGGTTCTCTGTCAGCAAGGGATTGCCGTTCTCGTCTTTGAGGTCCTTGTACTCGGCAAAGCGTGAGCCAATCTCGGGACGTGCCATGCCCGTGAAAGCACCGAGCCGCAGGCCTGTACCAGCTGCTGCCGCGATGAGTTCGCGCCTTGCGACCTGCGCAAGGAAGCTGCGTCCCAGGCCATAGACAAAGCCGCCCGCTGCGCCGACAGTCCCGCCCGCTGCCGCACCGATTGGTGTTGCTACCGAGCCTGCGGCCGCGCTGGCTGCGGCTGCGATCACGGCCATCGCCGTTGCTTCGCGCAGGGACTCCGACGTCGACTGCCACATCTCCGGCGCAGACTCTGCCACGCCGCCCACAATGGCCGCAATCGGGTCCTCGAGGAACGACGGCGCAGTACGACGATCCTCCTCGAGCTGCTTCTTGAGGTCATCCGCCCGCTGCCGGTCGTTGTCATCCGCCGCACCCATCATGATCTTGTACTGCAGGTTGTCGTACTCGAGCTTGACATTGCCGCGCTCCAGCATCTTCTGGAAGGTGTCAATGATGCCATGCGTCGAGCGGACGGCATCGAGGTTGTGCAGGGCAATCGCTGCGCCTTCCTTGTCCATATCGGCCACGCCCTGCAGCTCCGGGAATTCCTGCCAGACGTCGTTGATATTGCCGCCCGTCGCATCGATTTTCTGTTTGTAGTGGTAGACATCAAGTGCCTGCTTGTAGGCCGTATTGTCCTGCAAGAAGGAGTCAGCAGGAATGCCGGTACTCGCTTCAATCTGGCGAGCCTTGGTCAGCTTCTCCTCATCCGTCATGAAATACTCGAGGTTTGCATCCGTGCGTTGCAGTGCCTTTGCTGCATCACCCAAGATGGAATCATCCGTGCGGTCGGCATAGTTCTCAATCAAGCTACGAGATGCCTGACGGAACGGGGACCGCAGTACATTCTCAACGGTCCCTTCTGTTGCAGCTCCTGCCTGCTGGAAGTTTTTATACGCATTCTCCTGTACTTGATAATTGCCACTCGCTTCGGACTGCTGGATTGATGCATCAGTGTAGGCCATCTCCAGCTGCTTCCCGCGCGTCTTGACGTCCTGCGCATTCTTCTCCATCGTCCAGGCAGCATCTGCTACGTCCTTGACCGTCTCTACGGCACCTGATGCCAGATCACCAATGCGGTCGAGCAGAGAGGGCCCATTCGCCATCTTGGCGGCTTCGGCCTGTGCCTCTGCCTCCGCCTGTTCTTTCTTCTCTTTCTTCTGTGCCACCATGTTCTGGTAGCCTTCCAAATCAAACGCCATCTTCAGCCCTCCTCCGGCTCTTCCTGATCGCCCTGATAGTCTTTCTGCAGGTAGTGCGTGTCGCTCTTCGTGATGATGATCGTCGCCACGAGCGGGTCCATGCCATTCTGAATCAAGTGATTGTATGCACCGCCCATGCCATTCGTCTCGATATCATCCGTAAGCGACGACATAAAGTCTTGGCTCTGGTAGGACGCCCGCAATTCACTCGACTGTTCATCTGTCAGGACGCCATTGTCATCCAGCAGGTTTCCGGCCCGCCTTGCTGCAGTAAACGAGGCCGTCTCAATGGCATTGCCATTCTGCAGATTGATGTTCATGTTCTCCAATGTGTTGTAGGCCGTCTCGATTTTGGATGCAGTAACGCCGCCAGATCCACTATTACTGCCGCCCCCGCCGCTCCGGCCGCTTCCTACAGGCAAGCCAGTATTCTCATTGACATTATATTTCGAGGCGGCCCAACCTCTCAGGCGAAGCTTGTCCGACAGGCTCAGAGAGGTATCGCCATCGATGATCTGCAAAGCTCCTGAATAAGAAGTTGAAGTATCGACGGCTCGTTCGACGCTCTCGAAATGCTGCTGTTTGTCCAGATTCCAGTGGTTTGTTCTATCGGTCGCTCCTGCGTTTACCGCAGCATACAGTGTCTTATAATAAGCGGGATCAAAGACCATGCTCCCACCGCCAGCGCTGCCGGTCCCATTGGTTCCCCAGCCGCCCGTATAGCCGCCCAGATGCAGGTGCAAACCGGAGCCTGCATCATGGAACAGGACTTCCTTGAATTTGCCGGAGTCCTTGAAGTAGTTCAAGAGATCGTCTGTTGTGACTCCATCCGGCAAGTTGCCGTCCAAGACGATATCAACTGCATCGCCGCCGTCTCCCTGAATCACGTGATAACTATTCGGTGAACCTGGATTGACTTCCATCTGATGTTCATACGTCCGGGCCGCCGAAGAGATCGTGCCCGTCACGCCGAACTTCTGCTGCAGGACACCGCCGATTGTTCCCAAGACGCCATCCTTCCACTGAGGCTTGAGCGACTGGACTTGTTCATCGATGTTGCCGCCCTGCGTGCCCATCCAAACGGGCGTGACACCTGCCGGATTGCCTCCGGTACCACTCCCGCTACCCGCATTCTTTGGGTGGTAGTTGCTCATGGCACTATTGACGTATTCCTTGATGGATGGGCCATTGCTCAGCTGCTTATCCCAGGCATAGTGGTTGCCGTTCTCGTCAATGGCGTCCGGCTCGCCAGCCACCCAGCGCTGTCCGTTCTGCTCACCGGCATACCAGGCGACAAGTGCCCCTTCCGGACCGTACTTATCGAACAGCTGTCCCAACTTGAACCTCCCGACCGCACGCTGCGCCGCTTCGTCGTTCGGGTCGGCACCCTCGTACCCGGCTTCCTTCGACCATGCCGGCCAGTTGCCCGGCATAATCTGATAGATACCAACGGCACCTTCTGATGAGACCGCGTTCGGATCTCCATTTGGGTCCTCTTGCTGTTCCACCGCCGCAAAGAAGGCCTCCTTATCGGATGCCCCCTGCCCGCCCACGTTCCGATAGGAAGCTTGCTTGATGAGCTCGTCGGCCTTCTCGATGAGGCCCTCGGTCAGGACCCCTTCGTC
>ERZ809074.4521-NODE-4521-length-11390-cov-3.790913_pt1 | contig 11390 bp, 8 predicted proteins | sample MGYA00520795_ERZ809074 | MGnify/ENA primary metagenome ERZ809074 (study PRJEB31570, sample SAMEA3212989) | Homo sapiens | biome: human-gut; feature: human gut; material: fecal | place: Sweden | collected 2011 ...
CCATCCTGATTCCGACAATGCTGCCGATTCACTTTAAAATTTTGGGAAATGTCCTGGAAAATTATGGATACCACATCAAAATATTGGACAACTGCGGACCGCAGGTGATTGAACAGGGACTGAAAAATGTCCACAACGACACCTGTTATCCGGCGCAGCTGGTCATCGGGCAGATGATTGACGCTTTGGAGCACTGTGAGCTGCCGCTGGATAAGGTGGCTTTGCTGATTACCCAGACCGGCGGAGGCTGCCGCGCCTCCAACTACATCTACCTGCTGCGCAAGGCGCTGAACAAGTGCGGCTACGGCGATATACCGGTCATCTCGGCAAGCTTTATCAAAAGCGAGCAGTCGGGAGGCTTCTCTCTGCCGTTGACCATGCTGCTACAGGCGCTCTACGGGGTGCTGTGCGGCGATTTGATTATGACCTTGTACAACCAGTGCATCCCGTATGAAAAACAGCAGGGAGCCAGCCAGCAGGCGGTGGAGGAGAGCATCCTTTGGGCAGAAAAGCTGTTCTGCAAAAAGCTGCTGCGCTGGAAGGAGGTTTCCGAGCTGATGGTGCGCATCATCAAACGCTTTGAACAGGTGGAGCGCAGCGAGGAGGAGAAGATCAAGGTCGGCGTGGTCGGAGAGATTTATGTCAAATATTCTCCGCTGGGAAACAACAACCTGGAGGAATTTTTGCTGTCGGAGGGCTGCGAAGTGGTCTGCCCGGGTCTGTTCGATTTCCTGCTCTACTGCACCCATAACTCGGAATATGACTGTCAGCTGTACGGCATCGGCAAAGCCAAGGCAGCGGTAATGCGCCGGGTCAACCGTTTTTTGCGCGGTCGCAAGAGCGATATGATTCACCTGATTGAACAAAACAGCAGCTTCCAGCCACCCTGTCCCTTTGAAAGCACCATCGAGTCTGCCAAGGGTTATATCGGCAACGGTGTGAAGATGGGGGAAGGCTGGCTGCTGACCGCTGAGATGGTCGAGCTGATTCAGCACTACAAGGTAAACAACATCGTCTGCACCCAGCCGTTCGGCTGTCTGCCCAACCACATCTGCGGCAAGGGTGTGATGCGTGTCATCAAGGAGAAGAATCCGCAGGCGAACATCGTAGCGGTGGACTATGATTCCAGTGCATCCAAGGTCAACCAGCAGAACCGCATCAAGCTGATGCTGGCAAATGCAAGACTGATGGAGCAGCAGAGCGCACAACCGCCCAGGGAAGTAAAGGTATACGCAGAAAAAACGCAGCCGACCGATAGCGGCAAACAGGAAAAACTGCCGTTGGCAGCCAGCACAGTCGACCCTCTGGAGGAGGAAGAACAGCTGGTGGTGCAAAACGGATAAGAATGGACTGCCTCCCCTTCGCGGAGCAGTCCGGCGGGAAAAAGAGATTGAGGGTATAAGGAGGAGATCGCTTGCAGCAGGTCTGTAACATCTTTTTGCAGTTTTTGGCGTACAGCTTTCTGGGATGGACGTGCGAAACCATCTACTGCTCCATCGGACAGGGAAAGTTTGTCAACCGCGGATTCCTCAACGGACCGTTGTGTCCGGTCTATGGATTTGGCGCGATGGCGGTGCTGGTTTTTCTGCGCCCGATCCAAAATAACATTCCGCTATTGTTTCTTTGCGGAATGTTGGTGACCAGCGTCATCGAGTACATCACCGGCTATCTGCTGGAAAAACTGTTTGCAACCAAGTGGTGGGATTATTCCACCTACCGCTTTAATATCCATGGCAGGGTCTGCCTGCGCAATTCGCTGATGTTCGGCGTGCTCAGTGTGGTGGCAGCGCGGGTGGTGGACCCGGTGGTGCGGGGAGCCATCGTTTCGCTGCCCTTCTGGGCATCGGTCAGCATGAGCGCGGTGCTGCTGGTCATCCTGCTGGTGGACCTTGTGCTTACCGTCCGTACCATTTTGGACATCAACAGCGTTCTGCGCCAGTTCCATCAGCTGGTCGAGCAGGCGAAGCTGGATACCGCAGAGTATCTGAGGCAAAGTCATCAAGAACTTCAGCAGCGTTTTGACCAGTATCAGTTGAATGCGGAGCTTGGCAGGATGGAGCTGATGGACTACATCGAGCAGGTAAAAGCCGAGCGTGCCGAGCGCCGCGCAGAAAAGCGCGAGGAGCTGCTGGAAAAGCTGGAATCCGGTCAGAAGGAGATTGCCCGCCGCATGGAGTCCAGAATCAGCGAGCTTTCTGTCAAGAACCGCTTTCTCCGCAAACGATTGCTGGATGCCTTCCCGAATATGCGCTCCATCCGGTACGAAACCGGCTTGGACCGCTTGAAGGAAGAGGTCAAGCAGAAAAAGAACAACAAAAAATAAGAACCGCTTTGACAGCCTTTCTCGTTTGGGAAAGGCTGTTTTACTTTTGACACAAAAAAGAGCTTTTTAGGAGGCTATATTTACACAAAAGAAAAAACGCAGTTGCCTTTTAAAGGCGAATATATTATAATAATGCTACAAATGGCGTTTGATATGCCGGTTGAAAAGCAGACCGACGGTGCCCGTTTGCCGCAGACGAACTGCCGGAAAAACAGGGCAAGGCTCTTTTTGTATTGTTTATTTTTGTGGAAATTTTTTACGGGGACGCAATAATTTGCAGCTTCCCCGACACTAATTTTATGACGGGTGGTGTAGAGGTGAAATTAGACACAGCATTGGTGCTGGAGGCTCAGAAGGGGAGCCAGGAGGGCTTTACGCGGCTTTATGAAGCAGTAGCTCCCTCTTTGTACCGGACAGCGTTATACACCCTGGGAAACAGCCATGATGCAGAGGACGTTGTTTCCGAAACCTTTATCGAAGCGTATCGGGGACTGGGTGCTTTGCGCGATCCACAGGCATTTGTTCCGTGGATTTACCGCATTCTTTCGGCAAGATGCAATCGAAAGATACGGGAGTATGTGCGTGCGCGCAATCAAACGGACATCGACCAGATGCTGGAGCTTCCGGGAGAGCAGAACGAATTTTCGGAAACGGTGCTGGAGCGCACCGATCTGCTCCATGCGCTGGGACAGCTGGCAGCAGAGGAAAAGCAAATTGTGATCCTGTCGGTCATCGAAGGATACACAGCAAAGGAGATTGCCGCTATCGTCGGCAGCCCGCAGGGAACGGTGAGTTCCAAACTGTTTCGGGCATTTAAAAAGATGAGAAAACATTTGGAAGGAGGGAAGCAGAGTTGACAGAGAAAAAGATGAACCCTGACCAGGAATTGACACAGGAAGAACAGCAGCTGCTGGAAAAAGAACAACAGTTTTTTAAACAGCAGTTTTCATCGCTCCCCAGCCCAAAGCTTCCCGGCAGTTTAAGTGCACAGGCGATGTGGGAAAAAATCTGTGCGGGAGAAGGGGACCACCAGATCACGGTAGACCCCACACAGATGGAGCCGCAGGTTCCGCAAAAGCCCGAAGGAAAGGTGCTTGACTTTCCGGGCAGCAAAAAAACGGAGGAAAAACCCAAACGAAATCTGACGGTCCATCGTCGCCGTTGGGCAATCGCCTGCACCCTGGTGCTGGTGGTCGGGTTGTCCGCAGCCTACTGGAAATGGCAAAGACCGATGGAGCAGATGAAGGATATGGTCACCACCAAAGGTGCAGCCGAGCAGCCGGTCGAGGAGCTGGTAGAGGAAGAGGCGGCAGCGGAGGCAGTGGAAGACACGGCATTGTCTGAATCGGCAAACGGACAGCCGTCGCTTAAAATGGGCACGCCGAAATCCTCTGCCCAGACAGAGAAACCGGCAGAGGAACCACAAGAGAAACCACAGGTAGCGGCTGCTTCACAGCCTGAGCCGCCGGCAGAAGCTATTTTGCAGGAGGAGCAGTCACAGGAAGAGTCGCAGGTAGTGACTTCTGCCCAGCAGACGACACAGGAACAGCCTGCATCTGCCAGGGACCAGCTGCGGCAGCAGATACTCAACTCCATCTCGATGGCAGCGGATGCGCAGGAAGAATCGGTATCCCTGACCGAGTCGGAGGAGCCGGTCGCAGAAACGGCAGAGGCGGCAGAAGAGGAAACTCAACCATTTTCCATCAAAAGCGTGATGGAAAATGCGCTGGACAGCCAACCGCAGACCCTTTCGCTGAAAAACGGCAGCCTGACCTATCAGCCAACGACCGGAGAAGCGGTGCTCAGTGACAAAAGCGGCAAACAGGCATCCGCTTTGCAGCTGGAAAAGAATGCAGCGGTTCTGGCATCGGAAAGCTGTTTTGCGGTGCTTTGCCCGCAGGAGACACAAACAGTCACCATGACGGTCTATGATGCGCAGGACCTGAGCGCTCCACAGCAGGTACAGCAGGTCACCCACCAGGGCGAGCTGTTTGACTCCTATCCATCGGGCGCAGGCAGCTTTACGATGGTCACCAGCATCTGGTACACCCGGGAGCAGGTGGAGGCAGGGGAATTTTTGCCTCAGGTCAACGGAGTGGAGATTCAGCCGGAGCAGGTCAATGTTATCAGTGGCTATGAAAACGGCGAGCAGGTCAACTATCTGTTGACGACCACCGTCAGCAAAGACACCCAGAAGACCCGAATAGAGCTGTACCTTGATTAAAAAACGATGCAAAGCGCTCTCCTATTTAGGAGGGCGCTTTGTTTTTTTGCTCAAATTTGCTATAATAAACGGGTAAAATGGGATGGAAGAAGGGAAAAAGATGGACTACAGAATTGCAATTTGTGACGACAAGCAAGAAGACAGGGAGTATGTCCAGCAGTTGACCGCACGTTGGGCGCAGCAGCGGGGAAATCAGGTGGAGATGACCGAATTTTGCAGCGCAGAGCAGTTTTTATTCTCCTGTCCACAGCCGGATTTTGACCTGCTGCTGTTGGATATTGAGATGGGAGAGATGGACGGCGTCAGTCTGGCAAAGCAGGTGCGCCGCACCAACGAGCTGATGCAGATTGTCTTTATCACCGGCTATTCCGACTACATCACCGAAGGGTATGAGGTGGCAGCGCTGCACTACCTGATGAAGCCGGTGAAGGAGGAAAAGCTGTTTGCAGTGCTCGACCGCGCAGTGGAGCGGCTGCACAAAAACACCAAGGTACTGACGCTGGAAACAGCCGAGGAGATGGTGCGTGTACCGCTGTACCAGGTGAGCGCTTTGGAGGTACAGCGCAACTATGTCACCGTCCACGCAAGACAGGATTACACGGTGAAAAAAAGCCTGAGCGAACTGATGGAGCAGCTGGACGAACGTTTTTTCCGGGTGGGACGTTCGGCGGTGGTCAATTTGAACGACATCAGCCGGGTGACCCGAAGCGACATCTATCTGACCGACGGCAGAATCATCCCGCTGCCGCGCGGCGCCTATGACAAGCTCAACCGCGCCATCATCCACATGAAATAGAGGGGGAAGCAGGATGGAATTTGGCTGGAAGCGGCTAAACCGCCAGATTGACGAATATCAAAGCGAGCTGGTCCAGACCCACTATGCAGAGGTGGAAAATATGTACCGGCAGATGCGCGGGTGGCGGCACGACTACCGCAACCATATCCAGACGATGAAGGCGTATGCGGCAAAGGGAGATTTGGAGGCGCTCAGGCGGTATCTGGATGAGCTGGACGACGATTTGACCACCTTGGATATGGTGATTAAAACCGGCAACCCGATGACCGATGCCATCCTCAATTCCAAAATCTCGCTGGCACGCTCCAAGCAGGTGCAGGTGGTTGCCGATGCGCACATCCCGGTCAAGCTGCGGCTGCCGGAACTGGATTTGTGCCGCATTTTGGGCAACCTGTTTGACAATGCCATCGAAGCCAGCCTACAGCTGCCGGAACCGGAACGGCTGATCCGCGTCTATATGGAGATGAAGGGGGAGCAGCTGTATATCTCCTTCACCAATTTTACTGCGGGCAAAAAGCTGAAAAAGACAGCCGGACGCTTTGCTACCAGCAAGGGCAAGGGTCACGGTCTGGGTCTGATGCAGATGGACCGGATCATCCGCCGCCTGGATGGATATGTGGACCGCAATTCGGAGGATGGAGCCTTTACCACCGAGATTTTGCTGCCGCAGCAGCCGGAAGGCAGCTGCAATTCGTCCCCAAAATCAGACAATTCGTCCCCGAAATAACACGGGGACCTTTTTTTGTGCTATGCTGTAGGCATGAAGAGGTGAAGGATGATGAAAACAAAATCAAAGTATACCATGACCAAAAATATCGCATGGATGATTGGCAACGCCTGGCGAACCTGCAAAAGTGTGCTGACCCTGTGCGTGCTGTGTGCGGCAGCGGCGGTAGCGGTCAATCTGACCGAGCTGTTTGTGGCACCGCAGATTCTGTCGAAGGTGGAGCAGGCAGCGCCGGTTGCTGAGTTGATTGGGACCATCCTGCTGTTTACCGTGCTGCTGTTTCTGGCAAAGGGACTGAAAAGCTACCTAGCGCTCAACACCCTGTATGGACGGGTGGAGGTCAGAACCGGTTTGATCAATCAGGTGGAATACAAAAACAACACCACCTCCTACCCGAACACCCTGGACCCGGAGCGAATCAAAATGTATAAGGGTGCTTCCCATGCGATGTCAGGCAACGCAGAACCCAGCGAGCACATCTGGGAAACGATGACCTTGCTGCTGGGGGATATAGCAGGCTTTGCTATCTATCTGCTGCTGCTGGTCCGGGTAGAGCCGGTGATGATGGCAGTGGTGATGGTGACCACTCTGGTCAGCTATCTGGTTGCCCGCCGCACCAGCAGCTGGAACTTTGCGCACCGAGAGGAGGAGCGGGAGTATACCGCCAAGCTCAGCTACATCCAGAAAAAATCCGAGTCAATCAATCTGGCAAAGGACATCCGCATCTTTGGGCTGGGCGGCTGGCTCGAGGAAATCTACGACAGCACCATGCGGCTGTATGAAGGCTTTATCCTGCGTCGGGAGCGGGTGCAGCTGCTGGGCAACCTGGCGGACGTTGCGCTCAGCGTTGCCAGAAACGGGCTGGCTTACTGGTATCTTTTGAATATGGCGCTGGACCAGGGATTAAGTGCCTCCGAATTTCTGCTTTACTTTTCGGCAATCGGCGGCTTTGCCAACTGGATTACCGGCATTTTAAACGACAGCATGACCCTGCGCCGGGAGGCGCTGGATTTGACCAGCATCCGAGAATATCTGGAGATTGAGGAGCCGTTCTGCTTTGCAGGCGGCAAGCAGCTTCCAAAGGCGCACAGCTATGAACTGCGGCTGGAGAATGTGTCCTTTTGTTATCCCAAGGCAACAAAAAATACCATCGACCATATGAACCTGACCGTCCATGCAGGCGAAAAGCTGGCAATCGTGGGACTCAACGGAGCGGGAAAGACCACCTTAGTCAAGCTGCTGTGCGGCTTACTGGACCCGACCGAGGGCAGGGTGCTGCTCAACGGGCAGGATATCCGTCAGCTGGACCGCAGGGAGTACTACCGGTTGTTTTCGGCAGTCTTTCAGGATTTTTCGGTGCTCAGCGCATCGGTGGCGCAGAATATTTCCCAGCAGGCACAGGGCTATGATGTGGAAAAAATCAACCGCTGCATCGAGCAGGCAGGGCTGACCGAAAAGATTTCCCAGCTGCCGCAGGGAATCGAAACCAAGGTGGGCAGGGAGGTCTATGAGGACGGCGTGCTGTTTTCAGGCGGACAGACCCAGCGTCTGATGCTGGCGCGCGCTTTGTACAAGGACGGCGGCATCCTGCTGCTGGACGAACCGACCGCAGCGCTCGACCCGATTGCAGAAAACGACATCTACTTAAAATATGACGAGATGAGCAAGGGAAAGACCTCGCTGTTCATTTCGCACCGACTGGCTTCGACCCGCTTTTGCGACCGCATCATCTTTTTGGAGAACGGTGGCATCTGTGAGGAGGGTACCCACGAGCAGCTTTTGCAGCAGGGCGGCGGCTATGCCAAGCTCTTTGAGATACAAAGCCGCTACTACAAGGAAGGGAAGGTATTCTAATGAGCAACAAAGAAGCAATCAAAATCCACCGCAAAGCCTTTGCAGACATCCATCGGCTCTGTCCGAAACTGTTTCCTTCCATCCTGCTGTATTCGCTGGTGGAGGCAGTTTCCCCTTATGTGACCATCTATCTGTCGGCACGGCTGATTGACGAGCTTGCCGGTCTGCGCCGTCCATCGGTGCTGTGGGGATGGGTCGCCTGGACGGTGGGAGCCGGCTGCGCACTGATGCTGCTGCGCGCCTGCCTGCTTCGCTGGAAGAAGGTGGAGGAAGAGGTCTTTGCCATCAAACAGGAGCAGCTGTTTGCCAAAAAGTTTTTCTCGATGGACTTTGCCGACATCGACAAGCAAAGTACCTACGACCTGCGCTCGCAGGTTTTGCAGAATCAGCGCTGGGGAAGCTGGGGAATTGGCAAGCTGGCATCGCTGGCACAGGAAGTTTCCACCGCGCTGCTGGGCATCCTCAGCGCCGTCTTTTTAAGCGTCAGCCTGTTTATGCTGCCGGTGCCCGAGCAGTCGGCAGGGTATCGGTGGCTCAATAACCCGCTGTTTGTTCTGCTGCTGGTTGCTGTCATCGGCGCCATCAGCTTTCTGTCCGGCAAGCTGGGCGAAAAGGTGGTCGGGATGTGGAGCGGGCTTGCGGAGATTTCCAAGTATGGCAACCGCATCTTCAACTTCTGGAGTGGTTTGGGGTCAGACCGCTCCCGCGCCATCGACATCAGGATGTATGAGCAGCAGAAGATGGCAGAGCATTACTGGAAAGAAACCGGTATGTTTACCACCAAAGGAGAGATAGCAAAGCTGTCCAGGGGAAAGATGGGTCTGACCGAAGGGCTCAGTGCGGGCATCTCGGCGTTTTTGACCGGTTTCATCTACCTGTTCACCTGCTTAAAGGCGATGGGAGGCGCCTTTGGTGTCGGCTCCATCACCCAGTATGTGGGCGCTGTCACCGCTCTTTCCAAAAACATCGGCGACCTGTTCCGCACATGGGGGACCGTCAAGAGCAACGCCGCCTTTTTAAAGCCGGTCTATCAGCTGCTGGATATTCCCAATTCAATGTACCAGGGCTCCCTGACCACCGAAAAACGCTCCGACCGCAAATATGAGGTGGAGTTTCGCAATGTTTCTTTCCGCTACCCCGGCTCGGAGCAGTGGGCGCTGCATAACGTCAGTCTGCGCTTTCGGGTTGGCGAGCGCATGGCAGTGGTCGGAGAGAACGGCTCCGGCAAAACGACCTTCATCAAGCTGCTCTGCCGACTGTATGACCCACAGGAAGGACAGATTTTGCTCAACGGTATCGACATCAGAAAGTATCGGTACGACGACTATATGCACATCTTCTCGGTCGTCTTTCAGGATTTTCAGTTGATTTCACAACCGTTGGGTGACAACGTAGCAGGTAGCTGCCGGTACGACCGCGAAAAGGTGGAAACCGTCCTGCGAAAGGTCGGCTTTGGCGAGCGGCTGGACCGGATGCCCAACGGATTGGATACGGTACTGTATCGGGATTTTTCGGAAACAGGAGTCGAGCTTTCCGGCGGCGAGGCGCAGAAGGTCGCGATTGCCCGCGCTTTGTACAAGGATTCTCCATTCATCATCCTAGACGAACCGACAGCAGCGCTCGACCCGATTGCCGAGGCGGAAATCTATGCGCGCTTTAACGAGATTGCACAGGATAAGACCACCATCTACATCAGCCACCGGCTTTCTTCCTGCCGATTCTGCGATGAGATTCTGGTGTTTGACGGCGGCAAAATCGTCCAGCAGGGCAACCACGACAGCCTGATTGCTGATGTCGACGGAAAATATAACCGTCTGTGGCAGGCACAGGCACAGTATTATGAAAAGGAGCAGGAGGAATCCGCATCGGAAGAGGATGCGGCATCCCACCGATAAAAAAGCAGGCAGAGGAAAATGTTTTCCTCTGCCTGCTTTTTTTATCGAAAGACCTTTAATCCTGTTCAAATTTGAGGATGTTGCCGCTGCCGGCATCGACTTCACATTCATACTCGCTTTGAGAGAAGGTAAACTCCAGCTCGTAATAGGAAATGCCGTCCTCTTCGTCCAGCTCCGCCTTTTCCCAGGTGACCGTCTGTCCGCTCAGTCCGGCTTTTTGCAGGGCAAGCTGTTTTGCCTGCTCCAACGAAACCGATTTCGGCTCTGCCTGCGGTTGGGCAGGAGCAGAAGCGGGAGGTGTGTTTTGCTGCGCGGCTGTTTCCTCGGTGCGCTCATAGGAGAGAACCTGCCCGCTGTACGGGTCGATGCGGTAGGAGTAGGAGTTGCCCGCAGCGGTAAACAAAAGCTGGTAGACCGGCTGCTCCCCCTGCTGCAAGGAAATAGACTGGAAGGAAGTCTGTGCAGCCTGGACACCAGCGTGGGACAGGCAAATCTGTTTGACCTGTTCCTCCAAGAGCAGCTGCTGGGTGTTTTCCTGCTCCTTTGTTTCTTCCTGCGGTGATTGAGAGGAAAGAAGGTGGGAGAAGCTGTCGGTGACCTGCTGGTAGAGCTGGCGGTTGTAGTCGTCATCCTTGCCGTCAACAAAGATGTTGACCTGCGCCGACGGTGTCAGATAGCCCTGACGGTCCATTGCGCCGATGAGGGCATTGAGGGCGGTGTCCAGCTTGAGATTGTTTAGCGAAAGGTCGTCGAGCAGCTCGGCGCCGTCATCGTTGTTGGCACGGGTGTTGATGACATAGGAGAAGCGGTTGAGCGACAGCGCCACCGAAGGATTGACTTCGATGGAAACGACCGCCCGGGTGGGAAACCACAGCCAGCTGAAGATGCCTGCACCGGTCAGCAGGAGCATCAGGCAGGCGGCTGCCAGTCGCTGCCAGTGCGGACGTCTGTGCAGGTATTGGACGGGCAGAATCTCATCCACCATAGCAAGCGGGGTGACCGGTGTGGAAGCGGCTTGCTGGAGGATGTCAGGTACATTCTTCTGCACCGCCCTTGCCAGCATCTGCTCGACCTGTTCGTCGGTCAGTTTTCTGCGTTTGTTTTGGTTGTCCTTCATCCTCCTACACCTCCCTACCATCGGATGGCTGCTGTTCCAGCTGTGCTTTTAATTTTTTAAGCGAGCGGGCATATTTGGAAAGCACCGTCGCCAACGGCATGCTCATCATTTCTGCAATCTCACGGTGCTTGAGACCGGTCACCGCGTGCAAAATCAAAATCTGCCGTTCCTGCTCGTTGAGCACCCGCATCGCCTGTTCCAAAGCGATCGCCTCCTCGGTGTCGTGGTCAAAGGGGAGGGAGGACTGCTCGACCTCCTCAAAGGGAATCTGTCGGGAGGCGGCACGCAGGCGGGTGCGGGCAATATTTTTGGTGATGGTCAAAATCCATGCCATCGGCTTGCCCATCGGCAGATACAGGTGGGCAGCGCAGCGAATCTTCAGATAGGTGTCCATCATCACGTCCTGCGCCTCGTGGTGGTTGCGGGTCAGCGACAGGGCAAAACCGTAGATGGC
>ERZ809074.4523-NODE-4523-length-11383-cov-24.989142_pt1 | contig 11383 bp, 6 predicted proteins | sample MGYA00520795_ERZ809074 | MGnify/ENA primary metagenome ERZ809074 (study PRJEB31570, sample SAMEA3212989) | Homo sapiens | biome: human-gut; feature: human gut; material: fecal | place: Sweden | collected 2011 ...
TGCTGTTGCGGTAGAAGATGCGGGCAAAGCTCTTGGCAATGACCACCGAGATGCCCGCGGCCTTGATGGCCACAGGGGCGTGCTCACGGGAGGAGCCGCAACCGAAGTTCCAGCCGCCCACCATGACATCGCCATCCCTGACGTTCCGGACAAAGTCCTTGTCGATGTCCTCCATGCAGTGGCTGGCCAGCTCCTTGGGATCCTGGGTGTTCAGGTGGCGGGCCGGAATGATGACATCGGTATCCACGTTATCCGGGTATTTGAAAACAGAACCTTTTGCGTTCATCGTTGTTTCTCCTTTTCGATCAGACCGTGCGGGGGTCGGTGATATAGCCGGTCAGGGCGCTGGCAGCGGCAGTGGCCGGGCTTGCCAGATAGACTTCACTCTTGACATGGCCCATGCGGCCCACAAAGTTGCGGTTGGTGGTGGAGACACAGCGCTCCCCCTCGGCCAGGATGCCCATGTAGCCGCCCAGGCAGGGGCCGCAGGTGGGGGTGGACACGATGCAGCCCGCATCAATAAAGGCCTCGGTCCAGCCGCGCAGGATGCACTCCTTATAAACCGCCATGGTGGCCGGGATGATGATGCCCCGCACACCCTTGGCGATGTGCTTGCCCTTGAGGATGTTGTAAGCGGCCTCCATATCCTCCAGACGGCCATTGGTGCAGCTGCCGATGACCACCTGATCGATCCGGATGTCCTTTCCCTCGCTGGCGGGGTGGGTGTTCTCCGGCAGATGAGGGTAGCTGACCGTGGGCTCCAGCTTGTCCAGGTCGATCTCAATGGTCTTTTCGTATTCGGCATCCGGGTCAGCCTCGTAGTAGACCGGGGTGCGCTGGCTGCGGCCGTTCAGATACGCTCTGGTGACCTCGTCCACAGGGAAGATGCCGTTCTTGGCACCGGCCTCAATGGCCATGTTGCAGACGCAGAGGCGATCCTCCATGGTCAGGGAAGCCACACCCGGGCCGGTGAATTCCATGGACTTGTACAGCGCGCCGTCCACACCGATCCTACCGATGATGTGCAGGATCAGATCCTTGCCGGATACGCAGGGGCTGAACTTTCCCTTGAGCACAAACTTGATGGCAGAGGGCACCTTGAACCATGCCATGCCGGTGGCCATACCGGCGGCCATATCGGTGGAGCCCACACCGGTGGAGAATGCGCCCAGTGCACCGTAGGTGCAGGTGTGGCTGTCGGCACCGATGATGCAGTCACCGGCGGTCACGATGCCTTTTTCGGGCAGGAGGGCGTGCTCAACACCCATCTGACCCACATCGTAGAAGTTGAGGATATCATATTTGTTGGCAAACTCGCGGCACTGCTTGGACTGGGTTGCGCTCTTGATGTCCTTATTGGGGACGAAGTGATCCAGCACGATGGCAATGTGCTCCTTGTCGAACACGCCGTCAAAGCCTGCCTTCTCAAACTCGTTGATGGCGACCGGGGTGGTGATATCGTTGCCCAGCACGATATCGAGCTTGGCATTGATGAGCTGGCCTGCCTTGACCTCCGGCAAACCCGCATGTGCGGCCAGAATCTTCTGCGTCAGAGTCATTCCCATGGTGATACTCTCCTTTTGTCTTCTATAACTCCCCCAGTCGCTTACGCGACAGCCCCCTCTAGGAGGGGGCCTCTTTGCCTTTCCGTTACACAACAGGCTCCCTCTTAGAGGGAGCTGTCACCGCAGGTGACTGAGGGAGTTCGATTTTTATTTACTGTTAATTGCCGAGACCAGCGCCTTGATGCCGGCAACGATGATATCGGTGTCGGTGCCGGCACCCCAGGTCATGCTGCCATCGCCCCAGGCAAGGCCCACATAGGAAGCTGCACGGGAGGTGCTGCCCTCGTCCAGGCTGTGCTCCGAGTAGCTTTCCAGATGAAAATCCATCCCGGTGGCGCTCTGGATGGCGTTGGCCACAGCATCCAGACGACCATTGCCCACCGAAGTGACCACCTTGCGCTGACCGTTCAGGTCCAGGGTGACCGTGGCGGTAATGCCGTTGACCTGTGCAAAGTGGGCCTCCACCACACGGAGGGGCTTTTCGCGGTTGAGGAAGCTCTCCTCGAAGATGCGGAGCACCTCGCCTGCACTCAGCTCCTTGTGGCTGTGGTCGGACACGCTCTTGACCTTGTAGCCCAGCACCTCGCGCATCTTGGGGGGCAGGTTATAGCCGTAGTTCTGCTCCAGCACAAAGCCGATACCTCCCTTGCCGCTCTGGCTGTTGATGCGGATGACATCGGCATCATAGGTGCGGCCGATATCGTGGGGGTCGATGGGGATGTAGGGGCAGGTCCAGCGGTGCTCGCCCCGCTCCTTGCGGTAGGCCATGCCCTTTGCAATGGCATCCTGATGGCTGCCCGAGAAGGCTGCAAACACCAGCTGACCGGCGTAGGGGGTGCGCTCGTAGATGTGCATCCGGGTCACGCGCTCGTAGGTAGCGCAGATCTCGGGCATATCGGAAAAGTCCAGTCTGGGGTCTACGCCGTGGCTGTACAGATTCATGGCCAGAGTCACGGCATCCACATTTCCGGTACGCTCACCGTTGCCGAACAGGCAGCACTCCACGCGCTGAGCACCGGCCAGAACGGCCATTTCGGCGCAGGCAACACCGGTGCCACGGTCGTTGTGGGGATGGGTGGAGATGATCACGCTGTCACGGTACTTGAGGTGCTTGTCGCAATACTCGATCTGGTTGGCGTAGACATGGGGCATACTCATCTCCACGGTCACCGGCAGGTTGATGATCATGGGGCGGTCAGGGGTGGGCTGCATGATGTCCAGCACTGCGTTGCAGACCTCCACAGCATAGTCCACCTCGGTGCCGGTAAAGCTCTCGGGGCTGTACTCAAACAGGAAGTTGCCCTCGTACTCCTGGCTCAGTTGTTTGACCAGCTTTGCGCCGTCGGTGGCGATCTTCTTGATTTCTTCCCTGCTCTTGTGGAACACCTGCTCACGCTGGGCCACTGAGGTGGAATTATAGAAGTGGATGACCGCGCGGGGGGCACCCTTGACGGCCTCAAAGGTCTTGCGGATGATGTGGTCACGGCACTGGGTCAGCACCTGCACGGTCACGTCCTCCGGGATCATGTTTTTCTCGATCAGGGTACGCAGGAACTCGTATTCGGTATCGCTGGCGGCGGGGAACCCCACCTCGATCTCCTTGAAGCCGATCTTCACCAGCATCTGGAAGAACTCCAGCTTTTCCTCCAGGCTCATGGGCACGATCAGAGCCTGATTGCCGTCGCGCAGATCCACACTGCACCAGGCCGGGGCCTTTTCAATGTGATCCTTCTTCACCCAGCTGTCATAACCGGCAGGGACAGGGTAATATCCCGGTGCGTACTTGGTTGCGTCCATCATTTTGCGTGTCCTCCTAAACAAATTACACTTTTGAGGTTTCTTCCTGCCCAACTCCCCCAGTCACCTACGGTGACAGCCCCCTCTGAGATGGGGCCCTTGGCAGTACGGTAAAGTTTCCCGCTTCGCCAGAGGCTCCCTCCCCGAGGGAGCTGGCAGATCCGTAAGGATCTGACTGAAGGAGTTACATACGAAAAGGCCCTCGTCTCCAAGGCGATAAGCCTTGAGAGACGAGGGCCTGTCATTTTTTCTAACAGAGCACCCGTGGTACCACTCTCTTTGCTGGAAAACCAGCCACTCACACGATCAGCTTTTGGCGGCGAATCGCTGCCCCGGTAACGGTGGGCATCCGTCAGAGCCTACTCTCCGTTCAGCTCTGCCGCTCAGGGGCCAGTAACCGAAACCCTCCGCACTGCCTTGCACCACCCGGCAGCTCTCTGAAGCAGAAGAAGATCGTTTTTTCCCCGTCAACGCATTTGGTCTTTGTGTTTCAAAGTGAGCTTATTGTACCAAACGTCGGATTTTCTGTCAAGAAGTTTGGCTCATATCAAAAATGAAACAAATTCACATCAAGAGCGGCACAATTTTCCAAATTTTGCGCTTTCTGCATCGAATCGTAGAGCGCTGGGAAAGCGGGGGATGCCCACGCAAGTGAAATCGGGTTGCGGCTCCCAGCATTCGCATCGCTTACGCTTGCGTCTTGCTGGCCGCGGCCCCAACAACAGTTCCCTGCATCCGCCACTGGCGGCGGTCGCTGTCGTTGCAGGCCATTCCATCGCCCGCCCTATTGCCTGCGGCAACAGGGTCCCACCCCAGCGGACACTTGCTTAGGGCATTCCCCCGCTTCCCTCCCGCCAGGCTTCGGGGTTTGTTAAGAATCTGGGAAGTTTTTGGAAACAAGCCCTCGAAAAGCTTTTTTGTTAATTTTCGTTGTGTTAAGATAAGCTTATCGAAAGAATAAGGCCCCTGACCGATTTGTCAAAGGCTCTCCCTTTGGGAGAGCTGGCTGCGAAGCAGACTGAGAGGGCGAGGCCGTTTACCGAGGAGGAAATCCTATGAAAGAAGTCAAGACACCGCGCAAGCCGTTGGCGATCTATTACGCCCTCGTGCTGCTGATGCTGCTGCTCCTCAACCTTGTGCTGCTGCCGTGGATGGAGGAGCGCCAGATCAAAGAGGTAGACTACGGCACCTTTATGACCATGACCGAGGAGAAGAACATCGGCCGTGTGGACATTGAATCCAACCAGATCATCTTTACCGATAAGGACGAGACGCAGGTCTACAAGACCGGCCTGATGAACGACACCGGCCTGACCGAGCGGCTGTACGATGCCGGAGCCACCTTCTCCAGCGAGATCGTGGAACAGTCCTCGCCGGTGCTGAGCTTTTTGATCTGGTTCGTCCTGCCCATCATCCTGTTCTCGGCCATCGGCAACCAGATGAACAAAAAGCTGATGGAAAAGGCCGGCGGCGGCCCGGGCTCCATGATGTTTGGCGGTATGGGCAAATCCAACGCCAAGGTCTATGTGCAGTCCACGGCAGGCATCCGCTTTGCGGATGTGGCCGGTGAGGACGAGGCCAAGGAAAACTTACAGGAAGTCGTCAACTATCTGCATGACCCCAGCAAGTATGAGAACATTGGTGCCAAGATGCCCAAGGGCATCCTGCTGGTGGGCCCTCCGGGTACCGGCAAGACCATGCTGGCCAAGGCTGTGGCCGGTGAGTCCAACGTGCCCTTCTTCTCCATCTCCGGCTCCGAGTTCGTGGAGATGTTCGTGGGCATGGGTGCCTCCAAGGTGCGCGACCTGTTCAAGCAGGCCAAGGAGAAAGCGCCCTGCATTGTGTTTATTGATGAGATCGATGCCATTGGCCAAAAGCGCAGCGGCGGCCAATACGGCGGCAACGATGAGCGCGAGCAGACCCTGAACCAGCTGCTGACCGAAATGGACGGTTTTGAGGGCAACACCGGTGTCATCATTCTGGCCGCCACCAACCGTCCCGAATCCCTTGACCCTGCCCTGACCCGCCCCGGCCGCTTTGACCGCCGGGTGCCCGTGGAGCTGCCCGACCTCAAGGGCCGCGAGGAGATCCTGAAGGTCCACGCTAAGAAGGTCGCGCTGGCCCCGGGCATCGACTTTACCACCGTGGCCCGGATGGCCTCCGGCGCGTCCGGTGCCGAGCTGGCCAACATCGTCAACGAGGCCGCGCTGCGGGCCGTCCGTGCAGGCCGCAAGAGCGTGACCCAATCCGACCTGGAGGAGAGCATCGAGGTGGTCATTGCAGGCTACCAGAAAAAGAACTCCATCCTGACCGACCACGAAAAGTGCATCGTAGCCTACCATGAGATCGGCCACGCTCTGGTCGCCGCTAAACAGACCCACTCCGCCCCCGTGCAGAAGATCACCATCATCCCCCGCACCTCGGGTGCTCTGGGTTACACCATGCAGGTGGACGAGGGCAACCACTACCTGATGAACAAGGAGGAACTGGAAAACAAGATCGCCACCCTCACCGGCGGACGTGCCGCCGAGGAAGTGGTGTTCCACTCCATCACCACCGGCGCTTCCAATGATATCGAGCAGGCCACCAAGCTGGCCCGCGCCATGCTGACCCGCTACGGCATGAGCGATGAGTTTGACATGGTGGCACTGGAGACCGTCAACAACCAGTATCTGGGCGGCGACACTTCCCTTGCCTGCTCTGCCCAGACCCAGTGTGAGATCGACCAGAAGGTGGTGGAGCTGGTCAAGGCCCAGCACGCCAAGGCTGTGCAGATCCTGACCGACAACCGCGCAAAGCTGGATGAGCTGGCCCAGTATCTGTACCAGAAGGAGACCATCACCGGTGACGAGTTCATGGAGATCCTGAACCGGGAAGGTTAAACCCCACCGTCAATGCTTCGCATTGCCACCGCCCCTAGTAGGGGCGGCTCTGGCGCTACGTAGAGCCCTGCGAGTTCCCCTTTATGCCAAGGGCCCCACTATTAGGGGCAACAGTAACAACCGCCGCCAGTGGCGGATAAAGGGCGTTGCTGTTGGGGCCGCGGCCAGCAAGACACAAGTGTTGTTTACAACACGAAGTGGATGCTGGGTGCCGCAACCCGGACCTGTCACGCGGAGCGTGACTGAGGGGTTTAACGTTCCATAAAAATTTCCTTCCCCCTGCAATAAACAGGCCGCCCGTTCCGTATTCATTACAGAACGGGCGGTTTTTCGTCCATAGTACAGGAGGTATATTTCTTATGAAGATTCTGAATACAATGCTGGGCCGTCAGGCCATTGCCGCAGCCCTGGTGCTGTCCCTTGCCATCCCCATGAGCGTTGGCGCATTTGCCGAGGAGCCTGCCGCTGCGGCTGCCGCCGATGACACCGTTGTTGCAGGCTACCTGCCCCCGCAGGACGAAAGCGTGATGCTTCAGGGCGAGATTGCGCTGCACAGCGGCGACGTTGCCGTGGGCGAGACCGACCCCGCCTACGGCGGCTACGGCGCACCGGAGGGTGACCCCATTCAGGGCGACATCATGCTGATCTCCGCTGACGAGGCAAAAACCACCGAAGCCCGGTACACCGTCAAGGGCCTGCTGGGCCGTCAGGTCCTTTACACCGCCCGGCAGGAGGGCCGTGTCCTGACGCTGGACGTGCCGGACTGTGCCGCCACCTTCCGCACCACCATTCAGGATATGAAGACCCTGATGGATCAGGGCGTGTCCACGCTGGTGCTCACCACGGAGAAGGGTTCCACCACCCTGAACCTTTCCCTGCTGTGTGAGGGCCAGACCGACACCCAGCGGGTGGTGCTGCGGCAGCTGGGCGGCAGCGCTTTCCTGACGGTCGGCCTGCGCTGCCGCCGCGACCTCATCGTGGGCCGCTGAGTGGGGTATGTTCCCCTTTCCTGAAGCTTAACAGAAACACAGCAGGAGCGCTCTGCCGGTATGACCCGGTGGGGCGCTCCTGCTGTGTTTGGGAAATATCAGAGGATGTCAAATTTTACTGCGCGTTCTGCTTGAGGTCCTGTGCCTTCTTCCAAGCACGCAACACGCTGATCTTGGTAACCATGTTGTCCGGATAGAACTTTACCTGTTCAGGGGGCAGCTCTGTATCCTGATCGTTCAGGTCAGGCATGAGGTCATGCTCCATGGCCCAGCGGGCAGCATGCTGCAGATCCATATCCTGTTCTTCCTGGCCAACATCGGGGTAGAGGATCTCAGATTCCGGCATAGGCTTGCCTGCATCCTCCCACAGCATCATCGCAAGAGCACTGCGGTTGCTGGGGAAGTAAGGCAGACCCCACATCTGGCCCACAAGATCGGTGCCCAGCGTGTAGCCGACCAGTGCGCCGCCAGCCACAACAGCCGTACCGACAATGATGGGGCCAACAACATCAGAACCATCCTCAATGTCAGCGCTGCGGTACTGTGCGGCCACATCCACATCACCATTCATGGTAAAGGCAATGGACTCTGCCTTGTAATCCTGATCCAGCGGCAGGTCAAAATTGCCGGTAGACCAGAGATCAAACACCATACCCTCGGGAACCTTCGTCTGGTCCAGCGTCACGGTGACTTCTGCACCATCCGGCACAAGGCAGGTCTGCTTGCCGCTGGCCTCATCGGTGCTGGTTTCCAGTGTATCGGTCACATCAATGTCGCCGTCTTTCACAGCAAAAGTGCCGCCGGTCACGGTCAGGGTATGATTGACGACAGGCTCATCCTTCTTCCACTGTGCCGTAAACACCTCATCACCCGTCAGGACAAGCTCACTCCCGGCTTTATAGAGCTTACCGTTAAGGCTCAGCCATCCAGCAAACTGGTAGCCTTCTCGTGTGGGAGCTGCTGCAAGCGTCACGTTCTCTTTTTCATGGGAAAAAGCATCTTTGTAGGCAGTTTCGTCGCCAGTGCCTCCATTCAGGTTGTACTGGAGGCGGTACACACTGGCAGTTTCCTGATGTTTTTCCAACTCCCGGTGGCAGTAATCGCAGGTCTTCGTTACATCCCGCCACTCATTTCGCTCATCGAACTTTGTCCACTTCGAATAGGTGTAGGTAAAGGCCTTGTCATGCTCACCATCGGTATAGGAGTGTGTCTGCATCTTGCCGTCTTTCCAGACCGGCTCCACACTATCGTTCCAGTACACCTCTGTCCGGCCAGTGTTGCATGCAGACTTACCGTCAAAGCCGAACACCTTCGAGCAGGTCATTGTATCCCGGGCTGCATCAATGGTCTGGGGATTGTTGATGTAGATGATGAACTTATGGCTGCCCATGTTGCTGTCGTCGATCTTCATCGCAGTTTTATTGAGCATTAATTCGGAATTCACGGTGCAGTTGTTAAAGTAAACCGTAATGTCCTGTTTTGTTCCATCCGTGTGAACATAGATTGCTTTTCCCGTTGTATTAAAGGTGCAGGTATCAAATGTCATGGTCGGGGAGCAATACGTCCAGAGCGCATAATCGAAGCCTGGAGCATTGAAGGTCGTATTGATAAACTCTGCACTTTTATAACCCCAGTAGAAGGTCTTGCCGTCGATGGTGCAATCCTTCACAACGGTGTTATTAATACGAGCAAAACCGTGATAATCACCGGTTCCACATTGGAGCTTCATATTTTCGAACGTAACTTTTTCTGCTCCGCCTAAATCGTAGTCACAATCCTCATACACAGGCTGTTCATAGTTATAGCGGATTTTCCATATAGTCTTGTCTCCCTGTCCTACAAAGGTCAATTCCTTTCCTAAGAGTATCTTTTCGCTTTCCTTAATGTTGCCGTATAGTTCGTATTCGCCCTCGCCAAGGGTGATGGTAGCACTGTTCTCTGGCGCTCTCGCAGCAGCTCTCACAGCAGCTTCCAAAGACTTATAGCCCGTATCACCGATCCATGCCACATCCGGTTCTCCGGTGCCGGCTGCGTCCTCCGCAAAAGCCAGCATGGGAAGCATCTGAAGCATCATTGCCACTGCCAGCAGGGCCGCCAAAAACCGGTTTTGACTTTTCTGTTTCAACTTTCTTCATTCCTTTCATCGCTATTTGCATTTTTGCAACGGATTCCCCGCAAGGAACCCTCCAGATTCCTACCGCACTGTCACCTCCCCTGTAGGTTCCATTCTCCGCATTGCAGGTCTCAGCCAGGTTGCTGAGTGCTTTGTTCTCAAAGGAATTTTTGTCATTTCATTATACCCCCCCCCCCTAAATTAAAATCAAGTATTTTGAAAACTTTTGTTGATATTCACAAATAAAGTATCCTCTTTCGGTCATTTTCACGAAACTGCCTTTGACAAAGAAAAAAGCGGCCTGCCAGTGACTGACAAGCCGCAAAATATTGCCATATTCCAAATGAAAAATTGCCGACAGCATGGGGCCCAGCTTTTTTGCCGTAAACAGCAGAAGCCCCCCGCCGGGAGAACCGGCGGGGGGCTTCTGTTGTGGCAGCTTATGGTAAACAGAGAGTGGATATCAATTGAGAATGGGATTCAGGATCTCGACCAGTGCATGATACTGGGTGGCGTAAGCTTCTGCGCCGTCCTTGGGGCGGCCCGGCTCGGCCATCTCGGACTTCATCTTCTCGACGATCGGGTTATTCTCAAATTGGAGCTTCTGGCTCTTTCCGCCTTTGGCTCCTGGTGCAAAGAAATCAAACATTGCCAGGTGGGGCTCCAGCGTCAGGAAGCCGTGGTAGCCCTCCTCGCAGAAAGCACGGCGAAGCAGCTCAGGGATCTTGCCAAGGCCGGTGCCTGCGGGCACATTCAGCAGGCAGCCGGGCAGAGCATCCTTGATGTGGATATAAACGATCTGGTCATGGAGCAGTTCCCAGCACTCCGCGGTGTCCTGCTCACACTGGACAAAGTTGGCAAAATCAAACGCCGCCTTGAAGTGGGGGCAGGCCAGCCGGTCGAACAGCAATTTGCAGCGGGCACCGGTGTCTCCGTAGATGCCCTTCTCATTTTCATGGAGCAGGACAATGTCATGCTTTTCCGCGATCCGGATAAACTGACGCAGCTTATCCAGCACCACATCGGTATAGCTGTCTGCATCGGCATCCTTGGGGATGAGGAAGCTGAACATCCGGATGAAGGAGCAGTCCAGCAGCCTGGCCGTTTCGCAGAGTGTTTCCAGCTGCTCCAGCTGCTTGGCAAAGCCCTCTTCATCGTCCACCTCCACCTTGCCGATGGCCGTACCCAGGCTGGAAACGCCCACACCTGCGGCCTGCAGCTTTGGCAGAAGAACCGTGCGCACTTCCTCAGGGGTGTAATCGGCAATGCCCTTGTGCTCGGCGCTGCGGATGCAGATATACTTCATCCCCAGATCCGTCACAGTTTTGAGCTGCTGGTCAAAGTCCTGGCTGATCTCATCCGCAAAACCGGAAATTTTTTCGTAAACGCTCATAAGACACACCTCATTCAACGATCTTTGTTTTCCGAACTTAACAGCACTGTTTCTGGCTTGTAGTATACCACTCTTCCGGGAGCTGTGTTATAATAAATCGAAGGAAAATATCAAAATTCAAAGAACGTTCATAAATTCAACGTAACCGCCAAACAAGGAGGCACGTTCTTGTGCAATTCAACGAAAAAGAAAAAGTTCTCCAACTTTTTTCGGAGAGTGGGCGAGAAAACGCGGAGGGCTATTTGGAAGCCTGTTCAAGCAGCAGGAGGGGCTGACACCCCGCCAGTACCGCCTGCAGCAGCGGCAGCTGGGAAAATAACAGCAGAAGCCCCCCGCCGGGAGAACCGGCGGGGGGCTTCTCTGTATGCGAATGAGGGGTTACTTCTTTGCCAGGTACTTACGGATATCGATGGCCACAGCCACGATGATGACAAGGCCCTGGACGATATAGGTGTAAGAGGAGTTGACGTTCATAAACTGCAGAGCGACCTTCATCAGCTCAAAGACCAGAACGCCGACCAGGATGCCGGGCACGGTGCCGACACCGCCGGTGGTGGAAACGCCGCCGATGGTGGAAGCCGCAATGGCATCCAGCTCATAGCCCATTGCAGTGTTGACGGATGCGCCGCCGGACTTTGCAGCCA
>ERZ809074.4526-NODE-4526-length-11381-cov-5.488875_pt1 | contig 11381 bp, 10 predicted proteins | sample MGYA00520795_ERZ809074 | MGnify/ENA primary metagenome ERZ809074 (study PRJEB31570, sample SAMEA3212989) | Homo sapiens | biome: human-gut; feature: human gut; material: fecal | place: Sweden | collected 2011 ...
GGGTTTGGGGAAGGGAGGGGAAGCTTTTCTTCAGAAAAGTTTCCCCTCCCTTCCCCAATATTTCCAACCTACTCTATCTACCCGGCAATAAAAAGGCTTTCAGCTCATCCGGGTCACAGCCGCTGAACAGCAGATGCAGCGGAAAACGGTCAAGCACGGGCGAAAGGGCCTCATTCGTGTAGGGAACGCCGCGCATGGTCTCTTCCAGATCATAGATCTCGCAACTGCTCACCTCGTCGGTCAGGCTCTTGCCCGGCCCGGCCATGAAGAAATCGCCGTAAAAATGACACTCGACCACACTGCCCTGCCGGATGTCGTAGGAAACCTCCACCTTGCCCCAAGGGAACCGCTGCGCCTTGCGCTCCGTGAACGGAGGCGACGCGCCGTACGTCCAATCCCACGTCGAGTATTTGGCGTCCCGCAGACGGGTGATGGCGACGAAATCCGCCGCGTTCATCCGGTATTCATCCCCGGAACGGTGCTCCATGATCGCATCGCGCACGCGCTGCACCGTCAGCGGCGGCAGATCCGGAGAATGTACGGACAGATACTCAGCCAGATTCCCCACGCGGCTGCGGACAGAGGCCACGCCCTTTGACTTGTACTTGGCCGGATCCACATTGAGCGCCTGAGACAGTACATCGAGGTCGCTGTTTACCAGAATACAGCCGTGATGCAGATAACGCATCCCCCGGCGGCAGTGCGCCACGCCCGCCACTTTCAGGCCGTCCAGCATCAGATCGTTGCGCCCGGAAAAAGTCACGGGCAACCCGAGCTTTTGCAGCGCCTCGGCGATGGGTTTTCCGGCTTCGCTGAAGGCGGGCAGGGCTCCTTCCTTGTCCAGATGATGGATGAAGGTATAGTTGAGCGTCCCGGCGTCGTGATAGACCGCGCCTCCGCCCGTCATCCGGCGCACCACGCTGATCCCGCGTTCGCGCACGAAATCGGCGTTCACTTCCTGACGGGTGTTCTGGAACCGCCCCACCACGATGGCCGGGCTGTTCTGCCACAGAATGGCGTAACCGGGATGGCCGGGTTCGATCCGGCCCAAGAAATATTCCTCAAGCGCGAGGTTGAATGTCGGGTCGAGGGAATGATTCACGATCCAATACATGCGGAACTCCATAAAAAAACTTTCATAATGGCGCAGTCCCATTATGAAAGTCCCAAAGGGCCGAGAAAACGGCAAAGAAAGGAGAAGGAATCCCCGACAGCGAACCGTCGGGCGTCGCCCGTAATCCTGACGACGGCGGCAAAGCGTTCTTTGCGGATCCCTTCCCCTCTCCTTGGCTGTTTCTCGTTTACATATCGCCCGTCAGAACGGGCTTGCGGGCTGCGCCGACTTCATCGACGCGACCCACTTTAGTCCGGGTCGGAGAGGCATGCAACAGGTCGGCATCGGTCTCGGCCAATTCCGCGATGGAACGCATGGCCTCGATGAACGCATCCAGATCCTCGAGATTTTCCGATTCTGTGGGCTCGATCATGATCGCGCCGTGCACCACCAGCGGGAAGTAGATCGTCGGCGGATGGATGCCGCAGTCGATCAGGCGCTTGGCGATGTCCATCGTGCTGACCCCGAACTCTTCCTGCTTCTTGTCCGTGAACACGCATTCGTGCAGGGAAGGCTGCGGGAAGGGCAGATCGTACAGATCCTTGAGGCTGAACTTGATATAGTTCGCGTTGAGCACGGCCAGCTCGCTGGCACGCTTCAGATCCGGGCCGAGGGTCTTCATGTAGGCCCACGCGCGCAAGACCACGCCGAACTGCCCCCAGAAGGGATGCATACGGCCGATGGACTGCCCTCCGGCGTCGACGGAATTGTCCACCCAGTCGAGCTTGCCGTCGGTTTCGACCAAACGGGGGCCGGGCAGGAACGGCACAAGCGTCTTGCTCACGCAGATCGCGCCGGAGCCGGGGCCGCCGCCGCCGTGCGGGGTGGAGAACGTCTTGTGCAGGTTCATGTGCATGACGTCGATCCCGATATGGCCCATGTGGGCATAGCCCATGATCGCGTTCAGGTTCGCACCGTCGCCGTAGACAAGGCCGCCGCGGGCGTGCACGAGTTCGGCGATTTCCTTGATGTTGGACTCGAACAGGCCAAGCGTGTTCGGGTTCGTGATCATGATCCCGGCGCAGTCGTCATCCATCAGGGCGGCCACGTCCTCAACGGTCAGGATGCCGTCGGGGCCGAGCGGAACCTTTACCGACGAGAAGCCGCACAGGGCGGCGCTGGCCGGATTGGTGCCGTGCGCGGTGTCGGGGATGAGCATCTTGGTGCGCGTGTTGCCCTGCGCCCGGTGCCATGCCTGAATGAGCATGATGCCGGTCAGTTCGCCGTGCGCACCGGCGGAAGGCTGGAGGCTGCACGCCTCAAGGCCGGTCACGGCGCACAGCATCTGCTCGGTTTCGTACAGCACCCGCAGCGCGCCCTGCGAATATTCGGAGGGGAACAGCGGATGCGCACCGGCAAAACCGGGCAGCGCGGCGATCTTTTCGTTGATCTTGGGGTTGTATTTCATGGTGCAGGAACCGAGCGGATACATGCCCGTGTCCACACCGAAGTTCCACGTGGAAAGGCGCGTGTAGTGGCGCACCACATCCAGCTCAGCCAGGTCGGGCAGATTCAGATCCGTCCGCACCATGCCTTCCGCCTCATAGGGGGCGGCGGGCACGTCCGATTCGGGCAGGCTCACGCCCACGCGTCCGGGGCGGCCTTTTTCCCACAGCAGGGGCTCGTTCAGTACGAGACTCGACACCCCGGGCCAAGACTGATTGCTCATCAGGCGATCTCCTTCAGGATGGCGTCGATGTCGGCGCGGCTCCGGGTTTCCGTAACGCAGAAGAGGTAGCTGTCGGCAAGCGGGTACCACTTGGACAGATCCATGCCGAACATGATCTTCTTTTCTTCAAGGAGGCGCTTCCACTTGGCGTCGAAACCGGCGGGAGCGGCCATCACGAACTCATTGAAGGTCTGGCCGGAATACACGGGGCGGAAACCAAGCTTGGCGAGGCCGGCCTTGAGATATTCGGCCTTGTCGCGGTTAAGCTGGGCCATATGGCGGAGGCCCGTGCCGCCCATGCTCGCAAGGTACATGGCGCAGGTCATGGCGCATAGCCCGGCGTTGGAGCAGATGTTGGACACGGCCTTTTCGCGGCGGATGTGCTGCTCGCGGGTGGACAGGGTGAGCACGAAGGCGCGCTTGCCCTTGTTGTCCACGGTCTGACCCACGAGACGGCCCGGCAGGTTGCGGACGAAGGCCTTGCGGGTCGCCATAAGCCCCAGATAAGGGCCGCCGAACGCCTGGGACAGGCCGAAGCTCTGCCCTTCGCCGCACACGATGTCCGCGCCTTGGCTGCCGGGGGTGGCTAGCAGGCCATAGGCCATCGCTTCGGTAAAGCCGGTGATCAACAAACCCTTGCGGGCATGGATCCATTCGGCCTGTTCGGCAAGGTGTTCGACCACGCCGAAGACGTTGGGGGACTGCACGATCAGCGCGGCGAGTTCCGCATCGTCCTTGAGGTGCTCAAGGCTGGTGCCGCCCTCTTCGGTCATGGTGAGGTCACGCACTTCAATGCCGTTGGCGTTGCAGTACGTGTCCAGCACCGTGCGGTAATGGGGATGCAGGGCCTGCGAAACCGCCACGGCGCTGCGCTTGGTCAGGCGGCAGGCCATCAGCGCACCTTCGGCCAGCGCGGTCGCGCCGTCGTACATGGAGGCGTTGGCCACTTCCATGCCGAGCAGACGGGCGATGAGCGTCTGGAATTCAAAGATGCCCTGCAGCGTACCCTGGCTGATTTCCGGCTGGTACGGCGTGTAGGCGGTGTAAAATTCGGAACGGCCGACAAGGGCCGGGACAACGGCGGGGATGTAGTGCTGGTAGCTTCCCGCGCCGATCCACGCGGAACCGGCCGCGGGCATGGAAGCGGCCAGCGCTTCAGCCTGCGCCGTCAGTTCCCACTCCGTCATGGCGGTCAGAGGAAGCGCGCCTTCGTGGCGGCAATCCGCCGGGATGGAGGCAAAAAGGTCCTCCACCCTGTCGGCGCCGACGACGCCGAGCATCTGCGCTTCGTCTTCCGCGGTGTGGGGGAAATAACGATGCATTACAGGGTCTCCAGATGCGCCTTGTATGCCGCGGCATCCAGCAGTTCGCTCACGCCCTCGGCGGATTCGATTTCGATGAGCCAGCCTTCGCCGTAGGGATCCTGATTCACTTTTTCAGGGGCATCCACCAGCACTTCGTTGACGGCCTTGATGGTGCCCGCGACGGGCATGAACAGAGGGCTCACGGACTTGGTGGATTCGAGCGTGCCGAACTCCTGACCCTTCTCAAAGGTGTCGCCCACGGAAGGCAGTTCCACATAGGTGAGGTCGCCGAGGGCGTTCTGGGCGTAATCGCTCACGCCGATCTTCCACGGGGCGGAGGTGCTGATCCATTCGTGATCTTCCGAGTAACGCAGTTCGGCGGGAATGTTGGACATGATCGTGTTCCTCTCGTGCGGTTGTTTTTTATGGAATGCCTCCGGCGGCCGGGAGCCGCCCGGGGGGAATCATTCCCCCCAGACCCCCTCGAAACCGTCCGTATCCGCTCCTGTCGAAACACTGTTTCAACCGGAACGGATACGGACGGCCCCGAGCACGTCAGGAGTTCTCTTTTCGTTTTTCAACAAATTTCACTCAGCCCCCACCCCCATTGCAAAAGTCCCTAGGAGGATGAGGGGCGGGGTCCGGGGAGGGGAGAAGGAAGCCCTTCTTCAGAAGGGCTTCCTTCTCCCCTCCCCGGTTCTCAAATCTCTACAGACTTCCCAGCTTCTTGCGGGCGGTGCGGGCGGGACGGATATCGGTCACGGTCTCGACCTGAATCTTACGGCGCGGGTCGGCGAGCGTAAGCTTGGTACCGTTCTCCAGCGGGCGGTTCACGCGGACAAAGCCGCAGACAAGGCCTTTGGGCGCGAAACCTTCCGGCTTTTCGGGGCTGGCGACGCTCGTGATCACGCCGTCGACGCGCCCGATGGACACGTCCGCCACGCAGGTGAGCACGTCGCCGATGACCTCACCATCCAGCAGGACCTGCGGATGCGTGTCGTGATCGGGAGACGTCACCTTGCGGGGGTCAAAGCCGCAGTAGGCGTAGGTATACGTGACATTGCCGGAAGCGAGCGCTTCCTCAAGGGCGGAACGGCCAAAGAAATTCTTGGTCCAATTGCCGTTTTCATCCTTGGGCAGGGTGAAGGGCCACGGGTTGTTCACGAACGCCCACGGGCCTATGTCCTGTTGCGAAAGCGGGAGCACAGCCCCGGCGCGCACGGAGTCGCGGGCGGCCAGACCGCAGGGGATGACGCCTTCGTCCTTCCCGGCTTCGAGAATCCGGTTCCAAATATCCACGATCTTGTCGTAGGGAACGAAGATTTCAAAGCCCTGCTCGCCGGTATACCCCGTACGGGACAGGAAGATCGGCGTACCGTCGGCAAGGAAAATATCGCTGTTGGCAAGTTCGATGTCGCCCTTGAAGGAGAAATAGGGCAATTTGTCGAACACGGCCTCGGGGTCCTTGAGAAGCTTGGTCATGACGCGGACCGTAGCCGGGCCCTGAAGGTCGAGCTTGCCGTACGTCCCGGCGAGATCGCGGATCGTTACGCTCTTGCCTTCCGAAGCGGCCCATGCGCTGAGCGATTCGGCAATGCGTTCGCCCTTGCCCACATTGAGCACCACAAAGTAACGGCCTTCGCTCAGGGGGTATACGATGGCGTCATCCACCACGCCGCCGGACGCATCGAGGAACGCGCCGTAAGCGGCACGCGGACCAGACAAGGACAAATCCTTGGTAAAGGCCCACTGAAGCGCTTCCAGCGCGTCGGGGCCGGAAACCATGAGCCCGGCCATATGCCCGATATCGAACAGTCCGGCGTGCTGGATGACGGCGAGATGTTCCTTCACCGCGCCGGTGGGATACCAGAGAGGCATATCCCAACCGCCGAAATCAACCAGCGTGGCGCCGAGGGCCTCATGCGTTGCGTGTAATGCCGTTTGATGCAACATGAATGACTCCGTTTAACAGTCCCTGTTTGTGCGAAATCCCGCGCCGCCTGTGCGACGCCAGAAAGCCGACGGGACGCCCCGCCGACTCGAAAAACTCCGCAGACCGCCGGGGCGGCTACAGAATATAGGGCACCTTCAGGCTGAATCCCTTATAGACGATAAAGGTTTCGATGGAAGACACCCTGTCGTGACACTTGGAGAACTCGTTGGTGTAGAAATCCAGCAGGCCGAACTCCTCATTGAGCAGCACGGTCAGGATAAGGTCGTGCCGCCCCGTCAGGACAGCCACGGAAACCACGCCCCGCAAGTGGGAAAACACTTCGCCCTCGCCCACAAGATCCGGGGAGCGCAGCTTGATCGCCACCAGCGCCAGCGTGTGTCCGGGAAGCTTTTCCACATCGACCTGACCGCAGATGTCCAGCACGCCGTCTTCGATGAGCCGGGCTGCGCGGGTACGGACAGTCACTTCGGAGAGCCCCAGATCCGCGGCGATGTCTCGAAAAGAGGCGCGGCCATTACGCAGCGCCTTGATAATTGCCAGATTGGTTTCGTCGAGCTTGGTTTTCATGACATTCCGATGGGTCGGGGACTTGCGAAAGCCGGGATACACTCCCAGAACCAGTACGCTTTTTGCAAGAACTTTTCTTTCAAAAAAGGATAGTCCTTTTCATTTTTTTATTCAACAGAAATTCCTCCTTTCTCTTTTGTTAACGATATTTTTCACAGACAATCCCTACAGGAGCGCTTTTCTCGAAAAAACAGGGGAAAAGGCTATAAAAAGTATCATATCAACGCCGTTTTTTTCTTTAAAAGTATCTTTTTTGCAAAAACGGCACGAGCATCCGACATCAAAATTTTTCCCAAAACCTTTACTCCGATCGAAAAAAAACGCAGGATAATCCACTCCCCTCTTTCGGGGCCTCTCCCGTATGGGCAGCCGCTCCGCGCCGCAAGCCCCCTTCCGCCCCGACGCATCGTGAAGAGGAGCAAGCACCTCTTTCAAACGACCAGTTCCGGCCTTATGGCGGCGTTGGAAGGTAATCATGAAACGGGCAAAGCCATCCCCTTGATATTCGTTCCTCGTTTCGGCATTCTTTCTTTCTGAAAAAGAACGCAATCATGAATACGTGAACGGACAACCGCACATGCAAAGGACTCTATGCTGCATAACGTCGATCTCATCCTGACGCTTGCCGGTGGCCTGAGCGCAGCCCTCGTGCTCGGATTCATCACCCAGAAACTACGCATGTCCCCCATTGTGGGTTACCTGTTGGCAGGCATTATTGTAGGCCCCTATTCCCCCGGTTTCGTCGCCGATGCGGACACGGCTTCCCAATGCGCGGAAATCGGCATCATCCTGCTCATGTTCGGCGTGGGCCTCCACTTCCATCTTAAAGACCTGCTGGCCGTCCAGCGTATCGTCCTGCCCGGCGCGGCCGCCCAGATCGGGGCGGCAACCTTGCTCGGCATGGTCGTCTCGCACGGTTTCGGCTGGTCATGGGCCGCCGGGGCGGTTTTCGGCATGGCCATCTCCGTCGCCAGTACGGTCGTCCTGACCCGCGTCCTCTCCGACAACAAAGCGCTGCACACCACAACGGGCCATGTGGCCCTCGGCTGGCTGGTGGTGGAAGATCTCTTCACCATCCTTCTGCTGGTGCTTTTGCCCGCCATCGTGGGCGGCAACGAACAGTCCGAAAGCGTCTGGCACGTCCTTGCCGTTACGACACTGAAACTCGGGGCGCTCGTGGTCTTCGCGCTGGTGGTCGGCCAGCGGATCATCCCCAAGCTCCTTGCCTATGTGGCCCGCACCGGAACCCGGGATCTGTTTACCCTCTCCGTCCTTGTCCTGGCCCTCGGCGTGGCCGTGGGCGCGGCCAACTTCTTCGGCGCCTCCATGGCCCTTGGCGCCTTCCTCAGCGGCATGGTCGTCGGCCAGTCCGAATTCAGCTCGCAGGCGGCCGCAGAGGCCCTGCCCATGCGCGACGCCTTCGCCGTCCTCTTCTTCGTTTCCGTGGGGATGCTGTTCAACCCCGCCTCGCTCATCAGCGACTGGCCCCTCATCCTCGCCACGCTCGGAATCGTCCTCATCGGCAAACCCCTGGCCGCCTTCATTGTGGTCAAGCTCTTCGGCAAGCCTTTGCGCATGGCCCTTTCCGTCGCAGTCGCACTGGCGCAGATCGGCGAATTTTCCTTCATCCTCGCCGCGATGGGCGTGAGCTTCGGCGTACTGCCCAAGGAAGCTTCCAGCGCGATCATCGTGACCGCGATCGTTTCCATCACCCTCAACCCCCTGCTCTACCGGCGCATCAACGGGGCGGCCCATTGGCTGGAATCCAAAGGCATCGGGCTCCCCCGCCTCGACGAAAACGAGCTTTCCCACCCTGAAGGCGCACAGCGCATCATTGTTGTAGGGTATGGCCCCGTAGGCAAGCAGCTCACGGGCATCCTCCGCGACAACAACCTCGACGTGGTGGTCGTGGAAATGAACATCGATACCGTGCGGCAGGTCAGCGCGCTCGGCGAGAAGATCATCTACGGCGACGCCACACAACGCGAAGTCCTGCTCCATGCGGGCGCGGAAGAGGCCGAGGGGCTCATCATTTCCTCGTCGAGCGCCCCGGCCGGGGAAATCGTGGAAGTCGCCCGCGCCATCAATCCCAACCTGCGCATCCTCGTCCACACCACCTATCTGCGCGTGGCGGAAAACCTCAAGTCCGAGGGCGTATCAGCCGTCTTCTCCGGCGAACGTGAAGTTGCCGTCGCCATGACCGAACACCTGATGCGCGACTTCGGAGCCACGGACGAACAAATCGACCGCGAACGCCGCAAACTCCGCGAACGCATGGCCTGATTATCCTCAACGTACCGTATATGCACAAACCGTGAAGGCCACATAGCCTTCACGGTTTTTTCTGAACAAGACCGCCGCGTTTTGCGTTTTCCCCCTTTCCGCCCCCATTCTTTTCATCTCCCCGTTTTTGCAAAAGTGTCGCATCTGCATCAGATTTGTCGGGCACAACCATCTAAAGTCCGTGGAAACATCATGATAGCCCGTTCTTTCACAACCGGCGGGCACTTTGAGGAGAGAACCATGACCGTATCCAAGAACGTGCTGATGGCGTTGCTGATCCTGAGCTATGCAACGTGGGGCGGCGGCATGATCGCCATGAAATACGCGTTCGAGTCGTTCACCGCCATGCAGGTGGTTTTTGCCCGCGTGGCGTTCGCCGGGGTCATCTATCTGGCGCTGTACCGCCTGTGGAGTCATATCCCCTATCAAAAGGGCGACTGGAAATACCTGCTGGCGATGGTCCTGTTCGAGCCCTGCCTGTTCTTCCTCTGCGAAACCTTCGCCATGACCTACACCACGGCATCGCAGGGCGGCGTCATCGCGGCCTGTTTCCCCCTTTGCACCGCCGTAGCCGCATGGCTGTTCCTCGGCGAAAAGCTGACCAAGAAGACCATTATCGCCATGCTGCTTGCCGTGGCGGGCGTCGCCGGGGCCTCCCTCGCCGCCGAAAGCTCGGATCAGGCGTCCAATCCCATTCTCGGCAACCTGCTGATGGTCGGTGCCGTCCTGTCCGCGACGGGCTACGCCGTGTGCGTGCGCTTCATTTCCCGGCGTTACTCCTTCCTGAGCATCTCAGCCATTCAAGCGCTCGGCGGGACCATCGTATTCCTGCCTTTCGTGTTCACGACGCCCATGCCCGTCAACGTCACCATGCCCGCAATCGGCGGCCTGCTCTATATGGGCCTCGGCGTGGGTTTCCTCGTGTATCTGAGCTTCAACTTCGCGCTCAAGCATCTTGAAGCGGGCATCGTCGCCCTCTTCGGCAACCTCATCCCCGTATTCACCCTTATCTTCGCCTTTACCATCCTCGGGGAACGCCTCACGCTGGCTCAAACCCTCGGTGTCGGGCTCACGTTCTTGGGCGTCATCATTGCTGCCCTGCCAGAAAAACAACGGCAATAACCGGACAGGGGAGAGAGCCTTCACACCAACGTTCTCTCCCCTGCTTCAGCCCCCAGCTTCTCTTACTGCAACAAAGCCAATAAACGGATTTTTTCTCTCAGCCACCCGCCACGTCCTTTCGAAACGCTCACTCCAGCCACTCCTACCCAATCAAAGCATTCCTCCTCTCCCTTCATCCGTTTTCACCCGCACGCGCGTTTGCCATTACCGGTGAGCGAAATCATCCTAACGCCGCCTCCCCCCTTACAGGCCAGCACGCCCCAATCACGCACGATACATATTCCGCTACGGCTTCCTCTCCCCGCCATACAACGGGACACCCTGCGTGCAGCCTCCCCAATCTTCCCCGTATAACCAATCAGCTCAGCACCAAACAAAAAGCGCGGAGCCGAAGCCCCGCGCCCTTTAATCGTAAAACAAAACCAACTAAACCAGTGATGCGATGTGCAACCGCTCCACAGCACGCTGGAGAGCAAGATGCGCCCGGAGCATATCCGTTTCGGCAGTCTTGGCGGCCAAACGCGCTTCCGCACGTTCCCGAGCCGCGTTGGCGCGGGCAGTATCAATGTCCTCACCACGTTCGGCCGATTCGGCCAGAATGCTCAGCTTGTTGTCGGAAACCTCAGCGAACCCGCCGGAGACGAACACATGCTCCGTCTTCCCGTCGACGCGGAAATAGAGGTCGCCAATGGCCAAAGCGGACAGAAGCGCGATGTGATGCGGCAGGACGCCGAATTCACCTTCGATACCCGGAACACCGACGTAATCCACGGTCTGGCTGACCACAACTTTGTCAGGTGTGACGATTTCGAGCTGAAGCGTGGATTCCATATCAGGCTCCTAGTTTTCCTGGCGCTTCTGGTACTTGGCCAGAGCCATATCAATGTCGCCCACCATGTAGAAGTCGTCTTCCGCAAGATGGTCATAGTCGCCGTTCAGAATGCCCTTGAAGGCCTTGACCGTGGCTTCCAGCTTCACATAGACGCCGGGAGTACCGGTAAAGGTTTCGGCCACATGGAAAGGCTGCGACAGGAAACGCTGGATGCGACGCGCACGAGCCACGACAAGCTTGTCGTCGTCGGACAATTCGTCCATACCGAGGATGGCGATGATGTCCTGAAGCTCTTTGTACTTCTGCAACACCTGCTGCACGCCGCGAGCCACGCCGTAGTGCTCTTCACCCACAACATTGGGGTCAAGAATACGGGAGGTGGAGTCAAGCGGGTCCACGGCGGGGTAAATGCCCAGTTCCGCAATCTGACGGGAAAGCACGAGCGTACCGTCAAGGTGCGAGAAGGTGGTCGCCGGAGCCGGGTCGGTCAGGTCGTCGGCGGGCACGTATACGGCCTGCACCGAGGTGATGGACCC
>ERZ809074.4532-NODE-4532-length-11372-cov-34.265972_pt1 | contig 11372 bp, 5 predicted proteins | sample MGYA00520795_ERZ809074 | MGnify/ENA primary metagenome ERZ809074 (study PRJEB31570, sample SAMEA3212989) | Homo sapiens | biome: human-gut; feature: human gut; material: fecal | place: Sweden | collected 2011 ...
AACGTACGCGCCGCAAGGTGCTGGAAACGGCGGACAAGCTTGATTTCAACATCTCACGTTCCGCGACAGCGTTGAAATCGGGTCAATCGTACCGTGTGGCGATGCTGATGAATGAAGAGATCACTAGCTGGTTCAATACGGAAGTGTTCGCTGGAATCGAATCCGTCATGCATAATGCCGGGTATGACGTATCGCTGTTCCAGCACGTCGACACCGCCGAAAACCGCCGCGACTTCTTCACGAATCTGCCGGTCCGCCGCAACGTGGACGCAGTATTCGTGACATCGTTCGGCGTGGAGCCGAAGGAAATCCAGCAGCTCAAGCGCATCCACGTACCGATTATTGGCATCAATACGCCGACGCAAAACGGCTTCGACGCCACCATCTCCATCGACGATGAGGACGGCATGTTCACCGCCGCCCAGCATCTGATCAATCTGGGGCACAAGAATATCGTGTACGTGTGCTCCGATGCGGTCGATTCCATTAATTCCTCCATCGATGCGCGAGGACAGGGCTTCATCCGCGCCTGCAAGACGATGGGGGCCTCCCATGACTTCAAGTGGCGCGTCGTCTCTGTGCCGCGTGGCAAGACCTTCGCCGACTCGGCGTTGACCGCGCTGCTTGCGTTGGACGAGTTCCCGGACGCGATCTGCTGCCAGATGGATATGATGGCGATTCCGCTGGTGTTGCGTTTGGAACGTTACGGCCACCACACGCCGAGTGACTATTCGATTATCGGCTTCGACGATTCGCCGTACGCCGACACTGTGAACCTGACCACCATGCGCCAGGATCCGTATGCGATGGGTCGCGCGGCCGCACAAAAGGCCATGAAGCTTATCGAAGGCAAGCCGCTTGAGAACGCGCATGAGATTGTGCGCGCCCAGCTCGTACTACGCGGCACCGATTCCGTGTACGGCACTGGCCGCTGAGAGCCGAGTCTCATTACCCTTCCGCAGCCCGTCAATGCCGACGGGCTGATTGTGATGGCCTGGGGTGGATTGATAAGGGATACCCCCACTGTAGTCACGGTGTGTGGCATACGTTTTCAGGAAAAAAAATGAAACAATTTGCAGTGATGTGTTTCATGACACGCCAATCGGGGGCTGATGAATGATGAATTTCATTCAATGATCAGCATGTGTTTTTTGATTTTGCAATCGTTGACAAACCGTTGAATATCAGGCTTTAAAGCGTTGTCCCCGTGAGAGGGGACGAAAAAACGTATCGGGGGAGGGGGTGTGGGTTCTTTCTGTTTCATTTTGTTTTCATAACTGCAAAGGTTATCATAGTAAACCGTAGGTCAGAGAAAAAGGGAAAACAGAGGTTTCCGGCTGTGTTGCCGGAGATGGGAACAGCGCAGAAGCTATACGTAAAACAGAAGTGATAACGGCATTATGCAAAGGATATCAACCCTCGAGTTGAGGGACTCAGAAGGGTGAACACTTTGCGGATAGGGGACAAGATGAGGCAATGGCGTAATGGTGTCGGCAACGCACCACGACACTATGCAGGAACGCGATCGGCAACCGGTCGCGTGCTTTCGCGTACCCGCTCCCTGACCGCCGCCGCCATAGCGGTAGCCATGATGGCCACCGTCGCCGTCACTTCCCTCATTCCCACCTATAATGCCAAAGCTGACGAAAGTCGCAAGGACGGCGCAATCTGCACACCTACCACAGAACCGTTAGGCGATCAGACCTCCGGCAGCGGTAACGATGAAGGTATCGCTACTTTCGTTGGCGGTGACATGTATGTAGGTGGCAAGAAGTCGGGCATTACTTCTGCCAATAACAACAATGCGCCTGAGGGTTCTTACGCTGTTGAGGCCGAAGGCTTGACCGCTGTGAACGGAAAGCTTTTGCTTCATCCAATGAAGCAGGCTTGGAACATCTGGAATAAGGATGGCTCATTCAATCGTTCGCGTGGTTTTCGTTGGGGCATCGTCGGTTTTGGTTCGCAGTTCCGTCCAAAGGACGGCTCGACCGTGCTTTCGGTCGGTGGCAATAGAACCAATTCCGAGTTGAATTGGTTCGGTGGTGCTTGGGGCTGGACGGATGACGCTAATCAGGGATCCAGCTGGCTTGGAACCGGAGCGGGGAATGGCGCTACCGGCGAGACGAATGACCATAACTTTAGCGCGAACATTGCTGGTAATCAGACCACAGTGCAAAGCCGCAACACTTGGACGAACGGTGAACAGTATTCCGTATATGCCATGGGCGGCAACGGCAAAGTCAACTGGAATCAGAGCAACACCGTTATTTCCGGAGTGAAGAACCCCTCGACGGGTTCGGATTACACATATTCCGAATATAAGAATTATGTGACTACGCTGTCTGGCAAGCTCGCGAAGATTTCCTCCAGCAACACTGTTACGAAGGGCAATGAGGATAATTACACAGGCAAACGTTATTCATACAGCTACAACACTTACGCAAACAACGTTTACCGGTTCGATATTGAGAACAACTCCCGTCAGACGGAAATCACGCTGACCGGCGATGGCAAAGACGAGTTGCAGGTGTTCAATTTAGACGCATCAATGCTGAATAGCATTGGTGATGCCGGCGTGGTGTTCAACTTCAAGAACATCTCCGACAATGCTTCGGTCGCCATCAACATCAACGGTAATGGCAATGATGTGAAGTTCCATAATGGCTGGCAGTTCAAGTGGAACGACGTTGATATCTCCGACGGCTACGTCATGATGAATTCGACGGGCACAAACCGCTACAACAATACGCATGGGCAGGAGTACGTCAAGCGCGCAAGCCAGCTGATGTGGAACTTCTATAACACCAATACCCTTACGATTCTTGGTGGTAAGGGGTCGGGGCACATCAACACCGGCTGGTACAAGGATCAGAAGCATGGCGACAAGGAAGACTGGTATGGCGTCAATGTAACTGATGATCCGTCTGCCGCATGGATGGGTTCCGTTATGGTAACGGGCAATGATTTTGGTGCCAAGGGCAATTTCCAGTCGCATGTCTCCACTAATGGTCGTGTGTGGACTACTGGCGATTTTGAAATGTACAACAAGGATGTCGTTACCACAAACAGCGGCAATTTCGTCAACGCCGAAGGCAAATATTCCACCTCTGCAGTGGATATGGATCAGGAACGTCATAACCTGTCTTGGTATGGGCAGATGACCACCTCCTGCGCCGCAATCAAGTGGGATAAGGTCGATGCCGAGGGCAAAGCCCTGAAAGGTACTTCGTGGACGGTGTACGGCACGAGGGATAATGCCATGAATGGCACGAACCCCATCACCACGGTTGCCGATGGCGGCTGGAATGATGCGGATGATGCGGATAACGGTAGCGTCACTTTGGGCAGTCTCGCAAAGAAGGCCACATACTACCTGAAGGAAAGCGGTACCGGCAGCAGCCAGTATGCGTTGAACACGAACATCTATCGCATCGTCACGCACGACAGTACGGATACCGTTTCAACCATCGACAAGGTGTACAGCGCTACTGGCGCTGAAATCACCGATGACACCGCCAAGCAGCTGCACAATGGCGCCATTGTCAACGTGAGTGCCGGTACTTCCATCGCATGGTCGAAGGTTGACGCAGAAGACCAGAACACGTTGCTCGCGGGTTCCACTTGGGAATTGACCAAGAAGGGCGATCCCGACCAGTCGTGGACTATTACGGATGATGATTCCGACAGCGAAATCGCAAACATCGTGGTCAAGATCAATGAAACTGAAGTTAGTTCGTGGAGCTTCACGAATTCCACTCCGGTAAGCATTTCTTATGTTGCCGTGGATAAGGATGGCAAGGAGCTCGCCACGAAGGTGCAGTGGAAGTCCGAAAGCCCTGCCGTTGCAGGCATTGCCAGCGATGGCACGCAGTTGCAGCCGTATAGCAACGGCACTACGAACATCGTGTTCACGGCCGGCGACAAGACTGTGACGTTCCCGGTTATGGTAACCGGCGTAACCGTGGTGGGCTCGGTCAGCATTGACAAATACACCGAAGGTCAGGAAATCAGCTTGGAACAGGGCAAGACCATGACGCTGACGGCTACCGTGGCGCCTGAAGGCAACACGGTGAACTGGACTTCGAGCAATACGGATGAGGTTTCCGTAACTCCTACGACCGGCACCATTGTCAGGGTGACCGCCAATCGGGTGACCTCGGGCTATGTGACCATCACCGCCACCGAGCAGCATAGCCGGGAGAAGGCCACCCTGAAGATCAAGGTGACGGAGCCGATGGTTTCCGTGTACTTCAAGAAGTCGAACGTGCAGTGGAACGACTATTGGCTGAAATATAAGAAGAGCACGGACAGCAATAACTGGAGCGGCGATGTGCAAAGTTCCAGCGCGTGCGGTGACTATGTGCGTTTCCAGCTGCCGAAGAGTTCTGTTACAACAAATTACCAGTTCTATCTTGGCAATGCTAAAGGGTTCGATCTGCCCAATGACGATAAGTACACCGCCGCGGATCACGGTATGTTTACCTTTACGGGTAAGGATGTTCAGGTTGTGGAGGCGTGGAATGATTTCCAAAAAGAAACAGTCCCCTCCGGCTGCACGGTGACCAGCGCATACGTGGAGAATCGTTCCCATCGTTCCGCGGTGAAGAATGCAGTGTTCTACGATCAGCCGGTGGTGCGCGCTATTACCAACACGACTGCCAAGGCAGCTGACACGCGGCAGGATGAGGATCCGAAGGGCGGCCAGTTCAAGGTGTCCGATCTTACGAATGGCACCTACACGCTGAAGGAAATCAACGCCCCGAACGGTTTCGACGCCAGCAAGGCGAAGACCTACACCATCGTTATCAAGAATGGGCAGGTCACGAGCTCCGATCTTCCCGAAAAGGTCGAGAACCCGCGTCTTACCGGCAAGGCGACCTGGCAGAAGACCGACGATTCGAGTGAACTGAAGCTGCTGGCCGGTTCCGAATGGAAGCTGTACAAGACCAAGAACTTCTCGTGGGACGCCAACGGCAACGCCGAATACACGGAAGGTGATAGCGCCACGCCTATCGCAACCATCAAGGATTGCGTGAATAGCAGTGAGAAGACCTGCTCCGCGCAGACGGAATGGTATACGGATCGTGATGGCGACGCCGGTAAGTTCTCCATCGTTGGTCTTGAGTGGGGTGAATACCAGTTAATCGAGTCCAAGGCTCCTGACGGGTACAACATCGATACGACTCCGCACGTGTTCCGCATCGGGCCGGCCGAAGGCGCGAACGTGAAAGGCACGTGGTACACGTCTTCCGGTTTCAAGCCGGAGACTACCGCCGACTATCAGAAGTCTGCCGCATTCACCGTTGACGGTGGTTCCATTACCAACACCCCCGGCGTCGTTCTGCCTGGTACAGGCGGCGAGGGAGTAAACAAGATGTACGCTGCGGGATTCCTCGCAGTGGCGATTGCCGTGGCCGGTCTGGCCTTGAGCCTCAGGAGGCGGCAATGATGAACTCGTCTAGGGCAGGGGGGGCTGGACCGTAGCGTAGCGACCCAATGCCCACTAGGCAATAACTGAACACACATAACTGAAGATTCAAGATTTCAAACAAGAAAGAAAGGGAGAACAATGAACAAGGTTCTCAAAGGCCTCGTCGCTGTGGCAGCCACCGCGGCAATGGCCGTCGCCGGTTTCGCCGGCGCCTCCACCGCAACTGCGGCTGAGGTCTATACCCTCACTATTAATAACACCGAGACTGGCCACACCTATGAGGCTTATCAGGTATTCAAGGGTCGTCTCGACAACGGCACTCTGAGCGATATCGAATGGGGCACGGGTGTCGACGGTGATACACTGTCTACCGCAAAGTATGACGGCAAGTCCGCCAAGGAAATCGCCAAGAGCCTGAACAATGCGAACGCAGAAGCGTTTGCTAACAACGTTGCCGGTGGCAATGGTACGGATAGCTACCTGAAGACCGCAACTGGCAGTGTTAAGGGTGAAACCAACCAGAGCAAGGAAATCACTGGTCTGTCCGCAGGCTACTACCTGCTGAAGGACACCATCGACTCCTCCACCGCTGCAAAGCCAGCTGCCTACACCAAGTTCATCCTGAAGGTCGTGGGCAATGTCGACGTTACCCCGAAGACCGACACCCCCTCCGTTGAGAAGAAGGTCCAGGAAAACTCCAGCAAGTACGCTACTGATGGTGGCTACGGTGCCGGATACAACGATGTCGCCGATTACAACATTGGTGATGCCGTACCGTTCAAGCTGATCGGTACTGTGCCGAACATGGAGCGCTACGACACCTACAAGTACACCTTCAACGACACCGCTTCCAATGGCCTGACCCTGCCCTCCAAGGATGGCGTCAAGGTCTACGTTGCCGCTGATAAGGCTGGAACCAATAAGGCTGACATCACCTCTTCCGCTGCTATCGCTGTTAACGGTCAGAATCTTACCGTTGCCTTCTCTGATCTGAAGACCGTTGACGGTGTAGCCGCTGGCAAGTACATCATCGTCGAATACTCTGCGACCCTGAACGGTGAGGCCGAAATCGGTCTGCCGGGCAACGAGAACGCCGTCAAGCTGACCTTCTCCAACAACCCGAACCAGTCCGGCCAGGGTGGCAGCAACCCTCAGGGCGAAACCCCTGAAGACAAGGTCATCGTCTTCACCTACCAGCTGAACGGTACCAAGGTCGATGCAACTGACAATGAAAAGACCCTGGAGAACGCCGAGTTCAAGCTGCAGCGTCAGTCCGATAGCAAGTGGGCTCAGATCGAGGACGGCAAGGTTACCGCTTGGGGTGATGAAGCTAACGCTTCCGTTGTGAAGTCTAACGCCAACGGTAAGTTCTCCGTCGCCGGTCTCGATGATGGCAAGTACAACGTCAAGGAAACCAAGGCTCCTGCAGGTTACGATCTGCCGGCCGATCCGTTCGTGATCACTCTGACCGCTCAGACCAAGAACAATCAGGAATGGGACGGCACCGCTGCCAATGCTCTGCTTAATCACACTGACGGCCAGTTCAACGAGACCTTCATGAACAACGCTGGCTCCAACCTGCCTGAGACCGGCGGCATGGGCACCGTGCTGCTGTACGTGGCTGGCATCGCCGTGTTCGTGCTTGCTGGCGCGACCCTGGTGATGGCTCTGCGTCGTCGCAATGCCTGATCCTCCGGATTCCATAAGAATCTGAAGTAACCATGCGAAACCCGTGAGCCGCGTTGACGCAAGTCAGCAGCGGCTTACGGGAATCGCAATACATAATTTAAAAACTAAAAATTAAATAATAACTGAACCCACATATGCTGGGCTGGACCACCTCAATCCCTTGTACACTGCCTAATTTTCTTGAGTATCCAGCCTGGCTCCATATATTTTCCGGTTTGCCGTTGGGGGCGAATCAAACATGCTTACTTTCCAATCCACAGAAGAGGGGTCGGCAATGAAGGAACGCACGATCGCAAGCCGCGTCATCGCCGCATGCTGCGCAATCGCCGCCACATTCGCCGCGGCAGCCTGTGCATTCACTACTCGCGATGCCGTCGCGGCTCCAACAACAGACTCTGCCAGCGGCAGCATCGCCATTTCGTACCACCATAAGAGCTCGGATTCCGAAACGTCCGACGATTCTATCAACTTCGCCATTTCGGACGCCAGCTTCAACCTCTACAAAGTCGGGCAGATCCCGGCAAGCGGCGGCGCCACCTTCGAACCCGTCGCACCGTTCACCGACTCCACCGCCTACCCCGTCGACTGGTCGAAGATGACCGGCAAGGACGCGCAAGTGTGGCGAGACATGGCCAACACGCTCGCCGGACTCATCGCAGTGAACAAACCCGACGCCACGGCAACCGGCGTCACCAACACCTCCGGGCATCTGACCTTCACCGGACTGTCCGACGGCCTGTACTTGGCCGTGTCCGACAGCGTTGACGTGAAGGTCACCAACGCCTCCGGAAAGAACCAGACATGGACGTGCTCTTCCGGCAGCATGCTCGTCGCAGTGCCCGAAGACGGCGTCTCCGGCGGGTCGCGTGTGCTGAGTATCGAACCGAAAACCGAATGTGTGGCGCAACCGCCGAAAACCGTGGAACGCACCGTGCGCAAAATCTGGAATGACCGGAACAATTCCGACGGCAAGCGCCCCGAATCCATCACCGTGAAACTCCTGCGCGACGGCGAGCCCGTGGAAAACGTGAAACTGGACGAGTCCAACAAGTGGACGCACACGTGGACAGCGCTCGACGCGGACCACGAATGGACCGTGGTCGAAGCGGCGGTGCCCGACGGCTACACCACCATCTCCGATGTGGAAGGCGACTCCACTGAAATCACCAACACGCACACGCCACCCACCACGCCGGACCAGCCGCACACCGGCGCCGACGTGCAGCAGGCCGCTTGGATTGCCGTGGCCATCTTGGGCGCGGGCTTGGTGCTGCTGATCGTTGCCAAGACGGCTTTGCGGAAGCGGGCGTAGCATAAATAACGTGACGGATGAATCGGACGCCAAGCCAGCTGCGCAAGTCGAATTGGATGCGCAGGTTAAACCGGGTGCGCAGGTTAAACCTGCTGCCAAGCATAAGAAATCGAATGCGCTGCTCAATGTGATGATTGCCATCTCCGCAATCGCCATGATCGGCGCGCTGGGCCTCATCGCGTATCCGACATTCAGCGACTGGTGGAACCGCATGCACCAGTCATACGCCGTAGCAGGCTACGTGGAACAAACCAAAGACATGTCCGGCGCCGAACGCAAAGCCATGCTGAAAGCGGCGCACGAATACAACGAACGGCTCGCCGCGAACGGCGATCGGTGGCACATGACCGACGCGCAGAAGCGCGAATATGATGAAACGCTCGACGTGACCGGCACCGGCATCATGGGATACGTGACCATCCCGCGCATCAAAGTGAAACTGCCCGTCTATCACGGCACAAGTGACGGCGTATTGCAGATCGCCGCCGGACATTTGGCCGGCACATCGCTGCCCGTAGGCGGAGCGACCACGCACGCGGTGGTCTCCGGGCACACCGGCCTGCCGTCCGCCCGGTTGCTGACCGGCCTGGACGAGCTGCAAAAAGGCGATACCTTCGCATTCCACGTGCTCGACGAAACCTACACGTACCAAGTGGACCAGATCTCAGTGGTGCTGCCGAGCGAAATCAGCAAGCTGAATATTGAGTCCGGGGCCGATTACGCGACGCTGATCACGTGCACGCCGTACGGTGTCAACTCACACAGGCTGCTCGTGCGCGGGCACCGGATTCCGAATCCGAAAGTGCCAGACAAGACGCAATACGACGAGCCGGGCGAAATGACAGCCGTGGCGGCTGCGGTGATCGGACTGCTCGTGTTTGTGGCTGGCTGCGCTTTTGTGGGGCTCGCGCGGCTATGGCGACGCTCCTGGATTGTGCGGCACGGGTTGTGCGCCGGGGCCGGCGCGCGCCATTCGTCTGGTGTTCGGGGGTAGTGTCTAGCCTAGCGCCGCCGCAGGCCGGTGACATCGCTTCTCCGGTGTGCGGGGGTGTGCGTCTGGTCGTGCTCGGTATGTGGTGCGTGGTGTTTGTGTGCTTGTGGTACGTGTTGCGTTTCAGTGTGTGTACTTGTGTTTGCGTGCGTGTGCATGTCTGATGTTGCGCAGGGGTGTTGTTGCGGTGCGCATATGGCCTGAATCGTGCTGAAGCATGGGTTGTGAGCGGATGGGGGTATTATTCGGCCTGTTTCGGACGCTTTTGATGCCCCTTTTGCTCATGACTTGCGGTTTTGACGGTTTTGGCGCGGTTGTGAGCGGATGGGGGTACGATTCTGGATGTTTCGGGCTGTTTTGATGTTGGGTGGCCTCCCCTTTTGCTCACGACTTGTGAGTTGGGCTGGTTTTGCTTGTCTGTGAGCGGATGGGGGTATTATTCGGCCTGTTTCGGACGCTTTTGATGCCCCTTTTCGCTCATGACTTGCGATTTTGCCGGTCCGCGCGCGGTCGTGTGCGTACGGGGGTGTGTGCAATGGGTCTTGCGTGGGTGTGGGCGCGCGGGTGTGCCGGTGTAGGCGTGGGTGTAGGCGTGCGGTCGTGGTTTTGGCTGGGTATCTGGCTTATAGATGGCGGATTCGGCCGGGTGTCCGGTGGTATCTCGCTTATAGGTGGCGGGTCGGTTTGGGCAATAGGTCGTTAGGGGGTAGCATGCATGCCCCCTAGATGTCTTGTTTCCGCAAGGGGCCGCCATCTATAAGCGAGATACCATCCGTCGATCCCGCGAATCCGCCATCTATAAGCGAGAAAGCGCGTGAACCGGGCGCTGCGGCGGCGAAATCGCAAAATTATGGAATCGGCTGATTGCTGCGCGCGGCAGGTGGGTAGTATCGGGCGCGGAAGACGTGGAAGGAGCTGCCATGTGTGATGAAGGGGAAACTGCGGATCAGGCGGATGCCGTACGAACGGAATCGCAAAAGATGGAATCGCGAGCGGGGGAGACGGCGCTTGACGGGTCGGCGCGCAGCATCATCGTGCTGATTGTGGTCGGCATGTTGGTGGGGGTGCTGTCAGGCATGTTCGGCATCGGCGGCGGCACGGTGATCGTGCCCGCGCTCGTCTGGCTGGGGCTATCTCAACGCAACGCGGCCGCCACGTCCACGCTGGCGATCGTGCCGACCTCCATTTCCGGCGTCATTTCGTACGCGACCGGCGGGCACGTCGACTGGCTCGCCGCAGCTCTGCTGTTCTGCGGCATGTTCATTGGCGGACAGATCGGCAGTTGGCTGCTGTCACGGCTGCCGGAATTGGTGCTGCGGTGGATTTTCGTGGCGTTTCTCGTGTTCGTGGTGATCAATCAGGTGAGTTTTGTGCCGTCGCGCGACCACCAGATCGTCATGAGCGTAACGACCGGCATCTGCCTGGCGTTGCTGGGCGTGATCATCGGCACGTTGGCGGGACTGCTGGGCATCGGGGGTGGTGCGCTTGCGGTGCCGTCGCTGTCGATGCTGTTTGGCGCGTCCGACCTGATTGCGCGCGGCACTTCGCTGCTGGCGATGTTTCCGAATTCGATCACGACCAGCGCGGCGAACTTGAAGCGCAAGCTAGCGCATGTGAAAACCGCGCTGATTATTGGCGTGACGGCGGCTGTGACCGCGCCGCTCGGCACGTGGATTGCGGGGGAGGTTTCGCCACGAGTTGGGGCGATTATGTTCGCCTGCTATCTGTGCGTGCTGCTGGTGCGGTCCGTGTTCGTGGCCGTAAAGGCCACGCGCGCGGCGCGGGCTGCGCGGGGCTGAGTGGCGCGGGGCTGAGTGGCGCGGGGCTGAGTGGCGCGGGCATTTTTCCCAGTGGCTGGATGATTTAGTCGCGTGAGTGGTGCGTCAGAGGTGGTTTTTTATCCAGTCACTGGGATTTTTGGCGTGTGAGTGGGGTCTGAGAGGTTGGAT
>ERZ809074.4537-NODE-4537-length-11362-cov-7.913770_pt1 | contig 11362 bp, 13 predicted proteins | sample MGYA00520795_ERZ809074 | MGnify/ENA primary metagenome ERZ809074 (study PRJEB31570, sample SAMEA3212989) | Homo sapiens | biome: human-gut; feature: human gut; material: fecal | place: Sweden | collected 2011 ...
GCGTTCGTACGGGAAGTTTTCTGTTTTACCCATATACCAAACTCTCACTCTGTCAAACTGTTTATGCACGACGAGCATGTTGCCCTTTTTCGTAATCGAAAACACGTCTTCGTACATTTGGTACGTGCCACCGATTATCGGATACCACGTACACAGTTTTTTTAGTTTCGTGCCTTTTTCCACGTATATTTCCAGCCTATCCCAGTATATATCTATGGAAAGACCGCCTGCGCCGTAATAGCGCACGGCGTCGTCTTCGATCTCGAACCGTCCGCCCAGTCCCGGCGTATTTATCAGCGTATCGTATATCTGTTTTGCGTTCGGCTCGGCATAGGCAAAAATTCTCATGTCCAGAGGCTGAGTAAAATGAGCGTAGTCCTTGACGAGAAAAAGTTCCTCGGGCGGTTTCTTTCCGTAAAGCTCTAATTCGTCGGCATTTTCGGGCGACATAATCAGTTTCACGGGAAGCGAAGCGTATTTCGGATCGAGAAGCGCCTGTTTTTCCGTCATATATTCGCTTAATACGTGATTGTCTTCCGGCTTGCGTTTTTTTCCGCTGTATATCGAACCGCAAATCATCCACACGTCCGAGCCTTCCGGTTGTTGAAGATCGTCGTCGTACTTGGGAATAAAATAAACCACGTCGTCCATTACGAGATAACTAAGTCCGTTATCCTGTTTCACGAATTTAGGTCCGGGCGTGTCGGCTACGGCGTTGTAAAGCCGGTATTCGGGCGAGTCGACGATATGTTTCTCGTACGGCAATTGAAATTCGCGGTAATAGTGCGATTGTTTATATTGTTTTTTGTCTCCAAGCATAAATTTTCTCCTTTATCGTTAATGCCGATCTGCAAATTTCCAGGTTTTTAATAATTGTAACACAGATATCGCAAAAAGTCAATTTCCGCGCGATTATGCGAGTAACGAAAGCTCGAATATTTGCCATTATACTTGTCATTCGGGAAAAAATATGTTACAATTGCATTGCCCGGGTGCGCCGTACGACTTTACGTTGAAAGTTAGCCGAGTTCAGCGTTTCGGGCAACTGTAATTTTTGCATACGAAAGGAGGACATTTGTATGAAATTGATAGGTTATGAGAGAGGCGGAACGCGCGATCCATGGATATTTTACCGAAACGGATATTTTTATCATTGTTATTCGCATGCGGGCGGAATAGCGGTGGGTAAGTCGCAAACGATAGAGGCGATTGCGACAGCCGAGCCTGTTATCGTGTATGTCCCCGAAAGCGGAAAACCGTACAGCAAGGAACTTTGGGCGCCCGAACTGCATATAATAGACGACAAATGCTATATTTATGTCGCGTGCGACGACGGCAATAACAGCAATCACCGCATGTACGTTCTGTACAATGACAGCGCCGATCCGCAAGCCCCGTATAAACTGAAAGGCAAAATTTTCGACAGAACCGACAAGTGGGCGATAGACGGCACGGTTTTGCAGTATAGCGGAAAACTGTACTTTGCCTGGTCGGGCTGGGAAGGCGATATAAACACTATGCAGAATATCTACATTGCCGAAATGAGCGACCCGTTTACTATTTGCTCGGACAGAGTGCTTATTTCCACGCCGCAGCTCGACTGGGAACTGAAGGGCGCAAACGGCACTCTGCATCATCCGTATATAAATGAGGGACCGGTATTTTTGCAGCGCAATGAGAAACTGTATCTCATTTATTCCGCATCCGGCAGTTGGTGCAACGATTATTGCCTCGGCAGGCTCGATTTTCTCGGCGGGGATATTTTGAAGCCCGAAAACTGGGTAAAGGAGAAAACTTGCCAGTTTGCCCGCACCGAGAACATAAAGGGACCGGGACACTGCTCGTTTTTTGAAAAGGACGGCGTTACATTCATGGCGTACCACGCATTTCATGAAGATGAAAAATACGGCTGGGGTTCGGCGGACGCGCGCGTTCAGCCGATAAAGTGGGAAAACGACCTTCCCGTTCTCGGCATACCGGAGTAATGATGCCCGACATTAACGTAAACGAAATGTCAAAAACTTACCGAGTGAGAAAGCTTACGTATGCGGACGCAGACGAAGTGTTTGCTCTGTGTGAAAAGAATAAACTTTACTACGAATATCATCCGCCGTTCGTTACGAAAAACGCCATAGAAGAAGATATGCGCGCGTTGCCGCCCGGAAAGAGCGAACCCGACAAATATTACGTCGGCTTTTTCGACGATAGCGGACTTATTGCCGTAGCCGACCTTATTACGGCGTACCCGAACGAGCAGACGGTGCTTATAGGTTTTTTTATGACCGCCGTGCGCGTTCAGAATAGAGGAGTGGGCAGCGAAATAGTAGAGGAATTGTGCGCATTTTTTGAAGGCGCCGGATTTAACTCCGTTCGGCTCGGCTATGTGAAAGATAACCCGCAGTCACGCGCATTCTGGCTTAAAAACGACTTTGTTCCCACAGGCGAGGTTTTTGAAAAATCAGACTGTACGATTGCGGCGGCAGTCAGACGACTTAAGTAGCGATGAAAGAATCGAGAAAGCAGAAATAAATCAAAAAACGCAGCGAAAAAACAAACTTCTCGTTGCGTTTTTGTTTATCTATAATTGTTTTGCCTTTCGATAATATAATCTTTGGGAGATAGTCCCGTTTTCTTTTTAAATACTTTTGAAAAATACAAGGCGTCGCCGTAACCGGAAAGCGAGGCTATTTCGCCCACGCACGTCATTCCGTTATCTATAAGAGAGCAGGCGTTCTGAATGCGCACGGTAGTGACGTATTCGCTTATTCCGACGCCTGCGTTTTTTTTGAACAGGGAAGACAGATATTTTGCGTTATACGACAGCCGGTCGCTTATAAAACCAAGCGATAAATCGGGATTATAGCAGTTGTCATCGATGAATTTCTTTACGTTAAGAAATGATTGAAGTCGATCGTCGCACTTTTTTTCGGGTAAGCGCAATCGTTCGGAAATTTTGGCGAATGTGTACAAAAGAACGCTCTCCGAGATAAGATCGCTGCTTTCCGATCCGAATTCAAGCCCTTTAAGCCAGAAGTCCTCCGCTTCGGCAAAACCGGTAAAATATGCGTTTTGCGGACATATACTCAGTTTTTCCATGATCATGTTTGCGCGCGTTCCGAGAAAGCTTATATACATATAGCGCAAGCCTTCGCCGCTTTCAATGCAGTACGGAGTGCCGGCGAAAGTGAAGAAAATATCGCCGCGTGAAAGCTCGCGTGAGAAGCTCATTGTCCGCAGCACGCCGCTGCCTTCCGAAACGTAGTGCATTTTATAAAGAGATTCGGTTTTCAGCGCGTGATTGTTCTGCGGCTTTGTTTCCAGCACGAAATTGACGGTGTGAATGGATTGATAGTCCTTGTGGTAAGGAACAAACAGACATATATTTTCGTTGTACATGTTTTTTTCTCCGAATGAGCATATTATATCACGTATTGCTAAAAAGTCAACCTGAAAGTGTCTTAATTCCATATTTTAATGGAAAATATCCATTGAAAACGCTGAAAACAGTGATATAATAGTAGCATGAAAACCGACAAGGAAGGTGTTGAAATGAAACAGAAAATAAAAATAGGCGTTATGGGCGGCTACCGTGGCGTAAGCATGATTCGCTATTGCGAGGCGGCGGACAATGCATGTCTGGTTGCCGTATGCGACAAAAATCCGGAAATATTGAACACAGTTAAAGAGAATATCGGCGACGACAATGTAACTTATTATGACAATTTCGAAGAATTTATAAATCATGATATGGATGCGGTTGTGCTGGCAAACTATGCCACCGAACACGCTCCGTTTGCGATACGCGCGCTTAAAAAAGGACTGCACGTATTTTCGGAAGTGCTGCCTTGTCAGACTATGAAAGAAGCGGTCGAACTGATCGAGGAGGTGGAAAAGTCGGGGCTGGAGTATGCGTACGGCGAAAATTACTGCTATATGAGAGGTCCGTACGAGATGAAAAAACTGTACCGTGAGGGAAAAATAGGCGAGTTCGAATACGGCGAGTGCGAGTATGTTCACAACTGCGAGCCGTTCTGGCACAGCGTCACGTACGGAGAAAAAGACCACTGGCGTAACCGGATGTATTCGACTTTTTATTGTACGCATTCGATAGGTCCGTTGATTCACGCAACAGGATTGCGTCCCGTAAGAGTTTCGGGATTCGAAGGCGCGAAAAACGAACGTTGTCTGCGAGTCGGCAGAAAAAGCGGCTCGTTCGGAATGGAAATTATAACGCTCGATAACGGTGCTACAATAAAAAGTATCCACGGATCGCTTTACAAAAATTCCGTGTGGTATTCGATGTACGGAAGCAAGGGCAGAATGGAAACGGCAAGAGAGTCGGCTCATTGCGACGAATGGGATCGTCTGTATGTGCAGGCAGATGATTTTTCAGGCGCGTACGGCTCGGAGAAATACGAAAACTATGTTCCCGAAATGCCAAAACTCAATGGAGCCGACAATTTCGGACACGGCGGATCGGACTTCTATTCGATGTATAATTTTGTCGAAAAAATTCTCGGCGATAAGAACGCCGACGTTATAGACGTGTATGAGGCTTTGGATATGTTTTTGCCCGGACTGTTTGCTTTTCGTTCTATCCTTAACGGAGGCGCGCCCGTGGATATTCCCGATCTTCGCGATAAAAAAGAGCGCGAAAAGTGGAGAAACGACACGGCATGCACCGATCCGGAAGTGGCGGGCAATCTGCTTTTGCCTACGAAATTCGGCGGAACACCGGATATAGACGACGGCGTTTACGAGCACATGAAAAAACTTTGGGACGAAGAATGTAAGTCGAAAGCCTCCGAAGGTTATCTCGCCGACGTGATGAATCAGGGTAAAAAGATAAAATAGTCAATGTCGGGTTAAATAAAATCAAAATTATCGGCAACAATAAATTTACAGGCAATTGCGCCATAAAATCTATAATGGCACTACAAACACGAAAAAACGACGACGAGAGAAAATCTTTTGCCGTCGTTTTTTAGAACTTTCGGAGAATAAAATTAAACTTCTATTTAATTCTAATAATTATTTTAAAATTATTCTAAAAATGCTTGACAAATGCAATAGAATATGATAGAATTCTATTAGGAGGTGCGAAAAATGAACTACGAAAGCATCATATTGGAAATGTTGGCAAGAATACAGACGCTCGAAAGCGAGTACGCCACGATTAAAACGAGACTGGACGAGATTTGCGCAGGCAAGGCAACGCCCTGCGAAGTGACGGAAAAAGAAAACGCCGTCGCTTCCGCAAGCAATGAAACCGAGGATAAAGGAAAAATAAGTACGAACGATATTGTCGCTTATATCCGACAAGTAATTTTTAATACAAAAATCGACGGAAGGAAAAGTGTGGTGATATTGGCGAAAGACGTTCACAATGCGCTCGGGCTGGTCAGTCGTTATCCCATGGTGTGCAACGCAATGCGGAAATGCATGAACGATGGGGATAAAGTATTGTTCAGTCCGACAAGCGGATATTCGTCAACGTTGAAAATCGAATACTTTACCGCTTGTGTTAAAACTAACGAACAAACGGAGGATAGAGTATGAAAAACAATAAAGAAACGTCCGTGTGGTCGGCTCTGTTCGGCGGGCTCACGGATAAAAAACCGCCGAAAAAAACAAAGAAGATAAATTGGTATCAAACGTGTTCGGAGTGCGGCGAAGAATACGAGGACTGCGAGTGCAGCGACTGTAAAGACGACGATTGCAAGAAGGAGAATAATTAAATGAACGAAATTGTTAAAAAAATTTACGAAGAGTATACTTCTTTTCCCCACGACGTGCAAACGAATCCGTTGCGTAAAAACGTAACGCCTCGTTGGTTTCACGTTTCAAACGTCGGCAACAAAATCGTGATAAGCAACGCCGTCGAGCATAACTTATCGTCAAATATTACCGGGAACAGAGTGTTGGATATCGCTAATGCCGAAAAAATGATCGACTTGTATTTGCGCAGGAAAAAGGGAGAAACTGTCTTTGAAGAAGCACGGAATAGCACGCGCAATCAGGTTTATTGGTTTGGAATATTAAAAGATCTCGGGTATTGAGAAAAACTATGTGTGAAATAAGCATTACTCCGTCAAAGCCGATTTTTTTATCTTTTATAAATATAAAACCAAATAAATCGTGAGCGTCGAATTCTGTTTCCGATAAATATCGGGAAAAGCGCGGAGGGTGTTGACTATCTGTCGTTGTCGTGGTATAATAGACGTATAAATTGACGAAAAGCAAAAATGTGCCAAAAGGAGAAAGGTATGTTATATCAGGCTCACAGAGGAGTACAGAAAGAATATCCCGAAAACACGATGGCGTCCATTCGGGCGGCTAAGGAGCAGGGGTACGATATAATAGAAATCGACCCTGCAGTGACAAAAGACGGAGTGTTGGTTCTTATGCACGACGATACGATAAATCGTACGGCGCGCGACAAAAACGGGCTGGCTCCGGTAAAGACGCTCGACGTTCGCGATATAACGTTTGACGAGGCGAACGCTTACGAATACGGCGGTTGGTTCGATGAAAAATATCGGGGCGAAAAGTTGCCCACGCTTAAAGAGGTCGTAGGCTACGCCAAAGAAAACGGAATGCGCGTTAAAGTGGATAATCGCTATATGCGGTTTTCGAAAGAGGACTTAGAACGCTTTTTTGCGATTTTTTCGTACGGAGCGGATAACATCACGTTTAACTGTCCGTCGCTTGACTTTGCCAAAGAAATAAAACGGCGTTTTCCCGCTTGCACGATAGGCTTTGACGGCATAACGGAAGAAAACGAGCTTAAAGAAATTACGTCCGCTCTCGGTAGCGATGTCGAAATATGGATTCCGATGAATAAACCGCAGACTGCGTGGTGGAAAAAAGAATTTTTAAATAAAGAGAATGCCCGGCTCGTGGCAAAGTACGCAAAACTTTGCGTTTGGCTTATCGACAACGAGAGGGAATTGGCGGAGGCACTGGCTGTTTGTTCGCCGTACGCAATCGAAACTACCGGCGGGGTAAAGCCGCCGAAAAAAGCGTAATCATATAATTTCCGTAAAAATTAAAACGAGCGTGAAATTGCTTTGTCGGCTTTTTCATGCTCGTTTTTTATTTTGATTTATTATAAAAAGCTTATTTTTTTGCCGTAAGTGAGGCAAGTTTTTGCTTTATTGCGCAATACGCCTGCTCGGGGTCGTCGATTTGCGCCACGGTTTTTTCCATGGGGCAAACGTCGGTATTTTCACGGTTCATTATTTTATCGGCAAGAGTAGTAAATTCGTAATAAATGTTGTGCGCCTCGAAAACGGCTTTTGCGCTCATCGATATGTTTACGGCATAAGCGCACACTATTCCCGCTTTTACCATAAGAAGAGCGGCTGCTTTGCCCACAACTGTGTCCGCCGCCGAATAGCCGCTTAAATCGCCGCCCTCGATTGCGTTTACGAGCGGCGAAATACCTCTGCCGTCAAATGTTTTTATTTGTTCGCCTTTGCAAACGGCAAGCGAATGTCCGTCAAGTGCGGCTTTTGCTTTTGTTAGGTCAGTCACGGCTGTGTTCTCCTTTAAGCGCAAGCGAGAACAGACTTACGACAATAGGAACGATTGCGAGATTTGCGATAAGTCCCGGAATACCGGTTATTATCTGCCCCATGATGACTGCGGGCGAAAAGGGCGTTATGCTTTGGAAAATTGCGACGAGCAGCATAAAGAATGCTCTGCCGATTACAAGCGATGCGGCTGTTGCGGCAATGCTCCACGCCGCGTTTTTAACAATAAGCGAGCAAAATGCGCCTGCAATGAGAGCCATTACGGCAAGCTCGGCAGCCATGAAGGGAAGGCGTGCCGCAGCGGGCATGGGAGAGGAGAATGCGCTTGTCAGCAAAAAGCCGGTTATCGGCGAGAGAATTGCGGCCGCCACGCCCCATTTTGCACCGAGTACACATGCGCCGATTATTACCGGCAGATACATGGGCAGCCATTTAACTCCGCCCGCGGCACCGGTTGCCATATGTACAATCTGAGGAAAAGCCACCGCCATTGCGATAACTGCCAGAGAAATCAAAGTTTTTACGGTTAGGCATGCTTTCGTCGAAGCATTGCGTTTTGCAAGAATTCCGTCTATCATAATGTTATTATCTCCTGAATATCGGTAGTTTGATTAAAAAAATCGGTTGATTGTCGTTTTATTTGTTGTCTGCCGTTTCAAACATATCGGCAACGGACACGAGCAGCTGTCGTATCGGAAGATGTTGCGGGCATACGCTTTCGCACTTTCCGCACTTGATGCAGTCGGACGCTTTTCCGCCGTTCGGGGTGTATACGTTGTGGTAGTAGTAATCGGCGTTCCAGTCCTTGTAAGTCTGCTTTGCGTTCATGCAGGCGAACAAATCGGGAATGGGAATGTGCTTGGGACAACCGTCGGTACAGTAGCGACACGCGGTGCAGGGAATAAGGTGCTTGGCGTGAATTATCTCGCACACTTTTTCCACCGCTTTGCGTTCGTCTGCGTCCAACGGCTTGAAATCCTTCATAAAAGAAAGATTGTCGTTCATCTGCGCCATGTTGCTCATTCCGGACAAAACCATGAATATCCCGTCGAAACCTGCCGCAAATCTTATTGCGTAACTTGCGTAGCTACCGCCGTTAAGCCGGTCTAAAACCTCTTTTGCGTCGGAAGGCAGATTTACAAGCGTTCCGCCTTTAACCGGCTCCATGACGATTACGGGTTTGCCGTGTTTGCGGCATACGTCGTAACATTTGTGCGACTGAACGGTTGGATCTTCCCAGTCGGCGTAGTTTAGCTGAAGCTGAACTGCTTCTATTTGCGGATATGCGGTTAAAATCTCTTCCAGAACTTCCGCGCTGTCGTGAAAAGAAAGTCCAACATGGCGAATCTTACCTTCTTCTTTCAACTTGAACGCCGTTTCGTATGCCCGGCAAGCCCTGAATTTCTTGAAAACATCGCGGTTCTGCGCGTGCATCAGGTAAAAATCGAAATATTCAACTCCGCACGCTTCCAGCTGCGAAAAGAAAAACGGACGTATATCCTCTTCTTTATTAAAAAATGTGCCGGTTAATTTGTCGGTAAGGATGTATTTGTCGCGAGGATAACGGCTTGTAAGGCAGGTTTTCAGCGCAAGTTCGCTTTTGCCGCCGAGATAGCCGTGCGCCGTGTCGAAGTAATTGAACCCATCGGCAAGGAATTTATCTACCATTCGCGTGGTTTCGGCAATATCTACGCTCTCTCCGTCCATCGGAAGTCGCATGCAACCGAATCCGAAGTTGCGTTTTACTTCTTCAAAATAACCCATATAAACTCTCCTTTTTGTTTTATTTTATGTCGGTTTTGGACGATATGATGTTCGCTTTGGACTTTACGTAAAAACGCCCGAAAAATCAATAGATACAATTGACTTTTTGTGTTCTGCGGTATATAATGCAATTGCAAGTTCGATTATATTTTATAACTTAAAGTTAACTTCAAGTCAAGCGAAAAAACAAAGTTTTCCAAAAAAATTTTTCGGTGCAGGAGAAAGAGCATGCTTTATACGGTAGGAGAAATGGCAAAAAGGGCGGGAATAACCGCTTCCGGACAGCGAAATTCCCGAAAATATCCGCAAAATCAAACGCCGTATAAATAAAGATTAAACGTCACGGGATGCCGCGATTTAACGTGAAACGCTTGTGCTTTGCGGCGATTTATGGTAAAATATAGTTATGAATATAAGCGAACTTATCAATAAGCATTCTTTCAGATTTTCAAAGAAATTCGGGCAGAATTTTATAGGCGACGACAATCTGCTTGCCGCGATAGTTTCCGACGCAGGCGTGGAAGAGGGCGATACGGTTATCGAAATAGGCGCGGGCGCAGGCACGCTCACGCGGAAGATAGCCGAAAAAGCAAAAAAAGTAATCTCTTTTGAAATAGACGAAACGCTCCGTCCCGTCCTCGAAGATAGCCTTGATGGAGTGAAAAACGCCGAAATCGTGTTTGCAGACGTCATGAATTATTCGGCAGGCGAAATAGACGAAATTGTCGGCGGAAAATTCAGACTTGTTGCAAATCTGCCCTATTATATAACTACGCCCATACTTTTCCGTATGTTCGAGTGTAAAAACATGATTTCCGCAACCGTAATGGTGCAAAAAGAGGTTGCCGAGCGTATATGCGCGAAGGAAAGCACGCCCGAGTACGGTTCGCTTTCGGTTGCGATTCAAACCAAAAGCAAGCCGACGGTTACGAGGATAGTCAAGCGCACGTGCTTTACTCCGCCGCCAAACGTGGACAGTGCGATAGTTCGCATGGACGTTACGGTGCGAAGCGATATAAAAAGTCCCGAAACGCTTGAAAAACTTACCCGCGCGGCGTTTGCGATGAGAAGAAAAACGCTTGTAAACAACCTTACGAGTTCGATGAATTTCACCCGCGCACAAGCCGAAGCACTTTTGTCCGAGTGCGGTATTCCGGTAATGGCGAGGGGAGAAGCGGTGTCCGTCGAGGACTTTATCCGTCTTTCCGATATTATATGTGAAATGTAGTCCGAAATAAAAAAAACAGGAAAAACGTTTTTGTGCGTTTTTCCTGTTTTTAAATACAATTTATTTGCGTTCGATCAGGTCAATGCGGCAATAATAGCTACTGCAAGCAGATTGCAAATCAGCACTGTCGCTACAAAGAAGCCAAGACCTATAAGAATTTTAAATATAGGCTTGTTTACCTTTCTCATTACGACAGCGGAAAAAATCATTGCAAGTGCGCTTATTGCGCCGCCGATTGCTCCGCCTACAATGGGGAATATGCTGCACAGATACACGGAGCTTCCCCAGGTCAGAACGAATATCGGAATAATGAGCGCCAGAATGTATTCGTACCATTTCATGGAAGGCGCAATGGTTATTTTTTGTCCGTCTACTATAAGGCTTGCTCCGAAAAACATGTTGCCTTTCACCGTTACGTAGCGTGCATCCGGAAGACGGAAAGTCTTTTTGTCTATTTTTGCAAGCTGTTCGCCGTTTACGGTTATTACCTTTTTGCCTGTCCAGATGCTTTCATCGTAGACAATATCCCCTAAAATAGTATTTTCGGTTGTTGTTTTCATTTTTTCTCTTTTTTCTCCTTTGCCTTGTCAAGGCGTCTTTTATATAGTCGTAATAATAATAACATATATATAAAAGTTTTGTCAAGCGGACTACACACGTTTAACATATTTTTTTCGGTTGAACGTTTTCAAAAAAAGGTTGGGCGTCCGTATATGCAGAGCAACAGAAGAGTAAATAACCCCGATATTATAAAACCCCAGCTCAAAAGTTTTTTGCCTACTTTTTACAAAAAAGAAAGGGTTGATTTTCCCGCTATACGCACAAGCAGAACAAC
>ERZ809074.4541-NODE-4541-length-11349-cov-49.885160_pt1 | contig 11349 bp, 9 predicted proteins | sample MGYA00520795_ERZ809074 | MGnify/ENA primary metagenome ERZ809074 (study PRJEB31570, sample SAMEA3212989) | Homo sapiens | biome: human-gut; feature: human gut; material: fecal | place: Sweden | collected 2011 ...
GAAAGTCAGGGCTTTGTGATTTTTTAAGAATAAGAGAGTTTTGACACACCCTCTTTGCTCCACATGCTGGTGGCGGATAAGGCTACACAGTCTCTCCCATGATGGAGAGGTATTTCTTCAGAGAGTCCGTTTCCTCTTTTGCGATAAGCGTTTGGAATGCTTCGGGCTTCTTCTCTATGTGCGAGGTTTCCAAAGCCGTGTAATAGCTCAATTTCTCCTCGTCACTGCCTTTGAGGTTTACAAGCGTGTAACCCTTCCTCAAAAGGTAAAGGTTCATCAGTAGCCTCGACGTGCGTCCGTTGCCGTCAATAAACGGGTGGATGCCTACGAGCGTGTCATGGAGGTATGCCGCTATCAACACCGGATGCACCTTCTCTTTCTCTATTTCCTTATACTTTCTCATAAACTCCTCCATCTGTTCTTCTATGAGGTACGGCTGTGGTGGAATGTGCTGGCTACCCGAAATCATCACGGGCGCTGTGCGGTAGCGTCCAGCATTTTCGCGATTGATGCCGTGAAGTACAAGGGCGTGTATCTCTTTGATCGTGCCCTCGCTGATCTCTATGTCGTTTTTTGCAAAGTCCTTGATGTAGTCGATAGCTTCCCTGTGGTTTATCGCCTCCAGGTGCTCACGCATTGACTTGCCTGCAATGGTCACGCCCTCATTGACGACCAGTTCCGTCTCCTGCAACGTGAGCGTATTCCCCTCTATTCGATTGCTCTCGTAAGTATATTCTACAGCCAAAGCCTCGTCTATCTTTTTCAGGGCTTCAGCGGGCAAAGGACGAAGCGCCACCAATCGTGCTTTCAGCGTGTCGCATTCCTGCAACAGCTTTTTCAGTTCTTCTGTCATGATCTCCCTTTTATGCGTTCTACCATAATAACTGCAATATCAGTCGTACTATTCGACCTTTTGCAGCACAAAGTTAGGGAAATTAGTTTAAGTAAGCAAATTTATAGCCACATTATTAGTGGTTCTTCTAGAAAATGGAGTGATTCGACGTGGACACATAGAAAACAACTTGAACAACTTTTACAACAAGTAACAACTCTTTCGGTAAGCCATTCGGTGACACATTTCCCGCTGATTTCTCCTGGCGTTATGTCCTGGCGAAGCCTTGTATTTTGTTGTTTACCTTGCAGCAGGATTGCTACACGCAGCGTGTAGGTTCCATTTCATGGTACCCTTTCTCGCCATGGCATAACCCGAGCGAGCTCGGTTCTGCGCAGACATCGAGCGTTGTTACTTGTTGTAAAAGTTGTATTTGTTGTTTTTCCTAACTCAGCAGGACTTTTTTGGAACAGCGCAAACCCTATCAGTCGATTTTCCGGAAGAACCTTGTTGTTTTAGTTGTTTTCCCTCATAAGCAGGCGGTCTCGAAATAGCACAAACAACTTAGCCGTCCCATTTTCAGTTGCCCCATTTTTCTGTATCTCTTAGTAGGAGACACAGAAATTTCGTAAATCCATTATTTTAAAGGACTTATGGTTCGGCGACTATTTTTTTGCTCAACAGATGTTTAGCAAAAACAAGCAAATGAAAAAAATATTTCTCATAATTGCCTCAGTTTCAATAATTCTTAGTACCTTTGCCATGTTTTCTGTGTCTCCTACTAAGAGATATAGAAATCGGAGCTGTTAGGGGAGAGTAAATGAAATTTACAGGCAACCGACAGTTCCAAGGGTTGCAGATGCCGATGCTCTTGGATCAGGAGTATATCTGTGATTAGAAGTCTCGTGGGGGAGATAGACTAACCAACCCTCTGTTGCCAAGTGTCATGAAACTAAAAAATCACGATACGGGGGAATGGAAGGTATGTGCCTAAACGCCACATAAAAACAGAAGATGACGGAGCAAGATAGCATAAAGCATTGGTACGCTTTCAAGATCTTTTTTAGTAAAGGAGAACCTGTCAAGGAGTATTTCGCCTCTAAGGGCATGGAGTATTTCTATGAAGTGAAGAAGGCTGAAAAGACACGCGATGGACGGAAGATCATGGTTGAAGAACCCGTCATTCCGAGCCTGATATTCCTTTACGCCACGCAAACAGAAGCTGAAAAAACAGAAACCAAGTTCTTTAATAAAATCATGCTCTATAAGCATTTCGACGGCAATGAAAGACGTGTCCCTTCTCCCATTTCCGATCGCGAGATGACCGTCTTCAAGATTGTCGCCGAGTCTGGCGTCGAAGGCCTCGACTTTTACGACGAGTTTGTAGATAAGTTCACCAAGGGAGATAAGGTCCGCGTCATTGACGGTGTCTTCAAAGGCGCCGAGGGCCACATCGTCCGCATCAAGAAGAACCACCGCCTCTGCGTCTGCATCACTGGCCTTTGCGCCGTGGCAACGGGCTACATCCCCAAAGCCTTTTTAGAAAAGATATAAGAAGAATTAATACAAAAGAAAACAATATGCGTGATTTCAAAAATATCAAGGTCGCCGTGGCCGGCACAGGCTACGTCGGCCTGAGCATTGCCACCCTGCTGGCCCAGCACCACCATGTGACAGCAGTCGATGTCATTCCCGAGAAAGTCGAGAAACTCAACCGCCGTGTCTCGCCCATCCAGGACGACTACATCGAGAAATACCTCAGCGACCGCAGCCTCCTGCCCTGCGTGGGCCCCGATGAGACTGAGCAGCCAGGCCATGGCACCCTCGTCGCCACCCTCGACGGCAAGTCGGCCTATGCCGACGCCGACTTCGTCGTGATCGCCGCCCCCACCAACTACGACCCAGTGAAAAACTACTTCGACACCACCCACGTCGAGGAAGTCATCGACCTCGTGCTGGCCGTCAACCCCAACGCCGTGATGATCATCAAATCGACCATCCCCGTGGGCTACACCCGCAGCCTCTATCTCCGCTACGCGCACCAGGGCGTGAAGCAGTTCAATCTCCTCTTCTCCCCCGAGTTCCTCCGCGAGAGCAAGGCCCTCTACGACAACCTCTACCCGAGCCGCATCATCGTCGGCTACCCGAAGCAGATGAACCACCCCGACTTCGCCGATGAAGACCAGGCCATCGCCGCTATCGCCGACGTCGATCGCCTCCGCCAGGCCGCCGGCACCTTCGCCGCCCTGCTCGTAGAGGGCGCCATCGGCAATGGCGACACTTTCATCTTCGACGGCCCGCTCCCCATCGCCGACGGCGTCTGCCCGCGCGAAAAGACCAAGGGCATCCCCGTCCTGGGCATGGGCATGAAGGAGGCCGAGGCCGTGAAACTCTTCGCCAACACCTATCTCGCCCTCCGCGTCAGCTACTTCAACGAACTCGACACCTACGCCGAGGTCAAGGGCCTCGACAGCCGCGCCATCATCGAGGGCGTGGGCCTCGACCCCCGCATCGGCACCCACTACAACAACCCCTCCTTCGGCTATGGTGGCTACTGCCTCCCGAAAGATACGAAGCAGTTGCTCGCCAACTACCAGGACGTGCCCCAGAACATGATGACCGCCATCGTCGAGTCCAACCGCACGCGCAAGGACTACATCGCCGATGCCGTCCTGACCAAGGCCGGCTGGTACGCCTACAGCGCCAACAACCAGTATGGCAGCGAGGGTAGGGGAGAGGCCCCCGTCATTGGCGTCTATCGCCTGACGATGAAGTCCCACTCCGACAACTTCCGCCAGTCCGCCATCCAGGGCATCATGAAGCGCGTCAAGGCCAAGGGCGCCGAGATCATCATCTACGAGCCCACGCTCCCCGACGGCACCACCTTCTTCGGCAGCCTCGTCGTCAACGACCTCGCCACCTTCAAGTCCCGCAGCAAGGCCATCATCGCCAACCGCTTCGACGACTCCCTCCGCGACGTCGCCTCCAAGGTCTATACCCGCGACATCTTCCGCCGCGACTAGCTTTTTATATAAAGACAACTAATACAACCTTTACAATATTTTACAACCAAGATACCTTAGCAGGATATAGACAGTGCAAACTGTCCTCTTTGTTGTATTTTGTTGTTTCCCTTTCAGCAGGTTTGTGCCACGCGTAGCGTGTTGTCCCGGCGAAGCATAGTTATACGTTGTACTTGTTGTTCAAGTTGTTTTTCCTATATCAGCAAGAAGCCGCAGCAACGACGGGCAGCTTTTCCTGAAATGCTTAATTTTAATTAAATGCGGATGTTCTTGTGGCATGAATACGGAAAAATCCGTACCTTTGTCAGAAAGAAACAAAGTGCTTAGATTATGGCAACATTGACATTGCAAATTGACAACCCCTCCATCATGGCACATCTGAAAGCTGTACTTAAAGCTATTCAGGGTGTTAAGGTGTTGAGTTCGGATGAGACGTTGGTCGATGACGCAACTACCGACCAGCCCAATGCTACGACTTTGGCAGCTATGAAAGAAGCTGAAGGAAGCACAGATGCTGGAGTCGTTCGCATGGATAGTTTGCACAGTTTTATGGCTTCAATGGACTAAGCATGAAAGAAGCGTTAGTTTCTTTTTGTATTCATTTCTAATAAAACTAACTCTGCAAGGATATAGACAGTGCAAACTGTCCTCTTTGTTGTATTTTGTTGTTTCCCTTCCAGCAGGTTTGTGTCACGCATAGCGTGTTGTCCCGGCGAAGCATAGTTATAAGTTGTACTTGTTGTTTTAGTTGTTTTCCCTATATCAGCAAGAAGACCCAGCAAGAAGCCGCAGCATAAAGTATTAACGAATCAATTAACGCCCGATTAACGGCGATTCATGTAAAACGGCAGCTCGCCTGCCAACCACTATCCCAAAAAACGAATTTTATGAGCAAACAAAACATTGCCCTCATCACGGGCGTGACCGGCCAGGACGGCTCCTATCTGGCAGAACTCCTCCTCGACAAAGGCTACGACGTCCACGGCGTCATCCGCCGCTCCTCCGTCGATTACCGCGAGCGCATCGCCCACCTCGAGGGCCGCCCCCACTTCCACCTCCACTACGCCGACCTCGGCGACTCCATGTCCATCGTCGGCGTCGTCGCCGACGTGCGCCCCACGGAGATCTACAACCTCGCCGCCCAGAGCCACGTGCAGGTCAGCTTCGACTCCCCCGAGTTCACCGCCGATGTCGATGCCGTCGGCGTGCTTCGCATCATCGAGGCCGTCCGCAAGGTAGGCCTCGCCAATAGCTGCAAGATCTACCAGGCCTCCACCTCCGAGCTCTACGGCAAGGTCGAGGAAGTCCCGCAGAACGAGAACACCCCCTTCCATCCCTTCAGCCCCTATGCCGTCGCCAAGCAGTACGGCTTCTGGATCATCAAGGAGTACCGTGACGCCTACGGCATGTTCTGCTGCAACGGCATCCTCTTCAACCACGAGAGCGAGCGCCGTGGCGAGACCTTCGTCACCCGCAAGATCACCCTCGCCGCCGCCCGCATCGCCCAGGGCCTGCAGGACAAACTCTACCTCGGCAACCTCGACTCCCTCCGCGACTGGGGCTACGCCAAGGACTACGTCGAGTGTATGTGGCTCATCCTCCAGGCCCGCCAGCCCGAGGACTACGTCATCGCCACGGGCGTGCAGCACAGCGTCCGCGAGTTTGCCCAACTCGCCTTCCACTATGTCGGCATCGAACTCCAATGGGAGGGCGAAGCCGAGCACGAGAAGGGCATCTGCGTCAGCGGCCCCGATCACCTTGTCGGCAAGACCCTCGTCGAAGTCTCCCCTGACTTCTACCGCCCCACCGACGTCGTCAACCTCTGGGGCGACCCCACGAAGGCCCGCGCCAAACTCGGCTGGAACCCCAATACCACTACCTTCGAGGAACTGGTGAAGATTATGGTCGATCACGACATGGCAAAGGTCGCCTCCGAGGGCGCCGCCGCCAAGGTGCGCATGAACCTCGCCGAATACCTGGAGAAAGGCATTGTGAAATAATGAAAACAATCGACAGACGCCACGCCGTCCCCTTCGCACTGGTCACGAGCATGTTCCTCCTCTGGGGCCTTGCCAACAACATGACCGACACGCTGCTTGCCGCCTTCAAGCGCATCATGTCCATGAGCGACACGCAGACCTCCCTCATCCAGTTCGCCTTCTATGGCAGCTACTTCTGCTTCGCCCTGCCCGCGGCCCTCTTCATCCGTCGCAGGAGCTTCAAGTCGGGCATCATCCTCGGCCTGCTCCTCTACGCCGCCGGCGCGATGCTCTTCCTTCCCGCCGCCCGCGTTGCGAGCTACGGCTTCTACCTCGTCGCCATCTACGTGATGGCCGGCGGCTGCAGCGTCCTGGAGACCACGGCCAACCCCTACGTCATGAGCATGGGCGACCCGCGCACCGCCACGCGCCGCCTCAACATTGCGCAGAGCTTCAATCCCGTCGGCTCCATCCTCGGCATCCTGATGAGCAAGTACTTCATCCTCGACGACATCAGCCTCTACTCCATCAGCGGCACCTACGCCGCCCTCGGCCTCGTCCTGCTCGGCATCCTCGTGGTGATGCTCTTCGCCCGCATGCCCTCGGGCAAGGACGACGACCGCAGCGACAGCGTCGGGGCCAGCTTCCGCCGCCTCCTCTCCAACCGCCTCTACCGCCGTGGCGTGGTCGCCCAGTTCTTCTACGTCGGCGCGCAGATTGGCGTGTGGAGCTTCACCATCCGCCTGGTGATGCAGGAGACGGGCCGCCTGGAGGCCGCCGCCAGCAGCATCTACCTGATCTCCATCATCGGCCACTGCCTCTCCCGCTTCATCTACACGGGACTGATGCGCTGGTTCTCCCCCTCGCGTCTCCTCATCTTCGGCGGTGTGATGTCCGCCCTGCTGAGCCTCACGGTCGTCCTGAGCGCCGGCACGGGCTGGATCTGCATCACCTCGCTGGTCCTCATCAGCTCCTTCATGAGCCTGATGTTCCCCACCATCTACGGCATCGCCCTCGGCGGCATCATGCGTGGCGATCACCCTGGAGACTCGAAGATCGGAGCCAGCGGCCTGATCATGTCCATCCTCGGAGGCGCCCTCCTCACCCCGCTCCAGGGCATGGTCTCCGACCACACCAACATCTATACCTCCTACGCCGTCCCCGCCTTCTGCTTCGTGGTCGTGACCGCCTACGCCGTCTATGCCCACCGCTGCAAGGCCACGCTGTAGTTTTACAACCAAGTAACCTTAGCAAAAAAAGGACTGTCTTACAGTCCTCTTTGTTGTACTTTGTTGTTTCCCTTTCAGCAGGTTATCGCGTGTCCACGAGTTGTTATACGTTGTACTTGTTGTTTTAGTTGTTTTCCCTATATCAGCAAGAAACGTCCCTATACTCACGCTCTGCGTTAAAGCAGGGACACGCCTTGCGCGGGTCGAAGGTATGATGCGACACGACGATCGCCCGTGGATACCGCCCCTTGAGCTCCCGCACCAACGTGATCAGCGCACGCTTCTGCGCCTCCGTCCGCGTGTCCGCCGGCCTACCCTGGGCGTCCAAGCCACCCTCGTAGCAGACCCCGATGCTATGCCTGTTGTGGTTCAGGCAGTGCGCCCCCACTTTCGCCTCGGGCCGCCCCCGCTCTACGGTTCCGTCCCGCCGCACCACATAGTGGTAGCCGATGCCACTCCAGCCCCGTTTGCGGTGCCAAGAGTCAATCTGTTGCGCGCTCGACGTCTGGCTGGGCCGTACCGCCGAGCAATGAATAATGATCAATGTGATAGTTCTCATAGAAATTCAAGTGAGAGGTCACGACCCCTCCATCTTCCGTCAACGAGTTGAGGGTCGATGCGCAGAGGCCGTGACCACGAGTTAGAGATTAAAGTTGCGTGATGGCTCCACCCGCTGCGCCGGTGATCACCATTTCAATGATTCGCAGCACATACAGTGCCACACGTTTCCAGTTCACTTTCATACGCGATGTTTTAAGATAGATGAATAGAATAAACTTCATACACTGCTTGATTAGTCACCCAAGGTGCCACCGTCCTCGCCACTGCTCGGCGGATTGGTGATTCCCGTGTCCGTCTTGCCGTCCTCACCAGTGTTGCTTCCTGCGCCACCCGACGGGTTGGAAGGCTCACCGGTGTTCTCGCCCGTACCCTCAGAAGGGTTAGAAGGCTTTCCCGTGTTGCCACCACCGTTGCCAGGACCCTTCTTCACGGCCTCGATGTCGATCACGTTCTCACCCTTCTTCTCTGCCTTCAAGGCAGCCGTTTGCAGCGATCGGCTCGCTACCGGGTTGAAGGCCGCGCGTCCGATGAGGTTCTCGAAGTCCGTACCCGGCGTGAAGATGATATTCACTGCCGTGATGTTCTTCGACGTGAACGTCTCACAACTCTCCGCCCCTTCGCTGCTGATGGACAACCAGAAGTTGCCGAGCTCATCGAGCATCACCTTCTTGCCCTCCAGCAGTTGCTCCACGAGACACGAGCACATGTCGCTCAGCACGCCCTTCACCTGTCCACGCTTGTAGCCACCATGCTCGGCGATGTGGGCCACGAAGTCGCGAAACGACATCACCTCCTTTACCTGCGCCTTGGCATACGCCTTCTCGGGGAGATTCGGCTTCAACGAATTACGCATCATGTACACACTGTAATTGATCATACGCTTGCCCATCGTCGGTATGGGACTTGATGTTTACGCAAGCAGTCATTGCGCCCGACAGAATTGGTTGTTGTTCCCTGACTGCGATGCAAAGGTACTAAGTTGAGAAGCCGAAATCAAATCTATTCATAACCGTTTACAATCCGTTTACAATCCATTCACAATCCGTTCATAATCGGTCTGATTTTGCTCAGAAATCACCTCCGACGGACGTGAAAGACGGATTTCTCGGTGCCTATATATAGATAAGGAGAAAAACCTCCCCAACTACCCCAAAAATGAAGTTATATTCATCGGCCTACGAAGTTATATTCATCGGCCAACGAAGTTAACTTCATCGGGCTTCGAAGTTAACTTCATCAAGCAGCGTACTTCAGCCCCTTTATCGAGTATCCATCATCCAAAACAAATATTCAACCTTTTATGTGTGATATGACCATCAACATTTACGGCGGAAACAACCAAATTCTGCCCAACGCCACCGAGGCAGTACAAAACCTCTATGTCTATGACCATGCCAACAAACTGCAGGTCGTCCAGACTACCAGCGACGCTCTTTCTTCCGAGGCAGAAAAGCTCTCTCGCTACATCGATATGGACCACATCCCGGCGCACCTCAACAAAATTCGCGCGTGCAACAACGCCACCGATCTGGCCCAGGTCGTCGTCTCCCTGCTGGATCAAGAGTCCAAGCTCACCGAAGAGACCATTGTCAAGGAGAGCTTCATCCAATGCCTGCTTCCTTTCGCCATCAACATAACCACGGGAAGAAGCGTGAACAACATTCGCGCCCGCATCAACGATGCCTTGGAGGCCCGTCACAGGTCCCGCCCATGACAAAAAGTATTAACGACCGATTCATGTCCGATTAACGGCGATTCATGTGAAAAGCCCCGGCGGCTTGCCCGCCACCAACACCCCTTATGCTATAAGCGCGCGTTAAAAACCGAGAAACCCTTGGCCGTTTAGAAATAAAGTCGTACTTTTGCCAAATTAAAGAAAGGAATAGTCGTCATGAAGACAATAGATCAGATACTAAAGATAAAAGCAGTTGTGCTTTACATCCTGAAGGCATTCCCAGAGGGAGTGGACTACATCCACCTCTTTAAGGTCATGTACTTTGCCCAGCAAAACCTGCTGAAAGAGTACGGCTTGCCCATCATCTATGATACTTTTGTAGCAAGGAAGCATGGCCCTGTTCCAACATTGACCTACAAGGTGTTGCGTGGAGTAGAAGGAAAGGCTGAGATATCTTCTCCGGAGTTGAAAGACTTCGCCGACTCGTTGAAAGTCGAATTATCACAGGACGGCCATCAACTTATTCTTGCTTCAAAGCAAGCTGTTTGCGATTTGGACGAACTCTCAGTAGCTGACGTCAAGATGCTTGATAAGTGGATAGACAAATGCAAAGGCGTAGATTCCTTTGATTTGTCAGACAAGTCACATGAGGACAAAGCCTGGAAGCGCGCAAAGCGACAAGCAGATAAAACTGGCGAGGATACAAAGATCACGATGTATGAAATGGCAGATGCTGCAGGTGCCAGCAAAGCAATGTTGGCCGTTATTCGTGAGCGTCAATCCGTTCAAAAAGCGTTGTCATGGACTTAAGGGAAGTGCTAGGACATCGTCCTTGCGAAGCCTTGTTCATGTTGTTTCCCTTGCAGCAGGAATTCTGTCCATCCAAGTGCCTTGCCGAAGGCGTTGTTATATATTGTACTTGTTGTTCTAGTTGTTTTTCCTATGTCAGCTTGAAGACGCAGCAAGGACGGCAATGGCTTTACACGCCCAGTGTATAACGCTCAACCAAGACGCGCCTTGAATGGGAAAAGGATTGACATGTAAGTTAAATATTAACGACGATTCATGTCCGATTAACGGCGATTAATGTGAAAAGCCCTGGCGGCCTGCCCGCCACCAAAATCCAATCCATGTAGGACGTTCCCTTTTATAAAGAGTAACGCACCGCAAGTCCGCTAATCACAAAAATCGCTAAAATCCTTTGTGATGTTAAATTTTAGCCTTACCTTTGCTGCTCAACAGAAATGGCAATAACGATGAACGGTGCTGAATGTATTAAAAAGTTGTCTCCTGTTCTATTTTGGGACATAGACAAATCACAGGCTGACATGGACAGGTATCCGTCCTTCTTTGTTCAGCGGGTCCTGGAGTATGGCAATTGGAATGATTGGAAACTCCTGCTGAGCTACTATGGCAAGGACCAAATCGTGGAAATCTGTAAACGGTTGCGTTCACTAGACCCGATACCCCTTTCGTACATTTGTGCTATATCAAATACTAAAAAGGAGGAATACAGATGTTATCGAATGAAACAATCGACCTCTTGGTCTGACATTCAGAAGCGTAATAGTAGCCAAGGTTAGACAATTACAATAACAAACTATCCCCATACGAGTGGCGGCATAGCGCAGAACGATACTGCGGTGGGGAGCAATGTCGTATTACCGTCCGAATGACGGTATCCCAAAATATTAACGACAGATTCATGTCCGATTAACGGCGATTAATGTAAAAAAAAGAAATGGCAACTACCCAATTAAACGAAATGCGCAAGAAGATGTTTCGTCAATTCGAAGAACAGCTAAAGGTCCGCAAGCCCGAAGACAGTTGCTTCTATTGCCACTCTTCTGAAGACCGCATTGTGTTATCCCATGCCCTGTTCTGGGTAATGACCCAAAACATAAGGGGGCGGATGGCAAAGCAGAAGTTCCTCTTGTTGCTTCGTAAATACCAGGAAGAGATGCTTGAAGCCTATCTCATAGAATCGCCAGTTTTCGGCTCACCCGATAAATCAGGGGGAGAATTCTTTAATTCTATAGAAAATTTGTAC
>ERZ809074.4553-NODE-4553-length-11318-cov-35.637930_pt1 | contig 11318 bp, 6 predicted proteins | sample MGYA00520795_ERZ809074 | MGnify/ENA primary metagenome ERZ809074 (study PRJEB31570, sample SAMEA3212989) | Homo sapiens | biome: human-gut; feature: human gut; material: fecal | place: Sweden | collected 2011 ...
TTATCTTTTCGTATTCTTTCTTATTCTTCCTTAAAATCCATGCGGATTCTGATATTTAATAAAGCTAGCAATAATCATGTTCACAGGTTACTTAGCCACCTTGAATACGGCGGCACTAATGCCTGAAGCCTTGATAGCATCGGTCTTCTTGCCTGATTTATATACAACCTTGCCTGTAGAAAGAACAGAAACTGCCTTGCCACCTACAGAGCTGATGTTGAGAGAGGCAGCCTTGGCACCAGGATTCACGACAACAACATACTTCTCATCACCCAAAGTGCGCTCATATACCATCGGATATTCCTGACCCTTCTGGTTCAGGAGCTTCCAATCTCCCTCATTGTCAAGAGCCTTGGCTGAATGACGCAAAGCGGTCAGCTTACGGGTATATGACAACAGAGAATTCTGATCTCCCTGCTGAGCCTCAACGGTCAACTTTCCGTTTTCCGTATCTACAGGGAAGTAAAGCTTATCAGGCGCACTCGTTGAGAAGCCGGCATTCTTGCCCTTGGTCCACTGCATCGGAGTACGGGTACCAGAGCGCTCATTGCTACCCTCCTTGTTAGGGAGATTCATCTGATACTTCATACCAATCTCATCACCATAATAGATAAATGGAACACCTGGCATGGTGAGGAAGAAGGTCATCGCCACCTTCAGCTGGTCTGGCGTGTTGCGGGTACCGATATTAGGACGCTGGTAATCGTGGTTGGCAGATGGAACAGCGATGTAGCCGAGATTCTTGGTGGCATTATATGCCTTGGTATAGTTCTCGCTAAATTCCTTAAGCGAACCCTTGCCCTGCTTGTCGAAATAGCAGTTCTTATAGCTCTGCTCCCACTTGCCCCATGGAGTCTTGCGGTCGAAGAACAGAGAGGCATAGCCCTTAAGACCGAAATGGATGTAGAAATCGATGTTGAAACCGGCAGGAATGGCTTGCTGCGGATTAGCCCACTCTGAAATCAGGACGGTCTCAGGATAGTACTTGTCCTTCCATGCACGCATCTCATTCCAGAGTTTGGAAACCTCCTTCTTGTCAGGGTCGTTCTTGATGAGCGATGACGCCATATCAACACGGAATCCATCCACACCCTTATCAAACCAGAAAGCCATGATGTTACGTATCTCCCTGCGAACAGCCTGTGGTCCAGGCGCATCTACGCTCTGCTCCCAAGGATGATTTGGGTCTGGATGAGCAAAGCCATAGTTCAAGGCTGGCTGGCACTCGAAGAAATTCTTCTCATAATACTTGGCACGAGGAGCATTCGCCTCCACATATCTGCCTCGGGTACTAGACTCCGGACTTGCCTCCTGATGACGGGCTTCTATTTCTTTCTTCTCGCTCTCAGGAATATCGTTCATCCAGATATAATAGTCGCTGTAACGCTGGTTAGGATCTTTCTCGGAAGACTCCTTAAACCAGACACACTTGGTACTGGAATGTCCTGCCACCAGGTCGAGACAAACTTTCATGCCACGCTTATGGGCCTCATTGACCAATGTAACCAAATCAGTATTGGTACCGAATCGAGGATCCACCTTGTAGAAATCGATGACATCATAGCCACCATCAAACCATCCCGACTCAAAAATCGGATTGAGCCAGAGGGCGTTCACACCCAGCGACTTGATGTAATCCAACTTGGAAGTGATACCCGGCAGGTCACCAATACCATTGCCATCAGTATCCATATAGGAAGATGGATAAATCTGATAGAAAAGTGCATCACTCAACCAAGCCGGTCCCTTCTTCTGTTCTGCCTGAGCAGAAAGTGTGGTTGCCGCCAAGGCAGCAACCAACAACATTTTATTCATTCTTTTCATGAGCATCATTATTAATTCAAGAATAATTTCTTTCATAACAACTTAAAATCCTGCATTTTATTGCGCAAGAAGGCTAATTGCGAATCCGCCACCTGCAACGGAGTTCAACTTCAAGACAGACTTGCTGGTTACAGTCTTCTTGGTGATGACATAAGCCTGCGGATTGGTCTTGTAATTGGCATTCTTTGCATCCTGATAGATGGTAGCCACATACTTCTTGCCCTTCTCGAGGAAATCGAGCTTTACGGTAGACTGATGAGCCTTCATGCCCGTAACGCCACCGACAAACCAGTTATCAGAACCCTTTGCCTTGCGGGCAGCGGTGATATACTCCATTGGTTCAGCCTCCAGATAGATAGACTTGTCCCAATCTACAGCCACATCCTTGATAAACTGGAAGGCATCCATGTGCTTCTCGTAATTCTCAGGGAAATCGGCAGCCATCTGCAACGGACTGTACATCGTTACATAAAGTGCCAACTGACCGCAGATGGTAGAGTTGCAATGAGAACCATTGGCGCAATCCATTTCAAAGATACCCGGTGTATAATCCATCGGACCACCCTGCAGACGGGTGAAAGGCAAGATGGCGGTATGTCCAGGTTTGGTACCTCCGAAAGCCTGATATTCAGTACCGCGAGCACTCTCGTTGCCAATCAGGTTAGGATAAGTGCGGCAGAGACCGGTAGGACGCACAGCCTCATGGGCATTTACCATGATGTGATAATCGGCAGCACGGGTTACGGCATGCAGATAGTGATTGATTTCCAACTGACTGTAGTGATGCTCGCCACGAGGGATGATGTTGCCTACATAACCGCTCTTCACTGCATCGTAGCCATAATCCTTCATCAACTGGTAAGCTCTGTCCATATACTTCTCGTAGTTCATTACAGAAGAGGAGGTCTCATGATGCATGATGAGCTTCACTCCCTTGGAATGCGCATACTCATTGAGCGCCTTGATGTCGAAATCAGGATATGGAGTCAGGAAATCGAATACCTTTTCCTTCATATAGCCACTCCAGTCTTCCCAACCGATGTTCCATCCTTCTACCAGGACTGCATCGAAGCCATGGGCTGCAGCAAAGTCGATGTAACGGCGCACATTGGCATTGTTGGCAGAATGCTTGCCCGATGGCTTGGCATGTACATAGTCGGTTCCATCCAACTTCACGGTAGGATAATCATGGGTATAAGCCCACTCACCCTTACCGGAAATCATCTCCCACCATACACCCACGTACTTCACAGGATGAATCCAGGAGGTATCCTTGATCTTGCAAGGCTCATTGAGATTAAGAATCAGGTTGGAAGACAACACCTTGCGGGCATCATCTGTAATGACCATCGTACGCCAAGGGCTCTTGAACGGAGTCTGCATATATCCCTTCATACCCTGTGCATCAGGGGTAAGCCAAGAGGTAAAGGTCATGGTCTTGTCATCCAGGTTCAGATGCATGGCTGGATAATCTACCAGGGCAGCCTCATGCAGGTTGATGTAGATACCATCATCAGTCTTCAACTGGAGTGAGGTCTGTACACCGGTATCTGAAAAGACAGTCTGTGAGAGATTGCTGCTGACAGCAGCATGCAGGGCTGGACGGATGCCCGACAGACGGGTCTTGGTGTATTCATACTCCTGGGTATCGTAATCACCCGGAATCCACCAGGCGGTATGATCGCCCGTCATGGCAAATTCTGTACGCTCTTCCTTGATGGTAAAGTAGTTGAGATTGCCTTTCTGAGGGAACTCATAGCGCAATCCAACTCCATCGTCATAAACACGGAAGCGAACGTTCATATAACTGTCTGTAGAATTCTGCTTCAACTCTACCAGCATATCATTATAATGATTGCGGATAGACTTATTCTCTCCCCAAACAGGAGTCCAGGTCTCATCGAAAGTGGAAGTTTTCTCATTGATGACACTAAAATCAGAAAGCAGATCCTTGCCGCCCTTGGCGAGCTGATAACCCAGACGGCTAGGCTTGATGATGGTCTTGCCCTGATAGGTCACACTATAGGTAGGCACTGTGCCATCCAAGGTGAAGTTCACCTTGATTTGTCCGTTAGGAGAAGTGATGTCTCCTGCATCTGCTGAGATGCCAAAAGCCATCAGAAGGCTTGCGAGCAAAAAGAGTTTTTTCATATTTTTTGTTTAAAATTGTTTGTTGCTGCAAAAGTACGGCAAAAATCGATAAGTTGGTACGAATAGTAGGTTCTTGGTAGATTACCGCTATCTACCAACCTCCTCACCTCTCTGAATATCAACATTTTGCAAATTCTCAAAAAAAACGGCTAGTAGATGCGAGATTCTCAATGTTTTTTATTATTTTTGCAGCAGAATCTAAAAACATAGGAAAAATGAGACATCTTTTCGTTATAATCATCACACTGCTGATGCTACAGCCGATTTACGTAAAAGCAGACAACAGCCAGCTCTACAAACAGCTGGATGCTGCCATAGAAAAACGTGCGCATTATGTAGAAGTAAAAGAGAAAAGTCTGAACGACATCAAGCAGGGTGCCAAGTATGTAACCAGCAACGAGGACAAGCTCAAGCTTTACGAGCAACTCGCCAATGGATACAAAGCCTACGAGTATGATTCGGCGATGACTTACGTAAAAAAAGGCCTTGTTCTTGCCCAAAAGAGCAACAACATCTTATATCATAAAAGATTCCAACTTAGCCAAACCAGCCTGCTTATCACACGTGGATTCTATGCTGAAGCAAAAAACATCATGCAGAAGATAGAACCCAAGAAAGAAGATCCACTTGACTATCAGTTTCAATACTATTATACACTTTACGGACTATACAACAACTGGTCAACCTATTGTGAAAACAATGAATTCAGCAAGATTTACGACCAGCAGAAAGTGGAATACCTGAAGAAAACATTAGAACTGTCGTCAAAGAAAGATGCATTCTATTACTACCTGCTGGGAGAGTTTTACTATTACAGCAATCATTCCAACAATAACAAGACCATCCAATACTACAAAAAAGCACTGAGTATGGAAAAGCCGGACAGCCGTCTCCATGCCATGACCGCCTTTGCGCTATCCGAAGTATACAAGAAATCCAACAACCAAAAACTGACGGAACATTACCTGCTGGTTGCAGCCATCTCAGACATCACTTCTGCCACAAAAGAAAACGTAGCCCTGCAAGACATCGCACTCTTCATCTGCAAACATAAGACCAGAAGTCTGAATAAAGCCCAGGAATACATCAACCTATCCCTGGAAGATACTTATGCATACAACAACCGATTGCGCCGCATTGAGATTTCATCCAAATTGCAGATGATTACCAATGCCTATACAGATGACATCAGAGCCACCAACAGCATGCTCTACATTGCGCTGTCGGTCATTTTCCTGCTCTTGCTCGGAGTGGGACTTAGCAGTCTGTTCATCCGTAAGAAGAACAAACTTCTGAAACAGAAGAAAGACGAAATCACGGCTACATCGGCAAAAATGGAAGTTCTCAACAGCCAGTTGCACCTCATCAACGACGAACTGAAGGACACCAACCAGAAGCGCGAGAGACTGATAAAGGTGTATATTGACCTGTGCTATAAGAACATAGAGAGAAACAGCAAACTGCGCACCTTGGCAGTAAGAAAGATCAAGGCCAACCAGAGTAAGGAGCTGCTGAGCCTCCTTTCTTCCTCAACCAATACAGAGAAAGAGAACAAGGAGTTTCTGACGGAATTTGACAAGGCATTTCTGTCTCTGTACCCAACTTTTATAACCGAGCTGAACAAGCAGCTTACAGAATCGTCACACATCCAGCTGAAAGAGAATGGAGAAATGCCCCCTATCCTCCGTGTGTGCGCCCTGTTAAGATTAGGCATCACCGAAAGTTCAAAGATAGCCGGCATCCTGTCTTATTCGCCACAAACCGTATACAACTACCGTTCCCTGCTCAAGAACAATGCCATCGACAAGGAGCACTTCGAGAAGAATGTGCTCAGACTCTGCATGGTTATCGCAGACTGATGGGAGATTAAGAATACGGCACAAATATCCGAAACAGATAGCTGCCAATGCTTTCTTCCGAAAAAATGGAGCTGATTTGCCAAAGTAACATCTTTGTCGCAGCTTCGTCAATGCCTTTCAACCTCATTGCAACCCCAGTGTAATATAACCACCGTACCTTTGCAACCGTAATCAAACGATATAGGTTATGAATGCTAAAAGGGGAATTATTGTATTAGGATTGCTCTCAGCGGCTAGCATGCCAACGTGGGCGCAACAGATTAAGGGTGTCGTAATCGACCAGAAATCGAAAGAGACACTCATCGGTGCAGTCGTCACTGTGGATGGAACCAACGTGAAGGCTATCACCAACATCGACGGAAACTTCCAGATCGATGGATTGGATAAAGAAAAGAAATATACACTATATATAAATTATGTAGGATATAAGACTCAAAAAATTGACGGGGTTCAGGCGAAGGACGCAGACCAGGTGATCGCGCTGCAACCTGATGAACAGCAGCTGAAGGAGGTGACCGTTACCGCAGTGGAAAGGCGTAATACGGATGCGGCAATGATACAGGTGGCCAAAAACAGTCCCGTCATCGTGAGTAATGTTTCGGCACAGGAAATATCCAGAACTCAGGATACGAATGCGGGTGAGGTGATACGCCGAGTGCCAGGCGTGAGCCTCATCGACGATAAATTCGTGATGGTTCGTGGCTTGTCGCAGCGTTATAACAATGTGTGGGTGAACGGAGGAGCAGTGCCTAGTTCTGAGGCTGATTCCAGGGCATTCTCATTCGATATCATCCCAAGTTCGCAGATTGACAACCTCACCATCGTGAAGTCGCCAACGGCTGAATATCCCGCAGACTACTCGGGCGGTTTCATCATCGTCAACACCAAGGAGATTCCGGCAGAAAACAGTTTCAACATCGCCGTAGGCGGAAACTGGAATACATCTTCTGCCTTCAAGGACTTTTCTTACTCAAAAGGTTCCGGAACCGATTTTCTAGGGTTCGACAATGGCTTGAGAAACCTGAATGGGGACATCTATGCTGACTTGAATCCACAGCTCGATGCCAACGGAAAACCGGTGAGCGATTATGCTACTTCGCTCCTGGGCAACGGATTCAATAATGATTGGCTCATCAAGAACAAGAAGCCTTTGGGCGATTTGAAACTGGCAGCCAGCCTAAACCAGCGCTGGATGCTGGGCGGAAGAACACTCGGCATGCTCGCCGCCCTGAACTATACCAACGAATACCGCACCTACGAGAACATGGAGAACAATCTCTATGGCATCTATGATGTGGCAAATGACAAGCCGAACTATCTCCGTCACTCTGTTGACGACCAGTATAATAATAATGTGAGACTCGGAGCGATGCTCAACTTCACCTTCCTTTCCAAGGACGGCAATCACAAGTATCAGCTCAAAAACATCTTCAACCAGTTGGCTACCAGCCGATATACCTGGCGTGATGGCGTGAGCGCCCAGTCGAACCTGGAGCGAAGCGCAGAGTATTACTACCGCAGTCGAACTACATATAACGGTCAGCTTACCGGCAAGCACACCTTCACTAGCGATGCCCTTGACTGGAGCATCGGGTATGCGTATGCCAACCGTCATTTGCCTGACCGTCGTAGATACCTCATCGACGATGCTCTTGAATCGGGCGTTTATGCCCTGAGCACCGGCAACGACATATCCCGCGAGTGGACTCAGCTCGACGAACACATTCTCTCTCTTGGTGTAAATGACAAGCACCACTTCAAGTTTGGCAATTTTGAGCCAGACTTGCAGGTGGGTGCCTATGGGGAGTATCGCAGCCGAGAATACCAGACCCGCAACTTCATCTACAACTGGAATGTTTCAGATAACAACATGCCATCCGACTTCCGCCACAGCGACATCCCAACCCTGCTCTCCAGCGAGGCAAACATGGGTTACGACAAGCTGTATCTTCTGGAGGAAAAGCAGATGCGCAATAACTACCGCGGACACAACACCTTAGGCGCCGGATACCTGGCGTTGTCTCTCCCCTTTGGCAAACTCGGCATCCACGCCGGTGTCCGCTTCGAGCATAATGATATGGAACTCATCTCCAATTCCCGTGACTACGAGAAGAGTGAATCAAGCCGTCATTACAAGACCGATGATGTTTTTCCATCTCTCAATACAACATATAAGATCAACGACCAGCACCAGGTGCGACTTTCGTATGGCCGCAGTATTAACCGCCCAGAATTCCGTGAAGTATCGTCGTCGGTGTATTACGACTTCGACCTTGCCAGCAATGTGCAGGGAAACACTGAGTTGAAGAACTGTTATGTCGATAACCTCGACCTGCGATATGAGTGGTATCCATCCCGTGGAGAGCTCATTTCGCTGGCAGTCTTCTACAAGCACTTCGATTCTCCTATCGAGTGGACCTATACGGTGGCTGGTGGCACTGACTTGATTTACTCTTACAAGAATGCAAAGAGTGCCAACAACTATGGTGTGGAGCTGGATATCAGAAAGAATCTCGGATTCATAGGATTGAAGGATTTCAGTTGGTCGTTTAACGGTGCCCTCATCAAGAGCAAGGTTCAGTTTGAGAAGGGAGCGAAGGAAGAAGACAGACCGATGCAGGGTCAGTCGCCATACCTTATCAACACCGGCATTTTCTATAAGAATGCGCCATTAAAGATGGATATCGCCCTGCTCTACAACCGCATAGGCAAGCGAATCATCGGTGTGGGCAGAAGCGAGGGGAGCACAGGCGATGACTCCAATTCCCGAGTGCCTCACAGCTACGAGATGCCTCGCAACACCATCGATTTCTCGCTGGCTAAGAAATTCGGCGAGCATCTGGAACTGAAGCTCAACGTAAGAGATCTTCTTGCTGAAAAGATATATTACAAGCAGTTTGCTGATGTAACGTATAGCGACGGAAGCAAGAAGGAAGTAGAAGAAATAGCAAGATGCTACAAGCCGGGTAGAAACATCGGTTTGCAGACAATCTATAAATTTTAGAGACTATCCGTAGAATTTCAAGAAAGATAATAATAGATGTTTGTTTAATAAAACAGGAAACAATGATGAACAAGATGTATTTTTTAGGATGCATGGGCATCCTCGCAGCATCTGCCATGTTGAGCAGCTGCAGCAGTGACAATGACGATCCAACTCCTTCTCCAAATCCTGGATCAGAAGTAGTTTACAAGTGGACAACCAATGGCGGCTTGAAGGCTTGTGACCACATTCTCTTCGGAACAGATGACAAGGAAAACGCCAACGGAACACAGATTGGCAACGGCGACCAGGAATTCGTTTTCACAGGCAAGCAGACTTTGAAGAAAGGCACTTATCTCCTCAAGGGATGGGTATATATTGCAGATGGTGCTGAGCTTACCATCGAACCGGGAACGATTATCAAGGGCGACAAGCAAACCAAGGCGGCACTCATCGCAGAGCGTGGCGGCAAGCTCATCGCCAAGGGTACAGCCACAGAGCCTATCGTCTTTACATCTGAAGAGGCTGCCGGCAGCAGAAAGCCTGGCGACTGGGGTGGCATCATTCTCTGCGGCAAGGCTAAGAACAACCAGACTGAGCAGCAGATAGAGGGTGGTCCTCGTACCAAGCATGGTGGCGCAGATGATGCTGACAACTCAGGAGCCTTGAGTTATGTACGCATCGAGTTTGCCGGTTATCCATTCCAGAAGGATAAGGAGATTAATGGTTTGACTCTCGGTTCTGTAGGTTCAGGCACAGAGATTGACCACGTTCAGGTATCTTATTCCAATGATGATTCCTTCGAGTGGTTTGGCGGTACAGTAAACTGCAAGTATCTCGTAGCCTACAAGGGCTGGGATGATGATTTCGATACAGATAACGGTTTCTCAGGAAAGGTGCAGTATGGTCTTTCTCTGCGCGACAGCAAGATAGCCGACACCTCTCAGAGCAACGGTTTCGAGAGCGACAACTGCGCCGATGGTGCTACCGTGGATCCTCGTACCAAGGCAACCTTCTCTAACATCACCTTTGTAGGTCCTAAGGTATTGGATGATAAGTTCCAGAACACCACAGATTATATTACTGCCGGAGCATACAATCCAAACAACGGTTCAGCTCTCGGCAAGTTCCAGTCAGCCATGCAGATTCGCCGTTCTTCTAACCTAAACTGCATCAACTCTGTGGCCTTAGGCTGGCCTATCGGTTTGATTGTTGATGGTGAGAAAGGTGAAACCGTGAAGAATGCCAAGGAAGGCAAATTCAAGCTTCAGAATGTATATTTCGCAGGTATGGATGCCGTTGGTACTGATGCCAACAAGAAGTATGAGGATTACCTCTATGATGCAGCCAACAAGAAGGATCTCGACAAGAATCAGAAGTCATACAGCAATACCTTCTTCTTCTCAGAGCCAAGCAACAAGTATTTTGACAGTTGGGTTTCATTGGTTGGCGCAGACGGTTATACTCCTATCGCCGGCAGTCCGTTGCTTGGAGCCGCAAGTTTCGCCGGCTGGACAGGTTTCGACACCGTAACCTACATCGGAGCCTTCGATGGCAGCAACAACTGGATGAGCGGTTGGACCAACTTTGACCCTCAGAATGCAAAGTACTAGAAAAAGATTAGTACCGGAATAAGAATTAGAATCGCTAATTTCTATTTTGACTATAAGGCTTTCTTTTATTGGAGCATGGCGCAGTGATTTGCGCCATGCTTTTTTTGTTGGGTTATGGAGGGAAACGTTGATGTCCTGAAACAGGACATCAACCTTCATTTATCTTAATCCATGAACTTTATCATGTCCTGGCGTCTTGGCTTTGCCTCCGGCGATTCGTCAGGATAACCCAGGGCGATGCAGTAGAGCAGCTTATAATTCTTAGAGAATGCCATGCGGTCGAGGTAAGGCTTGGCCGACGGAGAATCCAGTATCCAACGGGCAGAACTGCCCAGGCAGCAGGAACCGATGCCCCTTGACCATGCTGCAAGAATGATGTTCTCGCCAAGCAAACCGCAATCAATCTGCGCCATATCATAAGTAGTATCGTAGGCGATGCAAACCACGCATGGAGCATTCACAAAGATGTTCTTGAAGCCCTTGCGCTCTGCTATCTTAGGATTATCCTTTACCACGGCTTGGGTGATTGAATCGATGAGAGCAGGAGAATCTATCACTCTGATTTCGTACGACTGCAGGTTCTGCCCGTTTGGCGCATGGATGCCGCATTTCAGAATCTCGTTCAGGGTATCGCGGCTGATGACGGAATCCTTGTAAGCACGGATGCTTCTGCGACTCATCATCAAATCGGTTACCACACTTGCAGAGTCAACGCTGGTCATTGCCTCCGGCAGTCTGTTCTCATTGCAGGCAGTCAACATCAGTGCAGCTGCCAATCCTAAAAATATCTTCTTCATATTATTCACTGTATGATTAAACTTCATATTATTCATTGTATGATTAAACCTATATTTCAATTAGTATATACCCATGTAGCACTATTAGTAT
>ERZ809074.4555-NODE-4555-length-11315-cov-3.624067_pt1 | contig 11315 bp, 9 predicted proteins | sample MGYA00520795_ERZ809074 | MGnify/ENA primary metagenome ERZ809074 (study PRJEB31570, sample SAMEA3212989) | Homo sapiens | biome: human-gut; feature: human gut; material: fecal | place: Sweden | collected 2011 ...
ATCCGTGCGCCGCTGGTGATGATGCTCCTGTGCTGCGCATGGGCGGGCATATGTACATGGATCTCTTCGCTGGTACGCGTGGAGAACTCTTATGCCTTTGGTTTGGCGGGCTATACCGCGCTTATTATCGTGGTGACAACGGCAACGGAACCCTTGTTGAGCCCGCTGTATGCGGTTGAGCGCTGTAGTGAAATCGTATTAGGGATCGTGTGTGCGGTGCTGGCCGACATTATCTTTTCGCCACGTTCTATCAAAAGTGATATCGACCGCGTGGTGAGCTCGCTCATCGTCGATCAATTCCGATTACTGCAAATGTGCGTTCGGCCTGACGAGCGAGACGTGCTGGATAAGTCGTGGAACGATTTAGTGAAAGGCACCAACGCGCTCAATGGGATGCGCAGCAATCTGATGTTGGAATCCACTCGGTGGGTGCGTGTAAACCGCCGTTTGAAAGCGTTGAACACCGTTTCTTTAACGCTGATCACGCAGGCCTGTGAAACCTTCTTTATCAGCTCAAATGCACCGGAGCGTATCCCTAGCGAAATGCAGGTTCTGATCCTCGAGCCGGTAGAAACTATCGGTGATGTTCACAAACGGATGAAACAGCTGCGTCAGTTGCTATCGATGCAGCCCACGGACTCGGTGCCGCTAACCATCAGCAGTTGGATTGGCGCCGCTACGCGCTACTTGCTCTTGGCAAAAGGGGTGCATACCAACAGCAGTATCAGCTCGGTAGAAGAAAATATTCTGGAAGGCGAGTATGTGGTCAAACCCGCCTCCGCAGAGCGCCATCATGCGATGATCAACGGCCTGCGTACGTGGGCAGCTACGTCCATTGGTGCAATGTTCTGGCTATGGACCGGTTGGACATCCGGCAGTGGCTGTATGGTTATGATTGCCGTTGTGACCGCGCTGGCGATGCGCACGCCGAACCCACGCATGGCATCGATTGATTTCCTGTTAGGCACGATTATGGCGCTGCCGATAGGCTCGCTGTTTTACATGCTAATCCTTCCCGCGACCCAGCAAAGCATGTTGTTGCTGTGTATTAGTTTGGGGCTGATGGCGTTTGTTATCGGTTTGGAAGTGCAAAAACGTCGTTTAGGATCGCTGGGGACCTTGGCTTCGACGATTAACATCATGGTGTTAAGCAATCCGATGTCGTTTCCGGTAAGCAGCTTTTTAGACAACGCGATTGGCCAGATCATCGGCTGCTTTGTGGCGATGATCGTGCTGTTCTTGATCCGCGATCGTTCAAAAGCTCGGACAGGACGCGCCTTACTCAATGGTTTTGTGTACAGCGCGGTATCGGCGTTAACCACCAATCAGGCGCGGCGCAATGAAAACCATTTACCGGCGCTGTACCAACAGCTCTTCCAGCTGTTGAATCTGTTCCCGAATGACATTGCTAAATACCGTTTGGCGCTGACGTTGATCATCGCCCACCAGCGTTTACGCAATGCGCCGATTCCGGTCAACCAAGAGCTGTCCGATTTCCATAAACAGATACGTGCGACCGCCAATAAGGTGATTTCAGCAGGTGGCGACAGCAAGCGAAGAGGATACTTTTTCCGCTTGTTAGACGAACTGAATCAGTATCAGGAACGCTTGGTACACTATCAGGCTCCGTACACTGTTACGATCCCGGTCAAACGGCTATCGACCATGTTGGAAAAATACCAGCATGCGCTAATTGATTAAATCCTAACCGTGCGACGAATAGGGCTTAGGAAAAGAAATCGTTTGCGTAGGATCATAAAAATCGTGATTTAGCGCTTGCAGCATCGCTGCGGGTGAGTATAATGCCCGACAATTTGCCGGGAGACTGCATGAAAAACGTTGTGGCTATCAGTGCTGTTTGGGTCGCTTGTCGACTAGACGCCCTGCCTGAACAAGGCGGCTGCCACCGTTTTTTTCTTCCGTTGCTAAAACGATCGTTAATCGCCCCTCAATGAGGGGCTTTTTTTTGCCCAGCGATCGGGTTGATTACATTTTAAACATCCAGTAGTCCCGGCCAGCGGGCGCGAAAAACAGGAGAACAAGAAATGGCTAATCCGTTGTATAACAAAGATATCATCTCCATAAACGATCTGAATCGTGAGGAACTGGAGCTGGTATTACGTACGGCTGCAGGCCTGAAGGCGAATCCGCAGCCAGAATTGTTGAAACACAAAGTGATTGCCAGCCTGTTCTTCGAGGCCTCAACGCGTACCCGTCTCTCCTTTGAAACCTCCATGCATCGCCTCGGTGCTTCGGTCGTGGGTTTCTCCGACAGCAGCAATACGTCGCTGGGTAAGAAAGGCGAAACGCTGGCGGATACCATTTCGGTTATCAGCACCTACGTGGACGCCATTGTGATGCGTCACCCGCAGGAAGGTGCGGCACGACTGGCTACTGAGTTTTGTGGTTCGATTCCGGTCGTTAACGCGGGTGATGGTTCGAACCAACATCCAACCCAAACGCTGCTCGACCTGTTTACTATCCAGGAAACGCAGGGACGTTTGAATAACATCAATATCGCAATGGTCGGTGACCTAAAATATGGCCGCACCGTACACTCATTGACGCAGGCGTTGGCGAAGTTTGAAGGAAATCGCTTCTATTTCATCGCGCCAGAGGCTTTGGCGATGCCCGCATATATCTTGAAGATGCTGGATGAAAAAGGCATTCAATACAGCCTGCATACCAGTATCGAAGAAGTGATGCCGGAGCTGGATATTCTGTACATGACCCGCGTACAGAAAGAGCGCTTGGACCCGTCTGAATACGTCAACGTGAAGTCTCAGTTTGTGCTGCGCGCTGTGTCCTTAGAAGGCGCTCGCGACAACATGAAAGTGCTGCATCCTCTGCCACGTATTGATGAAATCACCAACGACGTTGATAAAACGCCGTATGCCTATTATTTCCAGCAGGCAGGAAACGGCATCTTTGCCCGTCAGGCTTTGTTGGCTCTGGTTTTGAATGCTGAACTGAACTTTTAATCGAGGACGCTAAGATGACACACGATAATAAATTACAGGTAGAAGCGATTAAACGTGGCACGGTGATTGACCATATTCCAGCGCAGGTTGGCTTCAAACTATTAACGTTGTTCAAACTCACCGAGACCGATCAGCGCATTACTATCGGCTTAAACCTGCCTTCGAATGCGCAGGGCCGTAAAGACCTGATTAAAATCGAGAACGTCTTTTTGACCGAAGAGCAGGTCAACCAACTCTCGATTTATGCGCCAAAAGCGACGGTAAACCGCATCGATAACTACGAAGTGGTTCTTAAGCTCACGCCGACGCTGCCAGAGCAGATTGACCACGTATTGGACTGCCCAAACAGCAACTGTATCAGCCGCAGCGAACCGGTGTCTTCCAGCTTTAAAGTTCGCGTGCGCCAAGATGAAGTGTTATTGAAGTGTAAGTACTGTGAAAAAGAGTTTGAACATCATGCCGTAATGCAGGGTATTTAGATTAAAGCTCAATACAAATTTCCAGATTTAACTCGGGTTTGCGAGGCAGCGGGTGGGTTTTAGTAGGCTGCTTCCCTATAATGGTGACGAATTTATTTTTAATGTTCATCATACATCCGAAATCCTATAGGAGCAGATATGTCACGCATCATCAGTACAGAGAACGCACCTGCCGCCATCGGTCCTTATGTTCAGGGCGTTGATCTGGGTAGCATGATCATCACTTCTGGTCAGATCCCTGTGAACCCGAAGAATGGTCAGGTTGCTGAAGACGTTTCCGCACAGGCGCGCCAGTCTCTGGAAAACGTGCAGGCTATCGTTGAAGCTGCTGGTCTGAAAGTATCAGATATTGTGAAAACGACCGTTTTCGTTAAAGATCTGAATGACTTTGCGACCGTTAACGCGACCTACGAAGCGTTCTTCACTGAGCATAATGCGCCGTTCCCAGCGCGTTCATGCGTTGAAGTTGCACGTCTGCCTAAAGACGTGAAAATTGAAATCGAAGCGATCGCAGTACGTCGCTAATATCTCGATTATCAATGCTATACAGGCCAGCAAAAGCTGGCCTGTTTTGTTTTTAGCGCGGTAACAAATTGAGGTTAAGCGTCTTTCACTGATGACGTATTACCGAAGAAGAGCTCGGTAATCAGTTTATCGTCGATGGGCTCACCGCTCAGCGTGCGCACCAGTAATTCACTGCCGAGCAGTTGAAGTGAGAACACCATATCAGGCTGCACACGCTTAATTTTCTGTAGGTGTTTGCTGGCATTAACTACCGAAATGGTTTTGGTATTGGCATTGGCGACCTCTTTCGCCGCCAGCACGATAAATGCATTTTCTGCGTCATCGTCACGCAGCGCCAGAATGAATTTCGCCTTCGCCGCACCGGCTTCGATCAGCACTTGGGCATTAGACGGATCGCCGATAATTAAGTCCGTATCCGGTGGATATTCGTGAGACACATTGGGCGGTACGATAACGGTGAGTGCATCTCCACGCTGTTTAAGCCCGAGATAAACGCTCAATGCGAGCGGAGTGGCACCCGCGATAATAAAGTGGTTTTTACGCATCACGTGAGAAATCCTGCCTTTCACCAATCGTTTTAAATTACCGCCAATCACTGGCCCAATAATGGCACTGATTGACGTCGCAAATACGGTAATCCCCATAACGATAACGGAGACGGTAAATAGCCGAGCGGTTGCCGTATGAGGAACAATATCGCCAAAGCCTACCGTTGACATACTGACGACCGAGAAATAGAACGCCGTTGGCATATCTAAAATAGGCGGAACAAATTCGCCACCTAAATAGAGCGAACCAAAAACGGCATACAGCAGTAAAGACGCAAAGCTGACTAACGCAAATAGACCACCGGCGGCTAAGCTGGCGTGGTCAAAGCGCCGCCAATAGGCGATCAGTAAAATCAGCAATATCACGGCGTACAGAAACAGGTTCAGCATTTCCTGAGGTGAAAGAAAGCTGAGCAGGCCGGTCACGAATAACAACAATAACGAGAATGCCCAGGCTACGCGTGCGCGCAGCAGCAACCCAAAAGCCATCAGTATTAAGCCAAACCCAAGCACAAACTGCGGGATTTCAAGTAGGCCAGTAACAGAAAGCGTCTCTTTCCATGAGCTGAACGAACTGATGGCGTTTGGCACATAGTCAAACGCTCGCAGCATCACCGGACGCATGAAGAGATAGCCATACGCGGCCACCAACACGGCCAGACACCAGTGCGGTTTAAACAAAGATATAAATCTGTGGAATAGTTTTTTCACGGCAAAGGGACTGATTCAAATAAAAAAAGTGTAGCGCGAAACGCCAGTGATGAACAGTTTGAGTCTGGGCGCGTTGCTCGCCAGTTTAACTCTCCCCGGTGAAGGGGAGAGTTAAATGGGGTTTATTGAGCTAATACTTTTTCGTATTAGAAGAACCCTTGAGGTTTTTCGCTATAGCTAACCAGCAGGCATTTCGTTTGCTGGTAATGCTCTAACATCATTTTGTGGGTTTCGCGCCCGATGCCAGACTGTTTATAGCCACCGAATGCGGCATGTGCCGGATAGGCGTGGTAGCAGTTTGTCCACACGCGACCGGCCTGAATAACGCGTCCCCTTAGATAAGCGACGGTGCCATTACGCCTCCATACGCCTGCGCCGAGACCGTAATCGGTATCGTTAGCGAGCTCAAGCGCTTCCGCCTGATTTTTGAACGTTGTGACGGCCAGTACTGGGCCAAAAATCTCTTCTTGGAAAACGCGCATGCTGTTTTTGCCAAACAGAATGGTAGGTTCTAAATAATATCCACTGCCTAGCCCGCCCTCTAGAAGTCGTTTGCCACCGCCGGTTAGTACGCGAGCGCCCTCTTTTTTACCAATTTCGATATATTTCAAAATGGTATCCATTTGGCCTGCGGAAACCTGAGCGCCCATCTGGGTATTGCTATCGAGCGGGTTGCCCGAGCGAATGGATTCCACTCGCTTGATTGCGCGTTCCATAAAGCGTTCGTAGATCGATTCCTGCACCAGCGCGCGGCTTGGACAGGTGCAGACTTCGCCTTGGTTAAAGGCGAACATGGCAAACCCTTCCAGCGCTTTATCAAAGAAGGAGTCTTCTTTGTCCATCACGTCGGCGAAGAAAATATTGGGGGATTTTCCGCCCAGTTCAAGCGTAACGGGGATCACGTTTTTCGCCGCATAGCCCATGATTTGCTGACCCACTTCCGTGGAGCCGGTAAACGCCACTTTAGCAATGCGCGGTGAGGTTGCTAGATATTCGCCAATTTCGCCACCTGCACCGTTTACCACGTTGAGCACGCCTTCTGGCAACAAATCGCCGATCAGCTCCATCATGATCAGCACGGACATCGGCGTTAGCTTAGCGGGTTTTAATACGATGCAGTTGCCCGCTGCCAGCGCAGGTGCCATTTTCCAACAGGCCATCAACAGAGGGAAGTTCCACGGGATGATCTGTCCTACGACGCCAAGCGGCTCATGAAAATGATAGGCCACGGTTTCGCTATCAATTTCGCTGATACCTCCTTCTTGAGCGCGAATACAGGAGGCAAAGTAACGGAAGTGATCGATGGCAAGAGGAACGTCGGCGTTTAGAGTTTCACGGATCGGTTTGCCGTTATCCCACGTTTCAGCGTGAGCCAGCAATTCTAGATTTTGCTCCATGCGGTCAGCAATCTTAAACAGCACGCTAGCGCGTTGCTGTACTGAGGTTTTTCCCCAGGCATCTTTGGCGGCGTGGGCGGCATCGAGCGCTAAATCCACGTCTTTCTTACTGGAGCTGGCCACTTCGCAAAGTGCTTGTCCGGTGACAGGGGTCAGGTTAGAGAAATATTCTCCTTCAACGGGTGGCACCCATTTTCCGCCGATAAAGTTGTCATAACGTGATTTGAGTTTGAGGGGGGAGTTGCCACTACCGGGAGTGAGAATATCAAGAGCGTGATTCGTCATTACTGTCTCCTTGAGTCCATAGTGTCAGGTACAGTGAAACGTATATATATTGCTCTATAAGCGTAGCGTGGCTGAATATATGAGGGACAAGGAGGGCGTATTTATTCGGAAGGGATCACAGTTTGGTGCGCAAATGCGCACCAAAAAGCCATGATAGATGGTTAATCGTCTTTGAACAGCGCGCTATCTCGCAATAGATGATCGTTTCCACGACGGCGAGTGAAGCCGCTGCGATCAAAAAACTCCAGAATTTGGATCGCCAATTTACGGCCTACGCCCAGACGATCACGAAAATCTGCGGCGGAAGTGCTGCCCTGCGTGGCATCCATGGCGCGGATCAAATCGGCAAACTGATGCATACGCTCGGTGCGATAGTAACGATCTTTGACCACGGCGGTGATGTAGCCAAGCAATGCCGCCTGACGCAGTAATTGGCGCATTTCATTTTCTTCGGCGTTCACTTCCTTGGCGAGATCGCGCACCCACCATGGTGCATCCTGAATCAGCGGTTGTGTACGCTCCCACAACACCTGCTGGGCGTCGCTCAGGGTTAAACCATGCTGTGGCAGATGTAGCCAGCCGCGGCTGTTGACGATTTGCTGATTAGCCAGCAGATGATTAATGAGGGCAAACACCAGCGATTCGGGTTCGACGGGCAGTGCCATACGGCGCAGGCGCGCGCGACCAACGCCCATCTGATCGTTATGCTGCTCGTGGAACAGCGCCAACGTGTCTAACAAACGCTGTTGGAAGCGTTCCGCTATCTCGCGTGATAACGCGTAGTCACCGACCACCAGCAGATTATCGGCATGGAAAAGCTCGCTACAGCGTTCTGCCGTGAGCTGGCGCTCCCAGGCGAACTGAGGAATAGAAAGCGTGCCTTTAGGCAGGCGTAAGGCTAATACCTCGGCATCACTTTGCGCATGGGCGAGCTGTTTGAGCCAATCTAAAAATGCAGGCAGACGCTTACCACGGCGCGGAGAGGTGGTTTGCAATACTCGGGCTGCACCCAGCGTGAAGCGTGCTGAAATATCACGCATGATCAGGGTGTCATTTTCGACCAGCCATAGCGGGCTATCGAGCACCAGCTCAGCCAACTGAACGCCTTCCATCGGAGCCTGCTCATCCAATAATGAGATACGCCCCGTAATGTGGCTCGCGGCATGATGCAGATGTAGCGGTTGCCAGTGCTGGATGGGTGCAATGAGATCAAGCGCAACTAAAATACGCGTACTCGCTGTTTCCGAAGGGCGCTGTGCCAGCAGCCAATCACCGCGGCTGATCTGCTCTTTGCTGACGTCGCCGCTGAGGTTTAGCGCAATACGCTGACCCGCATGGGCATGTTCAGAAGGCTGGTTCTGGGCATGAATGCCGCGTACGCGCACGGGTCTATCACAACCGGTTAGCCACAGATTTTCACCCACTTCCACGCGGCCTGCGAGCGCCGTGCCGGTAACCACTAAACCCGCACCTTTCACGCTAAAAGCACGGTCGATGGCTAAACGGAAGCGTTGATCGAGATGGGCTGGTGTTTCGGTTAAGGCAATAAGATGCGCACGCAGCTCATCGATTCCCTCACCCTGAGAGGCTGCCGTGGTAAAAATCGGCGCGTCAGACCACCCCATTTCATGCAGTACGTCGGTGACTTGCTGGTGGACTTCATCCACACGGGCGCTATCGGCGCGGTCGGCTTTGGTTAACGCCACGGTTAATGCCGGTTTGCCCGCTAACCGCAGCAGCGTTAGGTGTTCGCGTGTTTGCGCCATAACGCCATCGTCGCAGGCCACGACTAACAGGGCGTGGGGAATACCGCCAATACCGGCCAACATATTGGCCAGAAATTTTTCATGGCCGGGAACGTCGATAAAACCCAGCACGTTGCCATCGTCTAATGGCAAATAGGCGTAGCCGAGGTCGATGGTCATACCGCGGCGTTTTTCTTCCGGTAAACGGTCAGCATCCACGCCCGTCAGCGCTTGTAACAGCGTGGTCTTACCGTGGTCAACGTGCCCAGCGGTAGCAATAATCATGGACGTAACTCCTGTAATAACGCGTATAAAAGTCCGTCTTCATCTTCTAAACAGCGCAGATCGAGCCACAGTTTTCCTTCACTGATGCGACCAATCACTGGGCGGGATAGCGCTCGGCATTGCTGAGACAGCGCTTCGAGTTCGCCGCCTTTTCCGCTGTGCGGCATCAGGGTGATGGCAATACTTGGCAGGCGATCAACCGGCAACGATCCGCTGCCGATTTGCGACTGGCAAGGTGCGATGCTCACGTTAAACTGCTTGGCGAAGCGGTGCTGTAATGGCGGCAATAGACGCTCGGCGCAGGCGCGGATCTCAGCTTCGGTGCGGGTCATATGTCGCAGCGTCGGCAAAGCCTGAGCGAGTTTCTCTGGCTGTTGATAGAGCTGGAGCGTGGCATCAAGCGCTGCCAGCGTCATTTTACCGCAGCGAAGCGCGCGCTTGAGCGGATGGTTTTGCAGCTGTTCAATCAGCTCACGTTTGCCCACGATAATACCGGCCTGCGGCCCGCCTAATAATTTATCGCCGGAAAAGCTGACTAAATCTACGCCGTCGGCAATCAGCTTTTGCGGCATTGGCTCGGCGGGAAGACCGTAGGTGGTCATATCAATCAGCGAACCACTGCCCAAATCAGTAATAACGGGGATCCCCGTTTCACGACCTAACGCCACCAGCTCGGCTTCATCTACGGCGGAGGTAAATCCTTGAATCGCATAATTGCTGGTGTGTACCTTCATCAGCAACGCGGTGTTTTCGTTGATGGCCTGACGATAGTCTTTGAGGTGAGTTCGGTTGGTGGTGCCCACTTCTGTGAGTTCGCATCCGGCCTGCAGCATGACGTCAGGGATACGGAACGCACCGCCAATCTCAACCAGTTCGCCGCGTGAAACGATAACCTGTTTATGGCTCGCCAGCGCGGCCAGCATTAGCAGCACTGCAGCCGCATTGTTGTTAACGATACAGGCATCTTCCGCGCCGGTTAATTCACACAGGCGGTCGGCGATCGCGCGATCGCGATGGCCACGGCCTGCGCCGTCGAGATCGTATTCCAGCGTGACGGAGTGGCGCATTGCCATGACGCTGGCGTCGATAGCCTGCTCTGCTAACAGGGCGCGGCCAAGATTGGTATGTAATACGGTTCCCGTCAGATTAAAAACCTGCTGGAGTGCGTCTTTTTGGCTGAGCGAAAGCTGATGTTCAACTGCAAGAGCCCAGTTTTCACACCATGCAGGAAGCTGTTGCTGAACGCGAATGCTGTCTCGCGCCTGCTGTTGCAGCCTGCGTAAGGTTTGGGTGACGAGCTGTGCGCCATAATTTTCCAACAAGGGTTGGAAAGTTTCGTCGCGTAACAGCGTATCGACGGAGGGGAGCTGGCTATAAAGAGTCTGGCTGTCTACGGACATGGTGATCTCACGCCTTTATCATCGTAATAGTGAATATGATAAAGGCTGAGAGCCTAAGAATACAGCGAGTATCAGGTTACCGGTGGTTCTGTGCGGGTAAAGCTCTCCCGTTGGAACAAACGCTCCGCCAGTTTAACCAGCTCAGGGCGCTCTAAACTCCAGTTCGGCGCGACCCGACGAAAATTGAGATAGCCAAGACAGCATCCGGTAGCGATATCTGCCAGCGTCATCTGTGCTCCGTTGAGCCACTTACCTTCTTTCGCGTGTTGTTCTAAAGCGTCTAAGCCACGATCGATTTTGCCACGCTGGCGCACAATCCAGTCGCTATTCTGCTTGTCGGCTGGGCGCATCATTTCCTGAACCAGTAGCACCGCGGCGTCACAGATGCCGTCAGAAAGCGCTTCTAGCTGACGTACACGCAGCGCCTGTTGGCGATCTTCCGGTACGAATTTTGGCGCGGCGTCTAACAGATCGATGTATTCGGCAACGATGGGGGAGTCATAAAAGATCTCACCGTCGGCGGTGACGAGCGCGGGAATTTTCCCTAGCGGGTTATATTGCGGAACATGGCTGGTGCTTTCCCACGGAATGTCGTTAACAAATTCAAATGTCAGCCCTTTTTCCAACAACATAACAAAAATTTTGCGCACGTAGGGGCTGGTATAGCTGCCAATGAGTTTCATAGTCCCTGTCCTTATCCACTAACAAAACGATGAGTTTAAAAAAGGATACTGGGATGAGTATGGCAGAAACGTTAGGGTAAGGAAGTGAGAACCGACCACGGAATAGTGGTCGGTGGCGCAAATAGTTTACTTCTTCTTGTAAATTTCGGCGGTGCCGCGGGCAATATCGCCCATGCCCTCTGTTCCGACTGAAGTGATGCGGTAAGCGTCAGCGTCTTTCTCTTCGGCTTTTTTCTCCAGCTTTTTCACGATGTCATCCATGGTGCCGTCGCGCAC
>ERZ809074.4562-NODE-4562-length-11301-cov-19.269696_pt1 | contig 11301 bp, 9 predicted proteins | sample MGYA00520795_ERZ809074 | MGnify/ENA primary metagenome ERZ809074 (study PRJEB31570, sample SAMEA3212989) | Homo sapiens | biome: human-gut; feature: human gut; material: fecal | place: Sweden | collected 2011 ...
GCGGCTGCCACGATCATGACCATGAGCATCATCACCATCATGACGACGATGATGATGAGTGCGAATGCGGCTGCCACGATCATGACCATGAGCATCATCACCATGATCACGACGATGACTGCGACTGTGGCTGTCACGATCATGATCACCATCATCACCATCACCATGCAGATGAGGTCTTCACAAGCTGGGGCATGGAGAATGTGGCTCCTTGCAAGAAAGAAGAGCTGGAGGCATTTTTACAGGATCTGTCTAAGGGTGATGTTTACGGACAGGTTCTCCGTGCAAAGGGTATGATCCCAAGCGAGACAGAGGGCGAGTGGTATTACTTCGACTTAGTACCGGAAGAGTACGAGATCCGGAAAGGCCAGCCAGATTACACAGGAAAAGTATGTGTCATCGGAGCTAAGCTGGATGAGGAAGCATTAAAGAAAGTATTTCATAAATAGTTGGTAAATAGGAGTTTAAAATAACATGGGACCAGTAATTGATGACGAGACAATGCCATTATTTCTGATCAATGGTTTTCTGGAGGCGGGCAAGACCCAATTCCTTCAGTTTACCATGGGACAGGACTATTTTCAGGCAGAGGGCAAGACACTTCTGATCTGCTGTGAAGAGGGCGACACCGAGTATGACCCGGAACTGTTAAAGAAAACCAATACGATCCTGGTAAATGTTGAAAGCATGGATGAGATCTCCCCAGAGCGTTTAACGGAGCTGGAGCTGCTGCACAATCCAGAACGTGTGCTGATGGAGTGGAACGGCATGTGGAACCAGGATGAACTGCGTCTGCCGAAGGACTGGGAGGTATATCAGCAGATTACGATCATTGACGGATCTACGTTTGATCTTTATGTGAAGAACATGAAACCGCTGCTTGGCGCCATGGTTCGTAATTCCGAACTGATCATCTGCAACCGCTGTGACGATGTGGAAGATCTGGAGGGCTATCGCCGGACCCTGCTTGCCATGAACAACCAGGCAGAGATCGTATTTGAAGATGCAGAGGGTGAGATCTCTGAGATTTCTGAGGCAGATCTGCCATATGACCTGTTTGCAGACGTGACAGTGATCGCTCCGGAAGACTTTGGTATCTGGTATATTGACTGTATGGATAAGCCGGACCGTTACCGTGGAAAAGTGGTGGAATTCACCGGAATGGTGATGAAATCTAATAAGTTCCCGAAGAACTATTTCGTTCCGGGACGTATGGCCATGACCTGCTGTGAGGCAGATATGACATTTTTAGGCTTTATCTGCAAGGCAAGAGAAGCCAGAAACTTAGAGAACCGCCAGTGGGTAAAGGTCCGCGCCAAAATCGAGTACGAGGAGTGGCAGGATTACGGCGGCGTAGGTCCGGTCCTCTATGCAGAGAGCGTGGAGCCGGCAGAGCCGATCAAGGATATTGTGCAGTTCTAAAACACAACGGAGCATAGAATAAGCAAACGAAAGCCGCAGGGCACATGATCTTCATGTGTCCTGCGGCTTTTTCAGGTACACCTTAATTCCATTGTACCGGAGTCGGACGCTTCGATGAGAATACATCCTCTGCTTTAAACAGGTCATCCAGTTTTCGCCTGGAGGTATCGTCTCCGGCCTCAATGTCCTTCCACATCCGGTATCCGTCCAGATTCCGGCGGCCCTGTCGTAAGTAGTCTTTGCCGAACTGAACCCAATACTGTGTGGAATCTACGTTACAGAAGTAGCGGAAGCCCAGGCTGTGCAGGTAATTGAAGCGGTCATTATCACTGGAATACGGATGCCAGTCTCCAACATCCGCACCAAATGGAAACAGAATGATATCCGTTGGGCCGATCAGAGATTCTACTTCATTTTCCCATTTATCACAGTCCGTTTTGAAATGGGCATATTCAATATTGCCGAGATCCCGGTGTCCCCAGCTGTGAGAAGCCAGTTCCCAGCCATTGTCACGGAGACACTGGGCAACAGCAGAAGCAGTCTGGCGGTCTTCCTCATAGGTAGGGGAATCGCTGTAGGACGCAGCCGTGCGGTAGCCTAAGATTCCCTGGTAGCCGGTAAATGCAATGACAGCTCTGGCACCACGGTAGGAGAAATCCGGATGTTCCTGGATGAAATCCTCCAGCAGGGGAACCAGGTCATAAGAACCGGTGGAAATGGTTCCGTCATCCAGCTTCATCTCACAGGTCGGTTTACCGTCAGCTCCGATCACCATGCGGGAGGCAAAGCCATCGCCGTCCATGTATTCATAGTAGCAGACATCATCCTGGGACATGACAAATGCCTGTTTTCCTTCAGGAAGAAGGATCTCTCCTTTTTTCAGGACAGCCTGTCCATTTTCATCGGTGGTCTCATAGGCGATGTCATGAAGGCGTACCAGTACGAATCCCTTGTCATACATGGACTGCAGGATTTTTAAGAATTCGTCCGCAGTTGTCATAACCTGGTTGTAGCCGCGTTCGTCGGAGTCACCGTCAAATGCTTTATCCTCATCCATGATCAAAGTATGGAAGAAGACGTGGGTGATCTTGTTTAGATCGTATGGAACTAAGGTCTCTTTTGCCTGTTCATAACTGGTAACTGCTTCAAGATATTCTGGATGCTGGTCATAATCAGAAGCTCCCTTTAATAATTCAATGGCCTTGTCATAATCATAACCGGCGGCGATGAAATTGGCCTGCTCTAACAGAGATGTGCTGCTGACAGTGGAGCTGGAAGATGTTTCCTGCCCCGGATCCAGCGGATCAGAAACGGAAGGATCAGTTGGACTGCCAGAGGAACCATTGACTGAGCCGGAAACCGTTACACCGGACTGGCTGCCGGGTGTTTTTTCTGGCCTCATTTTCTGGAACTGACGGATGCAGATAAAAACACCGCATCCGACAACTGCCACCAGCAAAAGGATCAGAAGAAGAATTGGAATGCGGTTATGCTGACGCCGTCGTCTGCGAAAAGAATAGTTTGATTTGTGTATGGAACTCCGCCTGTTGGAATGACGGGAAGGACTTCCACTATAATAATCCATCATAGTCACCTCTTAAGAATATTTGTTCAGTATCTTAAGAATAGTATAGCACAGAGCATCGGATGGTGTAAATGAGCTGAGGAGGAAATTAAGAAGTTTGGAATAAAAAGGAAAGGATTCTCCATAAATTATGAAGAGAAACCCATGATCGAGGGAAAATTATGAGCCAGTTTATGTACCGTGTCCTGGCATGGATCACCGCCCTTGTGGTCAGCGGCGGCGTAGTCCGGACGGAGGCACCTGTGGGACCGGAAATATCGGCGCCATCGGCGGTATTGATGGAAGCTTCCACCGGGCAGATCATTTATGAGAAAAATGGGGAAGAGCAGAGAAGTCCGGCCAGTATCACGAAGATCATGACGCTGATCCTGATTTTTGATGCCATTGACAGCGGAAAGATCAGCTTGTCCGATCAGGTGGTGACCAGTGCCTATGCCAAATCCATGGGAGGTTCCCAGGTGTTTTTGGAAGAGGGGGAAATGCAGACGGTGGAGACATTGATCAAATGTATCGTGATCGCATCTGGAAATGACGCATCGGTAGCCATGGCAGAATACATAGCGGGAAGCGAAGAGGAATTTGTCCGTCAGATGAATGAGCGGGCAAAGGGATTAGGTATGAATGATACGAATTTTGAGGATTGTTGTGGCCTGACGGATTCACCGACCCATGTGACCACGGCAAAAGACATCGCCATCATGTCCAGAGAACTGATCACGAAATATCCGCAGATCCACAATTATTCCACCATCTGGATGGAAAATATCACCCATGTGACGAAACAGGGTACCAGGGAGTTTGGGCTTTCCAACACGAACCGGCTGCTGAAAATGGCCACCAATTTCCGGGTGACCGGGTTAAAGACCGGCTCTACATCCACAGCGAAATACTGCCTGTCTGCCACGGCAGAAAAGGACGGGATAGAACTGATCGCTGCGGTAATGGCGGCACCGGACTATAAGGCAAGATTTGCGGATGCGGCAGCGTTATTAAATTATGGGTATTCCATCTGTCATCTGTATGAGGACCCGGATCCGCCGGTTCTGCCATCAATGCCTGTGGAAGGCGGTGTGGAAGAGCAGATAGGGCTGGTCTATGACGGCGCATTTTCTTATCTCAGCACTGACGGAGAAGATTTCGGGACGATTGAGAGGATATTGAAGCTGGAAGAAACCTTAAAGGCTCCGGTGGAAGCAGGTCAGAAGGCCGGAATTCTGGAATATCGGCTTCAGGGAGAAAAGATCGGGGAGATTCCTGTGGTAACGGAGACGGCGGTAAGGCAGGCGGGCTACCCGGATTATTTAAAAAGGCTTGTTCTGGCATGGCTGACAGGGTTGTAAAATTTTTTACTTTCCGCTATACTATTTTTAGTTGCAGGATGAAAAGTGGAGGAACGACATGGAAAAATTATCGGTAATTGTGCCATGTTTTAATGAGCAGGAAACGTTACAAGATTATTATGATGCCATCAGCAAAGTCCGGGAGACTTTGCTTGGAAAAGAATGTGAACTTCAAGTGATCCTGGTGGATGATGGGTCAAAGGATAAAACTCTGGCGAAGATGAAAGAACTTTCCGGGCAGTGTTCCTGGATCCGTTATATTTCCTTTACCAGAAATTTTGGAAAGGAGGCGGCCATTTATGCAGGACTGACCCATGCAGAAGGAGAATATGTATCATTGATGGATGTGGATCTGCAGGATCCGCCGGAACTGATCCCGGAGATGCTGGATATCATCCGTCAGGGAGAGTATGACTGCGTGGGAACCAGAAGAGTGGACCGCAAGGGCGAACCGCCGGTCCGGTCATTTTTTGCACGGATGTTTTATAAGCTGATGAACCATATTTCCGATGTGGAGATCGTGGACGGAGCCAGGGATTTCCGGTTGATGACCAGAAGATATGTAAACAGCCTTCTGGAGATGAAGGAGTATAACCGTTTTTCCAAGGGACTTTTTGGCTGGGTCGGTTATAAAACGAAGTGGCTGGAGTATGAGAATATCGAGCGGAAGAAGGGTGAGACCAAGTGGTCATTTTTCAAGCTGTTGGCTTACAGCATTGACGGAATCGTGGCATTTTCCACGGCCCCGGTGCGGTTTGCGGCATGGCTGGGAATCGCATTCTGTATGCTGGCATTTCTCTTTATTTTGGTAATTATTGGACGGACGCTGGTATTTGGTGATCCTGTGGCTGGATGGCCGTCATTGGTGTGCATTATTTTGATGCTGTCTGGAATTCAGTTATTCTGCCTGGGACTGATGGGTGAGTATCTGTCGAAGACGTATCTGGAAGTGAAGAAGAGACCGATTTATCTGTGTAAGGAAACGAATGTAGAGAAAGATGAAAAATAGAAACATCGTAGATATAGAAATGCCAGGGCAGTTGGGACATAACCCCGCTGTCCTGGCATTTTTTAAATCTATTTTCCAGCCGCTTTTCTGGCGTACTCCGTTGTTACCAGATCCTCATACGGAACCCGTTCTTCCAATTCTCCAGCCTCTTCCAGGATATTTTGCAGCAGATCAAAGCTGTCTTTCTGGAAAATGGTATCCCCTTTCCAGGTATCTTGTTTCTGATACCTTTCCACGATCATCGTGAGCTTATCCAGATCAGTCTCCGGAAACTGGGGTTTAATGGTCCTGGCAATCTCTTCCGCTGTGTGGGAGTTTACATAATCAAGACCTTCCTGAATGGCGTTGGTGAATTTCTGGATGATCTGTGGATTCTTTTCCATATAACTCTGCTTTGCACAGTAGGCGGTGTAAGGTACATAACCGGAATCTGTTCCTAAAGAAGCAACCACATAACCGGTGCCTTCCGTTTCGAGACCGGTCGCAAAGGGCTCAAATTCAACGGTGTAATTTGCATCACTGCTGGTAAATGCCGCTGCCGTCAGTCCGAAGCTGATGCTCTGATCAATGGTCAGATCCGTTTTAGGATCGATGCCATGTTTCTTTAAGATATACTCAAATACCATCTGCGGCATGCCGCCAGCCCGGCCACCCAGTACCTTCGTGCCTTTCAGTTTTGACCACTGGAATGCCGGATCTGGCTGCCGACCCACCAGAAAGTTACCGGCCCGCTGGGTTAACTGGGCGAAATTGACAGCGTAGTCGGAAGCGCCGTTGGCGTAAGTATAGATGCTGGCCTCAGACCCCATAAATCCGATATCTGCATCGCCGGATACCAGGGCAGTCATGACCTTGTCAGCTCCGGCTCCATTGACCAGGCTTAAGTCGATGCCCTGGTCTTTGAAATAGCCTAACTCGATGGCGGCGTATTGCGGTGCATAGAAGATGGAGTGGGCCACCTCATTTAAGGTAACAGGGGTCAAGGCGTCATCAGGGTTCTTGGCACAGCCGGAGAGGGCAAGTAAGGCGCTAAGGACGAGAGCGGTTGTTTTTTTCATGGATATCATAGAAAGATCTGCCTCCTGAGAGAAAATCTGATCTCTATAAGATATGAAAAGAAAAAATCAGAGGTGCGGAAATAATTGATTTGTGCTATGATAAAAAAGAAGAGAGTAAGTAATGAAAGGAAAGCTGTGGAAGGAGTTTCAGATGTTGAAATTTGATGAGCAGAAGGCAGTGGACAGCGTCAATGGAGCACTGGCTTTGAGAGCAGAGATCGAAAGAATTACAGATGAAATCTGGAGCAGCGGATTTGATGGAATTTATTGGCTGGGGATTGGCGGAACCTGGGCGTCCTGTCTTCAGGCAGAGGTTTTTATGAAAGAGAGAAGTGCGCTTCCTGTTTATGTGGAACAGGCAGCGGAGTTCTTAACAACCGGTAATAAACGTTTTACAGACCGGTCAGTGGTCATTTTTTCTTCCGTGACAGGCAGTACGAAAGAGATGCAGGAAGCAGTAGAAAAGGCACATAAAATCGGTGCCAGAGTGTTTGGGTTCATAGATAAGAAGGATGCGCCTCTGGTGAAATTATGTGACTGGTGTATTTCTTATCCGGTCAACGAACAGTTGAAGTTTTATATGGCTGCTTCCAGACTGATGTATCTGAATGGAGAATTCCCGGAATATGAGGATTACTGGAATAATATGGATGCGTATCTGGCAGATGCGCTTGCACAGGTAGAGATCAAGGCAGATGCCTGGGCAGCGGATTATGCGGAAAAGAAATATGAATATGTGAAGAAGCATCCGGAGATGCCTCATTATTTTATTGGAAGTGGAAACCAGTGGGGCGCCACTTATTCCTATGCTATGTGTTATTGGGAGGAACAGCTCTGGATCCGGACAAAATCTATTTCCTGTGGGGAATTTTTCCATGGAACGCTTGAAGTTATGGATGCGGAAACTCCCGTGACATTGTTTCTTGGCGAGGATGCACAGAGGCCACTGGCAGAGAGGGTGAAAAATTTCCTTCCCAGAGTATGCCGCAATTATACCTTGATCGATACAAAGGACTATGAATTAAAAGGAATTAAGGAAAAGTATCGTGGGACGATTTCCCATCTGGTGATGCATGGGGTCAATAACCGTGTAGATGCCCATATGGAAGCTGCATTTTGCCATCCTATGGATATCAGACGTTATTACAGACAGTGGGATTATTGATATAAAGGGAGCGTGACCGATGGAATTACGTCAGTTTACCTATGTGGACATGGTAGCTGCCTGTGGAAGCTTCACGAAAGCAGCGGCAAAATTATTTATCAGCCAGCCGGCGTTAAGTAATTATATCGGAAAAGTGGAGGAGGAGCTGGGGGTCAAATTATTTGACCGGTCTTCCACACCGCTGACGCTGACTTACGCGGGAGAACAGTATCTGAAACGGGCGCGGGTGATCCTTGGGCAGATCCATGAGATGGACAAGGAGATCCGGGATATCACCCAGAACATGAAAGGCAAGATCCGCCTGGGGTTTCCAAGCGAGCGTATCATTTATATGCTGCCGCTTCTTTTGGCACCGTTTAAGGGAAAATATCCCGGTATTGACGTGGAAGTGATCACCGGACCGGGAAATAAGCTGACAGAAGGACTTCGGGCCGGTGAAACAGATTTCGTGTTTCTGCCTACCTGGATGCCGCAGAAGGACATCGTTCAGGAGAAGCTCTGCCAGGAAGAGCTGGTTCTGGTGGCGGCGAAAGGGTATTTGTCGCCGGAATGTCTGCTGGATCAGGAAAAGAGGGTGGTAGATTGGAAGAAGGTGGCGAAACTTCCATTCATCACCCTGAAAAAGGGTCATGCCCTTCGGTCAAGCGTGGATGTTTTGTTCTGCAATACAGATGCGAAGCCCGACATTTTCTTTGAGTCCCATAGCAACATGCTTTCCTACCGTCTGGCAGCCCAGGGACTAGGGGTGACAGTGATCCCGGAGATTACGCTGGAACTGATGCAGGGCGGCATGGAGGCGGAGGTTTACCATCTGTCAAAGACACCGATCACCTGGGAATTATCAGCATTGTATCGGGAAGGCGCGTACATCGGACAGGTGGAGCGGGATCTGCTGGAGATTGCAAAGTGTGTGATGCTGGAACATAAGAAGGTCTTGTATTAGAAAATTTTATCATAAGAAAAAGTTATAGGATTCATTTCTGAAAACCAATTTTACTTATAACATGCACTCCCTTATAATGTAGTCAAGATGATAAACGAGACTCATTATAAGGAGAGTGCATTTTTCATGGGAAAGAATTTAACGAGAAAAATTTTAGAAGCACATTTAGCAAAACCATCAGATATGAAACCGGGCGAAGAGATCTATGTGAAAGTAGACCAGACCCTGACACACGATATCAATGCAGTTATGACGTATCTGGCATTTGAGGCCATCGGTATTGACCGGACGCAGGTGGAGACCAGCGTCAGTTACTTGGACCACAACCTGCTGTACCTGGACAATAAGACCCCGGATGACCACATTTATTTACAGTCTGTTGCGAAAAGGTTTGGTGTTCATGTGTCCAGACCGGGAAATGGTATCTGCCACGCAGTTCATGTGGCAAGATTTGGCATGCCTGGCAAATTAAGCATGGGCGGTGACAGTCATACGCCTCATGGCGGTTCCATCGGTATGCTGTGTATCGGTGTCGGCGGCATGGATGTGGCAACTGCTATGACTGGCGTGCCAATGCGTTTGAAAATGCCGGAGATCATCCGTGTGAACTTAAAAGGATATTTAAAACCAGGATGTAATGCAAAAGAAGTGATCCTGGAAATGCTCCGCCGAGTCGGCATCAAAGGCGGTCTTGGCAAGGTATTTGAGTATGTGGGCGAGGGCGCTGCAGGCTTGGAGGTATCAGAACGTGCCACTATCACCAATATGGGCGCAGAGATGGGCGCGACCACTTCCATTTTCCCGGGCGATGAGCAGGTTCGGAAATTCATGAAAGCCCAGGGAAGAGAAGACCAGTACGTGGAGATGCTTCCGGACGAGGACGCAGAGTATGACGGCGAGATGGAGATCGATTTAAGCCAGTTGAATCCATTGATCGCATGTCCGCACCAGCCGGACAACGTGATGCCGTTAAAGGATGCGGAGAAGAAGAAAGTACAGCAGGTATTCATCGGAAGCTGTACTAACGCCAGCTATTCCGATATTGCCAAGGTGGCTTTGGTGATGCAGGGACATCACGTGAACGAGGACGTAAGCTGTACCTGTGCGGTCTCTTCTAAGCAGGTGTACAAACAACTTTTGCGTGATGGATATCTGGAAATGTTAGTTGACGCCGGAGTCCGGATTCTGGAGATCGCCTGCGGACCATGCTGTGCCATCGGCCAGTCCCCGGCAACCAAAGGCGTAGCAGTCCGCACCTCCAACCGGAACTTTAAGGGGCGTGCAGGAAACCCGACTGCGGAGATCTATCTGGTAAGCCCGGAGAGCGCAGCTGCAACAGCAATCTTAGGAACATTCGCGACTGCGGAGGATATTTTAGGCGATGATGTGAAGAAACTGGCAGAGATCCATGAGCCGGAGGTTTACCCGGTAGACGATTCCATGATCATCGAGCCTCTTCCAGAAGAGGAGGCACAGAAGGTGGAGATCGTCCGCGGACCAAACATCCAGCCGCTGCCGGTCCCTGAAGTCTTTACCGATCATCTGTGTGTTCCGATCAGCTTAAAGACTGTGGATAATATCACCACCGACGATATCACCCCGGCAAGCGCGGAGTTCTCCAGCATGCGTTCCAACATTCCGCTGATGAGCAAATACTGCTATCACCGTTACGATCCGGAGTTCTCTGAGAGAGCGAAGAAGATGGGCCAGAGCATCATCATTGGCGGCGAGAACTACGGCCAGGGCTCTTCCAGAGAGCATGCGGCTATTAACCCGATGTATCTGGGTGTCCGTGCAGTCATTGCCAAGAGCATTGCCAGAATCCACAAGGGCAATCTGTTGAACCACGGCATTATTCCGATGGTATTTGACGATCCGGCGGATTACGACAAGCTGGAAATGGGCGATGAGCTGGAGATCAATGACTTACTGCACCAGATGCAGACCAAGGTAGTGGAAGTGCGGGACAACACCAAGGGCATTACTTTTAAGGCACGTCTGGAGCTTTCCGAAAATGAGCTGGAGGTCATTTCCTGCGGAGGACAGCTGCGGTATTTAAAGAAACAGTTGGGAAAATAAGGTTTTATGTATTTTACCTAGGGAGAGAAATGTTATGGAAGCAAACATGGAGAGTATCAAAAGCGCACAGGAAAAATTCGCAGAGCTGATCCAGTCTGAGTTCGAGAGAATCGAGCGCATGAAAGCAGACAAGGAAGTGACTGATTTTTCCAAGTTAGACAAGATTTTCATCGGCGTTCTGCCGGGAGACGGCATCGGCCCGATCATCATGAAGGAAGCATTAAAGGTGTTAAATAATCTGTTGGCGCCGGAGATTGCCAGCGGTCACGTAGAGATCCGTGTGATCGAGGGCATGACCATCGAGAATCGCGCGGCAAAATTACAGAGTCTGCCGGACGATGTATTTGAAGAGATCAAGAAATGCAACGTGATCATCAAAGGACCGATGGTGACCCCACGCGCTGGTGAGCCATGGCCTAACCTGGTATCCGCCAACAGCCTTCTGCGTCGTGGACTGGAGTTATTCGCAGCAGTCCATCCGATCCGCATCCCGGAGAAGAACATTGACTGGACCTTTTTCCGCGAGAACATCGAGGGCGAGTACATCTGGGGCAACAAAGGTATCCAGGTCAATGATGATCTGGCTGTTGATGTGAACCTCACATGGCTGAAGTCACGTGCTTCTCAGCCGTTTTAAACGGCAATACTAAATATCGGCGGATACGCCAGTAACTTAGAATTCGTGCGGATACGCACTTTT
>ERZ809074.4567-NODE-4567-length-11292-cov-22.223547_pt1 | contig 11292 bp, 10 predicted proteins | sample MGYA00520795_ERZ809074 | MGnify/ENA primary metagenome ERZ809074 (study PRJEB31570, sample SAMEA3212989) | Homo sapiens | biome: human-gut; feature: human gut; material: fecal | place: Sweden | collected 2011 ...
CCCCAGCCTTCTGTCAACACTTTTTTGCATCTTTTTTGAGTTTTTTCTATATTTCTTGAATTTGTTTCATTTCCCCGGCCGGGTGTTTCTTTTTTATCCCATAAACAGCACAAAGCCCCGCGCGCAAACGCAGGGCTTTGAAATACAAATGATCACAGTTCTCCCCGGCCAGACAGCGCCCGGTACAGGGTCGTCTCATCGGTATACTCCAGGCTGGCACCCACGGGCAGGCCATAGGCCAGACGGGTGGTCTTGATGCCCAGGGGCTTGATGAGCTTTGCCAGATACATGGCCGTTGCCTCGCCCTCAACGGTGGGGTTCATGGCCATGATCACTTCCTTCACTTCACCATCTCCCAGACGGGCCAGCAGTTCCTTGACCGTCAGCTGTTCAGCACCGATGCCATCCATGGGACTGATAAGACCGTGGAGCACATGGTACATGCCATGGTACTCCCGGGTGCGCTCAAACGCCTGCACATCACGGGGCGTTTCCACCACACAGATGACAGAGCGGTCCCGCTTGGCACTGGCACAGATGGGGCAGAGCTCGGCTTCGGTATAATTCTGGCAGACACGGCAGCGGTGGAGCTTGGTGTGGGCGTTCTGGATTGCACCCGCCAGTGCGGCGGCATCCTGATCCGACATGCTCAGTACCTGATAGGCCATCCGGGTCGCACCCTTCCGCCCAATGCCCGGGAACTTGCTGAATTCTTCGATCAGCTTTTCCAGCGGAGCTGCATTATAACCCATGGTGCTCCTCCACTTTGATCAAAGACCAGGAATGTTCAGGCCGCCGGTCAGTTTGCCCATTTCGGCCTCGGCAGTCTCATCCACCTGCTTGACGGTTGCATTGACGGCAGCAGCCACCAGGTCTTCCAGCATCTCGATATCATCGGGGTCCACGGCCTCAGGCTTAATGGTGATGCTCAGCACCTCGTGCTTGCCGTTCATCTTCACAGTGACCATCTCACCGGATGCACTGCCGGTGTACTCAGCAGCTTCCAGCTCTGCCTGCTTGGCCTTCATATCTTCCTGCATCTTTTGGGCCTGACGCATCAGGGAGTTCATATCGGGGCGGCCGAAGCCTGCGGGCATTCTTGCTTTCATGGTTGGTTCTCCTTTTATTTATCGTTTTTTGCGTTCACTATCCTCAATCGACACCTCCAGCCCCAGCTGTTCCAGCTTGCGGAGGGATTCCTCGGCGTTGGCCGAAGCGCGATTGACCGTCTTGGATTCATAAGGGCCGATGGGCACCGCCACACCGGACACCTGTGCGATCAGCTTTTTGATGAGCTTCTGGCTTTCCTTGTTGGCGCGGATAAAATCCCGGAAGGTCTTTCCGCCATCGATAAGCACCCGGGTACCATCAAAGTAACCCTTGGACTTTTTCAGGTAGGTATAGAGCATGGGATCCTGCTCCTGCAGGAGCTTGATGACCTCTGCCCATTGCGGAAAAGGATTGATCCCCTCTGCCGCCACCTTGCGGGGCTTGTTCAGCGCCGGGTCAGCCGTATATTCCGGCTTGGGCTCCGGCTGAGGCTGGGCCGCAGACACTTCCTGCGCGGGAGCCGGAGGCGCTTCTCTCTGCGGCGGCGCAGCCGGGGTCGGCTCGTCCCAGGGGGGCGGGGCCTCCGAAGTCACCGGCGGTTCCTCCGGCAGGGGCGGCAGCTCTTCTTCCGCAGAAGCTGCTGCTTCTGCCTTGGGTGGTTCCACGGGCTGAGGTGCCGTTTCCGGCTCAGACTGCTGCATCGGTGCCGGTTCCACAGAAGGTTCCTGCACGGGAGCCGATGCCGCCGGTACACTTACAAAAGGTTTGACCGGTGCCGACGCAAACGGTCTGGGGGCATCCTGTGCAGGGACCGCAGGCCGGGCGGCGGGTACAGCCTGTACCGCCACCTGCTGGGGCGGCTCCGAAAGGCTGAACAGGGCCAGTTCCAGCTCTATCCGCTGGTCACTGCCACGGGTCATGTGCTCCAGAGCGTTGCCCAGAGCCCGGATGGCCCGGATCGCCTCCCGCTGCCCCATCCGGGGACCTTTTTCCAGATAGAGCTTTTCCTCTTCCGGGGATACACCCGAGAGCAGCGCCTGCCCGCCGGGCAGGGATGCCAGCATCAGCGCACGGTAATGGGCAATGAGCTCCTCGGTCAGCCGCTTCACATCCACCGACTGCTGGCGCAGCTGAGCCAGCTGTGCCAGTGCCGCGGCGGCATCCTGCGCTTCCAGCGCATCCGAAATATGGAACAGATAGCTCCGGTCGGTCACACCTGCCATCCGGCGGACAACGTCCGCATCGATCTTTGCCGTGACACCGGCACAGGTATCCAGAATGGACAGCGCGTCTCGCATGGCACCATCGGCAAGGCGGGAGATAAGCTCCGCCCCCTCGCCGGACAGCTCCAGTCCCTCCTGCCCGGCGATGTACTCCACACGCTGGGCGATATCCTCGGGGCCGATGCGGGTAAAATCGTACCGCTGGCACCGGGAAAGGATGGTGGCGGGAACCTTCTGGATCTCCGTGGTCGCCAGAATAAAGATGACGTGGGCGGGCGGCTCCTCCAGCGTTTTCAGCAGGGCATTGAACGCTGCCGTGGAGAGCATATGCACCTCGTCGATGATATATACCTTATAATGACAGGCGCTGGGGGTGTAGGCCGTTTCATCACGCAGGTCACGAATATCGTCCACACCGTTGTTGGAAGCCGCGTCCATCTCCACCACGTCCAGAATGCTGCCGTTGTCGATGCCCCTGCAGATCTCGCACTCACCGCAGGGGTCACCGTTCTGGGGATGCAGGCAGTTGACTGCCTTGGCAAAGATCTTGGCACAGGTGGTCTTGCCGGTGCCGCGCACGCCGGTAAACAGATAAGCGTGGCCCACACGGCCTGTGGCGATCTGGTTGCGCAGTGCGGTCACGATGCCGCGCTGGGCCACCACATCCTCAAACCGCTGGGGCCGCCACTTGCGGTACAGGGCTCGATACATCTGCTTCTCCCCTTTCAACAAAAAAGCCGGGCAGCGCTGACGGGGTTTGACCCCCGCCTTGCGTAACTCGGCATACGGATGCAGGCTGACTGAAACGCACGGGGCGCGCCGCTTAAGGCTGCTTGGTTCCCCACCTGACCTGGTTCACAGCGGCCCCATCGTACAGGGCCCGCATCCGTATGCCGAACCACGCAGCAGGCGCTGTCCGGCATGGCACATTTTGTGCTTGATTATTATAGCATGTTTCGGGGGAGAATGCAAGCCCCCGGCAGCGGGCTCACCCTCTCAGGCGCTTTGCGCCAGCTCCCCCAAAGGGGGAGCCTTTGGCAAAACCATCAAACAACATGCAAAACAAAAGCTCCTTCCGGCATTACACCAGAAGGGGCAGAGTGCTGAATAAAAGTTAGGACTGGCAGGCAGTGATCAAGCTCATCTTATAGACCTCGTCAGCGTTGCAGCCACGGGACAGGTCGTTGATGGGTGCGTTCAGGCCCTGCAGGATGGGGCCGTAGGCAGCGTAGCCGCCCAGACGCTGAGCGATCTTATAGCCGATGTTGCCGGCCTCGATGCAGGGGAAGATGAAGGTGTTGGCCTGACCAGCCACCTTGCTGCCCTTGCACTTGACCTGTGCAACTTCGGGAGCAACGGCAGCGTCAAACTGCAGCTCGCCGTCCACAGCCAGCTCGGGGTCCATCTCCTGAGCCTTGATGGTAGCGTCATGGCTCAGAGCAACGGTGCCGCCCTTGCCGGAACCCTTGGTGGAGAAGCTCAGAACTGCGACCTTCGGATCGATGCCGAACAGCTTTGCGGTCTTGGCAGTCTCAACGGCAACCTCAGCCAGCTTTGCAGATGCAGCGAGCTTGACCTCGCCGGTAGCCTTATCAACGGTATCGGTGTAATCAATGTTGACAGCGCAGTCGCCCATGGCAATGCGCTTCAGGCCCTCTTCGCCAAAGTCACGGTCCAGAATGAAGCAGGAGCTCACCAAGTGTGCGCCCTTCTTGGTCTTGACCAGCTGCAGAGCGGGGCGGATGGTATCAGCGGTGGAGTAAGTAGCGCCGCCCAGCAGGCAGTCAGCCTTGCCCATCTTGACCAGCATGGTGCCGAAGTAGTTGGACTTCTTCAGCATTGCGGTACACTCTTCAGCGGTCTGCTTGCCCTTACGCAGCTCGACCATGGTGTTCACCATCTCGTCGAAGCCTGCGTAGTTCTCAGGGTCAATGATCTCAGCAGCGGAAATATCAAAATTGCCTGCGGCAGCAGCGGCCTTGCACTCAGCCTCGTTGCCCACCATGACAACCTTCAGAACGCCCTCGGCCAGCAGCTTGCTGGCTGCCTCCAGGATGCGGGGGTCATTGCCCTCGGTAAAAACGATCGTCTTGGGGTTTGCCTTCAGCTGTGCTACCAGCGGTGCGAACATATCAGCCATTGTTGATTACCTCCGAATTAACTATCCAATATTCACATCCGGGTGCCTGTTGGACACAAGGATGCCTTTCTCTTTTATTCTAGCACACCCGGCAAAAAGTTCAAGACAAAATTGGCTTTTTGTGCTATTATTTTAGGAGAAAACCATTTTTATTTGTGAATAAATTATCATTCAGCTGCAAGGAGATCAAACTGCTATGGATTGGGATACATTAAAGGCCGAGTGCCTTGCCTGCCGCAGATGTGAGCTGTGCACTGACCGCACCCATGTGGTGTTCGGGCAGGGTGTCCAGACTGCCGAGGTGCTGTTCGTGGGCGAAGGCCCGGGCCAGAGCGAGGACGAGCAGGGCCTGCCCTTTGTGGGCCGCAGCGGCCAGCTGCTGGACAAATACCTGTTTGCCATCGATCTGGACCGGAGCAAAAACTGCTACATTGCCAACATCGTCAAGTGCCGCCCGCCCCAGAACCGTGACCCGCTGCCCACCGAGAGCGAGGCCTGTATGCCCTGGCTCCGGGAACAGTTCAAGCTGCTGCAGCCAAAGATCGTGGTCTGCCTGGGCCGCATCGCCTCCCAGCGGATGATCCGCACCGATTTCTCCGTGACCAAGGAGCACGGCACCTTTGTGCAAAAAAACGGCGTATGGTTTATGGGCACCTTCCACCCCGCCGCCCTGCTCCGGCAGGCGCAGAACAAACCCGCCGCCTTTGCGGATTTTGTGGCCCTGCGGGATAAAATAAACGAAGTCTGTCTGCATACCTATTAACCCTTCCGCCCAAGTATCATCTTCCTTCATTTTTGCATACCCTAAAGCAAAAGTGAGGTGTTCTGATATGAAAACGATCCAAAGCCGTTCCCCCGATTTCTTTCTGGGGGCCACCACACCGGCGGGCTTCAAAGGGTATTTTGAGCCGCTGCGCCGGGAGCCCGGGATGCAGATGCTTCTCATCAAAAGCGGGCCGGGATGCGGCAAATCCACCTTGATGAAGCATCTGGCCCAGGCCGCCGAGCAACAGGGCCAGCGCATCGAAAAGATCCACTGTGCCAGCGACCCGGACAGTCTGGACGGGGTCATCTTCCTCGACCAGAAACGCGCCATCATCGATGCCACCGCGCCCCATGTGGTGGAGCCGGACGCGCCCGGGGCTGATGAGCTGGTGGTGAGCCTGTACCACACCATCGATGCCGGAAAGCTGGCTCCCCACCGGGACGAGGTCAAGGCCTTGTTTGCCCGGAATGCCGCCCTGCGGGGCCGGGCAGCCCGGTATATCGCATCGGCGGGCAGCCTGATGCTGGACAGCCGCCGGGCCGAAGCCTGCAGCGCCAACTTTGAAAAGGTGCGCCGCTACGTCAAGCGGCTCTGCACCCGGCTGCTTCCCCGCACCGAAGGCACCGCCAGCGAGGAGCTGCGGCTGCTCTCAGCCATCACCCCCAAGGGGATGGTATTCTACCGGGGCACGGTGGAAGCGCTGGCCGACCGGTATGTGGTATTCCGGGATGATTATGGGGCGGTCTCCCGCCTGCTGCTGGAACTCATCCGGGCCGAAGCGCTGGCCCGGGGCTACCACATCATCACCTGCCCCTGTGCCATGCACCCTGAAGATCAGATCGACCACATCTTCATCCCGGCCCTGCGGCTGGCTTTTTTGACCGACAACCTCTGGCATCCCATCCAGCTGCCCGGCGTGCAGGCCGTGCGCTGCACCCGCTTTGTGGACCGGGAGAACCTGTCCGGCTTCCGCGCCCGCCTGCGCTTCAACGACCGTGCCGCCTCCGAGCTCATCGACCAGGCTGTAGCCCTGATGGCTCAGGCCAAGAACTGCCATGATGAGCTGGAGACTTATTACCGGGCCGCCGTGGATTTTGACCAGGTGAATGCTGTTGCAGCAAATTGTCAAAAGATCCTGGGTCTCGGGTAGGCCCTGCTGTTAAACCCCACCGTCAGCCCTTTGGGCTGCCACCGCCCCTAGTAGGGGCGGCCTTGGCAAAGCGATGTAGTTTGTGCGTAAAGGGGAACCCCAAAAAACTTTACGTAACGCCAGAGGCCCCACTATTAGGGGGGCTGGCGAGCGATAGCGAGACTGAGGGGTTTAGTTTCCCAACATACTGTGCACAACCTGAAAGGAAGTGAACCCCATGCCAACCATCCGTCTCTCTGTCCGGGAGCTGGTGGAGTTCCTGCTCCGCACCGGCAGTATCGACAGCCGCTTTACCGGCTTTGACCGGGCCAACGAGGGCGCACGCATCCACCGCAGGCTCCAGAAGGCGGCGGGTGAAGGCTACGCCGCCGAGGTGTTCCTCACGGCAGAGCGGATGATGGAGGGAATCGGGTTCACCATCGAGGGCCGTGCCGACGGCATTTTTACCGATGAGGACGGCACGGTGGTCATCGACGAGATCAAGACCACTGCCGCGCCCACCGATGCCATCACGGAGGACATGAACCCCTGCCACTGGGCGCAGGGCATGGTCTACGGGGCCATCTGCGCCGAGCAGCGGGAGCTGGAAACACTGGATGTCCGGCTGACCTATTACCAGATCGACACCGATGAGATCATCCGCTATACTCGGCACTTCTCCGCCGCTGAGCTGGATGCGTTTCTCAACGACTTACTGCGGCAGTATCTTCCCTGGGCACGACGGCAGCTGGACTGGGTGGAAGCCCGGAACCGGAGCCTTGGGGCTCTGCAATTTCCGTTTCCCACTTACCGTCCCGGGCAGCGCGCCCTTGCCGGGGAGGTCTATCGCGCCTGTGCTGCGGGTAAGGCAGAGCAGAAGGGCGGTACCCGGCTGTTCTGCCAGGCACCCACCGGCATCGGCAAAACGATGAGTGCCCTCTTCCCTGCCCTGAAAGCCATGGGCGAGGGCAAGGGGGAAAAGATCTTCTACCTGACCGCCCGCAACACGACACAGGCCGCTGCTGAGGATGCACTGGCCCGTCTGCGGGCGGCAGACCCGGCGCTTTCCCTGCGCAGCGTGACCCTTTCGGCCAAGGAGAAGGCCTGCCTGTGCAAGGATGCTGAGGGCCGTCCCGCCTGCCTGCCGGAAGCCTGTCCCTACGCCAACGGCTACTACGAGCGACTGAAGGATGCGCTGGCCGACCTGCTGGACAGCGCCGTCCCCTATGACCGGGCCGCCCTGACCGAGACTGCCCGGCGGCACAGGGTCTGCCCTTTTGAGCTGGGACTGGACCTGAGCGAGTGGTGTGATGTGGTCATCGGAGACTACAACTATCTGTTCGACCCCACCGTGCACCTGCGGCGCTTTTTCGATGCGGCGGGCGACTACATTTTTCTCATCGACGAAGCCCACAACCTGCCGGACCGGGCCAGAGCCATGTACTCGGCGCGGTTCTGCAAGAGCAGCCTGACCGATGCCAGACGGGCCATCGGCAAAGGAAAAAGCGCACTGAAAACCGCGTTGACAAAGGCAGACAGGGGCTTTCTGGAAGCACGGCGGGCGGTAACAAAGCTGGCCCCCCGCCGGGGTTCAGCGCCCACTGAACCGCCGACGGAGGATCTCACCCAACAGACCAGCCTTCTGGACACCGAACCGGCAGAAGCCGTCTTCCCGCTGCCGGAGCCTTTGCTGGCGCAGGATGGCACGGTCTTTTTGCAAGAGCTGCCGAAGGAGCTGCTCCGGCTGCTGTTCAGCCTGCAGCCTCCCCTGCAGGACTGGCTGGAGGCCAACCCGGAGGCCGATGCCCACGCCCAGCTGCTCGAGCTCTACTTTGCGGTGCAGGATATCACCCGGGCGGCAGAACGGTGCGACGCGCATTTTGTCACCCAGCTGACAGCCCGGGGCAGCGAGCTGGAATGGGAGCTGCTCTGCCTTGACCCTGCCCCCTTTGTGGATGCCAGCCTTGCCGCCGGGCGGGCCGCGGCACTGTTCAGCGCAACGCTCACCCCGCCGGGCTACTACCGCTCCGTGCTGGGCTGTCCCGATGCCCGAGCCGTGGCTCTGGAAAGCCCGTTTCCGCCCGAACATCTGGGGCTCTACTGCCTGCCCGGCATCTCCACCCGCTACCGGGACCGGGAGGCCAGTGTGCAGGCCGTCTCGGATGCGCTGGCCGCACTGGCCCGGGCCAAGGTGGGCAACTATCTGGCCTTTTTCCCCAGCTACGCCTATCTGCGGCAGGTGCACGAGGACTTCACCGCCCGTCACCCGGACATCGGGACGCTGGCCCAGGAGAGTGGTCTGGACGACGCGGCCCGGGCAGCCTTTCTGGAACAGTTCGGCCCAAGCCCCGCAAAAACACTGCTGGGCTTCGGGGTCATGGGCGGCATCTTTGGCGAGGGCGTGGATCTGGTGGGCGACCGGCTCATCGGGTGTGCCATCGTGGGGGTGGGCCTGCCTCAGGTGAACCCCCGGCAGGAGATCCTGCGCCGTTACTATGACGAGGCGGGCGGCACCGGTTTCGACTACGCTTACCGCTTTCCGGGCATGAACAAGGTGCTGCAGGCGGCGGGCCGGGTCATCCGCACGCAGGAGGACAGGGGCGTGGTGCTTCTGCTGGACGACCGCTTTGCCCGCGGTGAATACACCCGCCTGTTCCCCCGCCACTGGCACCAGCTCCAATACCTGCGCAGCACCACAGAGCTGGAGCAGCAGCTTGCCGCCTTCTGGGCACGGAACCAATAGAAAAAAAGCCTGTCAGCGCAAAAACCGACAGGCTTTTTCTCATGCTCCGGACATTTTCCGGCTCTTACTTCTTTCTGGGCAGGGATCTGCGCAGCTCATCCCAGGCAGTCATCTCCACCAATGTGGTGGCGCGCAGGGCGGCAAACGCTTCATCCAGATACTGCATCTCGCTCACCGCACGCATGGCGTGATCCGAAATGCACCACTTCCCAACGACCGTCTGCGCCATCCAGTAGACCATCCGCTCGGTCTTTTTCCGCTGTTTGGTGCCCTCGCGGTAGCGGTCGGTGTTCTCCGCATCGTTCACGGGTACACCTGCCGCTTTCAGCATCTCACAGCACTCCCAGGCGGCATCCACGATCATCCTGCGCTGTTCCACTGTAGTGCGGGAAAGTTCCCCATCCACCGCATAGCAGGCATAGGCGCAGGGCAGGATAAAGGCGATGTGGCTCTTGAGCCACTCGTCCATATCGCTGTAATAGGTCAGCTTGTAATGAGTCCCCTCAAAGGCAGCCTGCAGCCGCAGGCGGAATGCGCCGGACAGGGGAGCGGTTGCGCCGCCAACGGTCATTCCCATCCCCATGTGCACACTGACCAGCCGGTCATGCTCCCGGCGGCCTGCATTGTTCTGGAAACCAAAGGCGATCTTATCCACCGGGCGCTGCATGGCCTGCAGCATCTCCTGCGCATAGGGATCATTGCCCACAAAGATGAAGTACTGGCTCCGGTTTGCTTTGAGGATGGGCAGCACATCGGCCAGCTGCCCGGCCTGCACCGTGACAAACACAAGGTCATACACATCCTCGGGGGCCAGCACATCTGTCGTCTGCATCCGATCCACCGTTGTTTTCCGCTGGAGCATGTGGCGGATGGTCAGGCCCTTCTGGTCAATGACCTCCTTCCACTCGCCCCGGGCCAGCAGGGTGACCACATTTTTCTTGTTCTGTGCCAGACTGTGGGCCAGCTGACAGCCCTGAACGCCTGCGCCGTACACCAAGATCCTCATAACGAGATACCTCCTGTTTTGCATGATCAGCCCGGCCAGAAACACCGGGCTGTTACTTTTTCAGGAACGAGAAGAAGCCCTTTTTCTCATAGGGCCGGGTCTGCACGCCGGTCACGGTGTAGCCCGTTTCGGCAATGGCAGCCTTCAGCGTCTCCACATCCACCGGCTGCTCCGAGACGATGACCGTCTCGCCCTTGGTGTGGGAAGAAGTCACCTTGTTCACCCGGGCGGTCTTGCGCACCACATCATTGATGTGGCTCTCGCACATACCGCACATCATACCATCGACCCTCAGGATCGTTTCTACCATTGTTGTTCCCTCCATACTGTATCTGCGGGCACCCCTGTCAAACTGCACAAGTCCAGCCCGCTGTTTTCGTCATTTTGTTAGTTTTAGCTAACTCATTGTGGAAACAAAAAGGCTCCTGCCCCGCACAGCACTGCTCTGCGGAACTTTGCCGATCTGTTTTCAGTTTTATCATACCATACCGGTGGGCAAATTTCAAGCTGCCCGCAAAGCCGGCCGGGGGACTTTATCAAAGAGTCAGTTCATGGAAAACAGCGCTGCTTTCCAGCTCTTTCCATTGCATCGTGTTTCCTTCCAGGGTCATGTAGCTGTGGGGGCTGTTCTCTTTGGGGATGCTCACAGAACCCGGGTTCAGGTAAAGATTTCCCTGCCCGAACTCTGTCCAGGCCGGAACATGGGTATGCCCGTGCAGCAGCACATCTCCCGGGGCCAGCGGCGGCAGATTTTTTACATTATAGATATGCCCGTGGGTCGCATAAATGAGCCGCTGCCCCACCGGAAGCACCGCATAATCGGCCAGCACGGGGAATTCCAGCACCATCTGGTCCACCTCGGCATCACAGTTGCCCCGCACGCAGAGCAGCTTCTCCTTTTTCCCGTTCAGCAGGGGGATGACCTCCTTGGGGGCGTACTCTCGGGGCAGGTCGTTGCGGGGGCCGTGGTAGAGCAGGTCGCCCAACAGGAACAGCCGGTCGGCTCCCTCCCGCTCAAAGGCCTCCAGCATTTTGCGGCAGTAGTAGGCTGACCCGTGCAGGTCTGACGCGATCATCCATTTCATGGCAGATCCTCCTTTTGTGCGTTCTGTTCTTATTTTACCGCCGCCGCGCCCCATGTCAAGGGCAAGGGCCCGCTGTAAAGAGTCATACTTTTATTGCCAAATGTCAAGACTAAATTACAAAAAAGTTCAATAAATTTTCCCTACTTGTGA
>ERZ809074.4568-NODE-4568-length-11282-cov-5.464594_pt1 | contig 11282 bp, 3 predicted proteins | sample MGYA00520795_ERZ809074 | MGnify/ENA primary metagenome ERZ809074 (study PRJEB31570, sample SAMEA3212989) | Homo sapiens | biome: human-gut; feature: human gut; material: fecal | place: Sweden | collected 2011 ...
CTCGTAGGCCTTGATGATCTTTTCGAGCTTGTCGCGCATGGCGGGACTCCTTTATGTGCGTGAAGGCGAAAATCGGCAGAGTTGATGGGGCGCGCGGCGCCACTGCGGGGGTAAGCCCAGCTAGAACATGTCGATCTTCAGATACATGCGCATCCCTTCGCGTATGAGGTACATAGTTGCGGTCTAACCCATTCATGATAGCGTGCGCAGGCATACCTGCATATAACCCGCACGGAATGCGACAAAGGGTCAGTCTCTTTCCTTGAATACAACTTCATCCGAACGCCTCCCGCATTCATCCGCACATATACGGATAAATTTGGGAATCCGATACCCTGAGGGCCGGATCGGCCGGCCCCGGGAGATCGGAGGACGCCATGTCCGGAAAGGGCGGGAAGGGCGCCGCGAGGGCGGTCCCGAGGACCCACGGCAGGCTCACCGGGTACGAGCGGGACACGGTCCAGAGGATGCTGAAGCGCAGGGTTCGCTCGGCCACTTCCTCGAGAGGTTCAAGGGCGTATCGACCCGCAGGCTCCACAGCTGCCTGATGTGGTTCAGATGGCTGCGCGAGGCCGCACGCGTCGGGGACAGGACGTCGCTCATGCGCGAGCAGCTCGACGACGGGCGCTACGAAAAGATCCGGAAGAAGATGATGGAGCCGGAGTACGAGTTCCATCTGGAGCCGGACGTGCAAACGGCGGGTTAACATAGCCTTTCACCAAAAAGGGCGAGCGGCCGCGCCCTGCGACCACCCGCCCTCAATCAAAGCCCTTCTCGGCCGCCGTAGCTACCGGTTCCGGCGCCGCAGGATAACGCCTGCGGCAATCAGCACCACCGCGCCGCCCGCGATGCCACCCAGGGCCATCGGCGACAAGCTGGTATCGCCCGTATACGGCAGACCCGGCTTCTCCTCCTTCGGCACCGGTGACTTGCTCGGCGGATTGGTGGGCGGCTCCGTCGGCGGGGTGGTCGGCGGCGTGTACGTGTTCTTGAACACCGGCGCCACGGCGCCGTCATAGGTTACCGTCGCCACCAGATGGCCCGCACCGTCGTCCGTCACCGTCACCGTTACCCGGTGCTCGGCCGCGTCGTACGTCACGTTCTTCTGACCGTCGTCCACCTCGGAGATGCTGTAGGCGTACGTTCCGGGCTTGTCGTACGAGATCGCCTCGAAGCCCACCGTGCCGTCCGCCGCGTTCTTTGCGGTCTGCAGCACCTTGCCGTCGGCATCCTTCAGCTGGAAGGAGAACTGCCCTTCCTTCAGGTCCTCGCCGCTCAGCACCTTGGAGGCCCCCAGCTTCACCTCAGTCGCGGCCGGCGCGTAACTGTTGCTGAACGCCACCGCATCCGCAGCCTTGCCGCCCTTGCTGTAGGCAACCTGCGCCTCCAGCGCGTGCGTCTCCGCATTCTCCGTCACCGTCACCGTCGCGGTAAAGACCGTCGTGTCGTAGGTGACGCCGTTCGCCGTCGCCCCTGCCCGCTCGGACACGGTGTAGACGTACGTCCCCACCTTGTCCAGCTGCAGCGGCGCGAAGCCGAACGTGCCGTCGACGCCGTTCTGCACCGTCTGGACCACGTTGCCGGCGGCGTCCTTCAGGTCGAAGGAAAACTCGCCCTCGGCCAGGTCGCGGCCGGTCAGGGCCTTCGTTCCGGCAATCGTCGCCGTCGTTGCCGTCGGCGTGTAGGTGTTGGTGAAGGTCAGATCCGCGGCCGTCTTGTTCGCCGTCGCGGTCAGCTGGCCGCTGCCGTCGTCGGTCACGCTCACCGTCACATCCAACACCGCATCGCTGTAAGTGATGGTGCCATCTTGGCCCGCAACCTCCTTCACCTGGTACGTATGCGAACCAGTCGCAGTGTACGAGATGGCCTTGAAGGTAAACGCGATACCCGCGTTCGTGGTCCGGTCAATCTCCTGCCCGGTGGCCGCGTCAATCAGCGCGAACGTGAACTCGCCATCGGCGGGCGTCCGCATGGTGGCCGAATCGGTATTCTCAAGCACCTTGATGCCGGAGATCTGGTAGGAGGTCGCGCCCGGCTGGTAGCTGTTCGCAAACGTCATGGTGTTGGGGGTGACGCCGTTCTCGGTGCCCTTGCTCGGCTTCGCCGTGGAGCTCTCTACCGCCAGCTTGCCGTCGTTGTTGTCCTTCACCACGTAGGTCAGGGTGTACGTCTTGCCGGTGTAGGTCACGCCCGGCACGCCCGGCGCGTCCCCCGTCGGCTGCACCTCGCGGACCGTGTAGGTAAAGGTGCCCGCATGGTCGAAGGTCAGCTTGTCGAAGGCAACCTTGCCGTGCGCATCGTTCTTCTGGGTCTGGATCACCGAGCCGTCAGACCCCACCAGCTCGAAGGCGAAGTCTCCCGCCTTTAGCTGATAGCTGCCGTCGTGCACGTCAACGCTCTTGGTGAGGGCGATCGCGCCGGAGTCCGTCGCCTGTGCCTCGTAGGTGTTGGTGAAGCTGGGCTTCGTGACATTCGTGCCGTCGTAGGCGACGCTCGCCTGCAGCGTGCCGGCATTGTCCGCAACCGTCACCACGGCATGGTGCACCGCGGCGTCGTAGGTCACGTAGGCCAGATCACCCTTCCGCTCCACGATGGTGTACTCGTGCGTGCCCGGCTTCGCGTAGGAGAAGGCGTCGAAGTTAACACTTCCGTCCGCGCCGTTGGTCGCGGTCCGGACGGGCTTGGCCCCGGCAAGCTGCTCAGCCGTCAGGTTGCCCTCGTACACATCGAAGGTGAACTCGCCGCACTTGGGGACGATCGGCGTGTTGTCGTCCTTCTTCACATAGCTCTTCTGCGCACCGAGGGCCAGGCCGGTCGCGGCCGGCTGGTAGGTGTTAGTGAAGGTATCCGAGCCGGATGCGCTCGTCACGATCGCCTTCGCATTCAGTGCTCCGTTCCCGCCGTCCGTGACCGTCACCGTATAGGTGAGGGGATGGCTGTCATAGACCATGCCCGGCTCCGCGCCCGGCTGCTCCACGATGGTGTAGGTGAAGTCCTTGCTCGCGGCGCCGTCCAAGTCGGAGAGCTGGAACTCGCGCGTGAAGCTGACCTTGCCGTTTGCATCGTTCTTCGCGGTGTCGAGCACGTTGCCGGCAGCGTCCTTCAGGTCGAAGGTGAACTCGCCGTCCGCGGGCTTCGTCGTGTGGTCGAAGCCGTCCGCAACCTTGATGGTCTTGGTCGCCGTCAGGATTACGGAACCCTTTGCGTCGTAGGTGTTGTTGAAGGTGGGAGCCGTAGCGGCACCGTCATAGGTGACGGTCACCTTCGTCTTGTTGTTGTCGCCCTGGTTCTGCTCTACCTTGACGTGGACCTTGACTTCCTTGGCGTCGTAGGCCACGCCGTCGACGGTCTGGCCGGCTTTCTCCTCCTTGAGCGTGTAGTCGTACTCGCCCAGGTTCAGGTTCTTGACGGCCAGCTCGACCTTGCCGCCCCGGTCGTTGGTGCCCTTGGCGACCTCGTTGCCGGCCTGGTCGTACAGGCCGAAGGTGAACGCGTCGGCCGTCAGGTCCTTGCCCTTGAGGATCTTCGTCGCCTCGACGGTAACGTCCGTCGTCGGCTTCGAGTTGGTGAAGGTCGGAACGTCGGCCTCGCCGTCGTAGGTGGCGGTCGCCTTTAGCTCGCCCTTCTCATCGGAGACCTTGATGTGGACCTTCACGTCCTTCGTGTCGTACACGACGGTCGGGTCGTTGCCGGCAACCTCCTTGATGGTGTAGTCGTGATCGCCCGGCGTGTCGTAGCTGATTGCCTGGAAGGCGACCTTGCCGTCCTTGTCATTCTGGACGGTCTGGATCACGTTGCCATCCTTGTCGAGCAGCTGGAACGTGAAGTCGCCCCCTGCGAGCTCGCCACCCGTGAAGCGCTTCGTCGCCTTGAGCGTTACCGAGGTCTCCTTCGGGTGATACGTGTTCGTGAAGGTCTTGTCTCCACTCGTTACCTGCGGTGTGGCCGTCAGCGAGCCGGTGCCATCGTCCGCGACCGTCACCTTGTAGATGAGCGCATGGGTGTCGTAGACCATGCCCGGCTCCGTGCCCGGCTTCTCCGCGATGGTGTAGGTGAAGTCCTTGCTCGCAGCGCCGCCCAGGTTGGAGAGCGTGAACTTGCGCGTGAACTTCACCGTGCCATCGGCCTTGTTCGTCGTGGTGCCGAGCACCTTGCCGTCGGCGTCCTTCAGCTCGAACGTGTATTCGCCGCCCTTCAGCTTGGTGTCGTGCGTGAAGCCCGGCGCGACCGCAACGATCTTGGTCGCCGTCAGCTCCACGGATCCCTTTGCGGTGTAGGTGTTCGTGAAGGTGGGGGCGACCGTCTTGCCGTCATCGTAGGTGACGCTCGCCTCCAACTGGCCGGCGTTGTCCACGACCTTCACCACGGCGTGGTGAACCGCATCGTCGTAGACCACGTGGGACAGGTCGCCCTTCTGCTCCACGATAGTGTATTTGTACTCGCCGGCCTTGGTGTAGTTGATGGCCGGGAAGGTAACGGTGCCGTCCTCGCCGTTCTTAGCGGTCTGGATGGGCTGCTTGCCCTTCAGCTGCTCAGCCGTCAGATCACCCTCGTACAGGTCGAAGGTGAACTCGCCGCCCTTGAGCGTGGCCTGCGTGTTGTCGGACTTCACGTACGATTTCTTCGCCGTGAGTGTAGCCAAGGTCTCGGCAGGCTGATACTTGTTAGTGAAGGTCGGGGCATCATTCTTGTCGTCATAGGTGACAGTCGCCTTTGCCTTGTCACCGTCCGCCTTCACCGAGACGTGGACCTTCACCGCCGTGGAATCGTAGGTGATGGTCGAATCGCTGTCAGCGACCTCCTTGAGCGTGTAGTCGTACTCGCCTATGGTCAGACCGGTGAGGATGAGCTTAATCTTGCCGTCCTTGTCGTTCTGGACAGTCTGGATGGGATCAACCGTAGTCGTGTCGCCTTGATATAGGCCGAAAGTGAACGCACCAGCCGTCAGGTCCTTGCCCTTGAGGATCTTCGTCGCCTCGATAGTGGCGTCGGCCGTCGGCTTCGAGTTGGTGAAGGTCGGCACGGCCTTCTCGCCGTCGTAGGTGGCGGCCGCGCTCAGCGTGCCGTTCTTGTTATCGGTGACGCTAACGTGCACTTTCACCGTCTTGCCATCGTAAACGATAGTCGGGTCGGCGCCTTCGACCTCCTTGATGGTGTAGTCGTGCTCACCGGCCTCGGTGTAATAAATGGCCGGGAAGGTGATGTTGCCATTGGCATCGTTCTTTTCTTCGGCGACAACCTTATTGCCCTCCTTCACCTGGAATGAGAACTGCTGGTTCTCAAGGGTGCCGCCTGTAAAGTGCTTCTTCGCCGCCAGGGTTACGGAACCCTTTGCGTCGTAGGTGTTGTTGAAGGTGGCGAGGTTCACCTTGCCGTTCTTGACCTCAAGCGTCTCGCTCTTGTCATCGCCGCCCTTCTCCACCGTCACGCCTGTGACAGTCAGCTTGGCATTCTTGTCCTCAACCTTCACCGTGACGGTGTAGGTGGAATCGTCCATCGTCCAGCCGGCGTTCTGCACGCCGTCCGCCGCGGGATCATCATCAGCGTTGTGCACCTCGGTGAGCGTGAACGTGTACTCGCCCGCCTTGTTGAACGTCATATTCGAGAAGTCGACCGTCTGGCCCTTGTCCTTGATAATCTTGTCCTTCGTAGCCTTGGACTCCGCGTGCGCGTCGCCCGCCAGGTCGTCCGACACACCCAAGTCGCCGGCGGCGATCTTCTGCTGTGTCTCTTCCGTGGCGGTCAGCGTGAACGAGAACGCCTTCTCCGTGCTCTCAACACCGGAGATCTTCTTCGTCACCTGCGGGGTCAGCTCGTCGCTGGCGTCTGACTTGTAACTGTTCTTGAACGGGACGGTAGGCGTAGCGGGCTTCGCATTGCGACTCGAGACCGTCTTCACGTAGTTGGTCGTGGTATCGAGGCCCTTAATCGCCTCGGCCGTCAGCGCATCAACGTTGCCGCCCCCGCCAACAAGCGCCGTCACGCCCGGGCCCTTCGCGATGGTCGTCTCGGTGTAGAGCTGGCCTTTGTTGTCCGGATTCGGCTTCACCGCAATGAGCACGTAGGCGTCACCGGGGTACTCGGTGTCATACGTGTATCCACCAGCGTTGGCGCCATGCGCCTCAGACACCTTGTACACATACACCTTGTTGTAGCTCAGCTGCGTGAAGTTCATCTTCAGCTTGCCGGACATCGTGGCGGTCTGCGTATCGTCACCGTCATCCTTGCCCACGGTGTTCTTGAACGACTTATCGGTATCAGCCGGCTCCGGGGCCGTCGTACCGTTATACGTCATCGCCTCGATGGTGAACGGGAACATGCCATTCTTCAGCGGGGTACCAACCAGAGTCTTGGTCACATCGATGCCCGCGTAGGTACCAGAGGCCGCATAGATGTTGGTGAACGCGGCGGCGTCCGTCACCTGCCGGTCGGCATCCGTCGTCGCCTGCTTGTTGTCGTACGCAACCGACGCGGTCAGCCTACCGGTATGCGTGCCGTTCTCGATATCGGTCACTGTGTACGTCACTGTGGACGTATGGCCGTCATAGCTGATGCCTGTCTTGTCCGCGTCGGTCGGCCTCGTCTCGTTCACTTTGAACGTATACACGCCCGGCTTGGTAAACACAAGGTCGCCCGTGCCGAACGGGGTGGTGCGCATCGCGTCGCCGAGACCTGCGATCTCGACCTTAGTCGTCAAATCGCCAGTCTCATCGGAGTCGGCAGCCTTCTTCTGAGTAACGGCCTCGTTTTTAACTGCTTTCATCGTGGCGTCATCCGCCGGCGTCAGCGTGAAATCGAACTTGTCATCCTGCTCCCACGCACGCCCAGCCAGCGTCTTCTGCGCAGTAACCGGTGCCGACGTCGTCTGCGTCACCGTGTAGGTGTTCTTGAACGGGATATATCCACCCGTGTCCGTCAGCTGCGTGCCGTCGGCCTTCCAATACGTGGCCGTGGAGGACAGGCACTTACCCGTCCCAGACTCGTTATCAACCTGCTGGTTCTTCACCAGCACGTAGTACACCGTATCGTCGTAGCCTATGCCACTGGACGTCGATGTATCGGAATCCTTGACCTCGGTCACCTTGTACACGTAGGTGAGGTTCTCGCTCTCCATCGTATAGGTGATCTGCGGGAACGCAGCGATACCGTCGTCATCGTTCTTCGCCGTGGTCGTGGTGGACGTGCACCCCTTAGGCATGGGGACCTTGCTGGCACCGACGCTGTAGGAGGTGGCGAGCTTGCCGAAATCGATGGCTCCACTCGGCACGGCATCATTCTTCATCCCGCCGAGTGCCTCGAGCTGGAACGTGAACTTATCCTTCACAAGCGGATTTGCACCGGACTGGTCGGCATACGTCTTCTGCACGTTGAAGGAGATGGTCTTCTCATCGGTGTTATAGGTGTTCGTGATCTTGGCGATTTTGTCAGCGACCTCGATCGGGTTGTCCTTTTGGCTCATACCGTCGTCGGTGTAGGTCTGCTCCATCTTGACTGCCGGCTGCGACAGCGTGCCGTCGCCGTTATCCCTCACCGTCACCGTGACACGGTAGGTAGCGCTCGAATACCCGAACCCGGGCAACCAGTCAGCGTCGTTTTGAGACGGCGTGGCCTCGGCAATGAGATAGGTGTAGGTGCCGGGCTTGGCGTACTCAATATTGCCGAAGTCGAACGTGTCCCCGTTCTTGACGGTCTTCACAACCTGCTTCATACCACTCACGGGCGCATCCTTGGCACCGGCGGGCATCGGCGTGCCCTTGTCCGCGCGCAGGTAAATCTTGAAGCTATCGCCATCCTTCCAGTCACGGCCCCGGAGCACCTTCTGCGCCCAGAACGCATTGGTGAGCGTCACCGGCGGCTTTACGCTGTAGGTATTCGTGAATACCAGCTTGTTGGCGGCGGCCACCGTGCCGTCGGCGTTCTGCTTTGCGATCGTGCCGGAGATGCTGTCGCCCTCGCCGCTCAGGGCGTTGCCGCCCTGCTCGCGCTTGGTCAGCGTGAAGCCGGCCGGCATCTTGTCCGTATCGGTCAGCTCCTGCACCGTGTAGGCGTCGTGCTCGTCGAGACCGTACACGCGAATCGTCTGGCCGGCCGTGATGGTCTGCTCGCGGCCGTTCGTCAGGTCAAACATATCGCCGACCTGCTTCTCGCTTGCGGCCCCCGCGTTCTCAAACACTGCGGCCTTGTACGTCTTCCCCTCGGGCACGGTGAACTTGAAGGTGAACTTCGCGTCCTTATTGCCCGTCAGTCCCTTCGGCACCACGACATGCTTGGTCACTTCGAGGCTCGCCTCGCGCTTGTTAGCCACGCGCACACAGGTGGCACCCGTGAACAGGGCATTCAGGTTCATGTCGCCCAGATTGGCACGGGCACCTTTCGACGTGGTCCCCTTGGGCCACTCGTCCTGGGTGATACCCATACGTATCCAGCCCGTCTCGGTCTCCAGGCGGTAGGGTTTGCCCTCCTCGGTGGGCCCATACTGGTACATGCGTCCGTTAGCGCCGTACTTGAGGCGCACTGTGTCGTCTGCACCCACGGGTTCGACATCGGTCCACGTCAGGTTGCCGTTATCATTGGTCTCGCCATTCGAGGTCTGCCGCGTACCTTTGATCCACGTAAGCGTGTTGTCGATGTCGCCCTCTGCGCCAAACTGGCCCAGACTCTTCATGAGCGCGCCCGGGCCCACGAACGTCGAAACGCCGTCATCGTCCGTACCAGCATCGGCATGGACGCCGTAATCGTCCACAATCACCTTGGTGAGCGTGTCGTTAAGCAGGAAGCCCTTGGGAGCCGAGACCTCCTTTAGGAAGTAAGTTCCATTCACGAGCGGCATGTTACCGGCGCTTGTATTCGGGAATATGCCCGCACCTTCGAGCGGGACCAGGTTGCCGACCGACCCCGTCGTCAGGGTGTCGTAGGGGGTCTGCTCGCCCTTGAGCACGACCTTGCCGTTCGCGTCTGTTGTCACCTGATCGGCCGTGTACAGGCCGAACTTCGCGCCGTCTACGGGGTTGCCCTCGGTATCGGTCTTCTGCACGAACAGGCGATTCTGGATGTTCGTGACGAGCAAGCGCGTGGCGAACTGTCGCTTGAAGTTCGTGCCGTCTGCGATGTCGTCGCTGTACACGTGGACGGTGTTCTCGGGCGTCGCGTCGCCGATCGAGCTCGCCGTTGTGTGGTAGGTGGCCACCGTGTACTCGGCATCCTTGCGGGCATCACCGCTCAGCAGGTAGTAGTACTTGGAGATGTCACCGGGCAGATTTTGAATCTCTACCTGGTACTGGCCGCTTGTGTTGAGCGTGAAGGCGTGCAGGTCCTTCTTCGCCGCCTCGATAGCACCGGTCATGCCCGGCTCCTTGGCGAGGGTGTATCCCGCTCCCGTCGATGGGTCGCCCGACACGGCGTACCAATTGCTCGGATCTTTGATACCTGTGCCTGCGCTTTTGTCGCGCTTGAGCACCACAGCGAACAGTATGCCGGAGTCCAGATTGACGGTCTTGTCGGGCTTCGTCAGGTCATTATTTGCCTTGTACACGGTCAACGGCGCGGTGATGGTCTCCTTCGCGGCGGCGAACGCACCGGTCTTCCACACGACGCTGCCCGCATCCATACCGCCGCGGTTGATGATGACGCCGCCCGCGCCGTTCTCAGCGCTCGCGGGCACGTACTCGAGCTGCATGCTGCCACCCGTCGCCGCGAGACTCGAGCGGTATCCCTCGGGCACGTGCGTCTCCTTCAGGAGGTAGTACTTGTTGTCGTGATTCTTGTTGTAGAGATCGTCGAAGTTGATGACGCCGTTGTCATCGTCGTTCGTGAGCGTTAGGTGGCCGGCCTCGTCCGTGGTGCCAGAGCCGAGAAGCGCGTTCTCGTTATTGGTCGTATCTGTAAATTTCCCGTCTGTTTTGTACAGCGCGAACTCGGCACCCTGTACGAACTTGCCGTCCTGGTCGAACTTGATGATGTCGGACTCGGGAACCGTCACGAGGTTGAACTTGAGCTCCATGTTGGAGTCGGTGGCGCCGCGCTCCAGGTAGAAGAACTTGAGGGTGTGGTTGGTGTCGTTGGCGAAGGTGCTGCCGTTCCAGCTCGTGTCGCCGGCCTTGCCCGCCGCCTGGTACTTGCTCAGCAGCGTGCCGTCGCTTTTGTCGTTCACCTTAATGTCGCCCGTATGAAAGTTGATACTCAGACTCGCACGGCTGTGAATACCGCCGATATCACCCACGAGGACATCATCGATGAACACCCAGACGTCATCATCGCCGGCGAACTCGAAGGTCATGTCCTTCTTATCGTTCGTCAGGCCGCCGTTGGGCTGCACGAATCGCGTGGACATTGAGAGGCCGAAGTGGTGGTTGACGTGGTTACCGGCGTTGTCTGCCGTGATGCCATTTTGGACGAGCCGGCCGCTTTCCTCCTTGAACACCTTGTCTGCCGCATCGAACGGGAAGAACTGACCCCGATGGGACGAATCGCCCACTTTGTCAATGCCCCAGGTGTCATAGACGTCGAAGGCATTCTTGTCAGCGTTGTAGGCTGCGTAGTTTTCGGAGCTGTCATAGACGTAGTAGCCGTCCTGAACCTTGAGGAGGCCCGTCACGCCAAAATGGGACGTCTTGCCGGTCTGGGCAGAGGAATCGAACAGATAGCGGAGGGAGTCGCCGCCATAGGTACCGGAAAGCTGCAGGTAGCCGTCTGAAAGCGTGTTGCTGACAATGCCGGGCTGCGGGTTCGTGCTGCCCGTCCAACGGTTGAGCGGTGCATCACCCTGGCCATCGTTAAACTGGAACCGGTGGCTTGCGTTGATGCCGCCGTTGCCGGAAACCGACAGATGGTTATCCGGATTCACCCAGTAATCAAACAGGTTAATTGTTGTCCCCGAAGGCGAAATCGTCGTAACCGTGTGGTTCGAAAACGCCGCTTCCGCACGGGTCGGCAGGAAGAAACTCGCCGTCAGCGCGACGGCGAGGGCCAAAACAATCACATATGGCGAGACCGGGCGCAGCCCACGACGACGGCCATAAGACATGACGGACCACCGCTCGCGCGGCCGGTGTTCACCAGGAAGTTCCCTGCTTAGACACCCCCCGGTAGCATTATTCACGAGTCGAGACGTCGTCTCTCTGAGCTCCTGCATAATTTCCTCCCCAGTCACACGGCGACCTGCCCGGGTGCTCCCCGGGGGCCGAAACAGCCTGGCACATGCCCGCAGTCGTTCAAGGAATACCAACCCGGTAGTGTCGAGAAAGTTGGTGTAAGGGCCCTTGCGGCCCCTGTGTCCGATATCC
>ERZ809074.4571-NODE-4571-length-11276-cov-22.191872_pt1 | contig 11276 bp, 6 predicted proteins | sample MGYA00520795_ERZ809074 | MGnify/ENA primary metagenome ERZ809074 (study PRJEB31570, sample SAMEA3212989) | Homo sapiens | biome: human-gut; feature: human gut; material: fecal | place: Sweden | collected 2011 ...
GGATTTGAACGGGCTGGTTTGAGCCGGTTTAGATCGGTTTCGGCTGGTACACGTGGAGGCGTCATTGGCAACGCATCACCATCACCGCCAACGGCAACACACACCAAATACCAGCCGACACCACCGCCGTCAAACTCCTGGACGACAACGGCGATTCCGACCTTTGGGTTCTCCAATACGGTAAGGCCCTCGCGGCGGCATAGTTCGTCGCTGATCGCACGCCACTGGTCGATGCTTCTGCGGGTCAGACGCATCTTCCTTCCCGTCCTTCGGTTCGCCGCGCAGATGACGATGTGGCTGTGCAGATGATGCCGATCCATGTGCGTGGAGACCACATACTTGTAGTCGCCACCCGTGATCACCTCGGCCAACATGACGCCCATCTCATGCACCTGTTCCGCGTTCACATGCTCGTCGGGACTGAACGAATGCTTCAGATGCAGAGCAAGCACGCCGTCCTTGCGCAACCCATTCGTGCATCGTTCCAAGTCCCGGATCATCGGTTCGGCGAGCACGTTCGCGTCATGCCGCTCACCGCTGTAGCTCGCGTATACGAGCCTGCCGCCATCGTTCTTCTCGGGATTGATGACGTAACGAATCGTGTTCGGAAGATTCGTTTTGACCTTGTTCCCGAGTTTGACCACGGCCATCAGTACAGCCCCTGTACCGTATCGATCTCCGCTTTCTCGCGCTCCATCCCCGTCATTTTCTCATCGATCGAGGCGAGCAGATCATGCAGTTCACGCATCTCTTGCGGGCTCACGGAGCCTGTCAGATTCGCAATCCTGGCGATCTGATTCACGTTCACGCCGATGCGGTGGAGCTCGGCCTTGAACACCTCCGGATCGCTCGCCAGCGTCACTGAAACATTCATCAACGCGCCATGCATGAGCGTCTGACGGGCGAAATCACCCCACCGTCTATACACCGGAATGTTCCTTGCCCAACGTTCGTGGATCTTCCTTGCCTGTTCCCATTCCTCCGGTGCGAACATGATTTTCTTACATATGCTGCGCCTGCGATTGTCACGCCAGCCCATAAGGAAACACCTCCCCCACGGGAACTGGAATGGCTCATTCCATAAGCCGCGTCAGCGGTCTGAAGGCTTCGCCGACCATGGGGTCCGGGTCTCCCGGCAAGCCGATCCACGCCTGTGGAACGAGCATGTGTGGCCACACATGCGTCGCTTACTAACCCCATGCTTATCTCACGGAACGGAAACACTTTTCCGCATCGCACATGTGACATTCTGCGAAATATAATCGCGTTCACGTTCTGCTCCTTCCATCACCAACTTCAATGGCGACGACCCATTGCATATTCATCATCCTTCAAAGAAGCGGAGCTCAGTTTGGACATTGGACGAGCTGCGATTCAGACGAAAAATCGGGGTTCCGCAGAAACCTCTGCGGAACCCCGATTGCAAAGCACGGTCTCCGGTGTCCTCATTCCGTTTCGGCCCCGGGACGGCCGTTCCCTCACATTCCGACGAAGCGATCGAAGTATTGGCGGAACCGTTCGACGACTCGGCTCTTCATCAGCTCGTACGCGTTGCTCGGCGCGAAGCGTGACACAGGGGGCAGCATCGACACTATTCTGGTGCCGTCCGTGTCGACATAGCCTTCCTTGAAGCAGTCGATGATGAACTGCTCGGCCAGTCCCGTCTTCAGGTGCTCCTCGCTGACAATGCGCTCGAATTCCTCCTGCTTCTTGCGGACGATGTATTCCTTCCAGTCACGCTGCACGTCCGCGCCTGAGGACAGGGACTCGACGAACGAGTCGATGAGGTCCTTTTTGCTGCGCAGGTCGGGCGAAGACATGATGGTGCGGCTGATGTCCGCGAGGATCGACTTGTCCTCCATATGCCCGTCATGGTATTTGGCTACGAGTTCGAGGATGTAGTCGATGTTCACTTCGATCTGTTTGACCAGTTCGGCTTCGAAGACGACGTCGTCGTTGATGATTTCCTTGTCGGCTTCCTCATGCGAACGCCGCTGCTGGTAGAGATCGATGTACAGGCTCTGGTAGTCCTGCAGGTCGCGCAGGCTCAGCACATCTTCGTTGGAGAAATCGTCGAAGGCCTGCAGGATGTTGCGCAGCCGCAGGATCGAGCCGAACAGGGTGAGGAGATCTTTCTGCGCCTGTTCTCCGACGATTTCCTCGCCCAAGGGGAACCGCTTGAGCAGCTGCGAGACCTTCTCGGTGTATGCAGCGAGATATTCCGCATATGGTTTAAGCACCACCGTGCCCTTGGCGTCCTTGTCCCCGAACAGAGCCAAGGCGTCATCCACCTCCTGCCGCAGATCGCGGAAGCAGATGATGTTGCCAAAGGTCTTCACCGAGTTCAGGATGCGGTTGGTGCGGCTGAACGCCTGCATCAGGCCATGCTGCTTCAGGTTCTTGTCCACCCACAGGGTGTTGAGCGTCGTGGCGTCGAAGCCGGTGAGCAACATGTTCACTACGATGGCCATGTCCAGATCGCGGTTCTTGAGCCTGAGGCACAAATCCTTGTAGTAGTTCTCGAACTGGTCGGAGGCCGTGCTGAAGCTGCTGCCGAACATTCGGTTGTAATCGCAGATCGCGGAGTCGAGGAAATCCCGTGATGACTGGTCAAGGCCAGCGGTCTCGAAGTCCTCGTCATCAATGAAGCCCTGCTCGCCGGGGTCGGCCTCGTTCGGCGCGAAACTGTAGATCAAGGCGATTTTCAACGGTTCCCCACCGCGCTCGGCCTGCTGGCGCTGGAACTCGGCGTAATACTGCTTGGCCATGCCGATGGAATCAGCAGCAAACAGCGAATTGAAGCCGCGGACGCGCCGGTCCTTGAGCATGTAGCTGGATTGCCGCTTGGTTTTCTGATCGAAATGGTCGAGCACATACGACGTGACCACGCTCACGCGCCGCGGGTCGCTCAGTGCCTTGGCTGAGTCGATGCCGTACACCTGTTCGTCCCTGACGCCTTCCTTACGGCGCACCGTGTCCACGTATCCGATACGGAACGGCAGCACGTTGCCGTCCTTGATCGCGTCCACCACCGTGTATGAGTGCAGGCAGTCGCCGAACGCCTGTCCGGTGGTGCGCAGGTCGGGGGAGCCACCGGTTTTCGCGTTCACGGCGAAGATGGGAGTACCGGTGAACCCGAACAGATGATAGTTCTTGAAATGCTTGGTGATGGCGGTATGCATCTCTCCGAACTGGCTGCGATGACATTCGTCGAAAATCAGCACCACATGCTGCGCGTAGACATCGTGCTTGGGATTGCCGCGGATGAATGAGGAAAGCTTCTGAATCGTGGTGACGATGATCTTCGCGTCGGGGCTGGCAAGCTGGTCGGCAAGCACCTTGGTGCTCTTGTTGGAGTTGACCGCGCCCTTTTTGAAGCGTTCGTATTCCTTGATGGTCTGGTAGTCGAGGTCCTTGCGGTCCACTACGAACAGCACCTTGTCGACGCCGTCCATGTTGCTGGCGAGCTGCGCCGTTTTGAAGCTGGTCAGCGTCTTGCCGCTGCCTGTGGTATGCCACACGTATCCGCCCGCCTCGGGCGTGCCGAGTTTCTTCGGATCGTATTCGCTGATGAGAATGCGGTTGAGGATGCGTTCGGTGGCCGCAATCTGGTACGGGCGCATCACCAGCAGGTCATGCTCGGCGGTGAACACGCAATATCGCGTCAGGATATTGAGCAGTGTATGCCGGGCGAGGAAGGTCCTGGCGAAACCCGTCAGGTCGGCGATGACATGGTTGCGTCCGTCGGCCCACCAGCTGGTGAATTCGAAGCTGTCGGAGCTCTTCTGCGAGCGGCCTGTTGCGGAACGGCCTTCCATTTCATGGATGTGCTTGAAGCGCGTGGTGTTGCTGTAGTACTTGGTGTGCGTGCCGTTCGAGATGATGAAGATCTGGGCGTACTCATAGAGTCCCGATCCGGCCCAGAAGCTGTCGCGCTGGTAACGGTTGATCTGGTTGAACGCCTCCTTGATCGCCACGCCCCGTCGCTTCAGCTCGATCTGCACCAACGGCAGGCCGTTGACCAAAATCGTCACATCATACCGGGTCGAGTGGCTGCCTCCCTCCTCCTCGAACTGGTGAAGCACCTGGAGGCGGTTGCTGTGAACATGCACTTTGTCGATGAGACGAATGTTCTTCGTCGTGCCATCATCACGGTTCAGGATCTGGATGTTGTCTTCCTGGATCAGCCGGGTCTTGTCCTCGATGCCCGCCGTCGAAGAGGCGATGACCTCGTGGAAGAAATGCGACCACCCATTGTCGGTGAACCGGACATCGTTCAGCTTCTCAAGCTGGGTACGCAGGTTTGCGATAAGCTCGGACTCCGTATGCGCGGAAAGTCGTTCATAGCCCTGGGATTCGAGGATTCGCAGCAGTTCCTCCTCCAGATCCGCTTCGCTCTGGTACGCGGTCTCACGACCGTGGTCAGGCTCGTATTCGGCCACCACGGTGCTTTCCGCCCCCTCGACCACGAGCTTGTACGACTTGCCGCCATCCGGCAGATCCATATCCGACCGCTCCGTCATCATGGGCTCCTTCTCCATCCGTATTTATCCGCCATCCTACTCAAAGGAATCCGGATCCCGCAGCGCATATGGGATTCCTGGACCCTGCGGCTTATTCCCAATGCAGGGCCGTCCTGATTCCAGAGGCGTATGCCTCATTCGAGTCGAGGAAGCGACGAATCACCATGGCGTAGCCATCGTCGCCCTCGATATTCCGCACAAGATACATGAGCGCAAGCAGCGACGACGCCACGGATTTCTCGCCGTATTCGAAATCAGCGAACGCCGTTTTCATGTCACGCGTCATAGGCGACGGAATGACCATCTCCCGATGCCACAATCTGGCATGATGCGAGCACAGATTACGCAGATAAACCATGGCGTGCACGACCTCCGAGGAAGTCCGCAGATTGGTGCGTAATCCGACCGATCTGTACAATTCCCTGAGCGCCTTGGCATCCGTGTGCAGGGAAAGCATCCGGGAGAGCGTATCGAACGGGAACGTCTCGACGGCCGCCCACACGGGCACCGGTCCGCCTTTGCGCCGGTAATGTCGCATGCATACCTCATTGGACATTCCCATCCATTTGCTCATGTTGCGCAGCAGATTGTCGCGCAGCAGTTCGCCGCGTTTACTGCGCACGCTCTGATAGGATTCGGGATCCATATACGTGTAGGCATTGCCGTCTGATGCCAGCAGGTACGCGAACCTCGAACGCAGGATGAGTTCCACCTTCGCGGTGCCCTTGAGGATGATGTTGCGCAGTTCCTCGTCCATCGTGTAGGGAATGAGGAAGTCAACGTCCTGGGTGCCGGGCCTGTACCTGTTGTCGCCAACTGCCGGGTTGACTTGGAATGGGCGGAAATAGCCCGAGAGACGATAGTAATTGCAGTCAAAGAGTACTTGCCGCAGTCTTGTCTCATCCGTGATCGACAAGCCGCGATCCGACATCAGAGCAATCATCTGGTCGATGGTCTTCGCGGGTTTGGATTCTGCCTCGATATGAGAAGAGCCCCCTGGTTTGAGCACTGTGAGTAGGCTTAGGGAGCTGCTGTTATCTGCCATGCTAGTCGTGTCCTCACGTTTTGAAAAGTCTGCGGCGCGTCTCAACCATGCTATGTATCCCTATGGTCCGGCAGCCGGCCATGCGCCAACTCGACCGTTTTCCACGATGGGACGTCACACGGCAAGTTCGTCGAATGACAGCAGACGGTCCCGGTAATACTCGTACTGCTTGCGACGGGCCTCGATCTCCGCAGGCAAACCAGAGCTCAGGTCATTAGTGAGCTTGTCGAAGCGATCAAGAATGGAGATAATCCTATCCTGCTCAGCCAAGGAGGGAATCCCCACCTTGATCTGCTTCATGACATTACTCATCAGTTTGGGATTTCCCATGCCGGTATTTACATACTGCTTAGCAGTCACATCTAAAACATATTTAAGATACTTGGCTCGCACGCGTGAATCTTTGATGCGCAAAAGTCCGCACACATTAGTAATACTAAATTTTTCATCATGGTAAAAGACAGAGCCGGCATTAGCTCCATCTGTTGTCCAAGTGATGTATTCTCCGTCATAGTCATAAGAATTAATAAAACCAAAACGGCCATTATTCGCAGTCTGAGATGAGTACACCGGATATGCGCCGCGGTGCTTTTCCAGATAGCCTTTGGACATGACCCGACCGCGATTGATATCGCATAGCTCTCCCACAGTGATGACTAGGACTCTCTCTCTATCGAATGTGAGGAGTTCATCACGGTAATAGGCATACTGCTTCCTCCGCGCCTCCAGCTCCGCCTCCAGCTCCGCCTCCAGCGAGCTGAACGAATCCAGAATCCGAACGATCTCCTCCTGCACCGGCAATGGAGGAACGGGGAATCGATATCGCTTAAATCCCTCCATATCCACTGAAGCGAAACCGCCAGCATGAACATTGGTTTTACACCACTCATCGAGTACATAGCAGTAATAGTTAATAAACTCAGGCAGAAGGCGATTTACGTATTCGGGCTTTCTTGTGAGAACTGTGAACCTTTGATTTGTTAGGGCATCTACTTTCAATAGCGCATGCTCTCCGATAGTTGCACTTGTTGCGACCATCACAGAGTCTTTAGAAAATAGCTTGCCGCTTTTAACACCTAACTGGTTTACGTGCTGAATGGAATCAAAGAGAATATGCCCGTTGGCTCGAATATCTTCCATACGAAACCATGGGACGGTCCCATTCGTCCAATACTCCAGTTTGGATTTGGATGGCGTATAGCCATTTTTCAAATCAAAGATCTCAGAAATACTATGAAATTCAACCCCGTCCGGACAATATTCCGCGATCAAATCGTCAATCCTGCTCATTGCCAGTTCCTTCAATTCCTGAATATGCATTTAGATAATCCGGCCGCTCACAAAACACTAGATTCCAGTCGCCATCATTAAAAGCAACCTCATTGAAATCTTTGAGCTGTCTATAGCTGACCGATCTTTTTTCAAAGGTGTGTTGACCATCATCCGTTAAGATGACTGCGACCTGCGAACTCAACGGATAGTACAAGGTTGTCAAGTTATCAGTTATGACCGTACGAACTGGCTTATCTATGCCAATAAACGGGTGCCCAGATGAGGTCGTCAATACAAGCATGCTGCAATCTCGCAGATATTCCACGGCTTTATATAGTGAGGAAGAACGAACAAATTTCTCATCCTTATTGATTCCTGGCAGTATTTGCACCCACAGGGAAATCTGTTCAGCTATCGCTTCAGGGGCAAATGTCAGCGTTTCGTCAAATTCTTCCCGCGTTTGTGTTTCGCGGTAGAGTTCTTTCAATTTTTCGCTTGAGCCTAAGTCCAGCTCACGCATTGTCTCAAACACGTCTTCTGCGCGGTTCTTCGCATATCTCACCGATTCCGGGCTGCGGGAAACAATATGGGGAATGAAAATTGAAACGAAGCTCACCAATCGATCCAAATCGTCATCCTCGAGACGATCACTCGGTCTCATGTCTAATACAGTGTGCAGGAACCGGTCAAGTTCCCCGTTAAGCTTGTCTTCCGTTAAGGACAACGATTTTTCGATGTAATTAGGGAAGTAATAGTCTCCGCTTTCTCCTGATGGGCAAGCCGTCTCATACAAGCGGTTCTGCACGCCTACGTTTTCCACACGGGCGTGTCTTACCACTCGATTCTTTTCTGCTCGCGCGACGTATGAAATCATTTCTTTATCATCCACAAAATGGCGCAGAAAAAACCGAGGCAGATAGTGCTCCCTCTTGGTTCCGATCTTTCCGATTGTGGGTATCGCCTGCCGGTCTCCCATATCAGTTTTCCAAATCCGCGACGATGGCGTCGATCTGGGTGCGGAGTTCGTTCTCTCGTGCCACGATGCCGGAGATCTGCCGGTTGAGTTCGGCGATGTCAATCTTCTCGCGTGTATCTTTGGGCTGCACGTATCCGCTGACAGACAACACGTAATCGTTCTTGCGGATATCCTCAAGAGAGGCGACGGCGGAGAAATGCTCAACAGGTTCGCGTTTCGCATAGACATCCATGATCGCGGCGATGTCGTCGGGCGAAAGCTGGTTTTGGTTGCCGACGTGTACAAACCGTTCCGACGCGTCGATGAACAGCACGCTGTCGTCGTTCTTCGATTTCCTGAGCACGATGATGCAGGTGGCGATGGAGGTGCCGAAGAATAGGTTCGGTGGCAGCTGGATCACCGCGTCGATGAAGTTGCCCTCCAGCAGGTATTTGCGAATCTTCTGCTCCTTGCCACCACGGTAGAGCACACCGGGAAACTCGACGATGGCCGCGGTACCGTCGGCCGCCAGCCAGGAGAGCATGTGCATGGTGAACGCCAGATCAGCCTTCGACTTCGGTGCAAGCACGCCGGCCGGGGCGAATCGCGGGTCGTTGATGAGCGTGGGGTTGTCGTCGCCCTCCCACTTGGTGGAGTAGGGCGGGTTGGACACGATTACCTCGAACGGTTCGTCGTCCCAGTGCTGGGGGTTGATCAACGTGTCGCCGTAGGCAATGTTGAAATGGTCGTAGTTCACATCGTGCAGGAACATGTTGATGCGGCACAGGTTGTACGTGGTCAGGTTCTTTTCCTGGCCGAAAAACCCTTGCCGGACTTTATCCTTGCCCAGCACCTTGATGGATTGCAGCAGCAGGGATCCGGAACCGCACGCCGGGTCGTAGACCTTGTTCACTTCGCTCTTGCCATGGGTGGCGATCCGGGTCAGCAGCTCGCTGACCTCCTGCGGCGTGAAGAACTCGCCACCGGACTTGCCGGCGTTCGCCGCGTACATGGTCATCAGATACTCATACGCATCACCGAACGCATCAATTGTGTTGTCCGCGAAGCTCTCCGTGCCCAGGTCCAGATCGCCGATGGCGTTGAGCACCTTCACCAGCTTGGTGTTGCGATCCACCACGGTGTCGCCGAGCTTGCGGCTGTTCAGGTCCAAATCGTCGAACAGGCCGCGCAGACTGGATTCCGAACGCGAGCCGATGGCTGAGCCCTCGATGTTCTTGAACACTCGTTGCAGCGTCTCGTTCAGGTTCTCGTCCGCATCGGCACATCTGCGCACGTTGGCGAACAAGTCGGACGGGAGGATGAAATAGCCCTTCTCCTCCACCATCGACTTACGCACCTGCTCGGCCGTGGCATCGTCCAGCTTGGCGTAGTCAAAATCCACATCGCCGGCCTGGTGCTCGTACTCGTTCAGGTATGAGGTGATGTCCTCGGAGATGAACCGGTAGAACAGGAATCCCAACACATACTGTTTGAAATCCCAGCCGTCCACTGAGCCGCGCAGCACATTGGCGATACTCCAAATCGTTTTGTGCAACTCCGCGCGCTGCGCTCCGCTATTCATCATGCCATGCCTTCTTCAGAACCGTAGAATATATCTTCCAACAATACCAAGCGCACAGGTTCACACCGGTAGAAGCAGCCGACATCCGCGCAACGAGGCCATGCTGAAAGCCCCGGCATTCAGATGTTCTCCGCTCTGGCAACAGTGCTCTCATTGCCAGCCGGAATTGATTTATTTCCACAGCCTACCAACCTACCGACCTACCTACCTACGGGAATCCAGGGTAGGTCGGGCTGGTAGGTCGCGGAAACCCTTACGGCAGTAGTGGGTAGACGGGTAGGTCGGTAGGTCGCTCAGGCAAGCGAATACCAGTGTCCGCCTTTCATGCCTTTCCTGTGCCTGATCTTCCCCGAAGCCATCAGGTTCTCCAGAGCGGCATCCAGGCTGGCCTTCTGCCTTTTGGATAGGGAACGGATCAACTCCCCCTTGGGAACGGATGGCTTCGACGAGCTGGACAGCACCTCCATGACGCGCTCCTCGGTGGCGAGCTGGGAACGCATGTCGACCTGCTCACGGACCAGCTCGCCCTCCTCCCTGTAGTCCGCGCGCCGTTTGAGGTTCTCATTCCTGTACTCGCGCAGGTTCTCCTCGTAGCATCGACGCGAGTAACGCATCATCATGCCCGCGAGCTCCCAGTTCTCCTGAATGATATCGGACGACGGCGGATCCTCGAACAGGCGGAAGACTGCCGACAGTTTGGCGCGCAGGAACATGCCGTGGGCCCGGCGCGGATTGCCGCCGTGCTCCCTATTGACCCGTATTTTGTCGGCCCTCATCTCGGCTATCGCCATCGGAGACAGACGCATGACGCGCTTCTCCAGATGACTGGAATCCGGTGTGGAGTCATTGGCCTTTGCATAACTGCCGCACTCGTAGAGCCGGTTCATCTGCTCCGGAGCCAACGTCAAGGCCATACAACGTATGCTGGGTCATAAGAACGCGGCCATGACACTGGACACCTATGCGGACCTATTCGACACCGATCTTGATGACGTGGCAACATCTATCAGCAGCAAGATCACTGCAGCAGAGATATTGGACACGGGAAAATTTTGAGTCTGAACCACTCTCCGAATCCTCTTTTACACACCTCGTGACAACACGGTGACAACAATTCGATAAAAATCGTGTGATTGGGCAAGTGCCTACAAAATTGAAAATCGTTGGAATGATTGAGTTTCATAGCTTCATCGTTGAAGCGAATGGAGCGGATGACGGGAGTCGAACCCGCCTTTAAAGCTTGGGAAGCTTTCGTTCTACCGATGAACTACATCCGCAAGGTTGTGCCTTTTGGGCACGAAACTTCAGTTTAGCACGCAACGGATGCGTATGCGGACACAGACCGACATGCGATACCAATTTTCCGCAATATCACGGAGACTCAACCACGCGGCCGCTGCGAATAGTCGCGAGAATATCTGCCAGCCGAGCCGCCCGAATCATGCGCGAATCCATACTGCGTTCCAAATTGCGGCCCACCGGCACCAGCCATCGCAGAACGTCCGCCTTGCCGAATATCCGCCGCCGCAACGCCGCTCGTGGCATAGCCACCGGCCAAATATCCGGACTGCACGCCCTGCTGACGCATCTCCTGCCCCATCTGCATCAGCCGCGCAATGCGATCCGAGGTCGGCGGGTGCGTAGAAAACAGCTTGGAGAAACCTTCCGCCGAAAACGGATTGGCGATCATCATCGCAGCCACCGACTGCGTTCCCGCGGTCTTCTTCATCGGCATCGCGGCCGCACCGCCGGAAATCTTGTTCAACGCGGAAGCGAGCGCCTCCGGATCCTCCGTAAGCATGGAACCATCTTCGTCAGCATCATATTCTCGCGTACGCGAAATCGCCATCTGTATCAGCGACGCTGCGATCGGCGCCAGAATCGTGCTCAGCAGCACAC
>ERZ809074.4577-NODE-4577-length-11264-cov-31.933982_pt1 | contig 11264 bp, 9 predicted proteins | sample MGYA00520795_ERZ809074 | MGnify/ENA primary metagenome ERZ809074 (study PRJEB31570, sample SAMEA3212989) | Homo sapiens | biome: human-gut; feature: human gut; material: fecal | place: Sweden | collected 2011 ...
GCCATTGAGCTGCTGAGCGGCATCCCCAGCGTGGTGTTCGGCCTGCTGGGCATGCAGGTGCTGGTGCCCGCCGTGGCCAGGACCTTTGGCAAGGCCTCCGGTGCCTGCCTGCTGAGCGCCATCGTGGTGCTGGCGGTGATGATCCTGCCCAGCATCGTGTCGGTGTCGGTCACAGCGCTCAACGCTGTGCCGCCGGAGTATGAGCAGGGCAGCCTGGCTCTGGGTGCAACGGATGTCGAGACCTGGTTCAAGGTCAGCGTCCCCGCTGCCAGAAGCGGCATTGCCGCCGGTATCGTGCTGGGCATCGGCCGCGCCATCGGCGAGGCCATGGCCGTGATGATGGTGGCTGGCAACAGCCCCAACATGCCGGACAGCCTGTTCCGCAGCGTCACCTTCCTGACCACCGCCATTGCCAAGGAGATGAGCTACGCCAGCGGCCTGCAGAAACAGGTGCTGTTCAGCATTGCGCTGGTGCTGTTCGTCTTTATCATGGGCATCAATATCCTGCTCAATGTGGTGCTGAAGGGAGGAAAGCGCGATGAATAACAGTGCTTCTGCCTCCCGCCGCACCTGGAACCGCGTGATGAACGCTCTGGTCTGGGCCTCGGCTGTGCTGGTCATCGTACTGGTGGCGGGCATTCTGGGCATGGTGCTGGTGCGCGGCATCCCGCACATCAGCTGGAAATTCCTGACCACCACCGCCAGTGTGCTGAAGGGCACGGACGGCATCCTGCCTGCGATCCTCAACACGCTGTATGTCATCCTGCTGACGCTTTTGATCGTACTGCCGTTGGGTGTGGGTGCGGCCGTTTACCTGACCGAGTACGCCCAGAACCGCAAGGTCATCTCGGTGATCGAGTTCACCAACGAGACGCTGGCGGGCATCCCCAGTATCATTTACGGTCTGGTGGGGATGCTGGTGTTCGCCCAGACACTGGGCTTCCAGACCTGCCTGCTCTCCGGCAGCCTGACGCTGGTGATCATGAACCTGCCCACCATCATCCGCACCACCCAGGAATCCCTGAAAACGGTGCCCCAGGGCTACCGTGAGGGTGCGCTGGGTCTGGGCGCGGGCAAGTGGCACATCATCCGCACCATCGTGCTGCCCTGCAGCATCGACGGCATCGTGACCGGCTGCATCCTGGCCGTGGGCCGCATCGTGGGCGAAAGCGCCGCGCTGCTCTTCACCGCCGGTGCCGCCGAGGTCATTGCCAACGGCGCGCTCAAGGCCTACACCTCCAACGGTGCCACCCTGTCGGTGCTGCTCTACCTCCGTGCCTTTGAGGACGGCGATTTCGACTCCGCCTGGGCCATTGGTGCAGTGCTGCTGGTGCTGGTGCTTGCCATCAATCTGGCAGCCCGGCTTGCCAAAACCAAACTGAAACAGAAGCAGTAAATAACTCCCTCCGTCATCGCTGCGCGATGCCACCTCCCTCACGGAGGGAGGCTTATCCTGCCCGCAACGCAAAAGGCTCCCTCTCAGAGGGAGCTGGCGCGGCATAGCCGCGACTGAGGGAGTCAATACAAGAGGAAAACTATGGAAAACGTATCACCCATTATCACAGCCAAAAACCTGAACCTCTGGTACGGGGATTTCAAGGCGCTGAAAGATATTTCGCTGGACATGGGCGAGCGGGAGATCACGGCCCTTATCGGCCCCTCCGGCTGCGGCAAGTCCACCTTCCTGAAGACCCTGAACCGGATGAACGACCTTGTGCCCGGGATCCGCATCGAGGGTGATGTCCGCCTGAAAGGGCAGGATATCTTTGCCCGCGAGATGCAGCCCACCGAGCTGCGCCGCCGGGTGGGCATGGTGTTCCAGAAGGCCAACCCCTTCCCCATGAGCATCTACGATAACATCACCTACGGCCCCAGGCTGCACGGTGTGCACAATAAGGCAGAGCTGGACGAGCTGGTGGAAAGCTCCCTGAAGGGTGCCGCCCTCTGGAACGAGGTCAAGGACCGCCTGAAAAAGAGCGCTCTGGGCCTTTCCGGCGGCCAGCAGCAGCGCCTGTGCATTGCCCGCGCCCTGGCTGTCAAGCCCGAAGTCCTGCTGATGGATGAACCCACCAGCGCCCTGGACCCCGGCTCCACCATGAAGGTGGAGGAGCTGATGAGCGAGCTGAAAAAGAACTACACTGTGGTCATCGTGACCCATAACATGCAGCAGGCTGCCCGTATCAGCGACCGCACCGCCTTCTTCCTGCTGGGCGAGCTGGTGGAAGCCGGCCCCACGGCGCAGATCTTCAGCACCCCGCAGGATAAGCGCACCGAGGATTACATTTCGGGCCGGTTCGGCTAAGGAGAAAAACGCAATGAGCAACCGTACACAATACGAAAACGACCTTGCTGCCCTGAAAACGGCCCTGACCGAGATGGGTCAGAGCGCTGCCGATGCCGTGGAAGCTGCAATGGAAGCCCTCTGCACCGCCGATGCCGAGGCTGCCGCCGCCGTGGCGCAGGGCGATGGCCGCATCAACAACATGGAGCGGGACATTGAGCACCGCTGCATGACCCTGCTGCTCCGCCAGCAGCCGGTGGCAGGCGACCTGCGCCGCATCTCCACCACCATGAAGGTGGTCACGGATGTGGAGCGCATCGGCGACCATGCCTCCGATATCGCGGAGATCATCCCCCATCTGGTCACTGTCCGCAAGGAGGGCGACCCTGCTGTGAGCCAGGCCATCGGGATGGGCCAGAAGGCGCACAAGATGATCCTGGATGCCCTGAATGCCCTGACCGCTGAGGACGAGCAGGCCGCCCTCAGGGTCATTGCCGCCGACGATGAGGTGGACTATGATTTCAACGCCATCAAGCATACGCTGGCGCAGGAGATCGCCGCCGACCCCGGCAAGGTGGATGCCGCCCTGGATCTGCTCATGGTCATCAAGTACCTGGAGCGCATCGGCGACCACGCCGTGAACCTGGCCGAGTGGGTGGAGTTTGTCCGCAGCGGGCGCTATCATAACGAAAATATGTTCTGATCTCTTGTTTCTGTAAAAATTTGAGCTTCCTGCAATTATTTCTGTGACCCGCCCGTATTATAGGCAGAAAGGCTTCCCCAGAAAGCCTGATGAACTGGCTGCGGCGGGTGTCCGGCATCCCCCTGTCCCCGCCCGCCGCTGCCGCAACGGAGGGTTTTACGCTATGGTACAGACCAAGAATTTCCCGCTGGAAACGCGCGGCGAGGCGGTCAGCCGCGAAGCGCTGGTCCAGGCGGCATTACAGGAGATCACCCAGAATTACCGCGAAGCAAGCCTTTCCAATGTGGCCCGCAGCTACGGCGTTTCGCTGGCGTATGTCAGCGAGTGCGTCCGGGCCCAGACCGGAAAGACCTATAAGGAGCTGCTGCAGAAGCACCGGATGGAGACCGCCGCCCGCCTGCTGCGCCGCAGCGACCTGAACATCCAGCAGATCATCACCCAGGTGGGCTACGAGAACACCAGCTACTTCTACCGCCTGTTCCATGAGCGGTATGGCCAGAGCCCCCGGGAGTACCGCCGGGCACGCAGCCAGCGCACATAAGTGCATCAGTGAACGACCCTCTCCGCCTTTGCAGCAGGCTTTGACGGAGAGGGCCGTTTTGTGTTATATTAAGGCAGAACGATCAGGGCGGGCAGCGGCCTGCCGGAAGAGAGGTTGGATGACGATGTTTCGTGGAGCAAGACGTGCAGATCTGGATGCGATCCTGAAAATTTATGCCCGCGCCCGGCAGGCGATGGCGGATTCCGGCAACCCCACCCAGTGGGGAGATCATTTCCCGCCGCAGGAACTGCTGGAAGAGGACATTGATTCCAACCGGCTGTTCCTCTACCTTGTCAACGGCGAGCTGGAGGGCGTGTTTGCCTTTATCCTTGGCCCGGACCCCACCTATGCCCGGATCGAGGATGGCAAGTGGCTGAACGATACCCTGCCCTACGGCACCATCCACCGGCTGGCTTCGGCGGGCAGGCACCCCGGCGTTGCCGCCGCTGTGATCACCTGGTGCCTGGAGCACTGCGAGAGCCTGCGGGCCGACACCCACGCCGACAACAAGATCATGCAGCACCTGCTGGAAGAAAACGGCTTTACCAAGTGCGGCATCATCCATGTGGAGGATGGCACGCCCCGCATTGCCTACCAGAAAATGTCCCTTACCCTGCCTTTGCGTCGGGATTGAACCGCAAAAATGCGCCGCCCCACCGGAAACGATGGAGCGGCGCTGTTTTTATATCGGTTTGTCAAGAGCTCTCCCTTTGGGAGAGCTGTCGAGCAAAGCGAGACTGAGAGGGTGAGCCCGCTTTCAGGAAATCGGATCTGTCATCTAACCTTCAAGCGTGGGTTCGACCACCACGGTCTCTTCCGGCGTGGGCTGGAAATACTTCTCGTACAGCTCCATGCCGATGCGGTAGCCCTGCCACACGATGACCGCCGTGCCTGCACCGGCCACGCCGATGATGGCGGCAGTGCCCAGAATGCTGGGCTCGCTTTCGATGGTGGCATCCCGGTACTGGGCTTCCACGGTCACGGTGCTGCCCTTGGCCACGCTGCCCGCCGGGATGGTAAAGCTCTCCTCGTTGTAGGCGACCGCCGGGTTGCCCAGCAGGCTGGCTTCATCCATGGCCCACAGGTCGAACACCATGCCCTCGGGCACGGCGCTCTGGTTCAGCGTCACCTTGACCTCGGCATCCACCGGCACGCTGGCGCTGGTCATGGCTTCGCCGCCGTTGTAGGTGAACGTGCCGCCCTTTACCGTCAGGGTGTAGGTGGGGGCTTCGGGTTCGGGCTCGGGTTTGGGTTCGGGCTTCGGTTCGGGAACAACGATTTTGGTCGAGTTCAACTCCACATCGCTGTCGGGCATCTCAAAGCGTACCACTTTTTTGTCGGTTTCACCGTTCAGGTAGTAGCTGCCGAATGCCTCGCCGATTTTTTGACCGTTGATATTCGTAATATCTACATTGGATTCTACGGTGAGGACGGTGCCTGCATAAGAATACAGATCCCATGTGGTGCCCTGCACCAAATCATAGCCAGTTTCACCGGGGACGAGAGGATGCGTGTCGTTTACCTTCAAGATGGCTCCACCATTCACGGTAACAGAGCGATAATCGCCACTGAGCGCAGTATCGCTTACTACGGTGCTCCCTGAGAGTTTGTTGAGCACACTATCCTTTCCGTTGAATGCACCGCCGGTTATCTCGCCGTCGTTGTAAAGCAGACCAGCTGCAAATGTGCCGCCTTTGATTGTAGGGGTCTTGCTCGAAGTGCTGTAGGGCAAACCATTTGCTGCCAGAGTGTTGAAAACACCGTCCTCGATGGTGCTGCCTTCGTTAACAATGCCGCAATTTACGGAACGCAAATTTTCGCCCTTCTTGTTAACAGGGTCAGTGTAGAGGAAATTATAGTTGCCGCTTTCCAGATATACGGTGCCGGGGTCGCCGCTTAACGCCTGGTAATGCCAACCGTTGCCACAATAATTATAAAGATTGCCATCGGGCTTAAAAGGAGCATTGCCTATAACCGGTGTGCCATCACTGTCCATGATAAGAGACAAACCATGGGAAGCCTGGTTCAGTATGATATCCGCTTCCGGATTAAAAGCACTCACAGAATTAAGAGATTTTATATTGATGCACACGGTGTTTTTGTTGGAAGAATCCGGATATACGTTTTCCAATAAAATGCGGTTGATATCAAGGATGGGTTTACTGGCGGTAATGGTATTATTCCCGGTCTTGACTACATAAAGCGTGTTGCCCCAGTCGCCGGACACAAGGCCGTTGACCGCTGTGATAGAACCGGTTCCGTTCAGGATGACTTTTTTGAATGGATCAGTTGTATCAGTGTCTGCACCTTTAACGGTGGGCTCGTTTTTGAACGCGCCGCCGGTCAGCGTTGCACCGGATTTGACCTTCAACTGGACAGCCGGGTTCAGTGCGTTTCCCTCACCGGAGAAATCATAATTGCCGCTTTCCAGCGTCAGCGTGTCACCCTCGAATTTCCAGCCGTTGCCGCTGTAATTCTGGGTGCCGCCTTCGGTGCCAACGGGGTAGCCGTTTTCGTCAATCACCAGCCGGGTCAGCTTGCTCAGGGTAACGGTGTCCGCTTTGGCGGGTGGTGCGGTAAAAGTGACAGAAAAAGAACCCATACCATCATCGTGATGACTTGCATTTGGTGCCCAATCTTCTAACAAACAATGTGTGTCGTTTGAGTCTCCGAATGTAACATCAATAGGAAATAATACTGCTTGACTGTTTTTAAGAGAAATATAGATGGTGATGCTGGTATCATGGTCGGAATTGGGAATGACATAACCGCTGTTGCCGAAATAACTGATTTCTGCATCGTAACTCTCATAGCTACCATTCTGCTGGGAATTCACTTTCAAGGTATAGCCGTCAGCGACTTGGCCATTCTCTGGTTTTTTATGAAAAATGCCGCCCTTTATGGTGCCAGTGTTGGTAACGGTAGAATTAAACATGCCGCCGGTAATTGTACCATGATTTATAACGGGCATTGAGTAAACGCCACTCGTTATAGTGCCATCATTGGTAATACTGGAACCAGGATTTCCGGCGTTCCAAAATTTACCATTTACAATCTCTGCGTTTTTCCTTATGATGGCAGAACATAAAATACTCTTTGGATCCAGACGGATGTTTCCGCACTCTTTCAAATCATAGGTAGTAGGGTTTTCGGGGGCGATGGTCAAAACTTTAGCCGTAGCATCATAGCTCCAGTCCTCACCGCCGGAACCGACAGGATAGCCATTTTCGATTCTTAATGTAGTCGAGTTAGAGCCGCCTTCCTCCGCCCACGCTGTGATTGCCGACACAGGCAGGAGCGTTACCGCCATGCACAGCGCCACCAGAAGGCTGATAAGTCGTTTCTTCATAGGGAATCCCTCACTTTCTTTGGGCCGGAAGTGGAGCTCCGGCAAAAATGGATGCTCTCACTTCCTTAAATACACGCCGCGCGGAATCCTTTCACCCTTTTTCAAAAAAATTGAAAAAAAAAAAGAAAAAACAGACGGCAGTCTGACAGTGGTGGATATCCCTTGACAAATCGTTTAAAATTGACTATACTACAAATAGAAAAGGTGCTGACGAGCAATGTTTGGTCAGCTTCCCGTTTCTAGTGGATCAAAAAAGATTGACCGTTTGAGTTGGGGAACTGTGGCGGTCAATCTTCTTTGTTTTTATCGCTCTTCTCGTGAGAAATCTTCCAGCCAGCATCAAATGCGGCTTTCGCAACGGTGACAAGCAGAGCCAGCAAACTGATCACTACCGTCAACAGAGCACAAACTTCTGTCAGAGACATTCGACATCCCTCCCTTCGCCTGAAAGGCTCCGGGAAAGGGTACAAAATCAAAAAAGTTCCGTTTCCCGGAGCAACATTGCCGCTTGCGCGGCGTTGTAAGCACACCAGGAGCGAGAAGCATGACCACCTGCATTGCAGACAGCACCTTTTTTCCTGCTGTTACCAGCATTAAAAACAGTATATCATAGGATTTGACAATTTTCAATTGAAACCGAGCGCTCCCGGATACTTCTGATGAAGTATGCGGGGGCGTTTTTTTCGTGGAACTGGGGGCTTGTGGAACAAAAAAGACGGCAGTCTGACAGTGGTGGATAATCCCTTGACAAATCGTTTAAAATTGACTATACTACAAATAGAAAAGGTGCTGACGAGCAATGTTTGGTCAGCTTCCCGTTTCTAGTGGATCAAAAAAGATTGACCGTTTGAGTTGGGGAACTGTGGCGGTCAATCTTCTTTGTTTTTATCGCTCTTCTCGTGAGAAATCTTCCAGCCAGCATCAAATGCGGCTTTCGCAACGGTGACAAGCAGAGCCAGCAAACTGATCACTACCGTCAACAGAGCACAAACTTCTGTCAGAGACATTCGACATCCCTCCCTTCGCCTGAAAGGCTCCGGGAAAGGGTACAAAATCAAAAAAGTTCCGTTTCCCGGAGCAACATTGCCGCTTGCGCGGCGTTGTAAGCACACCAGGAGCGAGAAGCATGACCACCTGCATTGCAGACAGCACCTTTTTTCCTGCTGTTACCAGCATTAAAAACAGTATATCATAGGATTTGACAATTTTCAATTGAAACCGAGCGCTCCCGGATACTTCTGATGAAGTATGCGGGGGCGTTTTTTCGTGGAACTGGGGGCTTGTGGAGCGGGGGCAATCGTTCTATAATACAAGCTGTGAAATGAATCACAAAAGGGGTGGAACGTATGGACAAAAAACTGAACGAGGCCGTGGCGGCGCTGCGGCCCCAGATGGTGGCGGCGCTCCAGCGGCTGGTGCGCAGGCGCAGTGTGGAGGCCGACCCGCTGCCGGGCAAGCCCTTTGGCGAGGAGGTGGATGCCTGCTTTGCCGAGGCGCTGACCCTCTGCCATGAGCTGGGCTTTGAGACCACCGACATGGATCGGTACATCGGCTGGTGCGAGATCGGCACCGGGGACGAGATGGTGGCGGTGCTGGGGCATCTGGACGTGGTGCCCGAGGGCGAGGGCTGGCATCACCCGCCCTACGCCGCCGAGATCGAGGGCGGCAGGCTGTATGGCCGGGGTTCCATTGACGACAAAGGCCCGGTGGTGGCCAGCCTGTTTGCGCTGAAAGCCATCCGGGATCTGGGCATTCCGCTCAACCGCCGTGTCCGGCTGCTGTTCGGCCTGAACGAGGAGACCAACGACCGGGACGTGCTGTACTACAAGGCCCACGGCGGGGAGATCCCGGTGCTGGGCTTCACCCCGGATGGCGAGTATCCGCTCATCAACGGCGAAAAGGGCATCCTGAACGAGAGCTATGCCGTGCAGCTGCACCAGACCGGGGCCTGGCAGCTGAGCAGGGTGCAGGGCGGCGTGGCCGGCAATGTGGTGCCGGACTACGCCTGCGCTGTGCTGACCGCCCCGGCGGGGGCCGCCCTGCCGGATGCGGAGCACATCACCGTGACAGCCATCCCCGGCGGCTATCAGGTGGAAGCGGTGGGCGTTTCGGCCCACGGCAGCCACCCGGAGCAGGGCGAAAACGCCATCGGGCGGCTGGTGTGCTACCTCGACCGGCTGCCGCTGGAGGGGGATGCCAAGCAGGCCGTGCACTTTCTGGCTGAGAAGCTGGGCACCGACCCCTACGGCGAGCGCCTGCTGGGCCACCGGCTGGAGGATGCGCTCTCCGGCCCCATGAGCTGCAACTGGGGGCTGATCGAGGGCGACGCGCAGCATCTGTGGGTCAAGCTGAACTACCGCTATCCTGTGACCATGGAACGGGCAGACTGCCAGCCCGCTGTGCAGGCCGCCTTTGAGGCCGCAGGCTGGGCGCTGGATGGGCAGGTGCACAAGGAAAAGCTCTACTACCCTGCCGAGACCCCGCTGGTCAGCGCCCTGCTGGAGGTTTACCGGGATGCCACCGGCGACAATGCCCCGCCCAAGTGCATCGGCGGCGGCACCTACGCCAAGATGCTGCCCAACATGGTGGCCTTTGGCCCCCTGTTCGCGGGTGACCCGGTCACAGAGCATCAGCCCGATGAATGCATCGATCTGGAACGTCTGGTGCAGAACGCCCAGATCATTGCAAACGCCATTGTCAAGCTGGCAAACCTGCCGCTGGAATAAGAAGGAGGATGGGACTATGAAGATCACACAGGTGCGGCTGGGCCGCATTTCCACCCCGCTGCGGGTGCCGTTCAAAACGGCACTGCGCACTGTGAACAGCGTTGAGGATGTTATCGTGGAGCTCCACACCGATACCGGTGCGGTGGGCTACGGCGAAGCACCCCCGACCGGTGTTATCACCGGCGACACCACCGGGGCCATCCTCGGTGCCATTCAGGATCATATCGCCCCTGCCCTGCTGGGCCGCGACCTCGATGAATTTGAGGATCTGACCGCCGCCGTGCAGAAGGCGCTTGTCCACAACACCAGCGCCAAGGCCGCTGTGGACATGGCCCTGTGGGATCTGCTGGGCCAGAAGTACAGCGCCCCTGTTTACCGGATGCTGGGCGGTGCCCGCAAAAACATCGTGACCGATATCACCATCAGCGTCAACCCGCCTGAGGAGATGGCCCGGGATGCCCGCACCGCCGTCCAGCGCGGCTATGACTGCCTGAAGGTCAAGGTAGGCATTGACCCGGAGCTGGATGTGGCCCGCCTTGCCGCGGTGCGGCAGGCCGTGGGCCGGGACATCAAGCTCCGCATCGATGCCAATCAGGCCTGGAACGCCAAGCAGGCGGTCCGCATCCTGAACCAGATGCAGGAGAAGGGGCTGGACATTGAGTTCGTGGAGCAGCCCGTGCCCGCCGCAGACCTTGAGGGGATGCAGTATGTCACCCGCCATGCCGATGTGCCCGTGCTGGCCGACGAGAGCGTGTTCAGCCCGGCAGATGCCCTGCGGATCATGCAGACCGGCGCGGCCGACCTGGTGAACATCAAGCTGATGAAGTGCGGCGGCATCACCAATGCCCTGCGCATTGCCGCCGCCGCTGAGGTGTACGGCGTGGAGTGCATGATCGGCTGTATGCTGGAAGCAAAGATCTCGGTCAACGCCGCTGTGGAGCTGGCCTGCGCCAAGAAGATCATCACCAAGATCGACCTCGATGGCCCGGTGCTCTGCAGCGAGGACCACATCCTCGGCGGTGCCGTGTTCGACGAAAAGAACATCACCGTCTCCGACGCGCCCGGCATGGGCATTCAGGGCTTTGTACCCGGCAAGGTGTCCTATCTCGACTAAAACAGGAACAGACCGCATCCCGAAACACACGGGGTGCGGTCTCTTTTTGTGAATCTGTATTTCGTATACGGACAGTGAAAAAAGCTCGTGTCTGTATATGTTGAAATGAAAAACAAAAAAAGCGGGTAAAATCTTTGACTTTTCGGCCTGCGAGGCGTATAATCGTACTTGTTCCGTGTAGAGGAATGGGAAAACTGTGCGCGATAGGCGCACAATCTGGATAGGGGAGTAGAAAAGTTATGAAAACGTTGAAAGCGGTTGCGGCAAGGTACAACGCCACCAGCCTGATCCTGCGCATCGTCATCGGCCTTGTGGTCGGTGCGGTGCTGGCACTGGCGGTGCCCGGTGCGGGCTGGGTGGAAGAGTTCGGCAGCCTGTTCGTGGGTGCCCTGAAGGGCATTGCCCCGGTGCTGGTGTTCGTTATCGTGGCCAGTGCGCTGGCGCAGGGCACGTCCAGGCTGGACCGGCGCTTTGGCACGGTCATCTGGCTGTACATGCTCACCACCTTCCTGGCCGCTGCCATTGCGGTGGTGACCAGCTTCCTGTTCCC
>ERZ809074.4578-NODE-4578-length-11264-cov-3.373807_pt1 | contig 11264 bp, 10 predicted proteins | sample MGYA00520795_ERZ809074 | MGnify/ENA primary metagenome ERZ809074 (study PRJEB31570, sample SAMEA3212989) | Homo sapiens | biome: human-gut; feature: human gut; material: fecal | place: Sweden | collected 2011 ...
TTTCATGTTGTTCAGCGCGTCCTTGGCCTGCGGCACGTTGATCTGGTTGCCGCCGCTGTTGCTGTTCGCCATGTCGTTTCACCTCCAATCGGTTCAGCCCTATTGTGGCGCGCGGCGAATCGCGATATTCTGACAATAACCGCCTGTCCTTCCATGGAAAGGACGAAAATGCCCACTTTTTTGCAAAAAGGGTTGACAGAGATGAAAAGCTGTGCTAAAATACGTTCTGCAAGTGAGCGATGCGGTAGTAGCTCAGTGGTAGAGTGCCACCTTGCCAAGGTGGATGTCGCGAGTCCGAATCTCGTCTACCGCTCCATGTAAGCGCCTGTCTGAAAAGACGGGCGCTTTTCTTTTTCCTCAGATTGCGCGGCGGAGCCGTTTCTGATACAATCAGGTTCGGAGGCGGATGACGATGAAGGAGAAGCACGAGCCGATTGATTTTCGCAATCACCGATATTCCAGCATCGATATGGCGCGGGAAACCGGCATGAGCAGCGAAGGACTGCGCTTTTACGAGCGAAAAGGCATTTTGCAGGTCGATAAGGACGAAAAAAACGGCTATCGCACCTACCCCATCATGAAAGTGCCGATGATGCGCTCGGCCAAAATATTGGGCACATACGGCATTTCACTGGACAGCGTGGCCGAAATCATTCAGGATCATGACCATCATCTGGATCATTTAGATCGCACGCTCGAACAGGCGGAAGCGAGGCTTAACCACGACATCGAGTGGAAACGCCGCTGTCTGGCCGCGCTTCGGGAACAGCGGGAGATCATCAGCCACGGAATCGGCACGGTCTATTTTGCCGAGCTGGACGAGATGGCCTATCTGGAATATTATGGCGCGGAAAAACTGCGCGCGAACAAAAAGCTGCAGGGCCAGGTGGATCAATGGCTGCAAGGCATGCCGATCGTCATGCCTGCGCCCTTCTGTCCGCGGGAGCTGGTGGGTCAGGACTGCTACTGCCCGGCGGGTTTCATGGTGCGGCAGGCCGACATGGACTTTCTGGGCCTGCGCGAAGAGGAGAATGTGCGCGTGCTGCCCGCGCGTCTGTGCGTCTGCACAACCGTCGCCCAGCGGGAAGAAATCGGCATCATGGCAAAAGAAGCGATTGAACCGCTTTTGATATTTATCCAACAGACTGGCCTCTGCGTCGCGGGCGACGCGCTTTTCCGCTGCATATCGTTTGAAAGCAACGAAAATTCAAGCGGTAAAATCTATTATCACGTGATGCTTCCGGTGGAAGTGGGCAAAACTTCCAAGTGACTTGCATGAAAAAAGCGGGTCCACGGAGACGAAAAACGTCAAAATAAACACAAAGATGCGTCTTGACCTCCAAGCGACTGTGAATGTTAAAATGCAGTCAATCCGAGGATATTCGGAAAAGGAGGAAAAACGATGAAGAAGACGGCAGCAGCCATTCTCTCGCTCCTGCTCATGACGGGCGCGGTTGCGGGTATGGCAGACGGCGCGTATACGCCGGGAACCTATCGCCAGAGTGCCAAAGGTATGGGCGGCGACGTTGTGGTGGATGTGACCTTCGATGCGGACGCGATGACGGCCATCGACGTGGTCAGCCAGAATGAGACGGCCGGTCTGGGCGACGTCGCGCTGACCAGCGTGGCGCAGGCGATGCTCGACGCGCAGAGCGCGGATGTGGACGGCGTTGCGGGCGCGACGGTTTCCAGCACGGCGCTCAAGCAGGCGGTTTCTCAGGCCATCGCCGAGGCGAGCGGCAAAGAGCAGGCCGCGGCGCATTTTGTGCCCGGCGCCTACACCACGACCGCGCAGGGCAACAACGGCGCGGTGACGGTGGAAACGACGTTCTCCGAAGATAAGATCGAGAAGATCGAAGTCGTCAATCATTACGAGAGCCAGGGCGTCTGCGAAAAGGCGCTCTTCACCGAACTGCCGCAGGCGATCCTCGACGAGCAGTCCCTCGCGGTGGATACGATTGCGGGCGCGACGGTGGCCAGCAACGCGCTGATTTCGGCGGTGCGTCAGGCGGCCGAGCAGGCTGGCTGCGACGTTTCCGCGCTGATGAATGCGCCGGAAAAGAAAGCGCCGGAGACGACCGAATATACCGCGGACGTGATTATCGTCGGCGCGGGCGGCGCGGGTCTGTCCGCAGCCGTGGCGGCGACGGATGAGGGCGCGAGCGTCATCCTCATTGAAAAAGAAGGCTATGTCGGCGGCAACACGCTGGTTTCCGGCGGCATCTTCAACTGCCCGGACGAGGACATGCAGAAGGAAGTCGAAATGACCGCCGGCGTGAAAGCGCTGGTGGAAAGCGCGCTGGCTGAAACGCCGGTCAGCGAAGAGCACGCGCAGCTCATCGCCAAGGTGAAGGAGCAGTACGACGCGCACAACGCGGCAGGCAAGACCTATCTGTTTGATTCCGTCGAGTGGTTCACGCTTCAGACGTGGAACGCCGGCGACAAGGTGGCCGACCTGAAGCTGGTCTACACCATGTGCGAAAACGCCTACGACACGATGACCTGGCTGCACGATCTGGGCTGGACGTACAAGTCCGACATCCGTCAGGGCGCAGGCTCGCTGTATCAGCGCACGCATTCCTCCGTGGATCACGCGGGCGTGGGCTTCATCAACGCGCTGAGCACCGGTCTTGAAGGCCGCGACGCGCAGATCGTGTACAGCACGACCGCCAAGGAACTGGTGATGCAGGACGGCAAGTGCGTCGGCGTCGTCGCCGAGGATCGCGACGGCAACACCATCACCTTCCATGCGAACAAGAACGTCATTCTGGCTACCGGCGGCTTTGCCCGCAACAAGGAGATGCTGGCCGAATACAACACCTCCGGCAAGTGGCCTGATCTGACCAAGATCACCGGCACGAACATGCCGGGCATCACCGGCGACGGCATCCGCATGGCGCAGAGCGTCGGCGCGGCTCTGCGCGACATGGATCAGATTCAGCTGCTCCAGACGACCCAGCCGGGCACCGGCAACTGCGTCTATGCCTACGTCGCGCCGAAGGAAGCGGCGGGCTACCTCTTCTTTAACAAAGAAGGTCATCGCTTCATCGGCGAGGACGGCCGCCGCGACGACATCTCTCTGGCGGCGCTGGCGCAGACGGACGCACTGTTCTACATGCTGGAGAGCAGCGACGTGATTACCGATCCGGACAATCAGTACGACCTGCTTGGCGTGCCGATGAGCGAGTGCATCAACGCGGGCGCGATCATCGTCGGCGACACGCTCGAAGCCCTCTGCGAAAAGGTCGGCTGGGATTACGAGACCGTGAAAGCGCAGATCGACGAATACAACGCCAATGTGGACGCGAACGCGCTGAAGGACGAATACGGCCGCGCGCTGTTCACCATCAAGCAGGAGAACGGCCCGTGGTACGCCATCCCGCGCACACCTTCCGTGCATCACACGATGGGCGGCGTGGTCATCAACGCGGACACGCAGGTGCTCGATGAAAACGGCAACGCCATTCCGGGCCTGCTGGCTGCGGGCGAAGTGACCGGCGGCATCCATGGCGCGAACCGCGTCGGCGGCAACGCGCTGGTGGACTGCATCACCTACGGCCGCATTGCGGGGCGTAAGGCCGCGCAGTAAGGGCGAAAATTGAAGGGCTGTCAAGCGAATCAACCCGGTAGCTTTAAGAAGAACCTGAAAATGCTCAGATGTTTTCTTCTTACAACATACCCGGTTTTAGCTTGACAGCCCTTTTTTCATCTCAAAAGTTCCGGATTTGCAAACAACGCCCGCATCACCGCAGCGCTCAATTTCACGTTGCGTTCAAAAGAGGCCAGCGAGCCGCACTCCTTCGTGGTATGCGCATTTTCGCCGAGCAGGCCGAAACCGTCCAGCGCGGCAAGGCCTTCCATCGCGGCAAAAGCCACGTCGCCTGCGCCGCCGGTGTCTTCCGCCGAAACGGTCATCCCCAGCGCTTGCGCCTGCGCATAAACCAGCTCAAGCAGCTTTGCGCTCTTTTCATTTGCGTGGAACGGCGGATGCGCCGCGATCTTTTTCAGCGTCGTCGTCGTGCCGGGAATCCCCGGTTTCGCGCAAATCGCCTCGATTTTCGCCCAAACCGCATCGATAGCCGCCGGATCAAAGCTGCGCACCTCTGCGCGAAGCGTCGCTTCATCGCAGACGACGTTCTCCGCCGTTCCGCCGTGGATCACGCCGACGTTGATGCTGAACAGCTTCTCGTCGTCGCGCAGCATATACAGCTCATTGACCACCGCACAGAGCTGCTGAATCGCGCTGGCGCATTTCAAATAGTTTGCGCCCGCATGGCCGCGAATGCCCGTACAGGCGATTTGAAACGCTGTCACGCCCTTGCGCTGGCGCACGAGCGTATTGCCCGGCCGCATGGGTTCAAAGCTCAGGCTGGCAAAGGCCTGTTTGGCCCATTTCGTGATGACCCCGCTGCAACCCTCGGAGCCGATTTCCTCGTCCGCGCTGAGAATCGCAACCACGCGCATACGCTTTGGCATCGTCGGCAGCACCTCGGCCAGCGCCGCCTGCATGATCAGCACGCCGCCCTTCATATCCATCACGCCGCTGCCCGTCAGCCGATCCCCATCCACGGCAAACGGCTGATTTTCCTCCCGCGCGAAGACCGTGTCCATGTGGCCGATGAGCAAAAGCGTGTCTTCGCCGTCGCCATAGACACATTCCAGCGCGTCGCCGCGCCCCGCCATCGGATGGCGCGTGACCGTAAAGCCCAGCGCCTGCATATCCTTTTCCACAACGGACACAAACGCCGCCAATCCTTCCAAATCGGCGCTGCCGCTGGGCATATTCACATACTGCTCCAGTTTTTGGAGCGCGTCCATTTGCTTCATATGATTCCATCCCTCTATTTCAGAAAGTCAGGGGAACGCCGTTTTCTGGCGGGGTTTGGGGCAAAAGCCCCAACTCTTCCCCTCGCCTTACAGCACCTTCTTCAGGAAGTCCTGCGTGCGCGGATTCTGCGGGTTGCCGAAAACCTCGGCGGGCGTTCCCTGTTCCATGATGATGCCCTCGTCCATGAAAAGCACGCGGTCGCCCACCTCGCGGGCAAAGCCCATCTCATGCGTGACGACGACCATTGTCATGCCGTCCGCCGCAAGCCGCTTCATCACGTCCAGCACCTCGCCGACCATCTCCGGATCAAGCGCACTCGTCGGCTCGTCAAAGAGCATCACATCCGGCTCCATGGCCAGCGCGCGGATAGGCCTTCGCCTTTTCCGCCAAACCGACGCGCGCAAGCAACTCCATCGCCGTGCGCTCGATCTGCGCGCGCGGCACCTTTTTGACCTTCATCGGCGCAATGCAGATGTTTTCCAGCACCGTCAAATGCGGAAACAGGTTGAACTGCTGAAAGACCATGCCGATGCGCTCACGCAGAACGTTGATGTCTTTGCCCGCCTTCATGACGCTCTTCCCCTCGAAGATCACGTCGCCCTCCGTCGGCGTTTCCAGCAGATTGATGCAGCGCAGGAACGTCGATTTGCCCGAACCGGAAGGCCCGATGACCACAACCACTTCTCCGCTGTGGATATCGATATCCACGCCCTTGAGCACCTGCAATTTGCCAAAGTGCTTTTTCAGCCCCTTGACGCTGATCAGCGTTTCATTAGCGGTCGCCACGACGCATCCTCCTCTCCAGCATCCCCAGCAGGCGGGACGCGGTAAACGTCAGCACAAAGTAAATCAGCGCGGATATCGTCAGCGTTTCCAGATAGCGGAAATTGGTCGAGGCCAGCTTGTTGGCCTGATACGTCAATTCGTAAATGCCGATGGTATACAAAATCGAAGATTCCTTGATGATGCTGATAAACTCATTGCCGATGGCGGGCAGAATGTTCTTAATCGCCTGCGGCAGAATGATGTAAATCATCGTCTGCGCGCCGTTCATGCCCAGCGAACGGCTGGCCTCGGTCTGTCCCCCGTCGATGGCCTGTATGCCGGAACGGACGATCTCGGCCATGTACGCCGCGCTGTTGATGACCAGCGCCACCGTACCGGCGGTCATTCGCGGCAGCTTGACGCCCATCTGCGGCAGGCCGTAGAAAACGATAAGCACCTGCACCAGCAGCGGCGTGCCGCGCAGAAATTCGATATACGCGCCCGCCAGCACCTTGAGCAGCTTGACGCGGCTCATGCGCAGCAGGGCCACCACAATGCCCAGCAGCGTGCCGAAAATCGCCGTGCAGAGCGCCAGCTCCACAGTCGTGCCGACGCCCTGAAAAAAGACGGGCAGCTTGGTGGTCAAAATCTGCCACCATGCCTCAAAAGAAAACATCGCTTTCAACCCTTTCTCTGTCGCCCGCCCTCATTGCCTAACCCCAAAGACGGGAAAACAGGCGGCCCGGCTTTCTCCTGACCGCCCGTACGGATGATGATTTCGCGCTTACTGCGCCGCGTCCTGCGCCTTGAGCAGCTCGGCATTCTGCGCACAGGCCTTTTCGACCCAGCCGTCATACGTGCCATCCGCCACAACGCGCTCAACGGTCTCGTTCACCGCCGCCAGCAGCGTCGCGTTCTCGTCGCCCTTAGCCACGGCTACGCCCACGCCGTTCTTGTTGGATTCCACCGGCACTTCGGAGAAGGCCAGACCCGGATAAATATTCATGTAGCTCGTCGCCACGATCTTGGAGCAGACAACGCCCTCGATATTGCCGTTAAGCAGCTCCATCAGCAGGGTCGGCACCGTCGGCAGCAGCAGCAATTCGCTGTCGGGGAACTGTTCTTCGGCGATGGTCTGCTGAATCGTCGCCAGCTGCGCGCCGATGGTCTTTCCCTTCAAATCCTCAGCGGTCTTGTAGGTATCCAAATCCGCTTCGCGAACGACGATGGGCTGTTCGCCGACGTAATAGGTCGAGGAGAAATCGACGGCGTTCTTGCGCTCTTCCGTGACGGTCATGCCGGAAAGCACGAGATCCACATCGCCGTTTTGCAGCGCGGGAATCAGGCCGTTAAACTGCTGGTCGGAAACCTCCAGCTCTACGCCGATATCCGCGGCGATCTGACGCGCAAGCTCCATTTCAAATCCGGCTTCGTACTCCTTGCCGTCTTCACCCACAAAGTAAAATTCAAACGGCGCAAAGCTCACCTCGGAGCCGACGACCAGCTTGCCCTTTGCCTTGATATCATCCAAATGGTCAGCCATTGCGCCCGTCGCGCCTACGGTCATCATTGCGGCCAGCGCCCATACACACAGCTTTTTCATTTTCATCCGCTCCTTTTTGTTTTTTCCTGTTGGATTTGATGAAATGGATTATATCGTGTCATGTATAATTTGTCAATGTTTTTCTCATAATTATACATCTTTTCGGCATAACGAACAAAATTCAGCGCATACAACGGTTTTTTATTCGTTGCATGCGCTGAATTTATACATGTTATGCAGTTTTATGCAGCATTATGCTTTGTTTATGCGTCTGCGCGGCTGAACGCGTTCTTCATTTCGCTGCTGGCCGTATGCAGCACTTTGCTCATCAGATCGTCCGTCTGGCGCTTTGCCTCGTCCGCAATGCGCTGGTTGCCTTCTTCCAAATAGGCGTGAACGTCCTTCTCCCGTGCGCAGCCCGCGTCAAACGCCGCCAGAATTTCGTGGCTCTTCGCAGCCAAATTTTTCTGATAACGCTCAACGTGCGCAATACAGGTCGCATAGTGCGCGTCGGCAAGCGCGCCGATCATGCGGTTCGCCCAGTAGAAGTTCTCAGTCGTCGGCACGGCGCCCGTATTCGCCAGATAATCCGGCGTGGTTGTCACATTCGTATAGAACGGAATCGCCTCGTTGAACGCATTGGAACCGACAGAAATCCATTCCACGCTCATCAGCTCTTCGGGCATATACGGCCGCAGCTGGGTGATGGCCATAAAACAGTTGCGATTGATGCCGATAGGCCGATACATGCCGCGCTTATCCGCCTCGCCGTGACGCGCATACGGATTAAACGGCGTACCCTGATAATAAGAGGAAAGCACATATTTGACATCCTCAATCGTAACCTTGTGTTCCGGTTCCATGCTCCACGGCAGATCGTCCGATTCTGGCGTGTAATCTGCGTTTTCGCCATCCCACACACAGGTATGCGGGTTCAAATGGCGCAGCATGTACCACGCGCGCGGCGTGTTATAGGAATGATCCGAATCCGTATGGCTGCCGAACGCAGCGCGCACATCAAAGTCCGTCGTTTCAACCAGCGCACACGGCTCCATCGTCAAATCCAGATGGTTCTTTTCGACGAACTCAATCAGATCCGGCGAACAGATGTGCTCCTTCTGCGCGCCGAACGCATCCACAAAGTCGAATGTGTCAATGCCCTGCTGGTTCGGCATGACGACATACGCATCATCCGGCACCCGCTTCGCGATGAAATGATGGCCGCCAATGGACTCAAACCACCAGATTTCATCAACATCCTGAAAACCGATGCCGTTCATCTCATATGTGCCGTATTGCGCGATCAGCTCACCCAGCCGCTGCACGCCCTCGCGTGCACTGTGGATATACGGCAGAACAATCGTCAGCATATCTTCTTCGCCGATACCGCCTTCCACAAGCGGATCCGCGCCCTGTACGCGCGGGTTGGAGGTGATGGTCTCCGTTTCGCTCATGGCGACGTTACAGGCGTTCACGCCAGCCTCGCCCCAAATGCCGGCATCCTCCAGCGCGTTGGGCATGGCTGTGTAGCGCATCGGATTTTCCGGCAGATCGATCGTCACGCCGGAAAGCACGCTTACATAATGCCGCGGCTGTTCCTCCGGATTGACGACCACGAATTTCTTGGGTTTAAACTTCTCCGGGCCGCAATCTTCGTTGCGCGCCATCAGGGTTGAACCATCGTAAGATGCTTTTTTACCGACCAGAATTGTTGTGCAGGGCATACGCTTTCCTCCGTTCATCCCTTCCTGAGCCTGCGCGGCAGACCTTTGAGGCCGTTCCGTGCAGGCTCAGGAAGTCATTTCGTGTTTTGTTCACCAAACATGCAAATTATAGTCCTTTGTCTGAAACGTTTCAAGCCGTTTTTTCGTTGTTTTGCCAAACCCTTTCACCTTCTCCCAAATGCGCCCCATCCGGGACGGCATGACCATCTCCCGCAAAGTCTCAAAGTTTCACGCGCGCGGGCATCTTTTATGTAGTTTTCCGCGAGTCAAAAAAAAGCTGTTCGGTTTCATGGACCGAACAGCCTTTGAATATTCCGTTTTACTTTTTCAGCAGCATCTCATGCATCTCATGAACGCGCTGCGCGATCTGCGGCTGAGTGAAATTGGTGCGACCCGTTGCCTGCATCGCAGCCAAACCGTGCGCATAGAGCATCACGTCTTCGCAGACGCGCTTGGCCTTTTCGCTGTCCAGCCCCTTTTCGCTCGCTTCGGCGGTAATCATCGGCTCGCGAGCCAGCTCGCTGCCAAAGCTCTGCATGCTGCCATCCTCGCGCAGGAACATGTGCGCAAACAGGCGCGGCTGCTCGGTCGCAAAACGCACATAGGCATTGCTGCTGCCTTCAAGCGCCGGGCAGTCCTTCGCTTCTTCGCTGACGGTCTGCTCGAAAACGTCGTGCGCCTTTTGATCCAGCGCGTTCTTCAAATCGTCCATGCCAGAGAAATAGCTGAAGATCGGCTGAGTCGAACAGTTAAGCGCTTTTGCAACAGAACGTGCGTTCACCGCAGCCATTCCTTCCTGGCAAAACATGGCAAACGATCTTTCCAGGATCATTTCCCTTGTAATTCTCTGTTTGGGAGGCATAAAATCCACTTCCTATCCTTAAATTGAAAGAATCTCGGATTATGGTAACATATTCTTTTCCTTTCGTCAACACCCTTTCATTTGCACAGTTGTTTATGTTTATATTTCTTTTTGCACACAAATATACGTGTACAAACATCTGTTTTTATTGATTCTTTTCGACATGATTCGAGCATTTCGTGTGTCATTTAAGTATGGAATACCGAAAAAATATTTTTTTGAGAAATAGAGAATTGTATCTTCTTCAATGGTTTATCGGGCAGTTTGTTCTTTTTCAAAGCAAAAGTTCGCGCTTTTTTCGGCGCATGATTGTATTTAGCAGGCGATTCTGCTATACTGATCATCAGTCTTTTAAGCGAGGTGCTTGGTTTTGCGCAATCACATTGTCCTTCTTTTGCTTCTGTTTTCCCTTCTGCCTGTCTGTGCATCAGCCGAATCCCTTTCGCTCGCCGAAATGGCCGCCGCCGAGGATGCAGCTTCCCTCTCTTCCGATTTAAGCGCGCCAGAGACCGTTCAAACGGTCTCAACAGCCGCACGTGAGGATTTTATCGACCGCATTCTTTCTCTCGCCCAGACGCTCTATACAAAGGCCAACGGTCAACCCCAGCGCGCGCAATACAGCGGCGACATCTACATCTGCAAAAACTACACGGTTCATCTTTTCCGCGAAACCTGCGGCGACTTCCGCATGGCCGAATACCCCGACGTACCGCTGATCATCCCAAACAACCAGAAGAAAGCGGACTGCGCTCCTTACGTCTACGGGGTGGAATGGCAGGATGTGCCCGCCAGCGAAGGCAATCCATTTTACGCTGCTGCAAGCTTCCGATACGATGATTCCCTTTCTAAAGAAGAAAACCGCGAAAAAGCCCGCGAATTTTTAAAGCAGGTCAAACGCGGCGACTATTTCCAAATGGCCGCAAACTATTATTACGGAATCGGCGCACACAGCATGCTTTTCATTGCGGATTATGACCCGGAAACGGACAGCGTGCATTGGGCTGATTCCAACATGAAAGGCAAAAGCGTAAACGGCATTCGCTATGCCTATGTGCAATACGACGCAGTGAAGGGGATCGACTGGTTTGTCGATGCGTTTTGCCGCAAGAAATACGGCGCAACGATTTATCGTCTGAGAGAAGATATTATGTATAAATGATTCTTTCCCGGTGCAAATTCCATGTCACGCCGCGCGCGTTTCGCGCCACGGTCTAAAATTGAGTAAGAAGTCTTCTTCATTAGAGAGACAGACGCTCACACCACTGTGCGAATCGGTCTGTACACGGTAATTCAACCTTATAATTGCAAGGACTCGCAATCGCTGAGGATATTAAAAAATCCCGCTATTGTGAGTCTTTCATTTATATGTTAAGCAGGGCTCCCGCTACGCGCCAGTGCAGGCACAAGAGATAAAGTGAGCGCGATAGGCAATCCTGTCTCCAAAAAAGAAGCAGTAATGGCGTATAAAAGTTGAGGGAGCATGTTCGGGAATCCGGCAACGTCCTACTCTCCCAGGTGATTTTGCCTGCCTGAATCCCGCAC
>ERZ809074.4584-NODE-4584-length-11249-cov-5.745667_pt1 | contig 11249 bp, 10 predicted proteins | sample MGYA00520795_ERZ809074 | MGnify/ENA primary metagenome ERZ809074 (study PRJEB31570, sample SAMEA3212989) | Homo sapiens | biome: human-gut; feature: human gut; material: fecal | place: Sweden | collected 2011 ...
ATGGAGGAGAGTTTGTTGTATTTACATTCCATATAATCCACCAAGAATTGCTGCACCAACACTTCCTCCAATCAGTCCTTCAATGCTCTTCTTAGGACTTAAGATTGGAGACATCTTATGTTTACCGATCAGCATTCCTGTACAATATGCTAAAGTATCATTTCCCCATGCAGCAAGGAATAATAATACAACAAACTCTCCTCCATTTTGTAATTCACGGATCTGATAAATAAAGGACATCATAACCCCTACATATACAAATCCAAAAAACGCTGCCATCATCTGATCTACTTTATATTTTGGAAAACGTACAACATAACATCCCAGTAAAAAAATTAAAAATAAAATAATGATAGCTGTTGTCCACTGTTCTAGATCAAAAAATAATGCAACATAATAAAGAATCGTTCCCGTATAACCGATCACAGCCAAGGATGATTTCTCAATATGATAAATTCTTAGAATCTCGCTGTATCCAATCAATGCAACGATCAATGTCATTGCAAATGTAACAACACCGCCCATATATAAACCAAATGCTGCGATCAGTACTAAGATGATTCCACTGATCAGTCTCTGCTTAAACATAAATTTATATTCCTCCAAATCTGCGATCACGTCCATTATAATACTCAATCGCCTTTATTAATTCTTTTTTATTAAAATCTGGCCATAGCACATCCGTAAAATAAAACTCTGTATATGCTAACTGCCATAACATAAAGTTTGATAATCTTTCTTCTCCACTCGTACGGATCATCAAATCTGGATCTGGTAGTTCTTTTGTATCCAGATATCCTTTAAATACTTCCTCTGTGATCGCATCTTTTGAAAGATTTCCATTCTCAAGATCTTCCGCCATATGTCTCATAGCACGAACCATCTCGTCACGACTTCCATAATTTAACGCAATTGTAAAATTAATTCCTGTATTATCTTTGGATGCCTTTTCAAGTTCAATGATCTTTTCCTGCAGATCTTCTGACAATCCTGTAATATCCCCGATCACTCTGACTTTCATATTATTTTTATTTGCACGCTTAATGCATGTTTTTAAATAATCACGAAGTAATTTCATCAGTGCATTCACTTCATCCTGAGGGCGCTTCCAGTTTTCTGTTGAAAATGCATATACCGTAAGATATTTAATTCCAAGATCATGTGCATCTTCGATAATCTGTTCTACCACTTTACTTCCTTGTCTGTGCCCCATATTTCTAGGCAGATGACGTTTCTTTGCCCATCTTCCATTTCCATCTAAGATAATCGCCACATGCTGTGGAATATTTAAATTCTCCATTCAGACCTCCTATATCTTATTATAAATCTGTTTCATGTTCACATGAAACAAAACAGGGCTGAGATTTCAACCCTGTTGATGATTCGATTAAACTGTCATGATTTCTTTTGATTTAGCTTCAACAGCTTCATCAATCTGTTTGATGTATTTATCTGTCATCTTCTGTACTTTATCTTCTTCATCTTTTGCCTGATCTTCATTTAATTCTCCGGCTTTATTCTGTTTCTTGACAAAGTCATTCGCATCACGACGGATATTTCTAACAGCTACTTTTGCTTCTTCTCCACGTTTCTTAACATCTTTTGCAAGTTCTTTTCTTCGCTCTTCTGTAAGATCTGGGAAGTTTAATCTGATTGCTTTACCGTCATTTGTTGGTGTGATTCCGATATCTGATACTAAGATTGCTTTTTCAATCTCTTTTAATAAGTTTGGCTCCCATGGCTGAATCATAATTGTTCTTGCCTCTGGCACAGAAACATTTCCAACCTGTGCTACTGGAGTTGCAACTCCATAATAATCAACTTTTACCTTGTCCAATACGTGTGGATTCGCACGTCCTGCACGGATTGACATAAAGTCATTCGTCATACTGTCTAAAGATTTCTGCATCTTGTCTTCAAATTGTTTTAACATGTTTCTTTCGTCCTCCTAATTTATCAAACGGTTACATAAGTTCCGTTGAATTTACCTTTCATTAAATTCTCAATACTGTTTTCTTCATTTAATCCAAATACAGCTAATGGCATCTTATTCTCAAGACACATAATAGTTGCTGTCAGATCGATAACTCCTAATTTCTGATCTAGTACTTCTTCCATTGTGATACTATCGTATTTCACTGCATCCTTATTCACTGCAGGGTCACTATCATAGACACCATCAATAGATTTTGCTAACAAAATAGCATCTGCTTCAATCTCAATCGCACGAAGTGCTGTTGCTGTATCTGTTGAAAAATAAGGATGCCCTGTTCCTCCCGCAAAAAATACAACTTTACCTTCATTCAAAGCTTTCACTGCTTTGTCTTTTGAGAATAACTCTGTAAATGCTCCACACACAAATGGCGTATATACTTCTGTCTCCATTCCAGCAGTTCTGAATGCATCTGATACATAAATACAATTCATGACTGTTGCAAGCATTCCAATCTGGTCAGCTTTTGTACGTTCCATACTTTCGCTTGTGCGGCCTCTCCAAAAATTTCCTCCTCCGATAACAATTGCTACCTGAAGTCCTTCATCTACCAATGTCTTTACCTGGCGTGCTGCATCTGCACAAGTTGCCTCGTCAAATCCTGTCTTCTTATCCCCGGCAAGTGCTTCACCGCTTAATTTTAAAAGTACACGTTTCATATCTTTTAAATCTTTCATTGATCTACCTCTTTTGTTCTTTCTTTGCCAAATCACTATGTGAAATTATATCATATCATCAAGAAAAGAACAACTATAAAAAGAAGGACCTCTTCCAAGATAGAAAAGATCCTTTTACATTTGTTGATTTTTTATATTTTCTTAAGTTGTTGCCATCTCTTTCATATTCGTACGAAAAAGATCTTCAACCTCATTCTTTGAAAGTTTAAGTACATAGGAAATCTCTGAAAATAAAATATTCTCTGCTATTTTTAAATAACGTTCATCTGTCGATGGGAAATTCTTTCCACTCAAAAGTCTGGATCTCTTGCGTTTCAAAAGTGACTTTACAAGTCTTAAAATTTCTCTAAAATCACAGCCTCTGACACACTGTTTATAATTATCTTCTCTGAATTTTTCTTTCGTAATCTCAAAATCTTCCAATTCATTAAATTCATTGAGATAAGATTTGATCTCATTTGAAGATAATAACTTGCGCATCTTTGTCTTCTTATTATCAACCGGAGTAAATATCTCACGATCTTCCTTATGATATGGTCTTAAAATATAATACAGTTTATCGCCTGGCACTCCATCCATATCCATGGTTGTCACTTTTTCAACTTTGCAAACACCTGTGCTTCCATAAACAATATACTCGCCTTGTTCAAACATTCATCTCATCCTTTCTATCTATTTGGCAAGTTTTCATAATATCTAAACAAATTCCTATATTCCTATTTTAGCACAAGGTTTTTCAAATTTCTAATAATTTTTTCTACATTATCCAATTTAATCCAATTTTTGAATAGCATCTACAACTTTTTGATATTCTTTCTCAATTTCGTCAATCACTGGCAATACAGTTTCCTTTTCTCCTGCACGGATCATATCTACTGCCTTTGCACTTTTTTGCTGTAACTGTGTAAATTCAAGATTGCTTGCGATTCCCTTCATCGTATGAGTTGCTCTTAAAATCTCATCATAATCCATCTTCTCAACAGATTCTTTAATCTGTTTATATGTTGGATCCTCCAAAAATTTGCGAACAAATTTCTCGACCAGTTTTTGATTCCCCATCATACGACTACTTACATTTTCATAGTTTTCATCAATACTATCATAAAATTCCTGAATATTCATAACCTTTCTCCTCCTTATCAAATATATCTCCTAGTTTTATAATCCCCATGATTATATCATATTTTACATAATTCAACAAATCAACTTCTGTCTTTATACACCAGAAGTTTTTCCAACATTATAACTCTTTCCTCGATAATTTTTATCTTCTGTCTGTGTATAATGATGGCTTCTTCTATGATCACGTTCTTCATTTTCTTCAAGAATTTCCTGTTTCGCATTCATAACTAGCATCTGAAGCCTGTTTTCAATATTCGCAAAACTTACATCCGGATCATAATCCAGTGGAAGAATCTGTGCATTTGGATACATTTCTTTTAATTTTTTTGAAATTCCTCTTCCGACAACGTGATTTGGAAGACATCCAAACGGTTGTAAGATCAAGAAATATCTACATCCATGTTCTGCATGATGAATGATCTCTCCTGGAATCAAAACGCCTTCTCCCGCATCAAATGTATGATGAATCACCGGATCACTTGCTTTTACCAGTTCATCCATGCGAATTGCCGGCTTATACAATGGATGATTCTTTGCAATCGAATCTGTCAGACTATGTGCAAGATCAAAGAAAGTATCCGCTGTCCTAAACCATATTTTCTGATCGATTGGTTTATTTAAGTGATATTCTTTTATCTGAGCATCCTGATAAAAATATGTTTTTCTGATTACATCCGTCATTCTTGCTTCAATAATCTCAAATCCATTATCTTCCAGATACCTTTCAATGTCATGATTGGCACCTGGATGAAAATTCAAAAGATATTCTCCCACGATCAGAATCTGCGGTTTCAGGTTTGATCTGTCATAAGATATATTCTTCATAATATTGATTGCTTCTTTAAATCCTTTTCTTGCCCCACGGACACCAGATTTCTCAAGTCCCTCGATCACACAGTCTAACGCTTTATCAAATGCTTTATCTGCACTTCCTTTGACCGTCTCATAAGGACGAATCTTTCGCAGTAATTCTTCCAGCACATCGATCATCGGCAGCGCAAATGCAATTTTTACAGAGGATGCAAGATTTAACTTAAATCCTGGATGCATGTTATGAGAATCCACATCGTCATTTGTGAGAATCGGAACATTTTCATATCCTGCATCATCCAATGCTTTTCTAAGTAATGCTCCGTAATGTGTCAAACGGCAGTCACCCACATATTTTGCCATGACAACTGCAACATCTTTTCCATTATACTTTCCACTTTCAAGTGCTGCTAATGCTTCCCCGATTACAACCTGTGCCGGGAAACAAATATCATTATGTACATATCGTTTTCCCAGGCGGATTGCATCTTCTCGCCCGATATCCAATGATACTGCTCGAATTCCCTGACCTTTTAATGCAGCCGTCATAATTCGGCAAAATGCATGAGATGTATTTGGTACTAATGCAATCTTTTCTTTTTTATCCTGTTTTGTAAATTTGACTGCATATGGCTCCTGTAATTCATGTACATTAAGTTTCTTTTGTTTCTCTCTTCCCATCTTGACAGTTTCCAAAAACGAACGGACACGAATTCCGAGTGGTCCCTGATTATCACTTTCATCTACTTTCAATATCAGTGGTGTCTTGCCAGAAATCTCTTTCATCATTCTTGTGATCTCATCGGATAAATAAGCGTCATGTCCGCAACCAAAACTTACAAGCTGTACATACTCAAGATGTTCACTTTGTGCTGCAAGGATCGCAGATGACAGCATTCTTGCATGATAGTTATTTACTATATCAATGCGGCTTTTAGACAGTTGTGTTTTGTTCACTTCTGGCAGTGAATCTGCAGTTAATACTGCAATTCCTGCCTTTATAAACATTTTAGAAAGATCATGGTTTACCAATGTATCATTCTGGTATGGACGTGAAGCCAAAACAACTGCAAAGCTGTCTTTTTCTTCTACATCATCTAAGATTTCCTGTCCACGTTTCTTTAGCTGTTCATCAAAAGATTTCTGTGCAAGATCTCCTGCCCTCATTGCTTCAAGCACTTCTTCTTTTGAAATATGATATTCATCCTGCATATATGCAAGCAGCTGACGCTGTCTGTCTTTCTTCGTATGCCAGTGGAATAATGGTGCATCAAATGGAACATTCCATTTATCCTGTGGATTATCGGAGTTTCTGATAACAATTGGATATCCTTTCACAACAGCACACATAGATTCACTTGTTTTTTCTGTATTCTCTGGTGGTACTGTTGTGATCGATGGCATAAAGATTCTGTCTACATGATATTTTTTCACTAGATTTCTAAGATGGCCATGAACTAACTTAGCTGGGAAACATACGGTATCTGAAGTTACTGCTGATAATCCACTTTCATAAATCTCTCTTGTACTTTCATCGGATAACTGCACATTGTATCCCAAAGTTTTGAAAAATGTAGTCCAAAATGGCATCGTATCCCAATAGGAAAGCACTCTTGGAATTCCAATCGTAATATTCCTCTCCTTCTTTGGCGTTGGGTATGGATATTCTTTAAATAATAATTGCTTACGTTCTTCAAATAAATCTGGAACACTTTTATTTTTCTTAATGGTTTCTTTTAGTTTTTTAGATACTTCCGTATTCTTTGGATCACCGATGATCTCACCTTTTTCACAACGATTGTTTGTTACCCATGAATTTCCATTTGAGAACTGTACGATCGTTCTCTGGCAATGGTTAGTACAGAACGGACAAGGTGCATTTGCCTCCTGTGTATATGAAAATGTATCAAGATTTGTAAGATCCCATGCTTTCACACTTTCCGGATCTTTTTCATACTGTTCCTTAGCAATCAGTCCTACACCAATAGCTCCCATGATTCCAGGGTATGGTGCTCTTACCACTTCACGTCCTACATATTCTTCCATTGCACGTAAGACTGCATCATTTTCAAAAGTTCCACCCTGTACAACAATCTTCTTTCCTAAAGAATCAAGATTTGATACACGGATTACCTTTGTAAATACATTTTGAATGATAGATCGACATAATCCAGCCATGATATCTTCTGGATTCTTTCCGTTTCTCTGTTCCGTAATGATACTACTATTCATAAATACCGTACAACGGCTTCCTAAAACAGCTGGATTTTTTGATGCAAATGCTTTGTCTGCGATTTCTTTTGTTTGAATATGTAAAGATGAAGCAAAGTTTTCAAGGAAGGATCCACATCCGGAAGAACATGCTTCATTTAGCAGGATATTTGTAATAACTCCATCTTCCAGCCAGATTGCCTTCATATCCTGTCCGCCAATATCCAGAATAAAAGAGGCATCTTTTACATATTTCTCAGAAGCTCTTGTATGGGCAACTGTTTCTACTGTGTGGCATGGAATTTCAAACGCTTTGGAAAACAGCATTTCCCCATATCCTGTTGTTCCAGCGGAAAGGATCTCAAGTTTCGCTCCTACATCTTCATATCGTTTTCTTAAACAAATCAGTGCATCTTTAGCAACTTTTAGTGGATCTCCTTCATTCGGTGCATAAAAAGAATCAAGAATTTCTTCCTGTTCATCAAGCAATACAAACTTGGTTGTTGTACTTCCAGCATCAATTCCAAGGAAACATCTTACTGTTTCACCTTTTTTAGGCCGCTTCCATGTTACCTTTTTCTTCTGATGTGCTTTTTTAAATTTTTCTTTTTCTTCTTTGGACGCAAAAAACGGTACCGCAGCTTCTCCTGATATGTGTGCATTATTTCTCTGTGCACTTTCTAAAGTTTCTAAAAGTTTATCAACATCTTTTGCCTTACTGTCTGAGAACATCTTCTCCAAAGACAGCGCTGCTCCATATGCGATCATTAATTCTGAATGCTCTGGACAAAGGATTTCCTCTTTCTTAAGTTCCAGACGTTCTGCAAACACTTTTACCAATGTCGGATGGAAAGTTAATGGTCCACCTTCAAATGCCACAGGTTTTTTGATCTCCAGACCTTGTGCAAGTCCTCCCATCGTCTGCTTTGCGATTGCATGAAATGCTGACAATGCAAGATCTTCCTTGGCTGCACCCTGATTTAACAGTGGCTGAATATCTGTTTTTGCGTAAACACCACATCTTCCTGAAATATCATAAAGATGTGTTCCTTTTTGCGCTAATTCATTAAAATGTTCCACTGGAACTTTTAATACAGATGCAATCTCATCAATAAATGCTCCCGTTCCACCTGCACAGCTTCCATTCATTCGCATATCTGCAACACTCTGTGGCTGTCCATTTTCAGAATCTTTAAAAAAGATCATCTTCGCATCCTGTCCACCTAATTCGATTGCCGTTCCTACTTTCTGAAATTTATCCTGCAAAGCAATCGCATTCGCAGCAACTTCCTGTACAAATGGTACTTTTAAAATAGAAGAAACTGGTTTTGCTCCAGAACCTGTCAGACACAATCTGATCTTTTTTTGTTTTATATGACTGCAAAACTCTTTAATACTTTTGATCACACTAGCAATCTGATTTGCATGATGTCTTGCATAATCAGAAAATAACAGCTGATGATCATGATCAGCATCAAGCGCTACTATTTTCGTTGTCGTAGACCCAACGTCGATTCCAACTAGTATATTCTGTTCGTTTGGTTTTGTTATCTCTTTATTCATCATTCGTTATCATCTTATCTCCTTCTTTTGAGCTTTACATTTTATCATAACGCAAAATTTCAAAAAATGTAAGATAAAATTCGTTTTTAGCACTTTCTTCACAATCAAACGTTGAGCTTTTTCTTCCGATTTTCCCAGTCAGGAAGGTATAAAGCCATAAAATAATAAAATCTCTCATTATGACTTGGCTCTAGCAAATGACATAATTCATGAACTAACACATACTCTATACATTCTTCTGGTTTTGCTGCCAACTGAAGATTTATTCGAATCTTTTTACTGTGAATGCTGCAGCTTCCCCATCTGGTTTTCATATTCCGGATCATAAAACCAGTGCAATGAACTCCCATTACAGGTTCCCATTTCATTGCATATTCTATAATCTTATTTTCCAGCCACTTTCGCTGTTCTATCGAAATCTCCTTTTGTTGAAATGTTTTTTGATTCTTCATTTTTTCATGATTTTTCAAAATCCATTGTTCTTTCTTCTTAAGGAATCGAAAAACCTCTTCATCAGAGATTCTCATCGGTACAGTGACAAGAACATCTCCCTTCGGAGGTTTGATATAAATATTCATATTTTTAATTTTTCTACGCTGAATCTCAATCTTTATGTTTCCCATCTGTGTTATCATTTCCTATGTCTTCCTTTTTGTATGATCATTTTAATCAGCAAATAAATAACAATAACTAATCCCGTAATAAAACCAGCCACACTAATATATGGCATTCCATCAATTCTTGGAGTAACATCACTTAAACATAGTAAAGCAGAGCTAAACCATAGCGCCATAACGATCAATGTAAGAATCAAATGATCCATTCCTTTTTTCATATCACGTCTTACTTCATCCATCTGTGATGACTCAAGATTAATCCTTACTTGTCCATTCTTCGTGATATTCAATAGATTTGATATCTGTGCTGGAATCTCCAAAGATTTTTTAGATGATCCATAAATATCTCTTAATGCGTGTTTTACTTCTCTCTTAGGATCAATCTCATTTATCATGTTCGCAGACATATATGATGTCAAAATCTTGATCATATTTACTTGTGGTGAACAAAGTTTTAAGGTTCCTTCCATCGTTACCATACTTCTTGCTAATAACGTAATGTCTGAATCGATTGCTATCTTATGTTTCTTCAGCAAGTCCAGTGCATCTTCCATCAACTCGCCAAGATCCATGGTTCCAAAATCCATGTTCATGTACTTGCCGACCATATCATCAAGATCTGTATATAAACTAGCATGATCTATCTTCTGTGTTGCTTTGCCAAATGATAAAAATGCATTCTTAAGCTCATAGATGTCATTCTTTAAGATCGCTGTAATCGCACGTTTCATGATTGCACGATAATGTTCTGATAAGTTTCCTGCCATTCCAAGATCAAGCCATACGATCTGCCCTTCACTGATCCATAGATTCCCTGGATGTGGATCTGCATGAAAAAATCCATCTGAAAGAATCTGCTTGCAATAGTTCTGCGCTGTTTTCTGTCCGATTTCATAACGATCATATCCTTCTTCGTCCAATTCTTTAATATGATCGATCTGTATTCCATCTATATAACTCATAACAAGAAGATGACGATTCGAATATTCTTTATATACTTTCGGGCAGGTTACATATCTGACATCTTCCTGATTCTTATAAAATCGTTCTAGATGCTGTGCTTCCTTAATAAAGTCCATCTCTTCCTTGGAAGTCTCCCAAAGTTCATCGATCACTTTCCTAAAGTCAATGAGATCTCCTGTTCCTGTTGCAAAATTTAAAAATCCAGAGGCCTTCTTAAGTAATGTAAGATCTTCTTCCATTATCTGCTTGATATTTGGCCTCTGAATCTTTAATACAACTTTCTTTTTATCTTTCAACACAGCTTTATGAACCTGTGCAATTGATGCACATCCGATTGGTTCTTTGTTAATCTTCTGAAAAATCTCATTTGGTTCTTTATGAAGTTCTTTCTTAAGAATCCCCCATACAGTATTAAAATCCATTGGCTTTACATCCGTGCGAAGTCTTGCAAGTTCTTTACAGTAACGCTCTGGCAGTATATCTGAACGCATTGACATAATCTGTCCAAGCTTTACATACGTCGGCCCAAGATCTTCTAAAATTCCACATAATTTAACTGGATCAATCCCTTGTGTCACTTTATGTTCTTTTAATACATGAAGAATCTCCTTTAGTCTCCCTGTTTCCTGTTTCATAAAAACCTCTTTTTAATCATTCCAGATCTTCTGCTGCTTCTGAATTGATTGATTCTTCCCCAAAATCCATTGTTTCAGATTCTTCACTTTCCATTTCCTGTTTTTCTTCCTGAAGTGCTTCTGCCTTTGCAATTCGTTCTTTTAACAACTCAAGATCTTCTGCTGACATCTCATCAACGCATTCAAACGCATCATCGTATTTTTTTGTGACTTCTACAGAAACATGTTCTTTTACTTTCTTTTTTGCATTATGCTTAAGTTCCTGATTCAGAACTTTTCCCTGCTTTACGGTCTGTTCGCCTTTTTCGATCATTTTCTCAACGATGTCTTTTGTAACTTCAGCCGTTGTAGCCGCTGCACCTACACTTGCCAAAAATGCCTTTTTAATTCCATTTGTCAAATCCATAACGTCATCATCCTTTCTTAAAAAATATAATCATTTGTTATATTTATTTTACCACTACAAATCTTCAAGAACAACCGTAAATGGACCATCATTTATCAAAGAAACTTCCATATGTGCCCCAAATACTCCTGTCTGCACGATATCTATTTCTTTTTTACATTCACCAATGATATATTCATATAACTGCTCCGCTTTTTGAGGATTTCCAGCTTGTGTAAAACTAGGACGGTTTCCTTTATTACAATTTGCATA
>ERZ809074.4586-NODE-4586-length-11247-cov-4.906272_pt1 | contig 11247 bp, 13 predicted proteins | sample MGYA00520795_ERZ809074 | MGnify/ENA primary metagenome ERZ809074 (study PRJEB31570, sample SAMEA3212989) | Homo sapiens | biome: human-gut; feature: human gut; material: fecal | place: Sweden | collected 2011 ...
GCCCCCAGCCGAGGCGGCTTTCCATTTTACGAAACAGCCAAGCGGCTCCGAGCGTTTCTTCGTCCGTGTTGAGATTATGCACGGTCTCTTTGCCGTCGGCATCGACAACGGTGAGCGTGTAGGCTTTAGCGCCTGCGGTGCCCTTCGGCGCCGTGACCTGCCAGATGACAACGCCTGTGACGACGAGAACAACGAACACGATGGCCGCAATAATGAGCGGCTTCCGGTTTTTGGCTTTGGTTGACATAATTTTTTTGCCTCTTTCTTGTTTTTATCCCCAAACAGGTGAATTTACTCGGCTGTATTTTCCACTTTTTCTGCCTGCTCTGTGGAAACTCTTTCGGGCGTTTCCGGCTCGCCGTTCCAGCGGGCGATAATGGCTTTTGTCTTGATGCCCTCTGCGGTGAACATCACTTCGTGCTCGGACTGAATGTTGCCCGGCGCGTCTTCGCTGTGCAGGTCGCCCGTTTTGCAGAGAATTTCAAAACCGGCTTCCGCTAAATAGCGCTGCGTTGCAAGGTACAGGTCGGTGTTGTCGGTTTTGAACCACAGCTCGCCGCCGGGTGCGAGCACCTTTTTGTAGGTGTTCAGCTGGCGGGTGTGGGTCAGGCGGCGCTTGTGGTCGCCGGCTTTCTGCCACGGGTTGCAGAAGTTTACATAAATTCGTGCAGCTTTTTCATTGGACGCAAAAAGCGTATCGAGCTTTTCAATGTTATACGAAAGCAGATTTACGTTTTCCACGGGCTCCTCGCCGAATTCCGCTTCAATGTTGCGGCGGGCGACGCCCAAAATATCTTCACTGATGTCGATGCCGATGAAATTTACGTCTTTTTCTCGGTGCGCAAGCTTTGCCAAAAACGTGCATTTGCCGCAGCCGAGGTCTAAATGGATGGGCTGCTGCTTTTTAAAGCGCTCGCCCCATGTTCCGGCGGCGGTTTTCGGCTCGCGCACATAAAAAGGGCACGCGGCAAGCTCCGGACGCGCCCACTTTTTCTTTCGGATCCTCAAAATTTTATCCTCATTTCTTTTCCGTTATTTTCGCTCTGCCTATTTTAACGCAGAAATGAAAAGTGTGCAAGTGCGATTCGGATTTTTCCCCGTTTTGCGCGCTTTTTTCTTCTTTTTCCATTGAAAGGCATCGGGCATTTTGCTATAATAAGAAAAAGCGCAAACTTAGACTTACATATCACTTTATATGTCAAGGAGGAAAACGTGATGGACGAATTAAAAATGCAAAACGGTGCTTTAATTTTGGAGGGCGGCTCTCTGCGCTCGCTCTTTACCTCCGGCGTTTTGGACGTCTTCATGGAGCACAACTTATATTTCTCCGATGTGACCGGTGTGTCCGCAGGCTCTTTGACCGGCGTGAACTACGTTTCCCGCCAGCCGGGGCGTTCCGCAAAGCTTAACATCGACTACGTGAACGACAAGCGATATCTTGGCGTAAATAATCTCATCTTGCACCACGAGATCTTTAACTTTGACTTTTTGTTTAACGATTTGTCACACAGCATTCTGCCGATGGATTTTGACACGTTTTATAAATCGCCGCAGCGTTTTACCGCCGTGGCGACGAACCTAAGAACCGGCGAGGCGGAATACTTTGAAAAAAGTTCTTGTTCGGATATTTTGGCGGCTATTCGCGCCAGCAGCAGTATGCCGATGCTCTCGAAAGCCGTGAAGATGAACGGCGAGCTGTACCTGGACGGCGGCTGTGCCATGGCGATTCCGTACCAAAAGGCCGTCGATGACGGCTTTGAGAAGATCGTGCTGGTCTTAACGCGCCAGCAGGGCTACCGCAAGCTTTACACAAAGCCCTCTATGCTGCATTTGTATGCGAAGTATTTCCGGCATTTCCCGAAGTTTTTGAGTGCGCTGTACGCCGTTCCGACGCGCTACGACGCCCAGCAAAGGGAGATCGACCGCTTAGAGAAAGAAGGCCGCATTTTCGTTATCCGCCCGCAAGGACCCGTGAACGTTTCGCACACGGAAAAGGACACGGCGAAATTAAAAGCGCTGTACGAGGAAGGCCGTCAGGAAGCCGAGCGCCGCATGGACGCACTGAAACGGTATTTGGAGGCGTAATTTGCAAAAGGCGCCGTCAAATTGACGATTGTAAAAGATTAAGCAAAGCCCGCAGATTTTTTAAATCTGCGGGCTTTAACGAAAAAGGACTCTGCAATTTGCAAAGTCCTTTCGTTTGGTCGAGGTGACAGGATTCGAACCTGCGGCATCTTGGTCCCAAACCAAGCGCGCTACCATCTGCGCTACACCTCGGTGTTCTGTTTTAAAAGCGGGCGTGTCCCATAAAACTTATTATACCCCAGAGGAGGAGAAAATGTCAAGTGTCGGCGCGTGCAAAAACGCGTTGGCAAACCCGGCGCGGTATGGTACAGTAAACGCGCAGACACGCAATTCGACCATTCGCGCGCGTCTGCCGGATCAACCGAAAAATAATGACGGATGCGAAATCTTCCGCATGAATGGCAAAGCTGCCGAACCGCGCGTTCGGGGGCTTATGCTGCTCGTGCCGGAAGATTTTTTTGTCTTCCGGCGGGCCGATTTCCGCCGATGACATCGACGTCCTGCTTCCGGAAACGTGGTTTTCCGAGCAGTGGAGCGCGTTTCAAACCCTGCTGCAAGCGGAGAATTAGCGCCTGATCGACGCGCACGAGCACACATTTGAAAAACGTGGCGTGCACTGCTCCTTTGCCGCGTTAGAGGAGCTCGAGACCTTCGCCGGAGTTCCGATTCCAGAAATCAAAACCCGCGCGTAAACCGCGAGCTTTTGAACGCACTGGAGCAATTAAGCGAAGAAGATCTCGCTTTGACCTTGATGAACGTAAAAAGATTACTGAAAAAATAGGCGGTCATGGTTTAAGCTTCACCACAACCACCCCGCCGCGCTGTTCTGCGGTGCAAAAGCCGCTTTGCGCTAAGACCTCGTTTATCGGCACAAAGCCGTTTAAAATCGGCGTGCCGCACGGAATGCGGTGCATTTTTCCGCCGAGCACAATGTGCAGCGTGTCTTCGAGCAGCTCGCACCCGCCGCCGAGCAGGGTGAGGAGCGGCAAAAGGCGCACGCAGCCGTTTTGCAGCACGGGTTCGTCAAACAGCATCGGGATGCCGCCGATCTCGGCCTTGAACGGGTTGTTCGCGAACAGCAAAACGGTCTTAGCTTGCAGGCGGTTTTCGAGGGTCTGCACATTTTGAAACAGCGCGGGGCTTTGCGCTACTTCGTCCCAGCGGTGCAGTTCGCGAAAGGGAAGATCATCTGGCGGCGTAAACGTGTTCGGCGTCGTTTTGCGGTGCAGGCCGAATGTGAAATCGACCTGGTGCCATGTGCCGTTCGGTGCCCATACCGCGTTCCACGCGTGCGGGCCCCAATCCGTACCGGAGTAGCCTTCGCCGCAAACGTACCGCGCCAAAATGCCAAGGTGCGGCAAAATCACCATGGAAAGCGCGGCGATTGCCTGGCACACGCCCTGCCGTGTCTGCAAGAGCCCCACAGCGGCGTGGTCGCGCGTAGCACCGGTCTTTTTGTAGACGAAAAAGCGTTTCAGCCAGCTTTGATAAGCCGCAATCACCTGAAAGAAGTCGGTGTTTTCCGGCAGACCGCGCTTTATGCTCTCCGCAATATCCGCCGCAACGCACCGCAGGTCGTTCACCTCTTTGCCGGTGCTCATGTACCGCGCGTTAACCGTCACGGTCAGCGTTCGCTTTGCAAAGTCGTGCACGTAGCGCGTGTTTGTTTTCAGCATTTGCGCACACGGAAACGATGAAAGCGTCATGCAGCTTTTCACGGCTTTTTTGGCGCTTTCCATGGGCTCTGCACCAAAAAGCGAAGCAGGGCAGTTCAGTGAAAAATCACGCAGAAGCGCGTTTTCCGCCATCATCATGGCAGAAAGAAAGCCGTCTGCGGATTTTGGAAAGAATTTCATGCGTCTCCCTCCGTTTTCAGCATGTCAAGGCGGTCTAAAAGGTCAAGCTTTGCGGTGATGTGCTTTTTGAGCGCGCGGGGCGATAAAATCTCTCCTGTCAGCCAAACGCCTTTCAGCGTCTCTTCGCGGCTTTCGAGCGCCCAGCGGATGAACTCCGCCGTGTCAATCCCCATAGGCTCAAAGTTCAGCGCGCCCGGGGAGAGAAAAAGCATCTCGCCGCGCTTTGCAATCGCAGTATTGATGCGGGAGACGGCGAAAAGGCCGCCGTCTCCAAGGTCACCGAGGAAAAGCAACTCAGAAAACGGCTTGTTGTCTTTTGTGTTGCGGGCGAAAAGCTGCCCGCCGCCGTAAAGATGCAGCAGGCCGCCTGCACAGGAGACCGTTTCGCAGTGGCAAACAAGGATGCCGAGCATGGAATCCGGCAGAATGCGAAACGCTTCTGCGGCGTTATGGCCCGCGCCGTATTCTGCCGCCGAAACGGTAAGAAATGCGCGGCTTTCTCTTAAAAGGTCTGTGAAAATCTTAGTGTTCGGGGTCATAGTTTTCTCCTTATATCACGCGCACGCGCACTTTTGCGCCGTCGGGCAGGCCGCGCATCTGCCAGCCCATGTAAGAGCCTGCGCCGCGGTTATCCGTGCCCGCAACGTACATCACGTGCGCATCTGCGCCGCCCTCTTTAAAGCACGCACAGGGGTATTCGTCGCGGTCCCAGATGCGGCTCGCCTTGATCGGCGCAAGGGAGGCCTTTCTGCGCTCTGCCGCGCCGCCGCGGTCCAGCGTCAGTATATCCGGAAAGCCGATGTCCTGCGCCACGCGGATGTGCTCGGCGGTCTCGGGGTATAGTGCGCTGTCCACAATGCAGACGAAAACGGGCGCGTCACCGTGGTTTGAAACCGTTATGCTGCCGGGGTCGGGTGAAAGTGCAATGCGGTTCAGCTTTTTCAGATAAACGCCGCAGCGGTGCAGAGCATCGCTTACGTGCGTTTCGGATTGACGGCTTTCCTGTGCCCATGCGGCGGAAAGTGCACCGCCGGCTAAAATGCAGCGCTCGTTTAGGGCCTCCAAGGCGTCCAGTTTGGCGCGCAGGCGGGCGGCCTCCGGGTTTTCTGCCGTATTGCCGGTTTCTTCGTCCGTATAGGAAGTAGCTTCTGCGTCTGCAAGCGCACGGCGGCACTGCTCGTTTTCCAGCGCCACGCGTGCCAACACGGAGCTTAGCGCAAACGATACGCGGGCGGTCACATCGGCGCGGTCGCGTTCAAAGGCCGCAAGCGTATCCATGGCGCTGTCCACCGCGCAGAGTAATACGTTTACGTCGCTCATATCACAAAGCGCGCAGCTTTGCGGCCAGCACGGAAATATACTGCACCGCGTCGTTCAGCGCAAGCAGCTGTGCGCGGGCTTCACCGGCATACAGCTCTACGCGCTCGTGCAAGAGGTCGTACTGCGGGTCGTGCCAGTTTGTTTCCTGTGCCGCGCAGCTCACCGTAAGCGCATTATAAAACGATTCCAGCTCCGCGCTGCGTGCCGCAAGCTCCATGCCGAATTTTTCAAGGGAATCAATGTCGTGTACCACAACGCTTCCGTTTGCCATAACGATGCCTTCTTTCAAGAATAAATGTCGGTGTCTATGTGTGCAAGTTCGTGCTCTGTGCCGAAGATGAACGCGTAAATGTCCTGCTCGGTCTCCTGCATACGGCGGCAGAGCTGCCAAAGCGGCAAAAGACAGTCTTTTTCGATTTCCGCGTATTTGCGGTCGTCCCAGTCGTCCTTTATGCGCTCAAGCTGCCGCAGGTAAGCCGTGAGCGCGTCCGTGTCCGTCATGCTTCACCCGCCGGGCGAATGGAGCGGCTGATGTACAGCGGGTACGGGAAGATCTTCGCGTTTTCACCGCCAATTTCCGAGCGGTTTGTGTTGCAGATGAGCGTGTACGGTGTGTAGTCGTTCAAAACGCGCGGGGTATAGGCTTCGCTTTCAAGGTTCAAAAGGTCAAGCGCGAATTTCACGCCGACCAGTGTCACAAAGCCGATGTCCGTAGAGGTGCCGGGCTCAAAATGGAGGCGTTCGCGGGCATCTGCTTCGCCAAAATAATCGCCGTGCGTGTCGCGCGCCGGGGCGTCCTTTAAAAGCGCGGAGAAGGTCTCGCCGTAGGTTTTCATGCCGCGGTTTGGGATGTGGTAGAACACCTCGCCCGCGTGGGCGCGTGCCCAGCAGCCTACGGCAATAAACGGCATGCCGAGTGTGTTGGAGAGCGCATTTGCAAGCGCATTCGCGCTTCTGTCATCCGCCGTCGCAAAGACAATGCCGTTCTTGCCGAGATTTTCAAAGAGAGAAAGCGGCACGTTTTCCAGCTTGCCGCGGAAAGCCGTCACTTCGGCTGCGGGGTCAATGTTCAGAATATCCTCGCGCAGAAGGTCAGCCTTAAATCGGCCGAGGTCGCGCATACCGTGCGTGTGGCGGCAGATGTTGTGCGGCTTTAAAATGTCGTCGTCGATGAGCAGAAATCTGCCTACACCGGCGCGGGCCAGTTCCAAAGCGGCGCGTGCGCCCACAGAGCCGCAGCCGATGATGACGGCGAACTTTTTCAGCATCTCGGCAGATTCAAACAGGCCCGTGTTGCGACTGAAAAGGTCGTGGATGAGCGTAAAGCTGTCCACCGTCAGCGTGCTTTTCGCTTCGTCGCAACGGTTGAAAAGCCAGCCGCTGTCCTTATAGGTGCCAAAGTAATCGTAGCCCGTCAGCACCACGTTTTCACTCAAAAGTGCCGTGTATGCAGTACCCGATACGATCAAACCGCGGGTGGTGTGGTCGGGATTTTTGAACGTATCGGCATAGGTCTCATCGGTAGCCAGAAGGTAGTAGTAGCCGGTGTCTGCACTGCCCGCGCCGGTCACTTCACCCACATAATCATTGCCGGGCAAAGCCGTGTCGGAAAGTCCCAGCACGCCCACGTGCTCCTTTGCCGTATCCGTCTGCTCCTCGCGCAGGCTCTCGCCGAGCTGCACGGTGCCGTACGTGCGCGGGTCAAACGCGTTTAGCAAACGAAACGCCTCGTCAAAGTCGCCGGACTGTAAGTCAACGTCCTCCTTTTCCGTATTTTCCGGCAGGCGCTCGAAAAGTGCGTTTAAAAGTGACACGGTTCTGTCGTGTTCGGATAGGTCAGCCGGAATTTGTCTGATAAGCTCACGGCGTGTGATGATGATTTTTTCCACAGTTAAGCCTCCTCGGGGTCAAAAATTTCAGCTTGCAGGCGGTCTTTGTTCTTTAAAAGCGCCTCGGGTGTTGTCAGCTCCAAAAAGCCGATACCCGCAAAGTATTTGTCGCCGACCATGACCGGCACGGTGCGATATTCGCCGTTTTTACTGAGGTAATAGCATGTCAGGCGCGCAGTGGGGTCGAGATTGACGAGCATCGAAACCGCACCGTTTCCGATGACCTCGGCAAAGCTGTGATTTGTGCGGTCGTCGTCGCTTGAAAACGTGTCGAGCGAGCCGGGGTGGCGGTGCCAAAGCCCCAAAAGGCACAGCCCGTGCTGATATAAGCGCGAAAGCACCGGGTAAATGTGGTTGTGGTAGTTATTATCCATCTCGTGGTGAGCGTGCGTGTGAAGGGTGTAAACGCCGGGGTCACTCGCTTCCGCCACATACCACACGCCGTTTTTCACGTTGCCGAAGAAAATGCCGCCCGTCTCCAACGGGTCGCGGGAATACACCTCGCTCAGAACAGAGAGATACGCGCGGTTTGAAAGCACTACGCCGCGGCAGTCGGCAGCTTTGTCGGATTCAAACGGGTGGTCGGCGCGCTTTAACGCCTTGCGCTGCGCCTTCAAAAGCTTTTTGCGCTTTTTGTTTTTCTTGCCGGAAAGCACCGGCGGGGTCGAAAAGAGTTTCATAAAAAAGCCTCCGTTAAATCTTCCCATGCGCCTGAAAATCCTTCCATGCTTCCGGCTTGCGGATGGCAAGCTCAAACACCATCAGCCAGCGGTAGGCAAAGCGGAAGGAGGTCACGGCGCTCGTGGTGCAGGTGTCCTCCGCATGTACGTCCGCCACGTCGCTGGAGCAAATATAGCGCTCGCCGCGGTTGTCCGTCAGCGTGTGCGGGATGAGTTTTTTGCCGTCCGCGTCCAGCGGAATGTGCGGCAGCATGTTGACGATTTTCTGCAATTCGCCGAGCGTCGGCGAAACAAGATACGGCTTCACGGAGGAAGAATAGCGCACCTTCGGGTGGTCGGGGTCGTAGACAAGCTTCATTGTGTATGTCATGGTGTTAAAGCCGCGGCCGAGGTTCGGGCGGGTCTTCACAAGCCAGTACATGCGGCCGTCTGACATAAAATGCGGCTGCATGTTCGGGTCGTTGAATTCCTTGCGCATGGCGGCGACCTCTGCGTTATAAAGCGCCTTGTTCGTCTTGTACCACTGCTGCACGGGCGCGGAAACGATCGTCTTCGGAATAATGGATTTCTTGCCGTCGGTCTTCTCCGGCGTTTCTGCCTTTTCCTCGTGCTGTTCTTCCGGAAGCGGCTCAGGCTCCTTGTGCAGCTGCTCGATAAGGTCGCCCACGGTGTCCTTTTCGGGCGCGGAGACCACCGTGTGCGGAATGATCTCCTTTTTCGTCTTCACCGGCGCTTTCGGCTCGCTGCCCGGCGCGGGCTTTGCGCGCTTTTTCGGGGCAGAGGCGGGGCTCAGCGTGCCGTCCGGGTTCATCTGCAGGTCTTCGCCGCTTGTCAGCAGGTCATAAACGCGGTCAAGCTCGCTTTTCGCAGCGGAAACGACCGTCTTCGGAATGATGGATTTTTTGCCCTCGGTCTTTTCTGGCTGTTCTGTTTTTTCCTCGGGCTTCTCTTCCGGGATCGCCTCAGGTTCCTTGTGCAGTTGCTCGATGAGGTCGCCCACGGTGTCCTTTTCGGGCGCAGAGACCACCGTCTTCGGGATAATAGATTTCTTGCCGCTGTCCTTCGTTTCCGGCTTCGGTTCTGCCGTGCCGGGGATCTCGCTCTCGCGGCGGATCTGGTTCACAAGGTCGCCTACGGTGTCTTCGGGTGCGGAAAAATACACGTGCGGGATAAAAGTTTTCATAAAAAAAGCTCCTTCAAAGTTCGTTTAGGCTTGCCGTTTTCGGCTTCCACCTGATCTACGAACCGTGAGGAGCGTTTTTTATAGTCAAAATTAAATTTTCAAGTTTTTTTAAAGCGCCTTCAAATATGCCGCCATGTCAAAGTCCTCCAATTTCGAGTCCTTTCGCAGATACAGCGGGTGGTGCGGGTGTCCCTTTTTGGAGGGCTTGCCTGCCTGATACCACTTTGCATGGAATGCGTCGCCGATGGCCGTCATGTCCGCAAGGCAGGTTTTGAGATAATCGCGCTTTTCCACAATCGTGCCCCATGCTGCCCAAATGCCGGGCTCTTCGCCGCTGCGCGAAAGCACCCAGCGAAACGCGTTCATGTTTTCCTCGTGCAGCGCACGGTTAAACGCCTTATCCATGTGGTCGGGGTTCGTCGCACGCTGCGCGTAGACGTTGAACATGATAAACGAGTCAAACCCGTTAAAAAGCGCAATGCGCTCTACGGATTTCAGTGTGTTGTCGAGGTTATCCGGCTCCGCCGTCGAGGGGTTGATGCCGATGGTAATGAGCGGCTTTTTGCCGGCGGTACCCAGTATGTAACGGTATTCGGAGTAAAAATCCGGGATATAAAGCCATTTTTCGCGGTCGTAAACGGCGCTTTCTTCGCGGTGCTTCTGCGCTTCTTCAAATGTCAGAATTTCGGTGTGCTGCGTGTCGCTTTTCGGAATGTGCATGTCGGTCTCCTTTTGTCCCAAATCGTCGTCTTTTAAAAGATTATACCGCGTTTCATGCCGCCTGCAAAGCTGTTTTTTCGCTTTTCTTTTCGCGGTATAAAAGATAAAGCCCGCAAAGCAGAGAAAGCACCTCCGCCGTCGGCACGGCAAGCCACAAGCCCGTCAGCCCGAATATATTTGCAAGCACCACCGCACACGGCACAACTAAGATCACGCCGCGCAAAAGAGATAAAACAGCCGCGTCCCGGCTGCGCTCCGCCGCCGCAAACCGCGCGATAAGCAGCAGATTCACGCCGCTCACAAGATAGTTTAAGAAGTACAGCATCAGGCCCGGCACAGCAAGCGCCGTCAGCTCCGCGCTGCCCTTGCTGAATACCGCCGTCACCTGCTGCGGGAAGAGCAAAGCGCCCACGGTAAACAGCGCGCCCAGTAAAACCGCCGTCACAACGCCGCGCCGCGTCTGCTTTGTAAGCGTTCTGCGGTCCTGTTCCGCAAACGCAATGCTGATCAGCGGCTGCACGCCTTGCGCCGCGCCGGTCAACACCGCCGTTGCCACAAGCGCCACGTTTGCAATGATGCCGTAAGCCGCAACACCCGTGCTGCCCGCAAGTGATAATAGCAGATAGTTAAATATCAAAATAACGACCGTCGAAGAAAACTCTCCGATGAACGCGGAAAAACCCGCCGCAGAAATTTTCGGAATTTCCTCAAAAATGCGGTGTTTCCCGATGTGATACCCGCGCTTTCGCGTCAGGCAGATCGCTACGCCGAAAATCGGCGACATGCCGGTCGCAAGCACCGCACCCAGCATGCCGGCGTTCAAGACGCACACCATGTACCAATCCATCACAATATTCGCAAAAGAGCCCGTCAGCATCGCCGCCATCGCGCGCCCGGGCGCATCGTCGTTGCGCGTGAACGCCGTTAAGATGTTATTCAAAATAAAAAACGGCGAAAACAGGCAGCAAACCTTCAAATAGACGGTTGTCGGCTGTAAAACCGTGCCGGAAGCGCCAAGCAATCTCGCCAGATGCTCCGCCCCGAACACGCCGCACAGCACATAAACAAACGATAAAACAGCGCCCATCAGTAAGCTTGCCGTAAATACGCTGTCTGCGTTTTCGTCGCCGCGCGTGTGCCGCAGCGTGTACCGCACACCGCCGCCAATGCCGATGAGCAGCCCCGTGCCGTTGATGATACCGTAGATCGGCAGCGCGAGGTTTAAAGACGCCAATCCGTCCGCACCGATGTAATTTGCAATGAAAAATGTGTCCGCCAAAATGTAGACGGAAAGCCCCAGCATGCCCAAAACGCTCTGGGAAACAAAACGAAGATATTTGCGCATAGTCCCTCCAAAACAAAACGTGCCCGCAGAAAACCTGCTGAGCACTGTAAAAGCGCAGACCTATCGGTTTTCTGTGGGCACGTTCTTCCGCCTACCCGGTGGCAGACGGCGTGTTCCTGTTGATTTCTAAGGTACTATACCACATTTTCGTTTGCATTGCAAGTTTTTC
>ERZ809074.4598-NODE-4598-length-11210-cov-4.682385_pt1 | contig 11210 bp, 8 predicted proteins | sample MGYA00520795_ERZ809074 | MGnify/ENA primary metagenome ERZ809074 (study PRJEB31570, sample SAMEA3212989) | Homo sapiens | biome: human-gut; feature: human gut; material: fecal | place: Sweden | collected 2011 ...
GCGGTGACCTATGAATTCGAAAACGTACCGGGGGATATTCTGATTCCGCTGTGCGGGAAATACAACATCCCGCAGGGCTACAAACCCCTTTATGATTCGCAGGACCGCCTGCGCGAGAAGTCGAACGCCCGCGACCACGGGCTGCGCACGCCCGGTTTCGAGGCCGTGGACGACGAAGCGTCGCTGCGCGAAGCCGTGCGGCGGCTGGGGCTTCCCGCCGTGCTGAAAACCCGCACGCTGGGCTACGACGGCCACGGGCAGCGGGTGCTGAAGACGGAGGCCGACATCGCCGGGGCGCTGCCCCTGCTTGCGGTTCCCTGCATCCTGGAGGAGTTCGTGCCGTTCGATTCCGAGGCCAGCATCGTGATGGTGGCGGACGGCGAGCGGGTCGTGAGTTTTCCCGTGGGGCGCAATGGGCACCGCGACGGGATTCTGGATTTGTGCATCGTACCTGCCGAAGTCGATTCCGGGGTGCTGGCGCGCATGAAGGCCCAGAGCGAGCGTTTCATGCGCGATTGCGGCTATCGGGGCATCCTGGCCATCGAGTATTTCATCAAGGGCGGTGAAATCTACTTCAACGAGATGGCCCCGCGCCCGCATAACTCGGGTCACTACACCATCGAAGGCGCGACCACGAACCAGTTCCGCGAACTGGTCCGCTATCTGGTCGGGGAGCCTTTGCAGGAGCCGCAGCCGGTGGCTCCCACGGTGATGAAAAACATTCTGGGACAGGATCTCGAAGCCGCGGAGCGAATCGCCGCGGAGAACCTCCCGGGCGTATATGTCCACCTCTACGGCAAGACGGAGAACCGTCCCAAGCGCAAGATGGGCCACATCACGTTCGTGGGGATGGATGCCGCACGGTTCGAGGCCGAATGGGCCGGACGTTTTGTGAAATAACCGATCGAGCCGTCCCGCAGGCAAGTCCCCTCCGGGGAGGCCGCTTACGTACACGGCCAAAGGACGTGATAACGGCGTATTGAGCCGCTGAACGATGAATGAAATACAAACAGAGATAAATGAATAATACGACCAATTACCGCATTTTTGTCGAGAAATTACCCCGCTTCCGGGTCGAGGCCGAGAGCCTGCGCCGCGAGCTGAACACCAATCTGAACCTGTCGCTGGGCGAGGTGCGCCTGCTCTGCGTCTACGACCTTTTCGGCTTCAGCGAAGAGCTGCTGGAAAAGAGCCGCTATACGGTTTTCGGCGAGGTGGTGACCGACTCGGTGACCGACACGTTCGACCTCGCGGGGCGCAAGTATATCGCCGTGGAGTATCTGCCCGGGCAGTTCGACCAGCGCGCCGCTTCGGCCGTCGACTGCGTGCGGCTGATCGATCCCGAGGCCCGGGTCGACATCCGCTCGTCGAGGCTGCTCGTTTTCGATGACAAGACGACCGACGGGGAGCTGGCGAAGATCCGGCATTACTACATCAACGCCGTCGAATCGCGTGAGAAGGACCTTTCGGTGCTCAGCGACATGGAGCAGGCCGAAGTGAAGCCCGTCGGGGCGCTCGAAGGGTTCCGGGAGATGGCGGATTCCGAACTGGAGCCTTACTGCAAGACGATGGGTCTGGCGATGAACGCCGACGACCTGCGCGAGGTGGTGAAATACTTCCGTTCGGAGGGGCGCGATCCCTACGAAACCGAGCTGCGCATCCTCGACACTTACTGGAGCGACCACTGCCGCCACACGACCTTCACGACCGAGTTGGAGGGCATCACCGTCGAGGAGTCGTTCGTCAAGGAGGAGATCGAAGATTCGCTGGCGCTGTACCTGCGTATCCGCCGCGAACTGGGGCGTGAGCACAAGAGCCTCTGCCTGATGGATATGGCGACCATCGGCGCGCGCTACCTCCGGCAGAAAGGCCTGTTGGACGATCTGGAGGTCTCGGAGGAGAACAACGCCTGCTCGGTCTACATCGACGTCGATGTAGACGGGCGGACCGAGAAGTGGCTGTTGCAGTTCAAGAACGAAACCCACAACCATCCGACCGAGATCGAACCTTTCGGCGGGGCTTCGACCTGTCTGGGCGGCGCCATCCGCGACCCGCTGTCGGGCCGCAGCTACGTCTATCAGGCGATGCGCGTAACGGGCGCGGGAAACATTTACCTGCCTGTGTCGGAGACCCTTTCCGGAAAACTGCCGCAGAGCGTCATTTCGAAGAAGGCCGCGGCGGGCTATTCGAGCTACGGCAACCAGATCGGACTGGCTACGACCCATGTCCGCGAGATCTATCACGACGACTATGTCGCCAAACGCCTCGAAGTGGGGGCTGTGGTGGGGGCCGTGAAGGCTGCGAACGTCCGCCGCGAGCGTCCCGCACCGGGCGATAAAATCATCATGTTCGGCGGCCGCACGGGCCGCGACGGCATCGGCGGTGCGACCGGCTCTTCGAAGGAGCACGACGCCAAGTCGCTCGAAACCTGCGGCAGCGAGGTGCAGAAGGGCAACGCCCCCGAGGAGCGCAAGCTCGAGAGGCTGTTCCGCCGTCCGGAGGTGACGCGCCTCGTCAAGAAATCGAACGACTTCGGTGCGGGCGGCGTCAGCGTCGCCATCGGCGAACTGGCAGACGGGCTGGACATCTACCTCGACCGCGTGAAGACCAAGTACAGCGGTCTGAACTCCACGGAACTCGCCATCAGCGAATCGCAGGAACGCATGTCGGTGGTGGTCGAGGCGAAGGACATGGAGGAGTTCATGGGCTACTGCCGCGAGGAGAACATCGAGGCGGTGCACGTGGCCGACGTGACGGACACGGCGCGCATGCGGATGTTCAACGGCGACAGGAAGGTCGTGGACCTCAAGCGCGAATTCATCGACAGCGCCGGGGCGAAGCATTATGCCGAGGCGCGGATCGGCGCGGTGGAAAACCGCGATCCCTTTGCCCGTGAAGTGGCGGGGGAGACCCTCGCCGAGCGTTTTACGAACAACCTCAAGGATAACAATGTCGTCTCGCAGCGGGGCCTCGTGGAGATGTTCGACGCGACGATCGGCCGCTCGACGGTGCTGATGCCCTTCGGCGGCCGCATGCAGCGCAGCGAGACGCAGGTCTCGGTGCAGAAACTCCCCACGGACGGCTATACCGACACGGCCAGCATCATGGCCTTCGGCTACAACCCCTACGTGGCTTCGTGGAGTCCCTACCACGGCGCGGCCTATGCCGTCGTGGAAGCTGCGGCGAAGGTCGTGGCCGCGGGTGCGCGTTACGAGAGGATGCGCTACTCCTATCAGGAGTATTTCGAGCGTATGACCCGGAATCCCGAGTCGTGGGGCAAGCCGCTCGGCGCGCTGCTCGGTGCGCTGAAGATGCAGGTCGAACTGGGCCTGCCTTCGATCGGCGGCAAGGACTCGATGTCGGGCACGTTCCAGGACATCAACGTTCCGCCGATGCTGATGGCCTTCGGCATCACGACGGTCGACGCTTCGAAGGTCATTTCCACCGACCTCAAAGGCGCAGGACATCGCATTTACCTCGTCCGCCATACTCCGCTGGAGAACCGGATGCCCGACACGGCGCAGCTGAAGGAGAACTTTGCGTTCGTCAGCGGGCGGATCGAGTCCGGGAAAATCCTCTCGGCGTGGTCCGTGGGCTTCGGCGGCGTCGGAGAGGGCCTTGCCAAGATGGCTTTCGGCAACGGCGTCGGCGCGGAGATCACCCTCGACGAGCCGAAATTGTATGAATACGCCTACGGTTCGATCCTCGTCGAGTGTGAGGGCACGTTGGAATATCCGCATGCCGAACTGCTGGGCTTCACCGTCGCCGAGGAGGCGCTGACGGTCAACGGGGTGAAGATGCCGCTCGAAGAGCTTTACAAGGCCAATACGGAGAAATTTGCGGCCGTTTACCCCGACAAGGGCCGGAACTCGGCGGAGGTGATGACCTCCGCACCCGCCCCGAAAACGTTCGTTTATCCCGGCGAGGCGGTCGAGACCCCGGTGGTCTATATTCCGGTGTTCCCCGGCACGAACTGCGACTACGACACCGCCAAGGCGTTCCGCGCGGCGGGGGCCGAGGTCCGGACGAGCGTCTTGTGCAACATCGCCGGCGACGACGTTTTGCGCTCGATCGCCGAAATGAAGGAGCATATCCGCCGGGCGCACATCTTCGTGCTCGCAGGCGGTTTCTCGGCGGGCGACGAACCCGACGGAAGCGCCAAATTCATTGTCAATGTGTTGAACAATAAGGATATTCGCGACGAAATCCACGCTTTGACCGACCGCGGAGGCCTGATCCTGGGCATCTGCAACGGTTTCCAGGCGTTGGTCAAGTCGGGCCTTTTGCCTTACGGACGTCTGGGCATGGTCACCAAGGAGTCGCCGACGCTGTTCCGCAACGACGTCAACCGTCATATTTCGCAGATCGTCTCGACGCGCGTCGCGACGACCGCTTCCCCGTGGCTCCGCGGCTTCCGTCCGGGTGAACTGCATTCGATTGCCGTCAGCCACGGCGAGGGTAAGTTCGTGGTGAGCGAGGAGCTTGCCCGCGAGCTGTTCGCCAACGGGCAGGTGGCCTTCCAGTACGCCGATGCCGCAGGGAACCCCACGGCAGAGGCTCCCTGGAACCCCAACGGATCGTCGTACGCCATCGAGGGCATCATCTCGCAGAACGGGTTGATTCTTGGAAAGATGGGCCACACGGAGCGTTACGAAAACAACCTGTTCAAGAACATCGCCGGCAACAAGCAGCAGTCGTTGTTCGCCAATGCCGTGGCCTATTTCCGCAAAGTGCAATAACCTTAAAAAAACGATAACCGATGAAAACCTCCCTGTTCCGATTTTGCGGCGTGCTGCTTCTTGCGGCGATGCTCGCTCCGGTCTGCGTTCATGCCCGGAAAAACCCGAAGAACCCGAAAAACAACATGCGCCTGCTGTACTGGAACATTCAGAACGGAATGTGGTCCGGGCAGGGCGACAACTACGACAAGTTCGTGGAGTGGGTCAGGGCGTACGATCCGGACGTCTGCGTCTGGTGCGAGGCGCAGTCGATCTACAAGACCGGCACGGCCGACAAGATGGATGTCGCCGACCGTTATCTGGTCGGGAACTGGGGCGAACTGGCCGCCCGTTACGGCCACAAATACTGGTATGTGGGCGGACACCGCGACAATTACCCGCAGGTGATCACGTCGAAATACCCGATCGAGAACGTCGAACGTATCGTCGGCTCGAAACCCGACAGCGTGGTGACGCACGGAGCGGGCTGGGCGCGCATCGAGAAGAACGGCAAGACGGTCAACATCGTAACGCTTCACACCTGGCCGCAGGGGTATGCCTTCGAGGCTAAAGACCGCGATGCGAGCCGTGCCGAGAACGGCGGCGACAAATACCGCCGCATGGAGATGGAATACATCTGCAACCATACGATCCATTCGGTTCCGGGCGCCGAAAAGCAGTTCTGGATGATGATGGGCGATTTCAACGCGCGTTCGTCGCGCGACAACTGGTTCTACAAATATCCGGCGGGCGACACGCGTTTCCTGGTGCACGACTACATTCTCCGGCACACGCCTTATGTGGACGTGATCGCCGGGAAATATCCCGGGGAGTTCAAGACCACGACGGGCGGCAAGTCGCGCATCGACTTCGTTTACTGCACGCCGCCGCTCTACGAGCGCATCACGCATGCCGACGTGGTGACCGACGCCTACACCGAGCCGGTCCGCGACCCGGCCAAACTTTCGAATTTCTGGCACCCCTCGGACCACCGTCCGATCGTGGTGGACTTCAATATGAAATGAGACAACGAATCAAATAATCAAAAAACACCCAAACAACATGAAACAGCTCGAAATGCTCTACGAGGGCAAGGCAAAACAGGTTTTTCGCACGGACGATCCCGATAAGATCATCATCCACTACAAGGATGCCGCTACGGCTTTCAACAACATCAAGAAAGCTACGATCGAGAACAAGGGCGTGCTGAACAACGCCATTTCGACCCTGATCTTCAAGGAGCTGCATAAGGCCGGCGTGAAGACCCACTATATCGAGACGATCAACGACCGCGATCAGGTCTGCCGCCGGGTGACGATCATTCCGCTGGAGGTGATCGTGCGCAACGTCATCGCCGGTTCGATGGCCCAGCGTCTCGGCATCGAGGAGGGCACGCAGCCCTCGAACGTCATTTTCGACATTTGCTACAAGAAGGACGAGCTGGGCGACCCGCTGATCAACGACCATCACGCCGTTGCGCTGGGCGCCGCTACGTACGAGGAGCTGAACGAGATGTACGCCATGACGGCCAAGATCAACGAGGTGCTCAAGGAGCTGTTCCTGAAGATGAACATCAAGTTGGTGGACTTCAAGATCGAGTTCGGCAAGACGTCGGACGGCGAGATCGTGCTGGCCGACGAGGTGTCGCCCGACACCTGCCGTCTGTGGGATGCCACGACCAACGAGAAACTCGACAAGGACCGTTTCCGCCGCGACCTGGGCAAGGTCCGCGAGGCTTACGAGGAGATTCTGGCGCGCCTGCAAAAAATCGTCGGGTAGTATGATGGAAGTGATCCGCGACCGTGAATTGCACGAGGAGTGCGGGGTGTTCGGCATCTACGGAGTGCCGAACGCCGCGTCGCTGACCTATTACGGTCTCCACGCCTTGCAGCACCGCGGGCAGGAGGGGGCCGGCATCGTCTCGGTGGACGAGAGCGGCACGTTCCGCCGCATCAAGGGCGGAGGGCTGGTGACGGAGGTTTTCGACGAGGCGAAACTCGCCACGCTGAAAGGTTCCACGGCCATCGGCCATGTGCGTTACACCACGGCCGGAGGCGGCGGCATGGAGAATGTCCAGCCGTTCCTCTTCCGCCACAACACGGGCGACTTCGCGCTGGCGCATAACGGCAATATCGTCAATTCGGAGTTGCTGCGCCGCCACCTCGAAAACAAGGGCAGCCTGTTTCAGTCGACCTCCGACAGCGAGATCCTGGCCCACCTGATCAAGAAGGAGACGCGCTACCACGACCGGCCGCGCATCTTCTCGATCATCGACGCGCTGAACATGCTCGAAGGGGCTTTCGCCTTCCTGATTATGACGGCCAACCGCATCTACGCCTGCCGTGACAAGTACGGCCTGCGTCCGCTGTCGATCGGCAAGCTGGGCGACGGATGGGTGGTGTCGAGCGAAACGTGCGCGTTCGACGTGCTGGGCGCGGAGTTCGTGCGCGACGTCGAGCCGGGCGAGATCGTGACGATTGATAAACAGGGCATCCGCAGCCGCGACTACTCGATGTACAAGCGTCACGAAATGTGTTCGATGGAGTACATCTACTTCGCACGCCCGGACAGCGACATCGACGGCTGCAACGTCCACGCCTACCGCAAGGAGTCGGGACGCCTGCTCTGGAAGGAGGCTCCCGCCGAGGCGGACATCGTGGTCGGCGTGCCCGATTCGAGCCTCAGCGCCGCGATGGGTTACGCCGAGGCGAGCGGATTGCCGTATGAAATGGGACTTATCAAGAACAAGTATATCGGCCGCACCTTTATCCAGCCCTCGCAGGAGCTGCGCGAGAAGGGCGTGAGGATGAAACTTTCGGCCGTGCGTTCGATTGTCAGGGGCAAGCGCGTGGTGCTGGTCGACGACTCGATCGTGCGCGGCACGACCTCGCGGCGCATCGTCACGATGCTCAAGGAGGCGGGAGCCACCGAAGTGCACGTGCGCATCGCCAGTCCCCCGATGACCGATCCCTGCTTCTACGGCGTGGACACCTCGACACGCGAGGAGCTGATCTCGGCCCGCAAGAACACGGCGGGGGTCTGCGAGGAGATCGGCGCCGATTCGCTGGTGTTCCTCTCGCCCGAGTCGCTGTTGAAGGCGGGCAGCCGCAAGGAACTTTGCATGGCCTGCTTCACGGGGCAGTATCCCACGGCGCTCTACCAGTCGCCCGAGGAGGCCAACAAGGACGTAAAATGTTAGCGGACGCGAAGCGGTCATTGCGAGGAGGACGCAGGTCCGACGCGGCAATCTGAACCGGTGTTGTGACGTTACGGCATTTTTCCCGGATTGCCACGGCATCTGGCGATGCCTCCCAATGACGGGCCCGGAGAATGGGGATAAAAACAGGGAATTTAAATTATTTAAACCATATATTGCTATGGCTCAAAGTTATGAAAAGGCCGGCGTGAATCTCGAAGCCGGATACGAAGTGGTGCGGCGCATCAAAAAGCATGTGGCCTCGACCTCGCGTCTGGGTGTGATGGGCAACATCGGCGCCTTCGGCGGTATGTTCGACCTCTCGGCCCTCAAGGTGAAGGAACCGGTGCTCGTGAGCGGGACCGACGGCGTGGGAACCAAACTCAAGCTGGCCTTCGAGATGGACAAGCACGACACGATCGGCATTGATGCCGTGGCCATGTGCGTCAACGACGTGCTGGCGCAGGGCGCCGAACCGCTGGTGTTCCTCGACTACGTGGCCGTGGGGCGCAATGAACCCCAGAAGATCGAGGCCATCGTCGCGGGTGTCGCCGACGGCTGCCGTCAGGCCGGCTGTGCGCTGGTGGGCGGCGAGACCGCCGAGATGCCGGGCATGTACGCCGAGGGCGAATACGACATCGCCGGATTCACGGTGGGCGTTGTGGAGAAGTCGCAGCTGATCGACGGTTCGAAGGTCAGGGCGGGCGACGTGCTGGTGGGCGTTGCGTCGAGCGGCGTGCACTCCAACGGCTTCAGCCTCGTGCGCAAGATCGTCGCGGACAACTGCCTGAACCTGCGCGAGTCCTATCCCGAACTGTCGAACAAACAGCTCGGCGAGGTGCTGCTCACGCCGACGAAAATCTATGTGAAGCAGGTGCTGGAGGTGGTTCGCAACTGCGACGTGCACGGCATCAGCCACATCACGGGCGGCGGTTTCGACGAAAATATTCCCCGCATCCTCCACGAGGGGCAGGGGCTTGAGATCGACGAAGGGTCGTGGGAGATTCTGCCCGTGTTCCGCTTCCTCGAAAAGTACGGCAAGGTGGCCCACCGCGAGATGTTCAACATCTTCAACATGGGCATCGGCATGGTCATCGCCCTCGATGCCGCCGAGGCGCAGAAGGCCATCGGCATCCTCACGGAGCAGGGCGAGCGTGCCACGGTCATCGGACGCGTAACCGACACCGAGGGTGTCGTCATCCGATAGAGGGATGCGGCGCCTTGCGGTTTTCGCCAGCGGCAGCGGCACGAACTTCGAAGCCATCGTCACGGCCTGCGAGCGGGGCGTGCTGGATGCCGAAGTCGTGCTGATGGTCTGCGACAAACCCGGTGCGAAGGTGGTCGAAAGGGCTGCCGCTCACGAGGTCGGGGCGTTCGTCTTCGCGCCGAAGCAATATGCCTCGAAGGCCGACTACGAGCGGGAGATCGTCGCGCGGCTGGATGCCGCGGGCGTGGAGCTGGTCTGCCTGGCGGGCTATATGCGCATTGTGGGCGACGTGCTGCTGGGGGCCTACGGCGGGCGGATCATCAACATCCACCCCTCGCTGCTGCCGGCCTTCCGCGGGGCGCATGCCATCGAGCAGGCGCTGGAATACGGCGTCAAGGTCTTCGGCGTGACGATCCATTACGTCGACGCCGAGCTGGACGGCGGACGCATCATCGCCCAGCGGGCCTTTCCCTACGAGGGCGATGACATCGGGGAACTGGAAGCGATGATTCATGCCGTGGAATATCCGTTATACATTGAAACTATTAAAAAACTGATCGAATAATGCGCGCATTAATTAGTGTAAGTGACAAGACCGGTGTCGTGGAGTTTGCCAAAGGGCTGCGGACTCTGGGCTGGGAGGTGATCGCCACGGGCGGTACGATGAAGCTCCTGGCCGACAGCGGCGTGGAGGTAATCAACATCAGCGACGTGACGGGATTCCCCGAGATCTGCGACGGCCGCGTGAAGACCCTGCATCCCAACGTGCACGGCGGACTGCTGGCCCGCCGCGACGATCCGGAGCACCTGAAAGCCCTGAAGGATAATCATATCGAGTTCATCGACATGGTCTGCGTGAACCTTTATCCGTTCCGGGAGACGATTTCGAAACCCGGCGTGAAGATGGAGGACGCCATCGAGAACATCGACATTGGCGGACCTTCGATGCTTCGCTCGGCGGCCAAGAACTGGGCCGACGTGACGGTGGTGTGCGACCCCGCGGACTATGACGCGATTCTGGACGAGATTCGCGCCGGCGGCAATACCGAAAAGGCCACGCGCCTGAAGCTCTCGGCCAAAGCCTATACGCATACCGCCGAGTACGACGCGATGATCGCCGCCTATATGCGCGCGCAGGCGGGTCTGAACGAGAAGCTTTTCCTCGAGTTCGACCTCGTGCAGTCGCTGCGCTACGGCGAAAACCCCCACCAGTCGGCCAAATTCTACCGCGAGGGGAAGGAGGTGCCCTATTCGCTGGCATTCGCCAGACAGCTCAACGGCAAGGAACTGTCCTACAATAACATTCAGGACGCCAACGCCGCGCTGTGCATCGTGCGCGAGTTCGACAAGCCGTTCTGCGTGGGTCTGAAGCATATGAATCCCTGCGGTGCCGCAGTGGGACGGGATGTCGTGGAAGCGTGGACCAAGGCCTATGAAGCCGACAAGGTGTCGATTTTCGGCGGCATCGTGGCGACGAACCGTACCGTTACGAAGGAGGCGGCCGAGCTGATGAAGCCGATTTTCCTCGAAATCATCATGGCCCCCAAATTCGATGAGGGCGCGCTCGAAGTGCTTTGCACGAAGAAAAACCTGCGGCTGCTGGAGGTCGATATGGAGCAGGGCGCGGTCGGACAGAAGCAGTACGTCAGCGTGAACGGCGGTCTGTTGGTGCAGACGTGGAGACGAAGAGTGTGACGGCCGATATGTGCGTGACGGCGGCGAAACCCGCAGCGGAGCAGATGGACGACATGAACTTCGGCTGGCATATCGTCAAGCATGTGAAGTCGAACGCCATCGTGGTCGTGAAGGACGGCCGGACGCTGGGCGTCGGCGCAGGCCAGATGAACCGCATCGGTTCGGCCGAGATCGCCCTCAAACAGGCGCATGCCGCGGGCGTTACCGAAGGGCTGGTGCTGGCTTCGGACGGCTTCTTCCCCTTCGACGACTGCGTGACGCTGGCCGCCGAATACGGCGTGACGGCGATCGTGCAGCCGGGCGGCTCGGTGCGCGACGAAGATTCGGTCAAGAAGGCCGACGAGAAGGGCATCGCCATGGTATTTACGGGCCAAAGGCATTTCAAGCACTAAAC
>ERZ809074.4603-NODE-4603-length-11196-cov-60.989139_pt1 | contig 11196 bp, 9 predicted proteins | sample MGYA00520795_ERZ809074 | MGnify/ENA primary metagenome ERZ809074 (study PRJEB31570, sample SAMEA3212989) | Homo sapiens | biome: human-gut; feature: human gut; material: fecal | place: Sweden | collected 2011 ...
ATTGATTTTCAATCTGCGCTATGTGATGGCGCAGAAAAGTGATGAAGTCAGGAGACGGAAGTGTTCTGACAGTATAAGTGACATGGTTTTGTTCTCCTTTTTGATGTTTTGTTTTTGATGATCGTTTGTTTTGATGTTTTGATGATCGTCTGATGTTTTGATGATCGTTGTTTTGATGTTTTTGATGATCGTTTTGATGATGATCGTTTTGATGATCGTTGTTTTGATGTTTTTGATGATCGTTTTGATGATTTGGCAGAGCCCGAGGCAGCAGAAGTGCGAAGTGGGAATCTCCTTAACGTAACATGTAACATGTAACAATGTAACAATGTAACAATGTAACGATGGTGGCGATTGGTGGCGATGGGTGGCAATTGCTGGCGATGCTGGTGATGGGTGGCTACACGTCCCCATAGTGAGATTTCTTGTAAACCCCTCTTTCGATCCTCTCGACCATTCCTTGCTGCTCCCATCGGCTGAGCATGGTGCGCACGCTGCCATTCGAGATATCGCCGCCCCTGATGCCGACGGAGACTCCATAGGCCTCCTCGGTGGTAAATCTGTCGGCCAGTTCCTCATAGATGGAGTCATTCTTGCTCTTGCGGGAGCGTGCCTTCCCCGACGAGACATAGGAGCCCGATCGAAATGCCGTCTCGATGCGCTCGCGAAAGAAGAGCATGGCGTTGTCGATCATGTAGTCGGCCAGCACGTCGAAGGCGGCGAGCGTCTGCGGCGTCTGCTGGCGCTGCAGCATGGTCTTCCACAGGTCGGGCTCGGCCTTCAGCCGCGTCTCCGCTCCCTGCTCTCCGTAGCTTTGGATCATCTGCTCCGCCACACGACAGAGCATCAGGCAGGTCATCATGCGCATGGCCGTGGGGCAGGTGCGGAAGCGCTGGCGCGCCTTGGTCTTGTCGTAGCTTTTGAGCGTCTCTATGCGGATGCGCTCCAGCCAGTCGCGGCCCTTCTTCTCCAGTTTGGGCAGGTCAACGTCGCCACTCATCAGGGGCAACAGATGGGCCACCTGCTGGATCTTCATTTGTTGGCTCTCGGTGAGCAAGAAGAGGCTATCCGAGAGCGGCGAGAAGGTGTTGTCGGGCGTGCGTGCCAGGGCCACACGGCTCTGAAATCCGTCGGTGTAGTTGGTGATGACGCGGTAGAGCGCGTCGGGCGTGCCACACATCACGACGTTCCACAGCAACTTCTCTATATGTACGTTGACGGCCTCCGCCGATTTCGCCTCGCGGTCGTAGGGCGTGCCGTCGTAGGCCTGGCGCAGCATGACGGAGAAGTCGCTCATCGCCGTGCGCCATTTCTGCGCCACGGTGTCGGCCTCGGGCGTGAAGGAGAAGGCGTGCTTGCCCTGGGTGTTGGCCAGACGGTCGGCCAGGTTGGCCACGGTGGTGTTGAGCGTCAGGCAGCGCACGGGATACTTCGGGTCCTCGGGCTGCTCCTTCTTGTTCTTGGCCGCCCGCTTGCGTGCGCGCCATTCCTCCTCCGCCTCCAAGTAGCCCTTGTCCACCATTTTTACTTCTGCGAGCCAGGCCGCCACGATGGGGTCGAGACTGCCCTTGCCCGAGGCGAAGTCGCCGGCGATGTAGCTGATGAGGTTGAGCTGCGAGGGCTTGCCGTGGATCAATACGCGCACGCCCGTGGCGAGCATGCCGATGGCCGGCGTGATGGCGAAGATGGCGGGCATGGCGAGATGCGGTCCCACGGCGCTGATGCTCTCCCTCACGCCCTGCGGCATTTTGGGCAGCGCGTCGTAGTATTGGAGGTCGTCCTGCGTGGTGGTCTCCTCGTCGTCCTCCTCCCTGGGCTCGGCCCTCATGTCCTGGCGCACGGCCGTCAGCACGTCCTTCAGCCGCCGTGGCATCTGCGTCATCTTCTCGCCCAGGGCCGACCGGATGCAGGCCATTTTCTCCGCCTCGGGAAATCCGTCGTAGCAGGGGATGATGCGGTCCAGCAGCAGCGGGTCGGAGTCGCAGATGTGGCGCAGGTTGACGGCCAGCTCGAAGGTGAGCGTGTTGCGGTTGGAGCGTATGGGGTGCTCGCCCTCGTTGTAGAAGGCCCACCACTTCTCGATGATGCGGTCGTAGGGAATGCCCTTGTAGCACAAAGACTTCTCCTCTGAGGCCGTCTTCTCGCCCTTCTCGTCTTTCTGCTCCTTGGCGTCCTCGCCTGCCTCCAGCGGATGGTTGGCTGGGCGGGAGGCTGCTGTGGTCTCAGAGGCCGTGGCAGCCGCTGGCTGGGCCTGGTCTGCCTCCGTCTCGGAAGTAGCCTCCGAGGCCGTGGAAGAAGCCTCTTTGTTCGCGGAAGTAGCCTCTGAACCCGTGAAAGCAGCCTCTTTGTTCGTAAAAGTAGTCTCTTTGTTCGTGAAAGTAGCCTCCGAGCCCGCGAAAGTGGCCTCTGAACCCGCGAACGATTCACATTCCCCGTTGTCGAAAAGGTCCTCGTGGAGATAGAGCAGGTCCTCGGACGTGGTGGCGAAAAAGACGCGGGTGATGTCCTTCGCCCCAGCGTCATACTCCACGCCGAGCAGGTCGGAGGCCCAGCGCAGGTTGGCCTCCTGGTCCATCTCGGGATGGCGGCGGAAGACGACGTGGAGGCCGCCTCCGCGGGCGCTGCGCTCCAGCATGAGCAGGCCCAGTTCGTCCTTCTTCTCAATCGCCGTAGCGGCGACCAGATTCACCTCGTCGGCGCTCAGATGGTCGATGTCCATGCCGACCGACTTGCTCAGCCGTTTGGCGCCTTTGAGGCAACCGTCCTCCGTGGGCAAGCAGGAGTAGTTGAACTGCACCAACTTGCGCTTCGCCGCCGAGACGTCGGTCTCGGGCTTCGGATGGCGAATCGTTTCCACCCAGCGCTGCTGCGCCTGGCTGTCGCGATAGCGGCGATAAGCCTCCTCGGTCGCCACGGCCTCCATCATCTTGTGGCCCTGCTGATAAAAAATTACATGTACGCTCATTATCTACTTCCTCCTTTCTTTTACTTCGTCAGCTGCTCATTGAGCAGGGCGTCGATGGCGTCCTGCGCCTCGTCCATGATGGCCTGGGCGATGATCACGTTCTCCGTGCGGAAAAACTTCAAGGTCAGTTGTACTGCGTCGTCCTGGGTCCTGCTGATGCGCCCGTGGGCCAACTTCCTGATGAGCACGCTGCGGCTCTTCGTCCGTGGTTGCGGCACGAAGTCAAACGTCCCGTCAGACATCTGCTGACCTACGCCCGCCTTGCGAAAACTCTCCACGGCCTGAGGCACGGGCGCGTCGGGCGAAAAAAGAAAATACTTGCGGTCGTCGTAGTAAGCCTGTCCGCCGATCTGTACGTGCTGGCAATGGTCGCCATGGTTCTGATTGCTGTTGATGTTTTTATTATTCTTATTCATAACTGTTTGTTTTTTGTTTCATCCTGGGGACGGAGGGACACCGAAGGTGGATCGACAATGTTGTATCGTGTTGTTTCGATGCAGCCTGCTGAGTAGGGAAAACAACTAAAACAACAGCTTCGCCAGGACATGTTGCAACCTGCTTTTCCTGCAAAGGTAACTTGGTTGTAAAATCTTGTATAGGTTGTATTTGTTGTTTTCTTTTTATTCCCCTAAGTCCTCCATTTTTCGGATGATTCTTTTTTTGTGCGAGAAGAGACGTGGATTGTTGCGCGCTTTGCCATGGAATATCCTCCTCGTACTCAACTCAGATTTTTACTTTTTTTACTTTCCTGTTCTCAAAATTGGCCCTTGGGCCAATCCTATTAATGACCGATTAATGTTCCGATTAACGATGATTAATGTTAAAAATAAATCCCCGATTCATGTTTCGATGAACGATGATTTATGTTAAAACGAATCACCGATTCAAGCGATGGATGTCCGCCACGAGGATGTCCTGGTAGTGGCGGCCCTCATACTCGTTGACCGTGAAGCGGAGGCTGACGGCCACCAGTTCGTCCTGGGAGAAGCGGCAGGTGGCCGCGTTGCCCAGCATCGTGCAGGCGTACTGGTCGGCGTACTTCCCGCCCAGCTCCTGCAGCAGGATGTTGCACTTCTTCACCTGTCCCGTCTCGCTCTTCTGACTCTGTACAGCGAAGGCCTCGCCCTGCTGCACCACACGCATAATCTTTCCTTCCATCGTGCGCTTACTTTTCCTTTTTACTACAATTCATGCTGAGGCTAAACAAAAACCTCCAAACCGTGAAACTGAAATACATACTCATAACGCTCGTTTTACGTCGCGCCTTTTCGCGACCCTTTGTTGTTGAACTGTTACTTTGCCAGCTGGCGGGCGCAAGAGGCGAGACGGCGCAATGAGGGCTATAAAAGACCAGCACCGTCAGCGGGCCTCGTTGGTCTCAACTGACGGTGCAAAGGTATGGGAATCTTTCGTGCCCGACGAATTTTTGAGGGTCGGGGGAAAGTTAGAGAAAGTTTTGGGGAAAGAAGTCCACTTTTTCACCCCTTTTTGGGCCCTTTGGAGAAAGTTTGGGGAAAGTTAGAGAAAGTTTGGGGAAAGTTTTAGCCCCTCCCTTTTCCTACACTGATAGCTTCTTGCGGAAGCGATGGGCTATCTCCCGATACGCCTGAAAGCGTCCATTGCCAGCAGGAGAGTCGTTCTCGTCCCATAGGCAGACGGGCTTTCTGAAGCTCAACACGTTGAGTTTCGCCAGGTCCTTGACGTCGAGATCGGGAGCCTCCTCGCCCATAATCTCGGACAGAAGGTCGATAAACTCGCCGAGGCCGCCGACGACCCGCAGGTCGCGCAGCACGGCAAAGACGGCAAACCAATGGCGCTTGTACTGGATATGCTCGCGGATCTGGCTCAGCGCGTAGGCGATGGCCCGCTCCGAGACCTGCGTTGGCGCGCTCTGCTTGGCCCTCTTCACCGCCCTGATACAGGTCGCAGGGTCGCCCAGCGGGTGCTCGTGGATGATCGTCTGCACCACGCCGAAGATGCGACACTCGTGCGTCTCGTCGATGCGCATGGCCTGGTATTTGTCGTTGCCCGGCGTGAGCCATTTCGACCCGTCCTCGTCCTCGAAGTAGGTCTTGACGGTAGGGCCGCCGTCGTAGTGGGCCACGACGATCTCGCCCGCGCGTGCCACGTCCTGCGTCCTCACCAGCAGGCGGTCGCCCTCGTGGAGGTCGTAGTCGCGCATGCTGTCGCCCTGGACGACGACCAGCCAGCATTTGCCCGATACATACTCCATCGGAATCGATCCCGTCTCGTGGGGGTTGTCGCCGTACTCGTCGGGAACGCCCGCCCGCACGCAGCCGCACAGGGGCACCTCGACCATCTCCTTCACTTCCTCTGCTGTCCAGCCCTGCTGGCGCATGAGGTCCACAAATTCGTCTTTTTTCATGATGTTTTTTTTATTTGTTTTGCTTTTCATGACCTGGTATTCTATCGAATCCAAGTTAGAGTTGTTTCTGGTCGCAAAGCTGCGGAGCTTTTTCGACATGACCAAAAGTTGTGCGTTATATTTTTGTGTCTTTGCATAAGACAATACCCCACCCAAAAAAAAGACGAGGGTAACCTCAGAAGGCATACCCTCGTCTATAGATATTGAATTGTTAGGATTGAACGACAATCCCTATTTTACACAAGACTTCTTTCTTACTTGCTCCAGTCGTCCTCTTCCTCTTCCTCATAGTCCTCATAGCGGCGAACGCCCATACGGCCGGGCCTGTTCTCAGCTTCTGTTGAGATACTTGGCGCGCTGCCACTCATCAGCGGCTGCTCCGATTCGATGACATACGATAGGGGCTTTACATAATTTTCTCTTTTCTCTTTCATATTGTTTTGTTATTTTACGATTATCTTACGTCCATTCTTGATATACACGCCCTTGGGCAGACCCTCGGTAGTGTTGCCTACCACTACACCCTGCAGGTTGTAGATCTTGCCCGATGCGTTGGCTGTCTCATCTACAAGATCCGTGATGCCAGTAGGCTCGTTCTCACCGATCACGCAGATCTTGGCTTTGCTGACGCCACCGTTGGCAGGCACGATATAACTCATGGTAGCTTTGTCCTGGATGGTCATATAGTATAAGAACGGCGGGAGATAAGCTTCTGGGTGAGTATTATAGACAAAGCTGTTCTGCTTTGAGTTGAGATAATATCCCTTCTTGGCTACAAGGCAGGTATTCTCCATCACGGGATGGAAGGTATATTGCTCTGTCGTAGAACAGCTGTACTGTGGGGCCACACCCTTAATGCTCTTATAGTCAACCTCACCAAAGTAGAGCTTCTGCTCGCCCGTAGCCTTGGCCTTGATCAGACAGGGGAAGAAAGCCGCTATCTTGTCGCCAGCCTTCGCCATCTTGTATGAGATGATAGGACTGCCGTTGCCATTTTCCAACGCGATGGCGTAGAGCGTTACAAACTCGAAATCATTCAGCATTGCTTCGGTCAACGTAAAGTCGAAAGGCACGAAGAATGAGTTCCAGCCAGTGTTGGTATAGTTCTTGGTCAGCGTAGTGTTCACGCCCTTCACACCAGCCTCGGGCACCCATATCTTGTTGACCTCATCCATATCTATAGCTATGCTTTGGCCAGCCTGTGCTATTTCCTTGGTCTTGTAATCATAAACCACCAGTACGACATTGCCAAAATAGGCGACAGTGTAAGTGCCGTCAGCGTTGGGCGTAGTGGTATATCCTGAAGAACAGTACTTTGACACATCGCTGCTATACTTGCCGCCCTCGATGGCGAGAGCCACCGTCTTGCCTTCCGTAGGCTTGGCATCTATCAGCACAGCATCGCCCTCGGCGGTAATGGTACCACCCGTGATGGTAGCTGTCACGTTGCCATAAGGCGCGCAGAAGTTGAGAGCGGCCTTGTCCGGATCGCCTGTACCTTCTCCCCACTTGCCTGTGTTGCTCTTACCCTTGCTGGTCATGATTCCACCTTTGACCACAAGATTACCTCTCTTCATGTCAATAGCACCACCCGCACCATATACTATAGCGCGGTTATCGATAGTGAGCGTGCCAAACTGCGGATGACTGATGGCATAGCTGCTTGTAGAGACCAGCGTGCCACCATTGATAGTGATGGTGGTGTTTTGGTACTCATCGTTGCTGCCGTTTATTGCATACCATCTACTCTCTATCGTACCACCATTGATAGTAACCGTACTGTAATTATATGCACCGATAACAAACTGACGATCGCCGGCAGGAACGGAGTTGATATGGCCGCTCTCCATCACAAACGCGCCATTATTATCTACTTGTACCAATGGCTTGTCATAGACACCAACCTGATACGGAATCTCTGCATAGATCTTACCCGTGCTGTTCTCCTTGGAGTCCATGAGAGTAAGTTTGCCCGATACACAAATGTTTTTATGATCGGCATTTGCACCCTTGATAGAATGACCGTTCATATCAAGGACTATATCCAGCCACTTGTGTACCTCGAGGTTGCTGCCCGTAGTCAGGTCTACATCATTGATCAACGTCACGGTCTGTCCTGCTGTTGCTGCATCTGCGGCGGCTTGCAGCGTGGCATACCCCTTGGTTCCAATCTGCGCCACATTCTGCGCCACACTCAGCGTCGCGCTACTTACCGTCATCAGCAGCATGGCGAGAAATTTGTGTAATGTTAAGTTTCTCATTTGTTTAATTGTTTATGTGTTGGAATGTCTCCTCTGCATCCCGATTAGAGATTGATTTAGACAGTTAATATCAGCAAGCGAGGTCACTTAAGACCGAAGGAGACGATGAATACCCATCCCCCCATTGAAATTTATACACCTCTCTCTTCCCTTAGGCTGCGGGAGTAAGGTATGAAGTCGCTGGGGCTGAGCACCATACCGACTTAGCAATCTACGCTTGTCATGAGCGCGATAGAGCGTTCTAATGAGCGCAAAATTAAGAAAAAAATTCATCAATACGTTCTCCCCCCCCGTTCGCATTGTTTAACGCTGCAACCGCATTTTTATCCTTTGTTAGCGCGGCAATCATCCCAATAGGCGTAGCAAAGGGAGAGACGCGACCAGCATCATCACCCCTCACGCACACGGCTATCTCTATGCATATCGAAATACTTTAAATATGGCAAATCGTGATTTGAACAGGCTGAAAAGTTGTGCTGGCAGAGAAAAAACGGACTAACCGTTGGCTGGCAGAACAACTCGGAAAAGACCAAACCACCATATCTAAATGGTGTGCTAATTCAAGTCAACCAGACTTGGCAAGTCTGATGATGACTGCAAAAGTGTTGAATTCACGTCGACATGGCCAAGGGATGTGCGTTTAAAAAAGCAGATCGCGTTGTTTCGACGCAGCCTGCTGAGAGAGGGGAAACAACACGAACGGCAAGGGCAACGTGCGACAACGTTTCTTCTGCTGCGCACGCGCGATTCGTCCCTATTCAGAAGGGCGTCTGCCCGCACCCCTTGGCCTCCTCCCTGGCGAAAGCTGACGACTCCGCCTTTTGCAAATCTTCGATATGGCTTGCCAGCGAGTGGTAGCGGTCGAGACATTCTATCTCCTCTCTCCGCGCCCTGCTCATCTTGCAAAACGCCTCGTCCTGCTCCACGCCCGCAAATCGGCGCCCGCAGAGATTGGCGGCTATCCCCGTCGTGGCGCTGCCGCTGAAGGGGTCGAGTATCCAGTCGCCCTCATTGGTCGAGGCAAGGATCATGCGGACCAAGAGGCGCAGCGGCTTCTGTGTGGGATGCTTGCCGCAGGTCTTTTCCCAGCGCCCGATAGCCGGCATGCGCCACACGTCGGTCATTTGCTTGCCGTCGTTGAGTAGTTTCATCAATTCATAGTTGAACTTATGGGGCACTTTCTGCATCTTTCTTGCCCAGATGACAAACTCGGTGGAGTAGGTGAAGAAGCGACAGGAGATGTTGGCGGGAGGATTGGTCTTCTGCCACGTGATCACGTTCAGAATCTTGTAGCCCAGCTCGGTCAGACAGTTGGCCACGGAGAAGATGTTGTGGTAAGTGCCGCTGATCCAAATACTGCCGTTGTCCTTGAGCTTGTCGCGACACAGGCGCAGCCACTCCCTATTGAACGCCCTCATGTCCTCCTGCGACTTCCCCTTGTCCCACGATCCCTTGTCCACACACACCACCTTGCCGCTCTGCAACGAGATGCCGCCATTGGAGAGAAAATAGGGTGGGTCGGCGAAGATCATGTCAAACTTGAAGTCAAACGCCCGTAGCAGCTCGAAGCAGTCGCCGTGGGCAAGGACGAAATCGTGGTTGGGCGATTTGTAGTATGCTTGTACCATCACTCAGGAACTGGGAGACTAATTGTGTGTTAGAATATAATTAAAGTAGCATTAAATGTTGTCAAATCAACTTTGCCTTCATACATTAAACCTGTCATGGTGTTTCTACCACCTGCTCCGCCTTTTTTCATATTTTTACTTGTTTTGTAAATTCGTCAATTGACGTCAAATTGTAAATACTTGGTATGATTCCAAAGGCTTCTTGTAACTTATTCTTGGCAGATTTCCAACCGATACCATCAGTAATCCAAACGAACTCAAAGCCTTCCACAGAGTTAATCTTCGGTGCGATATCTGAATACGATCTTGCCACCTCGTTAAGTTTGGAACCTCCGCCACTATAGAAATTGACCTCTATCAGATAGACCTTTGAGGAAGCCTCGACAACGAAGTCAAAGCGTTTTTCGTCATCGCCCAGCACTTCTGTAATTGCAGGCCATTCTCTCGAATACACCTCTTGTCTGAAAGATACGCCAGCTTTGTTGAAAATGTTGGCAACTGCATTCTCCATTACATGTCCGCTTCTGTTCTTTCTTGCGTTTGTGTCCAGTCCTGTTTCAATACCGAAAACATAATCTACAAGATTTTTTACTTGTTGATTTTGAAGGACTGCACCGAGCCCAGTTTCTGTTAGAAATGTCATAATGGAGTCAACAGAGTTGAACATGCTTTCAAGCGGAACGCAGTTTCCAACAGAATCAAGAATTTTCTTTTTGTCACGAGTTCGAACTGCGATAAGAATATCCATGACTGAAAAGGCGTTCTTGTCTCTATTCCAAATAGTTTCGACGCTTTTGCGCAGATCGGTTGAACCGATGAGACTGTTGAGCATGCATAGGCTCAACTTTATATCATCCACGTTCTGCGAGATTTTGTCAAAGTCACAGAAAAAGTCTAATGTTTGATTCGTCTCCTTGAGTTGAGATATAAATGTGTCAAAATCTTTTGGCATAATTCTTTGCTTTATGTGATAAGTCGTTCTGATGGTTATGTTTCAGATTCAACTACATTTCTTTTGTGTTGAGATAATTATGAATAAGCAACTCAGATATTTTTCCTCGCTTTGAACCATTTGAATTTACATTTCGAGAAGCCATAACTCTGTCTATCTGGTATTCTGCGTATAAAACGTCAAAGAAATTGTCGGCTTCGTTTTTGCCTTTACAATCAGAATTACTAAGCATAAAAAAATGTCCCGCTGCTGCCACTTGGTCACAAAACTCCTTTAGTCTGACTTGGGAATCATCGTTAAAAGCTTCTTTGGTATAGTCGTTAAAGCTTGACGTATCACTAAGCGGACGGTAGGGAGGGTCAAAATAGAACAAAGTATTCCCTTGTGCGTGATTCAGCGTGTTTTCAAAGTCTCCTTCCAATATTTCCACACGCTTTAGCAGTTCGCTGTCCATTGTAAGCGTATCTTCGTCGCAGATTTGTGGGTGTACATGCTTTCCAAAGGGAACATTAAACAGGCCTTTCTTGTTTACACGGTACAGACCGTTAAAACAAGTACGATTCAAGAAGAAAAATTTTGAGGTGTTCTCTATTGGGTCGAGATTCTTTTCGTTGTAGCGTTTGCGAACCGCCATGTACATATTAAGTTTTGCTTCCATGTCTTTCAATGCGTAATACTCTGCTTGTATATCACGCAACGCAGGAATCAACAAATCTAAGCTGTCTCGTACTGTGCGAAAGCACGTAATCAAATCGGAATTGATGTCATTGATTACGCCGTGTTTAATATTGGGGTACTTTTGTAACATGTAAAATAACATAGCACCGCCACCAACAAATGGCTCTATGTACGTTACATTTTCCCAATTATCAAAGTCAGCTGGAAGTTTTTGATCCAGTTGTTCAAGAAGTTGACCTTTTCCGCCAACCCATTTGATGAATGGTTTCCCTTTAACCCAACTTGCAGCCTATATGCGTATAACTCTTTGATTCTCAAGTATCGTT
>ERZ809074.4614-NODE-4614-length-11166-cov-4.743227_pt1 | contig 11166 bp, 8 predicted proteins | sample MGYA00520795_ERZ809074 | MGnify/ENA primary metagenome ERZ809074 (study PRJEB31570, sample SAMEA3212989) | Homo sapiens | biome: human-gut; feature: human gut; material: fecal | place: Sweden | collected 2011 ...
AATTCTCCTATTTGCAATATTTTTTCAAAGTGCTACAATATGTAACCGAAAAAATATTACATCAAAGAAGGTATATGATATGTTCCAATATTATCTGATTCATTATTTTAACTTTAAGAATGCCGGAGGCTTCATGCTTGTCTCCCTGCTCTGCCTGATCGCAGTGCTTGCGATCGTTATTCTGGCAGCAAAGCTTAAGAAACACTATAAACTTAATACACAGGATCTGACGCCAAAACAGATCCGGAAACTGAACCATATCCACAAAGTAAAAGAAATCTCGCTTATTGAAAGCTTTTATGAGATGGTATTTTCCAGTACTTCGGTACTGTTGTTCCTGTCTCTTTATTATATTATCGATGAGCGGATCCCACAGGCTGCCTTTTACTGGCAGAAATACCAGAACATTATCTTACTTTTATTTCTGGTATTTTCTGTATTTATGACAAACTGGTTCGATATCCTGTTCGTTCCGTTAACTGCAATTCCGACCAGACAAAAGGCGTCCGTGCGGCTGATCTCTGCCTTTTATATTATTCTGATCTTATTATATATCAAGTTCATCTACCATGATTCGAACTATGATTCACTGATCATGTATTTTATCACACTGGCAGTCGGCCGTTTCCTGTACTTTGATTCTACACTGGAAGATATCAAAGAAACACTGCAAGGTGTCGCAAGAAATCTGCCGCTTCTGGTACTGATGGGAAGTTATTCCGCCATCGTATGCTGGTATGGATTCCACTGTGGATTCCTGTTGACTTCCAACGGTGTGATCCTTAGTACGCTACTGGCGCATCTTTTTATGGATGTATCGATTTTTGTGCTGGATAAAACGCGGTTGGTGAAATTATTTATTTAACCTACTTTTTCATTTTTTTCAATATAAGTAAGTTACAAATTATAACACACACTATTTCCATAATTACAATACTTCCTGCAATCGCTCCTACCGGATAATGAAAGGTAAAATAAGAAAGCTGTTTTCTCATATAAACGTTGATTCCTTTTAGTATGATTGATCCAACTGACGCTACAAGGCCTGCGACAAGCAGTACATAATAGCTGCCTTCCAGCAATAACAGCTTTCTTTCCTGCCGGCGTGTCATTCCAATCTTTCTCATAATCTCCAGCTCTTTTTTCCTTCCCACAATTCCCGTAAACATAATATTAAAATAATTAACCAGTCCGACACACAATAATATTACACTGATACTTCCGAACATAATTCTGTTTCCATGGATGTAGTCTGCATTTTTCTGCATAAGATCTGATCTTGCAATGTAGAAAATGCCTGCTTCTCCTTCGCCGTCCGGGCTTGTCTGTGTATTGCTTTTCCGCCGCTGGTTTTCTGCCGAAAGAATCTTCTGGATTTCATGCATAATCTTTTTTTCTTTCTTTTTCTCTACGTTTAATTCCATGCAAAATGTCTTTCTCTTCGTAGATAAACGGTTAAATCCTTTTTCACTGACCAGATAATAGATATCTCCTTCTGCACCATGCCAGGTCTGGTGGATCTCCGGGAAGCCATCTGCCTGATTATCCAGATAGCCGCTTAACATATATTCTGTAGACGGCGTTTCTGCCTTTATTTTCTCATCTTCCTTATCCCTTTCTTTGTCCGTCATGGAATTCCACCGGATGCATGCTTCTTTGTTCTTTAACGGAGATAAACATACCGTTTCTCCCACTGCTTTTTCTGCCTGTTTTTCCTGCTTTTGTGACAGCTTATGATCATGGATGATCATTACTCCTGTTCCGTTTTTCAGACTGTCCATATCGACTTTCAGCTTGTTTTCCTCTACATATGTTTCTAATGCTTTTATCTCATTTTCGCTGACAATCTGAACGGTATCAGCATCCAGGCCTTTGATCATCTTTGCCCCGGAAGCATAATCAATACTGATTTCTTCCGCATATTCTACATTGTTTCCCAGATAAGTATCCTCTTCCAGCGGGCGTATTCCATCTCTGGATATGACGGAAAGCACGTATGCTCCTTCGGTTATGTAGGATTCCTTCTTCTTCACACCGTCAAGATTCCATAATTGTTTCCGCACTTTTTTTGATATCGGTGAAAACTCATCGTAGTCATTGTCATATAATAATTCGAAATTATCTCCTTCTGATCTCAGTGGATCTTGATCCGGCGACTGTGTCTGATATTCTGTCCCGCTTCCATCTTTTTGTGCAGACTCACTGAATTCCCCTGCGATCAGGAAATCCGGTCTCTGATTAATGATATTCGCATAATCACTTCCATCTGTGATCACCATGACAATCAGGAACATTTCTATTCCGAGGAACAATGAACTAACTGTAATGACAAATCCCTGCCTGTATCTTGTGACGTTCTTCCATGCCATAAAGCACAGTTCCTGTGTTTCGCTTCTTTTTTTCTTGTTTAAGACTGCTCCTTTATCTGCATGACCTGCTTTTCCATGCTGTTGTTTCTTGCTTCCCTTCTGCTCCGTGTAATGCATTCCCTCTATACAGGTTCTGTTTACAGTCTGCCAGATCACCTGTTCCGATGCACCCAAGATTACCAACAACGTGAAGACTACCGCTAACAACAAGATTTCCACCCGAAAGATCTGCAGTTCTTCTGCGCCTCCATATCCATTCAGATACTGTCTGCCCAATAGTTGCGGTATCAGATATCGCAATAACACAACCGACAAACCTATACCTGCAATACCTCCCGGCACTATCGTCCGCATGATCTGCCGGATATAGATCTTACGGAGCTGCTTTTTCGTTGTACCGATCGTATGGAGCAGCGCCATCTGACGGATATCGCCTGCCATGGAGATCTGCATCACATTGTAGACAAGCAAAAACATTCCGCAGATAATCACAACTGCCTCCACTGCTGCCATCCCGTAACTTCCTGTCACCTCTTTTACAGCCCGGTTCTTCGCTGTATCTGTCGCAATGATCTGTTGGGAATTGTCTTTCATCGGTACATCTTCATATAATTTTTCTTCTGTATCTTTCCAGTCCATGTCATTCGACGGACAGATCAGAATATCCGAACCATCTTTAATATCATAACCCCAGTCCTTCAGTTTCTTTTCTGACACATATCCGATTGCTTTGCTTCTTCCATTATCTTCTGTATAAGCACTGTACCAGCCTGATAATTTGAACTCTTCTTTTTCTGTCTGAAAAAAGCTGATCGATATATCAAGTGCTATCTTCATCCCTCTTTTCGGATTATCAATTCCAAGCTTTTTTAATGTCTTTACCGGAAGCATGATTTCCTGCTGCTTTTTGGGATAGGTTCCATGGACACCGGTATAGGCGGGCTTCATCATCTTTTCCCATGCAGTCTGATCCAGCACTTGTATGGAACAGATAGATTCTTTCTTTCCGGATTCTGTGGCTTCACCCATTTTCATTCTTCTTCCGGTTTCTCTTACATATCCTAAGGAACGTGCTTTTTCATATTGCTGCTTTGTTCCCTCTTCTATGTAAGTGGATGCCGTTGTTCCATCCATCCGAATATTTTTCGTATATTCTGCATTTATTTTTCCGTAAGCCGTTCCAAAGACAAATGTCAGTGTAAGAATACATAAAACGACTGCTCCCATAAGAATCCGGTTTCTGCTTTTATTACATTTTCTGATAGCTTCCGAAAGCAGCCGGATCACGTTCGTATTATTGTTCGGTGTAAATCCATTCATTTCATTACACCTCCGCATTGTATAATTTCCCGTCTTCTACGCGCAGGATACGGTCTGCCATCTGTGCGATCGCTTCCTGATGGGTCACAACAATCACCGTCTGGTGGAATCTTGCTGCACAAGTCTTCAACAATGAAATTACTTCCATACTTGTGACAGAGTCCAGATTTCCTGTTGGCTCGTCACACAAAAGTACTGCCGGCTTTACCATTAACGCCCTTGCAATTGCCACTCGTTGTTGTTGTCCGCCGGACAGTTCTTCCGGGAGATTCTCTAACTTTTCTCCAATCTTTAACGTTCTGACAATATCTTCCAGCAATTTTTCATCAATCTCTGCACCGTCCAGTCTGAGCGGAAGTACGATATTCTCATATACATTGATAACAGGGATCAGATTATACTGTTGAAATACGAATCCGATATTCCTTCTCCTGAATATCGTGCGTTCATCTTCCGTCATATCTTTCAGACTGTTGCCGCGTATCCAGACGCCACCTGCAGTGGGTTCATCCAGGCCGCCCAGGATCTGAAGTAATGTCGTCTTCCCGCTTCCTGATGTACCGATGATTGCCAGGAATTCCCCTTCTTCTACGGACAGACTCACTCCGTCCAGCGCATGGACTTCGTAATTATCTGTCACATAATATTTCTTTAATCCTGCTGCTTTTATCATTTCCATAAGATTTTTTCTCCTTGCTTATAATTGTGTCCGTTTCGTATCGGAACTTTCACTTGTCTCATACAGCATACAGGACAAATCTAACAAACTTCTAACAGACTGGAAGATTTATCTCGATCATCAGACCTTTTTCCGAATATCTGTTTTTTGCAATCATAAATCCGCCATGAAGGCCGATAATTTTTCTCGCCAGATAAAGTCCGATTCCATAACCTTTCTGTGTGGTCACGTTCTTTCCTCTGTAGAATCTCTGGAAAATCTTATGCTCTTCTCCCTTTTCAATTCCAAGCCCATTATCTTTTACAGTAATCTTTGCATGCATTTCATTCTTCTGGATTCTCATTTCTATGATTCCGCCAGGCCGGCTGTATTTCACGGCATTATCCAGAACATTATCGATTGCTTCCCCAATCCAGTTGGCATCATGCGGACAGTTGACTTCTTGCGGCAGCTCTATCCTAAATGCAATCCGTTTTTCTTCTGCCTGCTTTTGAATTCTTCCAAGACAGTTTCTCACGGTCTTTAACAGATCTGTCTCTTCTTTCCGTATCTGAATCATGTTCTGCTCAAGTCTGGACATCTTCACGAATCCTTCTGTCAGGAATTCCAGTTGTTGTTCTCCGGATCTCATTGCATTTAGATAGTTATCCACATTTTCATCCGTCTTTGTCCTGGTTTTACTCCATTCTTCCTCTAATAATTCCTGATATGTCCTGATATTGGCAAGGGGTGTCCGCATCTGGTGTGCAATCTCTGAAATCAGCTTCTGGATCTCATCTTTACTCTTCTCCGCAGCTTCTGTCCGTCCATTTAACATTTCCTGGATCCTTACCAGTCTGGATTCCAGTCTTGCATATAATGTCTCTTCTCCTGCTTTTGTTTCCCGGATCTTTTCCTCTCGCAATATCTTTTCCATACATTCTGCCAATAACTTAAGTTCTTTCTGTCTGCATTTTCCCTGATAAACATATATGGCAGTTCCACCCAGAATTACTCCTGCCGTTACTGCCACTACGATTATTATGATATTCATTCTTTTCTCTTCCTTTTTGTATCTGCCATTACTTTTTCAGACGCACTCCAGCTTGTATCCCAATCCAAATACATTTTTCAGATATATCGGTGATCCTGCATCTGTTTCTATCTTTTTCCGCAGCCGGTTGATCGTAACACTGACGGTATTATCCACTACAAACTGGCCATCCAGTCCCCATACATATTCCAGGATATTTTCTTTCGTCAGTACATTTCCCTGATTGTACATCAGATATTCCAGTAACTGATATTCTCTGGCTGTAAGGATAATTTCCTTTTCGTTCTTGTATACTTGCTTCTTATCAGGAAATAATATTATTTCTCCGCATACCAGTTGTTTTTCTCTGTTGTTCCGTCCGATCACTGCCTCTATGCGTTTTAGAAGCACTTTCATGGAAAATGGTTTTACCACATAATCGTCTGCTCCTGTGTCAAATGCTGTCAACATATCCGTTTCTTCGTCTCTTGCCGTCAGAAAAATGGCCGGTATCTCTGCCTTTTCCCGGATCTTTTTGTAACATGCAAGTCCATTGCCGTCTGGAAGTCCAATGTCAATGAGAAGAAGGCTCTCACTGCCTGTAATTGTAGTAAGAGCCTCTTGTTTTGTGTATGCGGATACGGTCTGATAGCCTGCGTTTTGCAGTGCTGTTTTGAGTGCCTGATGTAATAATGTGTCGTCTTCTATAATTCCGATCGTCATATATTTTCTCTCCGATCACTACGTTCTTTCCATATATTTTTCCGTGTGTTTATTCATCCATATCAGTACGCCAACACAGATAATGATTGAGATGATCGATCCTGCCGGTGCCGCACATCCCATCGGAAATAATGTATCCGGAAAATGCGTTGCCGCATAATAAGACAATGGGATTCTCGCACATATGATAGATATGGAATTGTGGATAAATGATACGATAGACAAGCCATATGCATAAAAATATCCGCTTAAGCAGAAATGTACTCCTGCAAATACACAGTCCCATGCATAACTTCGTAAATACTGTCCTCCAAGTATCTGTACTGCCCCGTCATTCGTGAATAGTCCAACAAACGGAACAGATACAAACTGCACAATCGTTGCCGCAACTAATCCATATCCTACTGTCATACATAATACATACCGCAATGTCAGGCGTGCACGGTCATGCTTGCCTGCACCAATATTCTGCGATGCCAGTGCCGATATCGTTGACAACATAGAAGACGGTACCAGGAACAGGATCCCTATGATCTTTTCCACAATACCTACCGCCGCCGCATCATTTAATCCACGCTGGTTGGCAAATATTGTGATTGCAATAAACGATATCTGGATAAATCCATCCTGCAGTGCAACCGGCACACCGACTTTCAATATGTTTTTCATCGTATGTCTCTTCGGACGAAGATCCGATTTTCTTAATTTGATCCCTGTGCCCTTTTTTATGACCACGGTAAGTGAAACAATGACACTGACTGCCTGTGCGATGGTCGTTCCAAGTGCTGCTCCGGCCGCATCCAGTCCCATGACTCCGATGAACAGATAATCCAGACCGATATTCGCTGCGCATGCTACTGCAATAAAGTACATCGGACTTTTGGAATCACCGATTCCACGGAAGATTGCACTGATAATATTATAAGCTGTAATAAAAGGAATCCCGATAAAGCAGATTGTCAGATAACGGATCGTTCCTTCTACTGCCTCGGCCGGTGTCGACATCACACTGACGATCGATCTGACTGCCGCCAGTAATACGATCATAAGTATGATCGCAATTCCCATGAACATCGTTGCCGTGTTTCCAATTGTCTCCGATGCTTTCTTATAATCTTTTGCACCGATGCAGCGCCCGATCATAACCGTCGCTCCCATCGCAAGCCCTACGATCATAACTGTCAGCATATGCATGATCTGGCTTCCGATCGATACCGCCGTCGTACTGCTGACCCCGCCAAACTGACCGACAATAAATAAATCTGCCATACCATATAACGTCTGTAAAAAGTACGATAACAGATATGGCAGTGAAAAATAAATGACTGTCTTAAATACACTTCCTGTTGTTAAATCTCTCTCCATGTTGTAACGTCCTTGTCTTTAGAAATACTCATTTCATAATTCTATTCCTATTAACCTGGTAAATCAACTTTTTAGGAAGATTTTTTTGAAAGAGAGTGATTACTTTTATGGTACTAAACCGCAAGGAGCCCCATCGTCCGCAATATGAATATCGTCACAAACAACGTAAATATCGAAAGCACCGATGAGAACACAACCAGCTGCCCGGCAAGCTGTCCATCCGCTCCCGCCTGCTGCGCCATGATATAGCTGGATACTGCAACCGGCGTCTGATATGCCAGCACCCCGGACAACAGGTCCGCATCCCGGTAACCCATCATAACCACCATCGGAATCATGATAAGCGGCAAGATTACCAGCTTGATCGTCAATACCACAAATGCTGTTTTTAAGTTTCCTTTTACTTTTGAAAAGTCCAGATCACCACCCAGAATCATAAACGCAATCGGTGTTGATAATTTGGCCAGATCCTGAACCGTTGTATTGACAGCTGTCGGAAGTCTGATCCCAAGAAGTGAAAATATAATCCCTAATACCGAAGATATGATCAGTGGATTCTTTATAATATCCAGAATGATCTTTTTCCAGTCATTTTCCCTTTTTTCACCGAAGATTGACAGCGCGACTACTGCAAGGAAATTATACATCGGTACCAGGATGGCACTTAAAATTGCCGCTGTCATCGTACTTTTCGGTCCATACATATTCTGTACGACTGCAACTCCGAAGATCACATAATTGCTCCGGAAAATCCCCTGGATAACTACACCCTGCTGATTTTCCTGTGTTACGATCCTTGGAACGATCAGACACAACAATACGAACAGTATCAGAAGTCCCCCTGCTGCCCAGATGCACAGCCTGATCCTGCTATGTATCTCAGAACCGATATCACTCTGGTAGACATTGTAGAATAACATACATGGTAAAAATATCTTAAACACAATGGCATTTGCCTGTTTTGTAAGCTTTCCGTCCGCCAGAGATGTATAATTGACCAGAAAATATCCTAATACCATAAGAAAAAATACCGGTGCAATTACATTAAACGATACAATTATATTATCCAAATTTTCTCACTTCTCTCATTCTTAATAAATGCTGTATTTCCCTTTGGAATCTACAGCATTATACTTTTTATTTCTGTATATTTTCCAGATATTTACACATGAAATACGTACTCATCCAGACGCTCGAATGCTTCTTTTACTCTGCCAAGCGGTAATGCAAGATTCATACGGATTCCATATTTCTGGTGGAACGGTCTTCCGTCCTGCCATGCAACGCCTACGTCCCATCCTGCTTTTAACAGCTCATCCAGTGACTTATAATTTTCCTCACACCAGTCTTCGCAGTCCAGGAACAACATATAAGTTCCCTGCGGCTTACTTACTTCAATTCCTCTGTAGTAGTCACGGATATGATTCACTGCATAATCAACATTTTCAGATAATACCTGGCAAAGCTCATTGACCCAGGTATATCCTTCTGCCTCGTAAGCCCCGATCAGCGCATGCATAGATAATACATTCATTGTATTATAATGTGATTTTCTTGATTTTGCCTCCACCCGGTCACGCAGCATTTTGTTGAAGATTATATGATAACTTCCTACCAGACCTGCCAGGTTAAATGTCTTACTCGGTGCATACAATGCAATCGTACGGTTTCTTGCATCCGGACTGATCGACTGTGTCGGAATGTGCTGGCTGCCTTTTAAGATCAGATCTGACCAGATCTCATCTGCGATCACTACACATTCATTGTTCTTATATACTTCCATCGCCTCTTCAATCTCTCGGCGCTCCCATACACGTCCGGTCGGATTATGCGGACTACAGAAGATTGCTACATGGATGTTATTTGCCTTTAACTTGGCATCCATGTCTTCATAATCCATCCGCCAGATTCCTTTTTCGTCTTTTTTGAGCGGACTGTGTACAATCTTGTATCCATTCTCTGTGATGCATTTGGTGAATCCGATGTAAGTCGGGCTGTGAAGAAGTACAGCATCTCCCGGTGCGGCAAAAGCTGTCAGAGCAGAGATTACTCCGCCTAATACTCCGTTCTCATATCCGATATATTCCGGCATCAGTCCTTCTACATTATTGCGGATCTTATGCCAGCGTATGATCGAATCATAATACTCTTCCACCGGACTGAAATATCCATATGCCGGATGTGCTGCCCTGTCCATGATCGCTTTTGGAATCGTTGGGACAGTTTCAAAGTTCATGTCTGCCACCCACATCGGGATCACATCAAATCCGTCTTTTGGCGGTTCCGGTGCAAATCCCGGATTCTTTCCAAGTCCGTCTACTGCAATCGCATCTTTTCCATGCCTGTCTATAATCTTTGTAAAATCATATCTCATATCTTTCTCTCCTGTTTCCTGAAAACAATCTTCCACCGGCGCCTGCCGTCTGATAGCTATTTTTTTGAAAATACCCACATCGCTTTTATCTGGTCTTTGATATTGGCAAATACCCATGTTGCTTTCGAATTCTTTATGCTGAACGGATCATTCACTTTCACATTGCCATTCTCATAACCTGTCAGTACGATAAAATGTCCAATCTTGGTAAAATCTCCCGGACCGACACTGCATATGATCGGATGTCCCTGCGAAAGTTCTAAAGCTACCTGCTCTTCTGACAAAAGACCTGCAGTACTGTTAAGCTTCCAGTTTGCTCCGGCTTCATCCATGAATCTCCAGTACGTGTTATTCTCTTCGTCCACATAACCATGTTCCGTTCCGTAAGCAGCTACCTTTGCCGGAGTGATCGACGCATCCTGATTCAGTCCGGCTGCTACCATCGCCATACAGGTCGGTCCGCATCCACTTGCCGCTACTATACTGGTTCCGTATGGAGCATACCCCCATCGTTCATCCCACTGCAAAAGTTCCGGTATCCCTCCCTGCGAAAGATCTTTTCCTATCGTATCTGCATACGGCTTATCTTTTTTCTTTTCATAATCGGCCACAAAATCTACTGTTTCCACATTTTTATCCAACAGTTCGATCACATTTTTCGGATATCCGTGTTCCGTTGCCTGCTTTCGTACACGTTCCAATTTCTGTTCGGCAGTTTCCGGCTTTGACTTTACTTTTTCCGCCTCTTTTTTATCCTGCTTTTCTTTTCTGAGCTCTTCTGCTTTCTGTTTTTCTTCTACACGTTCACGGTGCAGACAATAGCCAGCAAAAGCAGCAGTTATTACTGCTGCTATCACACCGACTACTGTTATACGCCTTAATATCTGATTTCTTCTTGCACCTTTTGAAAGAGAAGTGCTTGGTCGTTGTTCTACGTTATTAGTCTCCTTCATCTATCAATTCAGTCCTCTTAATAATAATCTATTTTCTCGACATCGTTCTTAATTATACAACAGCATTCCAGCGGATACAACTTATCATTTCCTTAATATTGATTCTGACTTTTCGTATTTGTGTCGTTTTTTTATATAATTATGACTTTTTTCAATTTTTTTCATTTTTTACTTGCTTTTTACATTTTATCATGATATCATACTATTTGTCTTAAGGACACGTCAAATAACGGGGTGTGGCTCAGCTTGGCTAGAGCGCCTGGTTTGGGACCAGGAGGTCGCAGGTTCGAATCCTGTCACCCCGATTTATAATGTATTATGCGGGTGTAGTTCAATGGTAGAACACCAGCCTTCCAAGCTGGATACGTGGG
>ERZ809074.4619-NODE-4619-length-11158-cov-3.979645_pt1 | contig 11158 bp, 10 predicted proteins | sample MGYA00520795_ERZ809074 | MGnify/ENA primary metagenome ERZ809074 (study PRJEB31570, sample SAMEA3212989) | Homo sapiens | biome: human-gut; feature: human gut; material: fecal | place: Sweden | collected 2011 ...
CCTATGACCCTCTGCTTGTAAGGCAGATGCTCTCCCAGCTGAGCTATGCTCCCAAAAGACCCTCGAAAGTAAACAACGCTTTCAAAGTGGATTTATTATATTATATTAAAAAGCATTTGTCAACTGTTTTTTAACTTGATTTTGTCATCTCTTTCTTTATTTTTTTTATTATGCGTTTTTCAAGGCGCGAAATGTAGGATTGAGAGATGCCCAACTTGTCGGCAACCTCTTTTTGGGTCAGTTCCGCGGGGCAGTCAATGCCGAACCGCAGTTTGATTATTTCGCTTTCACGTGACGGCAGCGAATCAAGCACTCGCCGCAGTTCTTTTACGTCGTCGCGGGTGTCGCCGGCACGGGTGACGATATCGGGTTCCGTGCCTAAAATATCCGAAAGCAAAAGAGCGTTTCCGTCCCAGTCAACTTTAAGAGGCTCGTCAAAAGAAACTTCGCCCTTTAATTTTGACGTGCGCCGCAAAAACATAAGAATTTCGTTTTCTATGCACCGTGATGCGTATGTGGCAAGGCGGATCTGCTTATCACCATTATATGTGTTAACCGCCTTAATCAGACCTATTGCGCCGATACTTGTTAAGTCTTCAACGCTGACACCCGTATTTTCAAACTTCTTTGCTATGTATACCACGAGTCTTAGATTGTGCTCAATCAGTTTTGAACGCGCCGTGCTGTCGCCATCTTTAAGTCCTTGCAGGGCGTCCTCTTCTTCCTGACCCGTAAGCGGGGGCGGCAGACTCTGACTTCCGCCCACATAATAGACCTTGTTTCTGAAAAACAGTTTTTTTATAAGCGAAAACAGTTTTTTCAGCATTATACACACTCCTTTATAATGTCAGGGCTCAACAAAGCATTGAAACTTCCGCCGAAATCGCGGTCGCAGAGGGCAATAACGCATTCGGGACGCAAAGTTTTGTCGTTATATTCTATGCTTACGTTCTCGGGGCGAAAACCCAAAAGCGCACCTTTTGCGCCGAGAGAATCGTATGGAATCACAAGAGGGACAATATTTATATTCGGCAGAGCGTCCTTTTTCACAAGCACTACCGGCAGTCCGTTATATTGAAGCGAATTCCCCGTATCAATAAGGGCGGAAAACGCTTTGCCGTTTATGCTGAGCGTGGCGCTGAATCCGTTAAGTTCGCTTTGGCGGAAAAAGGGTTTGAAAATTTTACAGGCGGCAAAGGCGAACAGAACGGACAAAAGCGCAATAAGGAAAATTACGTCGTCGGAATAGAACATACCGGAAGAAAGTCTGTCGCTTGCGCAAAGGTAAACAAGGCCGTAAAGCATTGCGCCTGTAACCGCGCCCGCCAACGCCGCCTGTAAAAGCGAAAGCATCTTTGCTTTGAAAAAAGAGGCGAAAATCATAATACAGTATATGCCTGTTTTTGCTATGGGGTTTGAAAGAAACCCGAACAGGGGCATTATTCCCGCGTAAACGGCGCCTATCATCGCACCGAGTGCGGGGCGTTTAACTTTTGTTTTTATCAATTTTGACGAAAGCATAAGTATAAAATAGTCAACTGCAAAGTTCTCCAAAAGCACAAGTTCTATGTATACTGTCATATTTTTTTATCCCTTATTTATTGTTGACTGTATTTTAACAGGGGAAAAGCAAAAAAAGTGTCGCTCGGTGAAGGTAAAAATAAAAAACATCTTGCCAAAAAGCGTATAAAGGAGTATAATTTCAGAAAAGATAATAAAACGATGACCGAAGAATTTTCCGTAAATCTTTTTTCAGAAAGTCGGTGGCTGATGTGAACCGATAAAGTTTGCGGCATTTCCGCTTTGCGAGTTTCCCGCGATGAACGGGAGTTTTGCACGCTTTACTGTGCTTTTTGAGCGGTTCGCCTTTCCGGCGGGCAATTTGGGTGGCAACACGGAATAAGTCCTTTCGTCCCATTTCGGCATAAATGCCGGAATGGGCTTTATTTTTTTGAGGAGGAAGAAAAATGATTGACATCAAGTTTTTAAGGGAGAATCCCGAAATCGTAAAACAGAACATCAGAAACAAGTTTCAGGACGGCAAACTGCCCCTTGTTGACGAGGTTATAGCACTTGACGAAAAAAACCGCGCAACAATAAAAGAGGCTGACGAACTGCGCGCAAACCGCAACAGAATTTCAAAGCAGATAGGCGCGCTTATGGCACAGGGCAAAAAAGACGAGGCGGAGGAGGCAAAAAAACAGGTTAAGGAGCAGGGCGACCGACTTCAGGAACTTGAAAATGCCGAAACCGAGCTTGCGGATAAAATAAAGAAGATAATGATGACTATCCCCAACATTATTGACCCCTCGGTGCCAATAGGAAAAGATGATTCCGAGAACGTTGAGGTAGAGCGTTTCGGCGAACCCCGCGTTCCCGACTTCGAAGTGCCGTATCACGCCGATATTATGGAGCGGTTCAACGGTCTTGATCTGGACAGCGCCCGCCGCGTTGCCGGCAACGGATTCTACTATCTTATGGGCGACATCGCGCGGCTTCATTCCGCCGTTATTTCCTACGCCCGCGATTTTATGATTGACCGGGGCTTTACCTACTGTGTTCCGCCGTTTATGATTCGTTCCGACGTTGTTACCGGCGTTATGAGCTTTGCTGAAATGGACGCGATGATGTATAAAATAGAGGGCGAGGACCTTTATCTCATCGGTACAAGCGAACATTCAATGATAGGCAAGTTTATTGACCAGAACCTTAAAGAAGAGGATTTGCCCTACACCCTTACAAGTTATTCGCCCTGTTTCCGTAAGGAAAAAGGCGCCCACGGAATAGAAGAGAGGGGCGTATACAGGATTCATCAGTTTGAAAAACAGGAAATGATAGTTGTGTGCAAGCCCGAAGATTCAAAGATGTGGTTCGATAAACTGTGGCAGAACACCGTGGATCTGTTCCGCTCAATGGATATTCCCGTACGCACCCTTGAATGCTGCTCCGGCGACCTTGCCGACCTTAAAGTTAAGTCGGTTGACGTGGAAGCGTGGTCGCCCAGACAGAAAAAATACTTTGAGGTGGGTTCCTGCTCGAACCTCGGCGACGCACAGGCGCGCCGGCTGCGCATACGCGTAAGCGGTGAAAAAGGCAAATATTTTGCACATACCCTTAACAACACCGTCGTTGCACCCCCCAGAATGCTTATCGCGTTTTTGGAAAACAATCTTAATGAGGACGGCAGTGTAAACATACCCGCCGCGCTCAGACCCTATATGGGCGGCAAGGATAAGATTGTGCCCAAAAAATAATTTTCGCGCTTGACATAAAAAATAAAACAATGTATAATGACCTTAATATCACTGATCGGGAAAGAGTAACTTTGTTTTTCCGTTTTGCAGAGAACTGCCGCTTTTCGGTGAAAGGCAGGAACGGAGGTAAGGCGAATACATCCCGGGAGATGCGCACCGAAATAACAGTAGGCTGCGCCGGGTGCGCCCGTTAAAGCGTAAAGGGCATATTTTTTGTGCCCCGAGAGGTCGGCTTTGTGTCGGCAATAGAGGTGGTACCGCGGTTATTATCGTCCTCTGTCATTTTGACAGAGGGCGTTTGTTTATTTTTGGAGGAATATTATGACGATTATCGATTTACTTGACCATAATGCGGCGCAGTTTGCCGATGAAACCGCACTTGTTGAAATAAACCCGCAATTTGAACCCGAAAGCAGAATCACGTGGCGGGAATATGCACTTATGCAGCCCGAGCCCGGCATGCCTTTTAAGCGTGAAATTACATGGCTTGATTTTGAAAAGAAAGCAAACAGGTTTGCAAACCTGCTGCTTACCAGGGGCTGCAAAAAGGGCGACAAAGTTGCAATCCTGCTTATGAACTCAATAGAATGGCTGCCCATATATTTCGGCATACTTAAAGCCGGCGCGGTGGCTGTACCGCTTAACTACCGCTATACCGCGGAAGAAATAGAATACTGCCTTAAAAAAGCGGATTGCTCGATGCTTGTTTTCGGGCCGGAATTTACCGGACGCATTGAAGAAATTTGCGGAAACCTGAAAAATATAGCCCATATGTTCTACGTGGGCGAGGACTGCCCGATATTTGCCGACAGTTTTAACGATATGATTTCCTACTGTTCCGGCAAAGCGCCGCAAATACCGCTGACCGAGGATGACGATGCTGCCATTTACTTTTCTTCCGGCACAACGGGTTTCCCAAAGGCGATACTTCACGCCCATAGAAGCCTTATTCATGCCGCAAGGGTGGAGCAGAACCACCACAAACAAACCCACGAAGATGTATTTTTGTGTATACCGCCCCTGTATCACACGGGTGCAAAAATGCACTGGTTCGGTTCACTGCTTTCGGGAAGCCGCGCGGTACTGCTTAAAGGCACCAAGCCCGAATGGATACTTAAAGCCGTTTCGGATGAAAAATGCACGGTGGTATGGCTGCTTGTGCCGTGGGCGCAGGATATCCTTGATGCAATTGAAAGCGGAAAAGTTAAACTTTCGGATTACGATCTTTCCCGGTGGCGGCTTATGCATATAGGCGCACAGCCCGTTCCGCCGTCGCTTATAAAGCGCTGGCTTGAAGTGTTCCCCAACCACAAGTACGACACAAACTACGGGCTTTCCGAGTCCATAGGTCCAGGCTGCGTGCATTTGGGGCTTGATAATGTGCATAAGGTAGGCGCAATAGGAAAAGCCGGCTACGGTTGGAGCGTCTGCATTGCCGATGAAAACGGTCAGCCCGTGCGCAGGGGTGAAGTGGGCGAACTTTGCGTAAAAGGTCCGGGCGTTATGAAGTGTTATTATAACGATGAGGCGGCGACCCGTGAGGTGCTCCGCGGCGACTGGCTCTTTACCGGCGATATGGCGCAGGAAGATTCCGACGGGTTCATTTATCTTGTGGACCGCAAAAAAGATGTTATAATTACGGGCGGCGAAAATCTTTATCCGGTTCAGATAGAGGACTTTTTAAGGGCAAACCCGAAAATCAAGGACGTGGCGGTTATAGGGCTGCCGGATGCACGTTTGGGCGAAATTGCCGCGGCAATAATAGAAGCCAAGGAAGGCACGACGCTTACCGAGGCGGAAGTAAATGATTTTTGCCTTGATCTGCCGCGTTACAAGCGCCCGAAAAAGATAATATTTGCTTCCGTTCCGCGTAACCCCACAGGCAAAATAGAAAAACCCAAATTAAGGGAAAAATATTGCGGCGAGAGCGTAGTGGCACAGCAAATTGAAAGGATATAAAAATATGAAAAAGTTATTATTGGGAAATGCCGCCGTTGCCCGCGGCGCGTATGAAGCGGGCGTAAACTTTGTTTCATCATACCCCGGCACACCGAGCACCGAAATTACCGAGTGTATGGCAACATACCCCGAAAACGAAGTGTTTGTTGAGTGGGCGCCCAATGAAAAAGTTGCCGCCGAGGCGGCGATAGGTGCGGGAATTGCAGGCGGAAGAGCACTGAGTGCCTGCAAGCACGTGGGTCTTAACGTTATGGCGGACCCGGTTTTTACCGCAAGTTACATAGGCGTAAACGGCGGAACGGTTTTCGTTGTTGCCGACGACCCGGGTATGCATTCTTCACAGAACGAACAGGATTCAAGGCACTACGCCCGTGCGGCAAAAATTCCTATGCTTGAACCGTCAGATTCGGAAGAATGCCGCGATTTTACCGCTTTGGCATTTGAAATAAGCGAAGAGTTTGATACTCCCGTGTTTATTCGCCTTTCAACAAGAGTGTCCCATTCGCAGAGCCTTGTGGAACTTAAAGAGCGCAAAAACATTCCGGTGAAAGAATACAAAAAAGACATTGCAAAAAATGTTATGATGCCGGCAAATGCCGTTAAAAAGCACGTTGTTGTTGAAGAAAGAACAGTAAAGCTGCGTGAATATGCAAAAAGTGCGGCGGTTAACACAATAGAGGACAACAACAGCGGAATCGGCGTAATCTGCGCGGGTATTGATTATCAGTATGCAAAAGAGGCACTGGGCGAAAAGGTAAATTACCTTAAACTGGGTATTGTATGGCCTCTTTCGGAAGAACTTATAAAGTCCTTTGCGGCAAAGTGTAAAAAGATTTTCGTTATTGAAGAGCTTGACCCGTTTTTGGAAGATGCAATTAAAAGTATGGGAATAAGCGTTACGGGCAAAGAAGTTTTCACCCTTTTGGGCGAATACACTCCCACAATGATTAAAAAAGCGGTGCTTTCCGAAGCCGGTGCAGAATTTATAAGTGCCGAAGCCGTGCCCGTTCGCCCTCCGGTAATGTGCCCGGGGTGTCCGCACAGAGGAACATTCTATGTGCTTAACAAACTGGGGCTTACGGTTTCGGGCGATATAGGCTGTTATACGCTGGGTGCGGCGGCACCTCTTAAATCGGTGGACACTACAATCTGTATGGGCGCGTCGGTAAGCGCCGCTCACGGCATGGCAAAGGTCAAAGGTGCGGAATTCAATAAAAAACTTGTTTCCGTTATAGGCGACTCCACCTTTATGCATTCGGGAATCACAGCCCTTTGCGATATAGTTTACAACAAAGGCGCAAACACGGTTATAATTCTGGATAACTCAATAACCGGAATGACCGGGCACCAGGATAACCCCACCACGGGCAAGACTATCCGCGGCGAAGCGACCAGGCAGGCAAACCTTATTAAAATCTGTGAGGGTCTCGGAGTGGAACACATAACCGTTGCCGATCCCTTTGACGTAAAGAATTTTGAAGAGGTTGTTAAGGCGGAAACGGAAAGAGAAGAAGTATCGGTTATAATTGCACAGCGCCCCTGCGCGCTTTTGAAAACGGTAAAATATACGGGTTACTGCAAGATAAGCGACAGATGCAAAAAATGCCGGATGTGTATGAAACTCGGATGCCCCGCAATAAGCACCGATAAATCGGGCACGGTTAAAATTGACAGGACACAGTGCAACGGCTGCGGACTGTGCATAAATGTTTGTCCTTTTTCCGCAATAGAAAAGGAGGGCTGAAAGATATGAATATAATGATAGTAGGCGTAGGCGGGCAAGGTACGCTGCTTGCAAGCAGGATTCTCGGAAGCGCCGTTACCGAGGCGGGGTACGACGTGAAACTTTCCGAAGTTCACGGTATGAGCCAGCGCGGCGGAAGCGTCGTTACGTACGTTAAGTTCGGCAAAAAAGTGTATTCGCCCATAATAGATAAAGGCGAAGCGGATATTATCCTTGCATTTGAATGCCTTGAAGCCTATCGGGCATTGCCGTGGCTTAAAAAGGGCGGCAAAATGATTGTAAACGACCAAAAAATCAATCCCATGCCCGTAATAATCGGTGCGACTGAGTATCCGGAAGATATAATTGAAAAACTTACTTCTGTTTGCGACGTTACGCATATCAACGCGCTCAGCATGGCAGAAAAAGCGGGAAGTATAAAGGCGGTAAACGTGGTTCTTATAGGCGTTATGGCAAAAAATACAGCAATCCCCTACGATGCGTGGGTGCGTGCCGTTAAGAACAACGTTCCGGAAAAATATGTTGAAATAAACCTAAAAGCATTTGACGAAGGCTACGGAGTGGAGTAAAATGAATAAGAAAAAAGCTTTAATTCCCGTATTTATAGCAGCGGTATTTTTGCTGTTTGCGCTTGTGCTTGCTTTCCCCGCTTCACGGGATGTTTTCAGGACCCTTTCGGGCACACATCCCTACGTAATGGGCTTTATAAAGTTTGCACTGCTTGCCCTTTCGGGAGAACTTATCGCCGTAAGAATGGCAAAGGGTGAATTTTCGCTTCCGCCGTATACGTGGGCAAGGTTTATCATATGGGGTGTTATCGGTGTATGGATAACGTATATGATGAAGATTTTCTTTATCGCAACGGGCGTTTTAATGGAGAAAGGACTTTTGCCCAACGCCGAAAATCCTATATTCTATACGTTCCTGCACGCGCTTTACACAAGCATTACAATGAATTTGGGTTTCGGGCCAACGTTTATGGCGCTGCATAAGATAAGCGACACTTACCTTGCGCTGAGAAAAGAAGAAAAGGGCGTAACTCTCGGGCAAACAGTTTCGGCGGTTGACTGGAAAGGGTTCTGGACATTTACGATTCTTAAAACCGTTCCCCTGTTCTGGATTCCAGCCCATACCCTAACATTTATGCTGCCCGAAGAATATCAGGTTATGCTTGCGGCGCTGCTGTCGGTAGCGTTGGGAGTTATCCTTAATTTAAAGAAACGTCATTAAAAGAGGTGCATTTATGCTTGACGGAGACATTGAAAAAATAAGCCGTGAAGAACTGAAAAAGTTACAGGGCAAACGGCTTTGTGCACAGGTGAAAAAAAGTTACGAAAGAGTTGAATGTTTCAGAAAAAGAATGGACGAAGCGGGGCTTAAACCGGAGGATATTCACGGCGTTGAGGATTTGCATCTGCTGCCGTTTTCGTACAAGAAAGATTTGCGGGATTACTATCCTTTCGGGCTGTTTGCCGAACCTATGGAAAGTGTTGTGCGCACTCACGCATCAAGCGGCACAACGGGCAAGCGCATCGTTGTGGGGTATACAAAAAACGATTTGGATATGTGGGCTGACTGCGTGGCAAGAGTGATGTCTGCCTGCGGCGTGACAAAGGACGATATAGTTCAGGTTTCTTTCGGCTACGGGCTGTTTACCGGGGGCTTGGGCGCACACGGCGGCGCGGAGAGAATCGGCGCAACGGTTATTCCTATGTCGTCGGGCAACACGAAACTGCAAATTCAAACGATGATTGATTTCGGCGCAACGGTGCTTTGCTGTACACCCTCTTACGCTATGTATTTGGGCGAAGAAATTGAGACAATGGGCGTAAAAGACCAACTCAAACTTCGCGTGGGCATATTCGGCGCGGAGCCTTGGTCGGAAAATATGCGCAGGAAAATAGAAGAATCACTTAATATAAAGGCATATGATATCTATGGGCTTTCCGAAGTTATGGGACCGGGCGTTTCGGGCGAGTGCGAGTGCCAAAGCGGTATGCATATTTGGGAGGACAACTTCATTGCCGAAATTATTGACCCCGACACGGGCGAGGTGCTTCCCGAGGGCGCAACGGGCGAACTTGTGTTTACCTCCCTTACAAAAGAGGCGTTTCCCGTAATACGCTACCGCACGCGCGATATCTGTTCGCTTAATTACGAACCCTGTGCTTGCGGCAGAACGCATATCCGTGTGAATAAGCCCAGCGGCAGAAGCGACGATATGCTTATTATCCGCGGCGTGAATGTGTTCCCGTCGCAGATTGAAGAAGTTCTGCTTAAAGTAAGCGGAAATCAGGTAACGTCCAATTATCAGATTATCGTTGACAGGGTAAACAATACCGATACTTTCGACGTGAACGTGGAAATGAGCGAGGCGTTCTTTGCCGATGATGTGCGTTCAATTGAAAATCTTGAAAAGACTATTGTTGAACAGTTGCGTTCGGCTTTGGGCATAGGCGTTAAAGTTCATTTGGTTAACCCGAAATCGATAATCCGCTCCGAGGGCAAAGCAAAGCGCGTTATCGACAACCGTAAGATTTAAGGGGGAAGAACGATGATTATCAAACAACTTTCGGCTTTTATCGAAAATAAAACGGGAAGACTTTATGCTGCTGCCGATACTTTGGCGAAAAACGGAATCAACATAAGCGCACTGTCACTGGCGGATACGTCAGAATTCGGAATATTGCGCCTGCTTGTTGACGACCCCGAAAAGGGAAAACAGGTGCTTGCGGATTCAGGCGTAACCGTGCGCATTACTCACGTTGTAGCGCTTGCAATGGACGATACTCCCGGCGGCGCGGTGGAGATACTTAAAACGCTTGCGGAAAACAACATAAGCGTTGAATATATGTATGCGTGCGTGGGAAGACAGTCGGGCAAGGCACTTATGGTTTTAAGGGCAAACGATAATAAAGGTGCGGAAGAAGCGCTGCACAACGCGGGCTTTAACGATATCGACCCGCGAGACATTTACAGAATCGAGGCATAGTATGGAATTTTCTCACAGAATGAGCACTCTTAAAGGATCGGCAATACGCGAAATATTCAAATATGCCGCCGACCCGGAAGTAATATCTCTTGCGGGCGGAAATCCCGCGCCGGAACTGTTCCCCAACGAAAAACTTGCGCTTATCGCAAAGGAAATGCTTGAAGAAAAGCCCGTGCTGTCGCTGCAATACGGCATTACCGAGGGCTATATGCCTTTGCGCGAGGCAATAAAGGCACGGCTTAAAGAAAAAGAGAATATCGGAAAAGAAAACGATGAACTTATCGTTGTTTCGGGCGGACAGCAGGGAATAGAGTTGAGCGCAAAATGCCTTGTAAACGAGGGTGATACGGTAATAGTGGAAGAACCGAGTTTTATAGGCGCAACGAACGCGTTCCGTTCCTACGGCGCACACCTTGCGGGTGTAAAGACCGAATCTGACGGTATGGATATGAACGACTTGGAGCGTGTTTTAAGGGAAAACAAAAATGTGAAACTCATTTATACCATTCCCACGTTCCAGAACCCCAAAGGCGTTACAATGAGCGTTGAAAAGCGCAAAACGCTGCTTGACCTTGCAAAAAAGTACAATGTGCTTATTTTAGAGGATAATCCTTACGGCGAACTGACTTTTTCGGGTGAAAAAGTGCCGACGGTAAAGTCAATGGACACCGAGGGCAGAGTAATTTATTCGGGGTCGTTTTCAAAGATTCTTGCGCCGGGACTGCGTCTCGGATTCCTGTGCGCGGACAGAGAAATAATACAAAAGGCAGTTGTGGCAAAGCAGATTTCCGACGTGCATACCGCAATGCTTCCCCAGTTGCTGGCGTATGAATATATGAACCGTTTTGATATGGACGCCGCAATTTGCGTTATGCGCGAAACTTATGCCCACAAGTGCAAAACAATGCTTGACGCAATGAAAGAGTACTTCCCCGAAAGCGCCAGATATACGCGACCCGGCGGCGGACTGTTTATCTGGTGCGATTTGGGCGGCAATGCCGATACCCTTGAGCTTTCAAAAAAAGCAATAGAAAAGAAAGTTGTTTATGTCCCCGGCAACACGTTTATGGTGGATATGGACGCACCGTGCAGTGCATTAAGGCTCAATTATTCAACCGTAAGCGACGAAAGAATCGTTGAGGGCATAAAACGCCTGGGCGAGGTTTTCAAAGGCGTATAAAGAATTTTTCGGCGGGCTTGTCCCGCCGT
>ERZ809074.4628-NODE-4628-length-11133-cov-6.447373_pt1 | contig 11133 bp, 12 predicted proteins | sample MGYA00520795_ERZ809074 | MGnify/ENA primary metagenome ERZ809074 (study PRJEB31570, sample SAMEA3212989) | Homo sapiens | biome: human-gut; feature: human gut; material: fecal | place: Sweden | collected 2011 ...
CGAATATTGCCTGACAATATGTTAATTTTCAAAACTTAAGTCGGAAACCCGCCGCACTGTTCGCTTTTGTGCTCGTATTCTGCTGCCTCAAAGCAAAGCATAGCGTTTTTATTTGATTTACCGATAAAAACGACTACGCCCGCCGAAAATACCCGAAAAGGAGAAAAGCGCTACACAGGCTCCGGCCTTACAGTTTCGTCAATTTCATCGAAAAGACGTACGGCTTTTAAAGCGTTCTTGCGTACAATAAAAACACCGCCGTGAAGTTTAACCGGTAAACGGTTGCACAGGGACTCGAAGACAGACCGGATTATTTTAAAGGACGCGAATTTTTATCGCGATAACTTGACTTTTACACATAAAAGCGATAAAATGTTAAAGTAAAGAAATTCACGTTCCGACAGGAACTTCAAGAGGCAAAAAAATGAAAGAAATACGTTCTCCCGAAATAGACGATCTTTTTCACGCGATAAAAACGCTGAACACTTTGGATGAGTTTTATGCGTTTTTCGGCGATGTCTGCACGATAAACGAAGTGCTGGATATGGCGCAAAGGTTTTCGGTTGCAAAAATGCTCGACGAGGGCAGAAGCTACGTCGAAATATCCGAAAAATCGGGCGCAAGTTCGGCAACCATCAGCCGCGTCAACAGATGCTTAAAGTACAGCGACGGGTATAAAACCGCGCTCGAACGGCTCGGAGAGGAGAAAAAGGATGCTTAAAAACGTAAAATATATATTTTTCGACGTGGACGACACAATTTTCGATTTCGATAAATGCGCCGAAAAAATTATATCCGGGCTGTTTGAAAAATATTCGCTGAAATACACGCCCGAAGTTTTTCCTTCGTTCAAAAAAATAAACAAGCAGTTCTGGCGGCGCATCGAACAAGGCGAAATAGACAGAAAATATTTAACCGAGCATCGCTTTGAAACAGTATTTGCCTATCTTGGAATAGATTTCGACGGGCCTGCGTTTGAAAAAGAATTTTTGCGCGGTCTTCACGATTCGTGCGAAGAAGTTGACGGCGCAATCGATACCGTTAAACATCTGGCTGCGAAATATCCGTTGTTCGTGGCGAGCAACGCATTTTACGAACAGCAGATAAACCGCCTTACGCTTGCCGGTATTATCGATTGCTTTAAGGGCGTGTTCGTCTCCGAAAAAGTGGGCAGCAACAAGCCGTCGCCCGAATTTTTTGCAAAAATACTCAACCTGGCGCACGTGGACAAACCGGATAGCGCACTTATGGTGGGCGATTCGCTTGAAGCGGATATAATCGGCGCGAAAAAAGCCGGTATGCAAACCTGTTGGTTTACCGGCGAAAAAAACGACAAACACGCAGATATAATCATACACTCGATAAGCAAGCTGAAAGAAATACTATAATAGTTACTTTTATTGAATTTTTAACTGTGCTTTCATTACTTTTTCATATGACGAGAGTATAATATTAAACAAAAGTATAGGTTTACTCGTTAATGAGATTAGCAAAACTGACAACTGCATTTATATTTGTGTTTGCGATATTTGCGCTTAGCGCGGCATGCGGCAAAACCGCGCCAAGTTCCGAATACGAAGGAGCCGGCGATCGCGTCGGAATGACGGCGGATATGGAAATTGCGCCTTCTTATTCGGCTGCAGAGAAAGCCGAAACACTCGCTCGTAAAGCGGATTTTCCCGATATTCCTTATGAAAACGACCAATGGCAGAACTATGTAAACGGATCGGGAAATTACACATACGTTATTCTGGGCGATTACTGCTCGTACGTCGTGGGAGAGGCAGGCGAAAATGTTATAATAGACAATTCGCAAAACGTAATCACAATTGCTCAGCCGGGATATTATCGTTTTGTCGGGACATTATCGTGCGGCAGTATAGTTGCCGAGGCAGACGGAAACGTTCGCATCATTTTAGACGGCGTTCGCCTGACCGGTAAAGACGGCGCGCCCATTCGCTTTTATAATAAAGGACAAAAAGTAGTAACTTTTGCCGAAGAAAAAGAAAATATTGTTTCTGCGCCCGCTTCGGTGTCCGATTCAAATCAGAACCGCGAAAACCCGTCTTGCGCGATATATTCCGAAAGCGAACTTACGTTAAACGGGAAGGGAACGGGGGAGATAAACGGAAAAAAAGAAAGGGCGATAGTGTGTCGCTCTACACTTAAAATAAAAACAGTCGAGCTTGAAATCCGCTCCAAAACCGACGCTGTGACGGCGATGAACGTTGTGATTAAAAACACGTCGCTGGTTATCGATTCTACCGCAGGAAGCGCGATTATCGCCGAACGCTACGGATTTCTGACCAAAGAAGGATATGTCGTGATTTCCGAATCTGACGTGCGTGCTGTTTCCGCGTTCGACGCAATAAGCGCGACCGATCTGGTGTACGTAACAGGCTCCGATTCTTTTCTCAGCATTTGCAGCGGCAACGGCTCGTCTTCGGTTTTATACGATGAAATATATTCGAGAAAGGGTATAGTAAGCGACGGCTGCGTATGTATCGAAGAAGGCGGCGTTTATATTGACAGCCTTGACGATTCGATTAAATGCTCGGGCGAAACTCTTTTAAGCGGAGGCTTTCTGACGGCAAGCACCAAAAAAACAGCCGTTAATTCCGTCTTTACCGAAATAAAAGGCGGCAGAACGGAAATAGCTCGTTCATCTGTGGGAATTAAAGGTTGTCGTTTGTCGCTTTCCGACGGCTCGGTTAAAATAATTTCAAACAAAAACGGGATTAACCTCTCTGCGATAAACGGAAACGACAGTGTCTGCGCTCTTGTGATGAAAGGCGGCTATGTAGACGTTTCTACCTGCGGCACATGCATAAAAACCGACGGAAAGATTCTGGTTTCGGGCGGTTCACTCTGGTGCGACAGCAGTCCGGCTCCTTCGGAGCCTGCGGTTATCGCCAACGAAGGATTCAGGACGGACGGCGGCAGAATAATGATAATCGCGGGACTCGGAATGATACAAACCCCGGTAAAGCAATCGATGCAGGACAGCGTGACCATTTCGTTTAAGCGAGGGATATCATCGCATTCTACCGTATCGCTTAAATACGACGACGTAGTGCTTTTCTCAAGAGAAGTGGTAAACAAGGTGGGTAGCCTGTTTTTTACATGCCCCAACTTTTCGCGCGATTATGATTGTTCTCTTGCGATAAACGGTTCCGTAGTGAAAAAATTTCGCCTTTCTCAGACTTTCACCGAAAAAGGCGTTGCATAAAAGATAAAAAAAGATCCTCGCGCCGGGTGGCTGCGGGGATCGTGTTTTTTAAGCGTTGTTATTGCGATGGACCGACTTTTCTGTACAGACGGGTAATTTCGTCCAAAATATCGGGGTATTCGAAGTCTCGATGATATATGAGATTTATTTCTCGCGTTATGGACAGATTTTCCACCGGGATAGCCGAGAATTTATTCTTTTTCAGTTCCGAAAGGCAGGTGTTGTGCGCCAGCACCGAAACTCCGAAGTTGTTTTTAACCAATTCTTTTATGATTGCAATATTGTCTACTTCCAATATGACGTTGAAGTCGTCTATCGACTGATTGTTGCTGCTTAAATTTGCTTCGAACAAAGTTCTTGTTCCTGCACCCGGAAGGCGAAGAATGAGATTTTCCTTTTTCAGTTCGTCAAGAGTAACCACGCTCTTTTTGGAAAGCGGATTGTCGTTGCCCACGGCAAGTACAAGGTAGTCGGTGTCGAGAAGGATGGAGTTGAAATTGCTGTCCGAAATCTTTCCGTCGATAAGTATCACGTCAACTTCGTAGGTTTTCAGTTTCTGGTACAGATTTTGAATGGTATCCGAAATAATGGTCACGTGAGTTTTCGGGTTTTCGTTGCAGTATTCGGCAAGAAGGGTGGTGGAAAGCCCTGTTTCAAGCGATTGAGTAATGCCGATATTCAAGTGACGAATGTTTTTTTTGCGGTCTTTGAGCGCGATTTTCAGGTTTTGTTCGAGCGCGTTTATGCGCTTGGCATACTTAACCAGAATTTCGCCGTCTTCGGTTATTTTAAGTTCCCTGTCGCCGCGAAGAAACAGTTTTACTTTGTACTCGTCTTCGAGATAGCGTATGTGCTGGCTTACCGCGGGTTGCGTTAAATTGAGCGTTGCGGCGGCTTTCGTGATGCTGCCTTGTTTGTATACTTCCAGAAGAGTATGAAGTCTTGCGTTTATCATTTTGTCACCTATAAAAATAAATAATTGTTGTCGGTAAAAACATAAGCTGTGGTTATCCTTTATTATATAACGAAACTCGGTTTTTGTCAAGAGCGGCAACGCAATATTTTTTTATCCGCGCATAAATTTTGATAATCGTTTATTCAGATTTGTATGTTTTTTCAAGAGAACCGGCTGAAATAGTTTTATTTTACCCCGTGTTAATGTATAATTATCGAACAATTTGTTTAATAATTATCGAAATTTCCCAAAACTATGCGAAATCTCTTGACAGGCGCGAAAAATTATTATATATTAGACTCAGCAATCGAAAATAAGGACGATTTTATGAAAAAAGAAAAAAGATTCGACATGTTCAAAAAAACGCAGAAGCCCGCATGGTACATGGTGGCGCTCGAACATATTTTAACGTTTTTCTGGCTCACGTACGAAAAATTGTTCAAAGGGCTTAAAATCGACAGAAGCGAAACCAAAAATATCCGGGGGCCTGTGTTTTGCGTAAGCAATCATGCGTCCATGATCGACTTCCCGATAGCCGTGGCGGCGTTGAAGCCGCTTAAAGTCACATGGGTTGCGGCAATCGAAGAGTTTGACGGAAAAGAATGGCTGTTCCGTAAAATGGGAATGATACCCAAGCGTAAGTTTACACACGGCACCGTAACGGCAAAGCATATCATGCGTGCCGTAATGAAGGAGAAAATTCCGGTTGTCATTTATCCCGAAGCGCGTTTTGTTGTCGGCGGAATAGGCGAATGTATTGACGGCGGCATGGGAAAAATGGTTAAGATTATGGGCGTTCCCGTAATTCGGTTGAGCATCGAAAACAACTTTCTTCGTTCTCCGCAGTGGTGTAAACATCCGTACCGTGACATTCCCGTTACCGCAAAAACCAGCGTTCTCATAACGGCGGAAGAAACAAAAACGCTTACTCCCGAGCAAATCCAGGAAAGACTGGAAAAATCCTTTGTTTACGATCAGTATGCCTATCAATACGAGCATAAACTTTGGATGAAAAGCAAAAACCGCGCGCTCAATATTCATAAAATACTATATAAATGTCCGCATTGCGGAGCCGAATATCAAACCGATTCGGACGGAACGCACATATGGTGCAACGCCTGCGGACACAAGTGGGAAATGGACGGATACAGCCGCCTCCACGCAACGGAAGGCGAAACCTATTTCGAACATGTCCCCGATTGGTATCTGTGGGAAAGGGCGGAAGTCAGAAAGGAAATCGAAGCGGGAACGTATTGTTTCGAGGACGCGGTACGCGTAACTCATCACATAAATTCGCGTGAAATGCGTTATGAAGGCACCGTAAGATGCCGTCACGATAAAGACGGATTTACGTTCAGCGGAAAACTGGATAACGGCGAAACTTTCGAACTTAACAAGTCGGTGGCAAGTATGTATTCGTTGCACATCGATTACAATTTCCGCAAACAGGGCAACGCATTCGATATCGCAACCGACAACGAAAGCTACTTTATGTATCCGGTAGTGCACACCAATCCGCTTACAAAGCTTCAGTTTGCGGTTGAAGAACTGTACAATTACTACGTTCGCGAACCGGAAGAGGAAGCTAAAAAGCAGAGATTACGGCTTGCGGAAAAGCAATCCGAAGAAGCTGCAAAATAAAAAATTATTCCGTTCGATTTTTTGTCGGACGGTTTTTTTATGTCGTTATTGCCTCTCCGTCTTAATTTGCTTGACTATATAAGTCATTACGGGTATAATCTAATTATGAACTACTTGTTTTTGGACATGGAATGCAGCAACGGTAACGATATTTGTAGTTTCGGATACGTGCTTGCCGACGAAAATTTCAACGTTTTGCAACAAAACGACGTACTTATAAATCCCGAAAGTAAATTTGTTCTCACAAACCGGGCGGGGACGCAGGGCATAAGTCTCGCTTACGATAAAGACGAGTTTTACGCTGCTCCGAAATTTCCCGACAGATACGAGTTTATAAAATCTCTTGTCGAAAATCCCGAAAACTTCGTGGTGGGTTTTGCGGTAAGCAACGACGCCGGCTTTATTCGCCGTGCGTGTATGAGGTATTCTCTTCCGCAACTGTCTTTCAAATTTTTCGACACCCAGCGACTGGACGCCGCCATTCACAACGAGGGCAATATCCGCAGTCTTCAGAAGGTGATCGATTTATACGGAATAGAGCAGGATGAGGAAAATATTCTGCACAAGTCTGACGACGACGCGTTTTTCACACTCGAAATACTTCAGAAAATGCTGGAAGAAATAGGAATGAGTTTGCCCGAAGCCATAAAAGCTTATCCGCAGTGCTGCGGTGAAACGGCGGACGGCAATATTACGTTCGACGGACACAGCATTTCCAACATCGACAAAATGCGCAAAAAAGACGTAATAGTGTTTCGTATGAATTGCGCCGAACTTAAAAATCGCTATGCCGGAACCAAAGGCGTGCTGTCGGGCAAAAAAATATCGTTTGAGCGCGCTTTTGAAAGCAAAAATTATCGTAAGATGATTGTGCTTGCGGAAAAAATATATTCGCTCGGTGGCAGACTTTGTTCGTCGCACGATTGCGATTTATTTGTTTGTACCAATGCCGAAAGCACACAGGCCGAACGAGCAAAACAATGCGGAGCGTCTTTGGTTTCCTTGCCGGAGTTCTTGTCCCTGACGGGCATGACGGAGGAAGAGCTTTCTGCGGCTGTCGAAAAAACAGATATAAAAGCATTAAAACAAAAAGCCGATCTTCTTTGAATCTAAAATAAAACGAGCGTACCGAAGTAAACGGTCAGCTCGTTTTTGCGTATTATGCGCTGTAATTGTCTATTTGAACATCTTTGAAAGATTGGCAACCAACTGCTTTATGTCGGTGTTTGTTGTGTTTACGCACAGATCGTAATTTTCGCGCGCACCCCACTTGTTGCCGGTAAAGTAGGAATAGAATTTCGCACGGTCTTTATCGATGGATTTAATGTGTTTTTCTATCTGCTTGTCGCTCAGATGTTCGGATTCGGGACTTCTTTTTTTGCAGCGAGCTATGCGGCTTTTCATGTCCGCATAAACGAATATCCGGTATGGGTGCTTGTCGCGAAGAATATAATCGGCGCATCTTCCTATAATAACGCAGTCCGATTTATCTGCAAGCGAGTTTATTATTTCGCTTTGCGCACGGTATACCGACTGAATTTGTCCTACATAATATTGATTGAGCGTCGTAAACGACTGTCCTATTGCAATGGGATAAAGCGCATGCGGTTGTTTTTCCAGAATTTGCGCAACGTATTGTTCGGAAAGGGAAGTGTGCTGTGCTATTGCCGCAAGAATTTCTTTGTCATAGTATTCTATGCCGAGCTCTTCCGCAAATCTGCGTCCGAGTTCTCGTCCGCCGCTACCGAATTCTCTTCCTATTGTAATGATTCTGCTCATGGTCGTCTCCTGTTTTCGGTATATTGATATATAAAATTGTACCACGAATTTGGCGTTTTGTCAATAGTATGAGTGAAAAAATAAATAGTTATTGCCGTTTATCTATTATTTTACGGCATTTCCGCTTAAAAACATTGTAAAAATCTATTAAAAAAATTATTTTATAAAAAAATCCTTAAAAAGGTTGACAACTTTTTTGAAATATAGTAAACTGTATTAGAAAGGATGAAATGTTGATCGGAGGTAAGATCGGCATGAAGCTTATTACTGCCGCAAAGTTGCAAGACTATTCTCAACCGGATCCCTATATAATCGAGGCGAACGGTAAGTTTTATATTTATGCTACGGGTAACAACGGGGTAAACGTCTATCGTTCGGACGATTTGTTCGGCGGTTACGAATACCTCGGTAAAACCGGCGCCGTGGAAGGAAAGAAGGAATATTGGGCGCCTTCGGTCATCAAACTCGACGGTAAGTTTTATATGTACGTTTCGTGCATGCCGGAAAAGGCAACCGACACTCACGAACAAGCGATGTTTGTAATGACGGCGGACAAGCCGGAAGGTCCGTTTGAAAACGCTAAGCAAATTTTGCAACCTTTTTCAATTGATTCGCACATTGTCAAAAACGACGCGGGTTTGTTTTTGTTTTATTCCATGAACGACTATCAATCTGCTATGGGCGGCACCTATATAGTTGTCGACCGCATGCTCGATCCGTTCACGCCCGAAGGCAAACCCGTGCCGGTAATCCGTCCTTCCTTAAAGGAAGAGCTTTGGGCAAAAGCTCGTTTCCGTCCCGATCAGGATTGGTACACGATTGAGGGTGCTTTCTATTTCCGTAAAGGAGACTGGCACTATGTTTTGTACAGCGGAAACTGCTATGAAAACGAATATTATTTTGTCGGCTACGCCTATGCGCATACAAGCGAAAACGACTTAACCAAAATCAAATTCCAGAAGTACCCGTCCGACGATGTGTACAAGCCTCTGCTCGCCAAAAACGAGTTCGAGGAGGGAACCGGTCACAACAGCGTTATCGAGCATAACGGCGAATTCTACGCCGTCTATCACGGACGCGACTGGAAGCCCAAAACCGAAGGCTATACGGAATATCGTACGGCTCGCATATGCAAACTGAACGTAAACGGAAAGGAAATTACTGCCGAGCGTTACGAGGACAGGGTATAATGCGCGAATGGTTTTCCGACGTCCTGGATAAGGACGAAAGCATTTCGGGTTCGTACAAGCCCGAAAAATTCAAGTTTTTCTTTATGGCAATACTCACGTACTGCGTAGTAGGTCTTACGATAGTTCTGTTTGCAACGCTTGCAATCATATTCCCTACCGATAAGGAAGAGGTGCCAACGCTGTGGTACAGATTTATTCCGTCTGCGGTATTTTTGGTCGGACTTATCGTAAACTGCTTTTTAGACGCGGTATGGTACAGAAATGTGGGCTATTGTTATACAAATAAGCGCATAATCATCAGATGCGGCGTATTCGGTGTGTACTACCGTTGTCTCGATCTCGATTCGATAGGCGTTATTGACGTCAGCATAACCGTCTTCGATAAGATGTTGCGGCGCGGTACAGGCACTTTAAGGTTCGGTTCTCTTGCCAGTCCCACAATTCCCAATACGGGAATGTACGCTTTCATGCATGTAAAAGACCCTTATGAAATCTATAAATGCATCAAAGACGCTGTGGATAAGGCAAAAAACAGCCAGAAGAATGCACAAGTTTAATGATGAAAAAATATTTTAACATAAACGACGCAAAGTCGTAATTACGGTGGTGTTATGAATAAGATACAAGAAAGATTAAAAGAACTCAGAAAAGTCATGAAGGTTACCCAGCGCAACGTTGCAGACGAGCTCGGAATCACTCAGGTTACGTACTGCCATTGGGAAAACGGACAGACTCAGCCCGACATCGAAAATATCATTGCTCTTTGCAAGTATTTCTCGGTTTCCGCGGATTACCTTCTCGGAATCAGCGATTTTTAATCGCAAATTAAAATCAAACACAATAAACTCTCCTTGCGGCTGACGGCGTAGGGGAGTTTTTTTATGCCTCAAATTTTGCTTTATTTGAATTTAACCGTATAAACGCGTGATAATCGTCATAATTTTACAAAATTTATATGCTGAAAAATTTGCATATCGTCAAGCTTTATGATATAATACACGGGTATGAAAAAGACGTGTGCGTTTACGGGCAATCGTCCCGAAAAATTACCGTGGGGTTACGACGAGAACGACGAGCGGTGTATTGCTGTCCGTGCGGCGATTATGCGAAAAGTAGAGCTCGCCGTGTGCGACGGCTTTACTCGGTTTATCAGCGGCATGGCTCAGGGTGGAGATATGTTTTTTGCCGAATGCGTTCTGGAAATAAAGCAATGTAATCCGTCGGTGTTTCTCGAATGCGCCGTGCCGTATAAAGGACAGTCGTCGCGCTGGAGCTCGGATTATCGGCGCAGGTACGATGCCGTCATGAAAAATGCGGATAAAGTTACCGTGCTTTCCGATAATTATACGCCATGGTGCATGCATGTGCGCAATCGCTATATGGTGGACGAATGCGATCGTCTTATTGCGCTAAGTTACGGCAAAAGCGGCGGTACCGAACAGACCATAGATTACGCAAAAACAAAAAATAAAGAAATAGTTTCCGTTTTTGACAAAAATTTCGGAGATACCCCGTAAAAACAGTTTACAAACACGCTTGAAATGCATATAATATTGGCGAAATTATCGTAGGAGAAAAATATGGCAAATTACATCTTGTGTCCGCGTTGCGAACTTAATTATATAGAAGAAAGCGAAGAGTACTGCACCGTCTGCAAGGCGGAGATGGGACTTATCGATCCCGGTATACTTATCCCCGAGGAAGAAGTTGAGTCTTCCGAAAAACTTTGTCCTATCTGTAAGGTCAATTATATAAGCGAGGACGAGGATATGTGCTTTATGTGCGCAAAGGAACGCGAAAAGCAGAAAAACGAAGAAGAAGCCGAAAACAACGACGACTGGCACGAAGAATTCGAGGAAACCGAGGAGGATGAGGACGAACCGCTTTCTCTCGAAGGACTGGGCGAGGACGAACTTAACGACGAGGACGAAGAGGAAGAAGACGATTCGCATTCTTCCGACGAACCCGACGATTTTGATTTTTCCAACGTCGATCCCAACGATTTCGAAGAAGACGAAGATGACGAAGAGGACGACGAAAAAGACGATAAGGACGATAAGGACGAAGACTGAATTCCCTGTCGGTATTAAAAACAAATTAACGGCGCGCAGACATTATCTTTCTGTGCGCTTTTATTTTTTGTTCGTCGGGTAAATTATGTTCGGGTATGCGAAATTACAATCATATTCGTCGCTTTGGAATAAAAGACAAAATATCTTAAAAAAATTTCAAAATTGCCTAAAAAATGCTTGACAAGAGGGTGCGCTTTATGATAATATATAAGGGCTGTCACGAATTGCGGCAGCGGAAGCACATTGACAAAAGAATAGTGAAAGCAA
>ERZ809074.4629-NODE-4629-length-11126-cov-144.084997_pt1 | contig 11126 bp, 10 predicted proteins | sample MGYA00520795_ERZ809074 | MGnify/ENA primary metagenome ERZ809074 (study PRJEB31570, sample SAMEA3212989) | Homo sapiens | biome: human-gut; feature: human gut; material: fecal | place: Sweden | collected 2011 ...
ATTGTGAATCAATAAAATTCTGCTAAACTCAAGTTTATTCTGTCAAAAACCCGAAGTTAGTAAATTTGCATCGAAGATTGAGCATACTTCCCACAGATCGGCACTTATGTGCGCAGATTCGGGCGGGTCCTCAATCTTCTTTTTTTATTCTAATGTTGTAAAGTATTTCTTCCGAGGTGTTTTTTGTTTTTATTTCGATTGTTAGTCCATTAATCTCGGCCTCGTAAACATTAAATGAAAATGCGTGATGCTTTCCTGCTTCCTGCCGTATAAACTTGGCCTTTGGCATCCACGTGTTATATTGTTTCGCTAATTCCAGTATTTATTTGAGGTTGTTGCGGTTTTTGTTCTTTGCGAAAACCTCCATAAAGAAATCGCGATTAACAACAATTCGCAGGTTGGACAAATTGATATAAGCTCTTTTCCCGGCTGTACCATCAGGGAGAATTTCTTCGGGCAAGTTCGATTTGCTCCATTGTGCGACATCCTTTCGTAACGAGGTCTGTTTCGCTTTCGGCAAGGCATTTATTCCTCCCTGCGCTGCCGTTCCTGCTGCCGCCTTGGCTTCGCCCTTAGTGAGTACGTCCTTGACGATATTGGCGTTTGGCGCGAGGTTGTCAATGCGGTATATTCTGACGTTTCCGGCAATATCTTTTTTTGTAAAGGTCAAGCGCCCCCGACATGCCGTTCTGTGGGTCGTAAAAACGTAGGCTTCCATCGGGGAGGCTTTCGGCGGTGATGATATGCCCCGAGCGCTTGCGCTTCCATCGCCATGCGATATGATAGCGTCCTGTCTCGGTCATTGCGGCAGAGACCTTCGCCCATTTTAGAGGCGGTTGCTTGATGTGTCCATACCTGTCTAAGGTCGTACGAGCGATTACCGGGATGTCTTCTCTCGTGATGTTCTGCCATGCGGTGTGCGTTGCTTTCGATAGCTTGCTGAGCGTCGAGCCTGCCGTGTTGGGTAATGCCGAAACATCGAAGCCTCGCAGGCGCAACTCGTATGCCACCACGCATGTTTGGCAGTTGACGCTGTAAGCCTTGCTTTCGCCGTAATGCGGATTTCCGTGCATTTTGTTGGCCTGCTCGTGGCTCATCGGGCGGCCTCGCTTTATGCCGAGGTCTTTTTCGATTTGCAGGTATGCTTCGATATTGGCCAGCTTCTGCTCGTCGGTCAGATAATCGGGTTCGAAGCGTTCCCAATAGCGGCGCTTGATGTCTTGCGCCTGCTTGCGCAACAGAAACGCAACACAACCATTGCGTCTATTTCGTATACAGATGCACTTCCCGGGAAAAACAGAAGCAAAGCACCGCAAACGTTTTAGCTTGATATGCTATGCGTTGCGGTGCGTGTGTATGTCGAGAATGTGAGTTTGGGAAAGGCCGCTTTTGGAAGCTAAAATTCGCTCGTAAAGTGGAACCTTATGTCAGGGAAGTCGTGTTGGGCCATTTGCAGTACGTAGTTTGAATCGGCGAGGAATACGTCTCGACCTTGGGTGTCGGTTGCGATATACTGGTATTTGCGCTTTTTGAAGGCCTCCAGCGCTGCATCGTTGTCCGACTCAATCCAACATGCTTTGTAGAGAGATATTGGCTCCCAGTGGCATTGGGCTCCATATTCGTGTAGCAGTCGGTATTGTATAACTTCGAATTGCAGTTGTCCAACGGTGCCAACGATTTTGCGGCCGTTGAATTGGTTTGTGAAGAGTTGTGCCACGCCCTCATCCATCAGCTGGTTTAAGCCCTTCTCAAGTTGCTTTGATTTCATCGGGTCGGTGTTTTCGATGTACTTGAACATCTCGGGCGAAAAACTTGGTAAGCCTTTGAAGTGTAGTTCGCGTGAACCCTCAACGATTGTGTCACCGATTTTGAAATTGCCTGTGTCCGGAATTCCAACGATATCGCCCGGGTATGCTTCGTCCACAATACTTTTTTTCTGGGCCATGAACGCTGTGGGAGCGGCAAATTTCATGATTTTGCCTGTACGCATCTGTTTGTAATTGTGGTTACGAAGGAATACGCCTGAGCATACCTTGACAAAGGCTATGCAACTGCGGTGGTTTGGATCCATATTGGCGTGTATCTTGAATACAAATCCGCTGAAATCAGGATCTTCGGGTTTTACGGTGATACTTTCGGCTGTTACGACGGGACGCGGAGACGGGGCTATTTTCACAAAGCAGTCAAGCAATTCTTTGACACCGAATGTATTGAGTGCCGAGCCAAAGAATACAGGCGCCATTTGGCCTGCCAGATAAAGTTCGCGGTCGAAGTCCGGGTATACGCCTTGTATCAGGTCCAAGTCTTCGCGTAGTTTGGCTGCATCCACCGGACCTACGGCAGTGTCTACGGCCGGGTCGTTGACATCTGTAATTTCGACGCGTTCGCTGATTTTTTGCTTATTGGGCGTAAATAGGTCAAGTGTGTTTTCGTAAATGTTGTAAACGCCTTTAAAGTGCGCGCCTATGTTTATGGGCCAGCTTAGGGGACGTACGCCGATTTTGAGCTCGGCCTCGAGTTCGTCCAGTATCTCAAATGGATCGCGGCCTTCGCGGTCAAGTTTATTGACAAATATTATGACCGGTGTGCGTCGCATGCGGCAGACTTCCATCAGTCTGCGAGTCTGGGCTTCAACGCCTTTGGCAACATCGACGACTATGATGACTGAATCAACGGCTGTGAGCGTGCGATATGTATCTTCGGCAAAATCTTGGTGGCCGGGGGTGTCAAGGATGTTGATTTTGTATCCATCGTATTCAAAGCCCATGACCGATGTTGCAACAGAAATACCACGCTGTTTCTCGATGTCCATCCAGTCGGATGTCGCGGTTTTCTTGATTTTGTTGGATTTTACGGCTCCGGCGATGTGTATTGCGCCACCAAAGAGTAGCAATTTTTCTGTAAGGGTTGTTTTGCCGGCATCCGGGTGCGAGATGATGGCGAATGTTCGCCGGCGTTGTATTTCAGTGTCGAGTTCGGACATAAGTTGTTATGGTGTATATTGTCTGTATCGATAGTGTTGTGTAGAGAGATGTTATTGTAGTTGTTGTACTACACGGCATAGCGCTGATTGCCAGTCTGGTATCCTGGTGCCGAAGGTGCGGCGTATGAGCGAGGTGTCCAGTACACTGTAGGCCGGGCGTGCGGCTTTGGTCGGATACTCAGCCATGGTGATGGGGGTGATGGATGATTCATCGAGCCTACCTATGCTGGCTATGGCAGTGGCGAGGTCGTACCATGATATTTCACCATTATTGGCGAAATTGAAGATGCCGGAAGATTTTTGTCCGGACACAATTATGTCGCGCACGACATCAACTAATGTGGTGGCCTCGGTGGGTGACATCAACTGGTCGGCAACGACACGGAGAGGCTTATGGTCTTTAAGTCTGCTATAGATAGTACGGACAAAGTTGTGTCCCCATGCGGCATATACACCGGCAGTGCGTATAATCAGGGCATCCGGACATATAGACAATGCAGCAGTCTCTCCCGCCAATTTAGATTGGCCATAAACATTGAGCGGTGCAGTCGTGTCTGATTCGAGATAGGGACGTCGGCTTTGACCGTCAAATACATAGTCTGTGGAGAAATGCACCAGCTTTACGCCCAGATGGTTACATGCGTAAGCTATGGCGGCTACTGCCTTATGGTTGACAGCATAGGCTTCTTCCGGATGGTCCTCTGCAGCGTCTACGGCTGTGTATGCGGCGCAGTTTACCAATATGTCAATGCCGAAATCGGTGATGGCTTGGCTGACGGCTTTTTCATCGCGGATGTCGAGGTCGGAGTGTCCGCAGGCATGTACGTCAAAACTGTCATCATTGTCCAATGATGACACAAAAGCCCTGCCGAGTTGCCCGTTGGCACCAGTGATTAGTATTCTATGCTTTGTCGAGCGCATATTTTCTGCAAAATTACAAAAAATCTCGGGATTAATGTGTACTTTTGCTCTTGCTTGGCAGGCATAAATGCGCGGAGCCGAGACATCGAGGTGTTGTCTATAACGGCGTCGCAGGATGTGCCTTACCGGCATTGTTTTATAGTTCAGAACGATAGAGTTGCATGAATGACACAGGTGAAACAAAACGGCATAAGCAGAAAAGACGCTTGGCCGATGGCGTAGGTGCAGCTAAGGCACTGCTAAAAAGGCAGTGGCAATACTGTGCCGGCGGTGTATGGAGCGACACGCGTGATACTTTGGGGGTTAGAGTGGTCAAGACCCTCAACCTATCGGTCAAGTCCTTTATGGATGCCAATTTGCAGTCGCAGGCATGTGCTATGACATATCGCACGTTGCTGGCTATAGTCCCTGCGTTGGCCATGCTCTTTGCCGTAGGGCGCGGTTTTGGCATACAGACATTTCTGCAGAATCAGTTGTATGAATTATTGCCCGGACAGACTGAGGTGGTGAACCATGCCATGGAGGTCATAGACTCGTATCTCGGATATACGGGCAAGGGCGTCTTTGTCGGTGTAGGAGTTGTCTTGCTGCTATGGACGCTGATTTCGTTATTGAGCAATGTTGAGGGAGCTTTCAATCGTATTTGGGGCATACGTCAGGGACGCAGTTTTTGGCGTAAGATGATGGATTACACTGCCACGTTGCTTATTTTGCCCATATTGCTGATATGCTCCGGGGGCTTGGCTTTGTTCGTCTCCAATACGTTACAGCATCTGTTTGATTACGAAATAGCCACTCCGATGATTTCGATACTATTGAAATGTGCATCCTGGCTGCTGACATGGCTGTTCTTTGCTGCGGCTTATATATTGATACCCAATACAAAAGTGCGTATATCCAATGCTTTGCTTGCCGGAGTCATCGCCGGTACCGGTTTCCGGCTACTGCAATGGTTGTTTGTGACCGGGCAGGTGTATGTGACGCATTACAATGCCATTTACGGTAGTTTTGCGTTTTTGCCGCTGCTTTTGATATGGCTTCAATTGACGTGGGTGATCACGCTCAGTGGTGCTCTGATATGTTATACATCGCAAAATATCTACCATTTTTCGTACAACGAGGACATTAAGCATATTTCGTGGAACTATTATCAAAAAATAGCGGTGGCAGTGAGCGCCGTGGTAGCTTATCGGTTTGACAAAGGCATCACGCCTCCGACGGACAACGACCTATCTCGGGTGTACAATATACCGCCGCGACTTGTGACAACAATAGTAGATGAATTGACTCATGCAGGAGTCATCAATTGTGTTATACTTGATTCCAAGAACATGCTTGTCGGGTATCAGCCGGCGCGGCCTACTTCCGAATTGACTGTCGGACATGTTGTGGATGTGCTTCATCGGTACGGGCGCAATGATTTTGTCGAAGATTTTGATAATACTTTCGGCAAGGTGGGCACTATGCTCGACCGAATAAGCAAAACCGCTGCAACAGCAGACAAAAGCCCTGTATCATCGCTTGTCGAAGATTTCGATTATTCCAACCAACCATCAAATATAATAGAATCATGAAGAAAGTAATTGCAACTTCCGCCGCTCCCGGCGCAATCGGTCCTTATAGTCAGGCCATCGACACCGGAACATTCGTATATGCTTCCGGTCAAATTCCCATCAATCCGGCTACCGGTGAAATCCCCGAGGGCATCGAGGCGCAGACCAAACAGTCACTTGCCAATGTGTGCGCAATACTCAAGGAAGCCGGATTGACAGTGGATAATGTGGTCAAGACCACTGTATTCCTTGCTGATATGGGCGATTTTGTCGCTATGAATGAAGTGTATGCCTCGGTGTTCACCGCTCCGTATCCCGCTCGTTCGGCTGTGGCAGTGAAGACCTTGCCCAAGAACGTGCTTGTCGAGGTGGAAGTCATTGCGCTTCGTTAAGCCTTGATATGCCGGGGGGGGATAGTCCTTAATTTACTGTTCCCTTTCTGCGTGTGGCCAGCATTTCGGCAACAACGAAATTGCTCCCACCCACAAAAACCACAGCATCGTCCTTGCCGTCGTCATAAGTCGTTTTGGCGGCGGCAAGTGCTTTGTGGTAGCCATCGGATACGGAAGCGCAGACCTCGCCGCGAATGCCGACAAGTGCGGCGGCGGCAGCCACATCGGCTGCACGTGCGGCGCGAGGAGTATCGGGAGCTACAAAGAAATAACGGGCGTCACGTGGCACAGATGTCAGAATGTCCGCGTAGTTCTTGTCTGAGACGAAACCTATGACAATGAATAGCTTGTGATGGTTCATAGCTGCCAGGCGAGGCGTAATGAACTTCCAGCATCCGGGGTTGTGTCCGGTGTCGCATATGACGGTGGGGCGGTGTTGCAGCACGCTCCATCGGCCTGTAAGTCCGGTGTCAGTCACGTGTGCAAAGCCGTGGCGGACAGCCTCCCCGTCAATATGCCATCCGCGTCTTACGAGGGCCTCGATGACGGCCATGGCCGTGGCGGCATTCGCTTTCTGACATTCGCCGGTGAGTTGTCCCCTGACATCTCCCCAGCGCGTACCGCGGTAGATGTACATGCCGTCTTTGTCTGTATCTATGTGTGCCCAATAGGGCTTTGCAACGGAGAGTGGAACACCGACAGAATCGGCAGCCTTGCGGAATACGGGCAGTATCTCGGCATCGGCTTCGCCTAAAACGGCCTCGGCGCCGGGCTTGAATATGCCGGATTTTTCGGCCGCTATGGCTGCGCGAGTATTGCCCAAGATGGCGGTATGTTCCAACGAAATATTAGTGACTGCGGCTACTTCCGGATTGATGATATTGGTCGAATCGAGGCGTCCGCCGAGACCGACTTCAATGACGGTTATGTCCACATTTTGTTTCTTGAAGTACTCGAAGGCCATCACCGTGGCCAGTTCGAAGAACGATGGATTGCATCCGTGTATGTCCATGGACATATATCGTTGTACAAAGTCGACTACATAATCATGGCCAATGGGCGTACCATTAACGCGGATGCGTTCGTCAAAGTCCAGAAGATGCGGAGATGTATATAGCCCAGTGCGGTATCCGGCGGCCTGAAGTACGGCTGCAATGGTGTGTGCCGTGCTGCCTTTGCCGTTGGTGCCGCCGATGTGCACGCATTTGAGTCCTCGGTGCGGATTGCCGAAGGCGTCAGACAGTAGGCGTATGTTTTCGAGCCCGGGGTTGTAAGCATCCTGTCCGATATGGTGGAACGTCTTAAGTCGTGCGTATAGGTATTGGAGTGTCTCGTTGTAATCCATTGATGTCAAAATATGAATAATCCGGCGATGCCGGCGGCCACGATGGCCCAGATGGGGTGTATTTTTGTGAAAAATACTACGCAGAAGGACGCGACACATATGATGATACTTGCCACGATGTCATAGGTCTCTGTTCCAAAGTTCTCATTATTCATCAACAGCAGTGCCGCTGATGCTATCAGTCCCACCACCACAGGTCGCAGGCCGAGGAATATGCCTTTGACGTACTCGCTATCGCGATGACGTATGATGTAGTGGTTGAGACGTGATACAAGAACGAAAGAAGGAATCATCACCACCAGAGTGCATAGGAGCGAGCCCAAAACGCCCCACCACCATCCATCAAATCCGGCGACTCCGGGCGCTGTATAGCCAATGTAAGTGGCCGAATTGATACCTATGGGCCCGGGTGTCATTTGCGAAATGGCTACGATGTCCGTAAATGTTTTGTTTGAAATCCAGCCTGGCTCGACCACCTCGCTTTGGATGAGGGCGAGCATGGCATATCCGCCGCCGAAGCCGAAGATGCCAATTTTTAGGTAGCTCCAAATAAGGTGCAGGTATATCATCAGGCATGTCCCTCCCCGGACTTGAAGACATTGTGCATACTGCGCTTAAAAGCGAGAATGCCGCCAACGGCGCCGAGCACAATCCATAGTATTGGATTGGAAACTACGGGTATTTTGGACCATATTAGCAGAGCAACGCCAATGGGGATGATGGCCGTGCGCCAGTCGATGTGTGCCGCGCGTGCCGCCGAGATTACGGGGGCGACTATCAGTGCAACCACGGCCGGACGTATACCTTTGAAGATTTTAATGAGTGTGGGATTGTTGTTGATAAGTTCGGGCGTAAGGAATATCGCAATGGTCAGGATAATCAGGAAAGAGGGGAGTATGGTGCCTAATGCGGCAACGATGCTGCCTCGGCGCATGGCCACGCGGTCGCCTACGGCTACGGCAATGTTTACGGCCAGAATGCCCGGAAGCGACTGGGCCACTGCCAGCAGGTCAAGGAAGTCTTCGCGGCTTATCCAGCGGTGGGTTGTAACGATTTCGCGCTCTATGATTGAAATCATAGCCCAACCGCCGCCAAAGGTGAAGGCGCCAATCTTGAAGAACGTCACAAATATCTGCCAAAGCAGGTGTTCGGACGCGGGTGTATGTGTCTCGGTGGAATTGTCCATTAGGTATGCGATGTACTCGGTTTGTGCTCGCAAAGGTACGCAAAAAGTGGCAGACAGCATAACCGTGATTGTGCTGTCTGTCGCGATGTCTGTTGGTGTGTATATTGATGCTGTCCGATCCTATTTTACGGGGATAGAGAGTTCTTGCCCTTGCGCCTCAGAAGTCTACAGAGAGACGTACATTGAGTTGCCGTCGTGTCAGATAGTTGGGCACGGCGTATTGCAGGTTGTTGACATCGGTTACCCAGTAATACGAGCTGACATTGCTGATGTCCAACAGATTGAAGCAATCAAGGCCGAGCCATATACTCTTGATGTGCTTTAAGAATCCGGAACGCTGCCGCCCGTCGGCAAGCGGTGACAGCAGGGCGTAGCTTAGGCCGACGTCCACGCGCTTGTATGCCGGGGCGCGGAAATAGCCCTTGTCGCGTGACGAACGCGGAGCTGTGGTGGGTAGTCCGTCGCTGAATATGCCGCGCAGGCTGAATTTGAGCTTGGGCAGCTTGGGAAAGTAATCGGTGAAATAGAGCGCAAAGCTATAGCGTCGGTCGGTGGGACGGGGCACGGTGACGCCGTTGAGCTTTTCGCGAGTATCCATCAGTGAAAAGCTGACCCATGAATCGCTGCCGGGTACGAATTGCCCGAAGAGTTTCATGTCCAGTCCTGCGGTTGAGCCTGACGTAGAGTTGACGCCCGAGTACGTTATCTTGAGGTTGTCAATCTCGTAAGGTATAAGGTTGCCGAGGATTTTGTAGTATGCTTCGGCGGAGAGCTTGAACGGACGGTCGAAGGCTCGGAAGGTGTAATCGCCGCCGAGAATAAACTGGAAGCTGCGTTGCGACTTGATGTCACTGTTCAAGTGTATGGTATAGTTGCCTTTGTCATCGACTACGGGCTGACGGTATTCTTTGTAGAAAGGCGTCTGGTAGTATAGGCCGGTGGCAAAGCGGAAGGTCCATCGCGGCGCACGCGTGGGAACAAATCCGATATTAAATCGCGGACTTACTAGTGTTTCTTTATTGAAGTCCCAGTAGCTGAGTCGTATGCCGCCATTGACGTTGAAATAGCCTATGGACGAATTGATGCGCCAAGTGTCTTGGACATAAGCAGACAAACGGTTGCCGGCGATATCCTCGGCTGATTGCAAGTTGTAGACCACGCGAAGAGCATTGGGGTCAAAGGGTAGGGAGTATCCGGCTGAATCACGTCGTTCCCATTCGCGTGTGCGGTCGTGGATTTTTTCGTGGTTGTAGGTGATGCCGTAGGCTATATTGTGTCCGGCGATGCCGTTGGCACCACGCAGCGACAGCGAGAATACGGATGCTTTGAGGCGGTTGCGCGAGTGCTCGAAGTAGCGACCTATGCCCAGCTCGCCGCCTACGCTCCCATCGCTGTCCGATCCTCCGGTGCCTGCTTGATCAAGCCAGTATTCGCCCGAGATGTCGTAGGCTACAAGCTCGTTGGTGAGGTAGCCGGAGGCCAGCAGTGTATACTCGGCTTTCTTGGAGGGCTTGAAAGTGATGTTGCCGGCGCCGAAGAACGTTTCGAAGCGGTCCTTCTCCTGGCCGTCAAAATAGACCTTGAATTGCTTGGCATCGGTGGAGGTGCCGAAATTGGTGCTACGATCGTGAGGTATGAATTTGTAGTTGTTAATGCTGATATTGCCCAGTACCGAGGCGGTCCATTTGGGACTAATCTTCAGCGTCATGTAGGTCTGGTAGTCGAAGAAGCGCGGGTCGTATTCGCCTTTCTCGTCCATGGAACTGAGTAGCGATGAATTGCTCTTGTAGCGAACGCCGTGCAACTGGCTGAAGCGTTTGCTCGAGGTGCCTATGGTGAGTCCGCCGCCTTGGAGGCTGAGGTTGAGCGAGCCTTCGAAGGCTTCGGGCTGGCGATAGGTGATGTCGAGCACCGAAGACATGCGGTCGCCGTACTGGGCGGCGAATCCGCCTGTGGAGAATCCGATGGTGCCTACCATATCGGGATTGATGATGGAGAGGCCTTCTTGCTGGCCGGAGGAAATGAGCTGCGGTCGATAGATTTCAACACCGTTGATGTACACCGAGTTCTCGTCAAAGGTGCCGCCGCGTACGCTATATTGCGAGGACATCTCGTTGCTTTGTGTGACGCCGGCCATAGTGGAGATGAGGCTCTCAATGCTGCCGCCGCTGACATCGGGCGCCAGTCGGTAGCTGTCAGTATTGATAGTTTGGACTGTGCCTGTTTGTTTTTGGTAATCGGTGACGGTGATGCCTTCCAGTGTGATGGTGACGGGTTCCATCTTGACATTGAGGGAGGTCTCGCCCTTGGCGCCTATGATGCGTCGTGTCACCTCGTGGTAGCCGATGCAGGAGAACACCACGCGTATGGTGTCCGCCGCCGGGGCTGTTAGCGAGTACGTTCCGTCAAGTCCCGAAGTTGCACCTATGGCCGTGCCGCGGACGTGCACGCTGACAAATTCGAGTGCCTCGTTTTTCTCGTCGGTAATTTTTCCGTGTATCCTGACCTGCGCTATCGTGACGCCGCAGCCGAGTACGATTGCAAGTATAAGCCAAATGACTCTATGTATGTGCGTATTACGCATTGTTGTCCTGTGGATTTAGATATGCTATTACCCTTAAATAACGCGAAATTCCGCTCTAAATTGTACAATGCCCTCCGAATCTGCCCGCCCACGGCTTCCTTCGCTACAAAAACTAAAGTCAAAGCGACAACGCAATTTTCAGCGTGTTTAAGTCCTCAAATT
>ERZ809074.4638-NODE-4638-length-11107-cov-5.378936_pt1 | contig 11107 bp, 11 predicted proteins | sample MGYA00520795_ERZ809074 | MGnify/ENA primary metagenome ERZ809074 (study PRJEB31570, sample SAMEA3212989) | Homo sapiens | biome: human-gut; feature: human gut; material: fecal | place: Sweden | collected 2011 ...
TCCTTCGTTCCGCCGATGGAGGAGAAATGACGCGCGTAGGCGTCCTGTCCGAACGTGTCGTGCGTGATGATTGCCGGCATAGTCTGAACTCCATCCTTTGAGCCCCTGACGGGAATTTTACTGTCGCTAAGTAAAGCATCATATACAATGATGAGCGGCTTGTTAACGTCCTCCATGCGTCTTTGCGTATGTTTTACATAGGCCGCCATGACGCGTGAGCAGGCCGCTGACTCCATCAAGGTCGGCCTGCTCATCGCGAAGTCCCTGGCCGAGCAGGGCTTCGACTGGTTCCTGCCCGGCGAGATGGGCATCGCCAACACGACGGCGAGCGCCGCAATCGCCGCCGTCTGCTGCCAGGAATCGCCCGAGGACGTCACAGGCCGCGGTACGAATATCTCCGACACGCGCCTCCAGAAGAAAGTCGAGGTCGTGCGCCGCGCCCTGCAGGTCAATCGGCCCGACCCAGACGACGCCATCGACATCCTCGCCAAGGTCGGCGGTTTCGAGTTTGGCTGCATGGCCGGCCTCATCCTCGGCGCAGCACTCCACCGAAAGCTCGTCATATTAGACGGCGCCAACTGCGGCGCGGCCGCCCTGCTCGCCCAGAAGCTAGCTCCGGCCTCCATCGCCTACACGATGGCCTCGCACTTTGGCTCTGAGAAATCCCACCGCTTCATGCTCGAATCGCTCGGGCTCCAGCCCATCCTTCACCTCGACCTGCGCCTCGGCGAGGCCATCGGCTCCTCCATCGCGAGCAACATCCTCGAGGGCATGATCGCCAGCTGGCAGGCGCTTCGCCGAGAGGAGTCAGGCACTGACAGCCTTGCCAGCGACCACTGCGAGATGCGCGAGGAAGAAGTGAAGCTGACCGACAAGACCTTTGACTTCTACCTAAATACGATGCCCACGCCCGACAGGGAGGCCATGGAGGCCTGCAAGCTGCGCATCGACAACCTGACGAAGCCAGTTGACAGCCTCGGCTGCCTCGAGCAGATCGCCGCAGAGCTGGCCGGCTGCTCGGGCAATGAGCGCCCCGATATCGAGACGAGCCGCATGGCCATGATCTGCTTCACAGCGCAGGACTCTGTGCCGCCCGCTATGGAAGAGACGATGGCCGCGCAGGCAGACCTGATCGGCGCGCGTCTCGCCATCGCCCAGCTGTCCCCGGGCAAGCGCGCAGCGGCCGCCTTTGACTTCGGACGCGAGGAGGGCGAGCGCTATGCCGTCATGAACGAGGTCATCGCCCTCTCGGCCACCGACGGCGAGGGCGAGCCTTGCGGCGCGATGAGCAGCGCCCTGCGCCAAGCGCTACTGACTGAGAGCGGCGCGCTGCGCTTCAGAGGCGACGACTTCCTCGGCCATGTTCCCCCGCGCTATCAGGGCATCGTCTCTTCGCTGCTCGGCGCGATGATCGCTGCCGCCCACAACGGCGCCATGATCGTACTCGACAGCGAGGCCGTGCAGATTGTCGCGCGCTACGCCGCGAAGATTGCGCCCGAGCTGCGCAGTTTCCTGCTGCCCGTCGAGCCCCCACTCACCGGCATCGGCGCGCAGCTGCCGGGCCTGACAGCCGCCTGCGGCCTCCAGATTGTCAGGGCCTCACTCTTCATGCTCAACGAGATGAAGACCTTCGACGAAGCCAATGTCTCGACCGCGAGCGACGGCCCCGGCGCCAAGCGCCAGCACCGCTGAGCCCCTTCATCAAGAGAATCCAGATACAAGAAAAGCTATGGCCTCGTGCATCTGCACCGCCATAGCTTTTCTTGTATAGGACCGTATCTTCAGAAGCCCAGCTCTTCTTTATGTGCCTGCATGCCGTCAATGCAGCACTGCATGACCTCGCCTGCCTCCATGCCGAGCATCTCGAAGCCCTGCTTGATGATGTCACGGCTGCACTTCGCGGCGAAGCGCTTGTCCTTGAATTTCTTCTTGAGGCTCTTGACGGCCATGCCATCGAGCCCTTCCGGGCGCATGAGGGCGTAGGCCTGCACGATGCCTGTGAGCTCATCGACGGCAAAGAGGCTCTTCTCCATGTCCGTCTCGGGCTTGGCTTCTTCTGTCGTGATGCCGTAGCCGTGCGAGATGATGGCGCGGATGTCCTCCTCGGGCACGCCCTCTGGCTCCAGGAGCTCGCGGACGTGCAGGCAGTGCTCATCCGGGTATTTCTCATAGTCGACGTCGTGCAGATAGCCGACGGCCTCCCAGTGCTCCTTGTCTGCGCCGAAGTGGTCGGCCATCGCACCCATCGCGGCGCTGACCGCCGCCGCATGCGTGAAGAGATGTGCTTCCGTCGTGTGCTTCGCCAAGATCTTCTTTGCCTGTTCGAGTGTCAATGCTTCCATGAAAAGACCTCCATCTGTAAGTTGCTGTACTTCTTATTGTAACCATCTGTCCGTGAACATGCAACCACTGCAACCGCCAGACTTATCCACATTGTGCACAGACTTTCCTGTGGATACTGTGGATAAATCGTTACCATGCGCAATATGCATCGCTGCTGCTCCCCAGATGCTGTGGATAACCTTGTGGACCAAAAAAGAGAGGCTCGCCTGCCTCTCTTTTCCTATGCAATCAGCACGTATGACACTTATCATAGATGCCGCGCTCCTTGAGCGTCTTGACGACGGTCTCGCCGATATGGGCGACTGTGTCCGCGACCTCGATGCCGACCGCATGCAGTGCCTTGATCTTGTCATCAGCCGTGCCCTTGCCGCCCGATATGATGGCACCGGCATGGCCCATGCGCTTGCCCGGAGGCGCCTGACGGCCAGCGATGAATGCAGCCACAGGCTTGTCCGGCATGTTCGCCGCAATCCACTTCGCCGCATCTTCCTCAGCCGTGCCGCCGATTTCGCCGATCATGAGCACGGCGAGCGTCTCGGGATCTTCCTTGAAGAGCTTCAGCGCGTCGATGAAGTCCGTTCCCTTGACGGGGTCGCCGCCGATGCCGATGGCCGTCGTCTGGCCGATGCCAGCGGCCGTCAGCTGGAACGTCGCCTCATACGTCAGCGTGCCCGAACGGGAGATGACGCCGACATGGCCCTTGCGGTGGATGTAGCCCGGGATGATGCCGAGCTTGCACTCGTCAGCCGTCAGGATGCCCGGGCAGTTCGGCCCGATGAGATGCGTCTTATGGCCTTCCATATAGCGGCGCACCTTGATCATATCCTGGACCGGGATGTGCTCGGTGATGCAGACGACGACATCGAGGTCCGCGTCGACGGCCTCCATGATGGAGTCCGCTGCAAAGCGCGCCGGCACGTAGATAACCGAAGCCGTGGCTCCCGTCGCCTCCACTGCCTCGCGCACTGTGTTGAACACTGGCACGCCGCAGGCAATCTGACCGCCCTTGCCGGGCGTCACACCACCGACGACCTTCGTGCCGTAGTCGATCATCTGCTGCGTGTGGAAGGCCGCGGCCTTGCCCGTGATGCCCTGCACGATGACCTTCGTGTCTTTATGAACTAAGATTCCCATCTCGCGTCCTCCTCATGCTCTGCCGTCGGCTTCTTTGACGAGCCGGACAATCGTTTCTGCGCCGCCTTCCATGGTGGGAGCCATGATGACGTTCGCGATCGGCGTATCCTGGAGGATCTCGCGGCCGCGCTCCACATTCGTGCCCTCTAACCGCACGACGACGGGGACTGGCAGGGATTTCCCATCCTCGGAGATCATCTTGGCCGCATCGACGATGCCCTCGGCGACGAGGTCGCACTTGTTGATGCCGCCAAAGATGTTGACGAAGATGCCCTTGGCCTGTCCGCCGTCGAGCATGATGCGGAAGGCCTCCGCGATCTTCTCCGGCGTCGAGTCGCCGCCGACATCGAGGAAGTTCGCCGGCTCACCACCGTAGTACTTGATGATGTCGACCGTGGCCATCGCCAGGCCGGCGCCGTTGACCATGCAAGCGACATCGCCGCCGAGGTTGACGTAGTTGAGGCCGGCCTTGGCCGCACGGCGTTCCTTCGGGTCTTCCTCCGTCTCATCGCGCAGCTCTTCAAGGTCTGGATGACGGAAGAGCGCGCTGTCATCGAAGTTGAGCTTGGCGTCGAGCGCCATGACCTCCGCGTCTTCCGTGACGACGAGCGGATTGATCTCCGCAAGGCTGCAGTCCTTGCCAACGAAAGCCCGGTAGAGGTTCATCATGAGCTTCGTGGCCTTGCGCACGGCATCGTGCGGGAAGTGCATGCCATAGGCCATGCGGTTCGCCTGGAATGGCAGCAGGCCGACGGCCGGGTCGATGTACTCCCTGAGGATCTTGTCCGGCATCTCCGCTGCGACCTTCTCAATCTCCATGCCGCCCTCTTCCGAGCCCATCATGACGATGCGCGCCGTCTGGCGGTCAATGACAAAGGAAAGGTAGTATTCCTTCTTGATGGCTGCTCCTGCCTCAATGAGCAGGCGGTTGACACGCTTGCCGGCAGGACCGGTCTGATGCGTGATGAGGACTTTGCCGAGGAGCTCTTCCGCTGCCTTCTCCACAGCCTCGAGCGAGTGGACAACCTTGACGCCGCCGGCCTTGCCGCGGCCGCCCGCATGGATCTGTGCCTTGACGACGACGGTATCCGTGCCGAGCTCTCTGGCATTCTCCACGGCCTCTTCGACCGAGAATGCCGGCTTGCCAGTGGGGACATTGACGCCGTACGAGCGCAGGATCGCCTTACTCTGGTATTCATGAATATTCATGGGCAACCTCTCCTATTTCTGTTTGCTATGATATGCCTCAATCTTCTCAGCAGCCTCATGCAGCATGTCCTGCGTGACCTTGTAGGGCATGATGCGCACGTCCTGCTTCTTCTCCGTCGCGCGGAAGACGCGCCGGATATCCTCCTCGCTCGCGCAGGTCTCCTCGCGGCAGGTCGGCAGGCCGATGCTCTGGCAAAACGCATAGAAGCGCTTGAACTCCTCCTCCTGCCCATCGCAGAGCAAGAGGAGCAGGATGCCGTAGGCGACGAGGCCGCCGTGCTGACGGCACTGCTCGGCCGCCGGCAGGTTGGCGAGCTCCACAAAGAGCTGATGCGCGATGTGGCCGTTGAATTCTGGCGCCGCGAAGTTCGAGACGAGGCCGCTCGTCATGACGATGGCGAGGATGACTTCCTCGAACGCCGGGCTGACGACGTGGCGGCGATTGTCGGCAACGGCCTGCTCGCCATAGGCATAGAGCGGGTCTAAGCACATGCGCGAGAGCGCGATGCCCATGCCGTCGCGGTGCTGGAGCTTGCGGCCGCGCGAAGCGATGGCTGCCTCGTAGTACTTGGCCATTGTATCACCGATGCCGCGCAGCAGGTATTCGACCGGCGCCTGCGCCATGATGCGGCTGCAGAGGAATACGTGGACCGGCGGTATCGTCGAGTAGAGGTAATCCTGGAACTTCCCATCCGGCGTATAGATCGTCGCGATACTGGCCGCTGCGGCGCAGCTGCCCGCGACCGTCGGGAACGTAAAGTACGGCTTGTTCTGGCGATGGGCTACGGCCTTTGCAGTATCGATGGCCTTGCCACCGCCCACCGCAAAGATCATATCCGCCTCCTGCACGGCCGAGTCCTCGCTGATGCGCTCGATATTCTCGTCGGAGCTCTGACCGCCCGCGTGAATGAAGCCCGTGAACTCCAGGCCCACACCCTCTACCGCGCGCACCATCTTCTCCTGTGCCGCCTCGATGCCCTTGCGGCCACCGATGACGACGACGCTCTTGCCGTAGCGCGGGCAGACCTCGCGGATCTTCTCATACGCCTCGACACCAATCGTGTAATTTGGGAAAATCATCGTGTAGCGATCTTTCATCTCAAATCCCCCTTTCCGGGTCTTTTGGTGATACTCAGTCACTCAATCCTTCTGGCCGAGGACGTATACCGTCTGTGCCTTCCACGTGTCGCCCTTCTTGAGGATTGGCTGCGGGAAGTTCGGGTTAGCAAAGGCATTCGGGAAGTACTGCGTCTCGAGGCAGAAGCCCGTGCGGCGCTGGAACTCCACGCCATCCTTGCCCGGCAGGCCGCCGTTGAGGTAGTTGCCCGTGTAGAACTGGACGCCCGGCTGCGTCGTGTAGCAGGTCAGCGTGAAGCCCGACTGATCCGACTCCGCATACGCTGCCTTTTTGAGGCCACCGCCTACGTAGTCAATCGGGCAGCTCGGGTCGCTCGGCTTCGTCTCGACGACCGACTTCTCATCGCGGATGACCCAGTTGTGGTCATAACCATGGCCCATGACGAGCTCATCGAAATCGTCGTCGATGTGCTCACCGATGCGCGTCGGCTGACGCAGGTCCATTGGCGTGCCGGCGACATCGAGGATGCGGCCGTCCGGCAGCGATTCAGCATCGGCCCAGGTGTACTTGTCGGCGAAGATCTGGATCTTCTGGTCGAGCACCGGACCCGAGGCAAAGCCGTTGAGATTGAAGTAAGCGTGGTTCGTGAGGTTGCAGACCGTATCGGCATCCGAGACAGCCTCGTAGCGGATGGAGAGTTCATTGTCGTTCGACAGCGAGTAGAGGACATGGACCGTCATATTGCCGGGATAACCGCCCTCACCATCGGCTGCATGATAGGTGAACTTCACGCCCTGGTCCGTCTCCTCCGCCGTCCAGAGTTTCTGGTGGAAGCCCTGGAAGCCGCCGTGGATGTGGTTCTGATTGTGAGAGCCCGTGTTGAGATCGAGCTGGTACGTCTTGCCGTCAATCGTCACCTTGCCGCCAGCGATGCGGTTGGCATGGCGGCCGACGAGGCCGCCCATGCTCGTATTGTCCTTCTCGTAGGCAGCGCCATCTGCGTAGCCGAGCACGATATCCGTGCGCTTGTGGTCCTTTCCATAGGCGCTCCATGCCACAAGTCTCGCGCCGTACGTCGTGACCTTGACTTCCGTTCCCTTTGTATTGCGCAGCGTGTAGAGCTCTACCTCTCTGCCATCGCTCAATTTGCCAAACGATTCCTTTTTGATTGTAGCCATGAAGTATACCTCCCGAAATAAATTGATATCGCCGAATTGCTAATGATTTCGGATAATTCCATACGACTTTACTTTACTATTTCGGCGCCTCCTTGTCAAATTCCTGTTCAAGGCCATCTCTTTCCTGGAACATATTCCATTTATTTCCTCCGATTAAACAAATTTCCTCAAATATGCTATAATTATGCTGTCATGCAATCCATCATCAAAATCAAGGGGATTGCCATCATATTTATTTTTTGAGGGGGAATCACGATGAAAGAGAAGAACGCCTTTATCTTCTTCAACTGCGATGAGGAGAAGAGCCAGAAATCCATGAACGTATTCTACAACAAAGAGATCTTCCGCGATCTGAAGGTCTCCCGCAAGGCTCTCTTCGCCAAGATTGAAGAGGAACTCGCCGCAGGACGCATCCATGCCAAAGAAGAGGATATCCCGGCCATCCGCGATGCCATCCTGAACGGCAACCCGACCGATGCCAGTGCTTACATCCAGTACGGCACGATCCTTTCCTTTCCGATTGTCTGAGCTGACTGAACACATCTCGTCAGAGCTGCTCCGCTCGGAACGCAAAAAGCGTCACTCCCACACGGAAGTGACGCTTTTTTATGGTCTGTTTTTCTTATCGGTCCGTTCATACGTTGACATCGCTGAGGCGGCTGACGACCGTATCCGCCAGGGACAGGTCCTGCGCCCCAGAATGCGGGCTTCGGAAGCCGATGCAGCGCATGCCCGCGCGCTTAGCCGCCAGCACACCTGCCGCCGTATCCTCGAGGACGAGGCAGTCCTTCGGAGGCACACCGAGGCGTTCGGCGCTCAACAAGTAGATGGCTGGGTCCGGTTTACTCTTGGGCAATGTACTGCCCGAGATGACTGAGCGGAAATACGACCGAATCTTGAAGGCATCGAGCACCGTGTCCATGACGCGCTCCCACGACGATGTCGCCAGTGCCAGAGGGATGCCCTCATCGTAGAGATGGCGGATGAGCTCCACCGCTCCTTCAATCGGTGCGATCGTGCCGCTCTGCAGCACTTCGAGGTAGTGTTCGTGCTTGTAGCGCACGAGGTCTTCCACGCGCAGGTCCTTGCGGCCCTCTTTTGCGATGACCTCGCCGAAAATCTCATCGCTCGTGCGCCCCATGTAATGGATGAGGTCTGCTTCATCAAATGGCAGGTCGAAGTGATGGAACGTGTCCATCTTCACGCGCGAATGGATGGGCTCGCTGTCGATGATGACGCCATCCATGTCAAAGATAAATGCTGCCGGCTTCAATCTCATTCCCCCTAAAGAAATATCTGCCTCTATTATAGCAGAAATATCAGAAGCTCGCCTGGAAGACGAGGTTCATGAGGAACAAGAAGCCGAGGCCGTAGCTCAGGGCATGCAGCTCACGCGAGCGGCCGTTCATGAGCTTCAAGAGCGGGTAGGCCGTGAAACCGAAGGCCAGGCCCGTCGAGATGCTGCCGGAAAGCGGGATCAGCACGACGACGAGAAAGGCGGGGAACCACTCTGAGAAATCCTGAAAGTCCATGTGCTGGAGCTGCTGCATCATCATCGCACCCGTGATGATGATGACGGGGGAAATGGCCGCCTGCGGCACGTACGAGAGCAGCGGGATGAAGAACAGCGATACCGCGAAGAGAACCGCCGCCGTGAGGGCCATGAGACCCGTGCGGCCACCACTCGCGATGCCGGCTGCGCTCTCTGCCGCTGCGACAGTCGGGCTCGTACCGAGCAGGCTCGAGATGATGGTCGTCACGGCCGAGCCGCGGAACGTACGCGAGAACTTGGAACGGTCCGGCAGGATGCCTTCGAGCAGTCCCATCGTCTCAAAGATCATGATCATCGACATCGAGAAGACCGAGAGCAGGAACGGGATGCTCAACGCATTGTGGAAGTCTGCCTGCAACAAGAGCTGCGGGTAGTCGTAGATATGCGCGAAATCGAGGTCTAAGGGCGTCGGGTCCTTAATGCCAAAAACCTGTGCCACCGCCGTCGTCACGAGGATGGCGATGAAGAAACTCCCCGTCACACCGCGCAGGTAGAGGGCCAGGCTCAGGACAAGGCCGAAGAGCGCCAAGAGCGCCATCGGGTTCGTCAGCGAGCCGAGCTCAATGATGGAGTTCGCGCCCGAGCGGATCAGCTGTGCCTTCTCGAGGCCAATCTCGACGAGGAACAGACCGATGCCAGCCGTGATTGCACACTTGAGCGAGTTGGGCACAGCATGCGCGATGCGGTCGCGCCACTTCGTGCAGGCGACGTAGGCGAAAATCAGGCCGGATACGAGCGAGATGGCGATGGCCTCCTGCCAGGAGAGCCCCATCTGGACGCAGACGGTGTAGGTGAAGAAGGCATTGATGCCCATGCCGGGTGTCAGGACAATCGGGGCATCTGCCACAAACGCCATGATCAGGCAGCCGATGATGGACGAGAAGATTGTCGCAAAGACTGAGAGTTCCGCGGGCATCCCCGCATCGGCCAGGATGATGGGGTTGACGACAATGATGTATGAGATGGCAAAGAAGGCCGTGATGCCCGCCAAAATCTCCCTCTGCCATAAGCGGCGGTCCTTAAGGACCCCCTCGAATAAAGCCTGCATGCTCTTTCCTCCTGAATCATCTTGATTTGACTTTATACATCTAGTTTAGCGAAAATGAGCCAATATAAAAAGGACAGGGGTCCATGCTGGCCAAATATTTTTTTGTAAAGAGTCAGAAAGTTTTCGCCAGCGCGATTTTAGGCTATAATAGAGAAAAGTACCATGAATAACAGGACTGAGAAGAAGCTATCATCATGCAGATAAAGGAGAGATTTCATTGAAGCTGGAACAAGTGATTGAATTCATGCCAGAGAGCATCCGAGCCAAGATCAGCCATCGCACCTTCCGGCCCGGTGAGTTCGTCGTGCGCAAAGGAGAACGCGCCGACCACGTCTACATCCTGACCAAGGGCACAACCCGCGTCAGCAATGAATTCGCCAGTGGGCAGCGCTACACCTTCGCTCACCAGACCGTCCCCGACCTCATCGGCGACCTCGAGGTTCTCGCCGGACAGGAGTACTTCTCGGCCACCAACGAAGCCGTGACGGAATGTGAAGTCATCGCCATGACGGCCGACACGTTCAAGAAGTGGATGCGCCGCGACAACCATTTCGCCTGTGCCATCGCCCAGCTGCTCGCCTCCAAGATGTACCCGACCTCCAACGAGAACGGCCAGATCAAATTCCAGCCGAGCATCCAGCGCCTGCAGGAATACCTCGTCAAGCGACTCGACCTCGCACCGTCCGAGCAGTTCGTCCTGCACACGAGCCGCCAGCAGATTGCCGACGATATCGGCACGAGTGTCAAGACGGTCAACCGCGGCGTCAGCAAGCTGCGCGATGCCGGGCTCATCACCCTGCTCCACGGCAAGATTGCCATCAGCGTCGCGCAGCAGGAGAAACTGCGCACTCTCAAGCTGGAGGATGAATGAGGCAAAACCAAAACATAAAAAGCGGCTGCAACACCTCGCTATAGGATGTTGCAGTCGCTTTTCATGCTGTCCCGTATCTTATTCTCTTATTTTGCCTCAGCTGGAAGTTCGGACGTGCAGTGCGGGCAGCGCGTCGCATCATCTGCGATTTCCTGACGGCAGTACGGGCAGAGGCGCGCAGCCTTTGCCTCTTTTTTCGGCATCAGGCGGTTGACCTGCTTGATCAGCAGGAAAATCGCAAATGCAACGATGAGGAAATCGACGACAGCATTGAGGAACGAGCCGTAGGCAATGACCGGCAGACCGGCGTCACGCGCTTCGGTGAGCGTCGCAGCCGGCGTGCTCGAAAGGTTCAGGAACAGATTGGAAAAATCCACGCGACCGAACAGAAGGCCGATGGGCGGCATCAGGATGTCATTGACGAACGACGTGACGATCTTGCCAAAGGCAGCACCGATGATGATACCGACGGCCATGTCCAGGACATTGCCGCGCATGATGAATTTCTTGAATTCCTCGATCATAAAAATCCTCCTCACAATACAAGCGAACGATAAGAATAGACCGATTTCATTTTAACACAGGTCCGCTCCAAAACATATAGTCGTGCACAAAAAAGAGCTCCGCCTCAGCGGAGCTCCTGCTTAACCGGCAACTTCCTATCCTCCCAGTCCGTCTCCAGACAAGTACTTTC